>Ga0209930_1000235_pt1 | contig 179750 bp, 218 predicted proteins | sample ThiBiot_500_biof_2_FD_183948 | JGI IMG/M metagenome (GOLD analysis project Ga0209930, IMG submission 183948) | Wastewater bioreactor microbial communities from Cape Town, South Africa - Thiocy_cont_500_biof (SPAdes) | ecosystem: Engineered > Bioreactor > Thiocyanate-remediating >...
TTGTTCAATCTTCTAATCTTATTTAACCTACTCGTCATCGTTTATAGAAAGTTCTTTTCTTATATAAGCTAATTCTTCTTCTTCAACAAACGAAAACGATCCAGCTAGATTTGTTCCACTAATATCTAATGAAAGTAATTTCGGTAGAGCTCGAATAATTTGTGCTAGTGTAATCGTTGGTTTCGAATAGACTAATGTTTCTTGATTACGTCGATTCAACGAAAGATCAAGTACGACTAATGTTTTCAATTGACATAGACAATCGAGAGCTGACTCAATAATTATCGGTGATATATCGTAAAGTATTAATGAATAAATTTGTTTAAAGCAATCGATATAAGAGAGTGATTCTAAAGTCGTATTTCTTGATAAATCAAGAAGACGTAGATGTTCACTTGATTGTGTTAATGACTGATAGAATATATCTTCGATTGTATCGTTAGGTGTTGTACATACACCTTCGATTGAGAGAATTTTTAGTGTAGATTTCTTGAGAAAATAGTTTTTGTCGATTGTACGTGTTGGAAAGAACTCATTGACAGTCCGATTAGGAGATAGTTTATTTTCGGTTTGACCGATATGTAACGTTGTTAAACGTGGAAAATGTTGTGTTAAATATTGAAATATTTTGTAATTAATTGCGCAATTACGTAGATCGATTACTTCAATTAAATCATGATAGATTAAATGTTTAAACATTGAATGTGTTGTTATAAACGGACATGAATGAAACGGTAGTTCAGTTAATTGAACTAGAATTTCCGGTCTAAGAGAAGTGATACAAGAAAATAAAAGAACATAAATTTAGTTTTAAATAATTACTTTGCACGATTTCTTTGAGCAGTATTGTTAAATAACGAAAGGAAATCATCGGTTGAATCCACTGGAGTCTTTTGTTTATGCTCAATCAATTTTCTTAATAATAAATTTCCTAAACGTGGCGATAGACAAGACAATTCCGGAACGTAGATACATCGATTAACTACGATTGGAAGGAAATAATTTGACAGATAATTTATACCGATTTCAGTCAGTGCTAAAGGATCATTCATACTGTTTTCTTTTATGATTAAGCGTGGATATAAGTATATAATCTAAAAAGGCACGACAAACTTTACTTGAATAGGAAATACAAATACCCAATAGAAGAAGTTTAAAATAAATGCATATTCAATAGACCAATAAAATGGAGGGAAGTGTCAAGGGAAAAATACCGTCACCAGACAAAAGGAATGATTATCGACTAGATTTCGTGATTGACTGTTTATCGATGGAATGCATGGTTATATTTAGTGATAGCTTAATTCAGTGTTGCCATTCGTTGTTGTAAGTTTAACAACAGAACCACCTTTTGGACGCGATGATGGATCGGTTGTCCATTTATAGAATAAACTAAAAATAGAAATCATTGATTTGTTTGATTTTTAAAGTCAAACAAAAATTCTCAACTAACTCAGCAATATATTCTAATGGTGTCCATGTACTTGTATCAGCTTTTGGCATCCATTTACGATTCATTGGTGTATCCAATGTTATCCTAAAATAACAACGAAATAGTATAATTGGTAGTTTACTTATTGTTAATTATGAACACCTACGGTGCAATAGTAAGAACCGATGAATTGTTTGGCATGCCACTGTTGGCAGCTGCAAGACTTCGACCAATATGAATAGTAGCAGCTTTAGCAGCACCGTAACCGATCATACCTAAATGAGATAATGTGGTTTTATTTTGTTTTGAATGGAACGCAATCTTTGATTCGAAACAAACCTGGAGTAGCATCGAGAGCAGCAGCAGCACCTGAAAGAGTTAATAAACCATTCTCTTTAAGAAATTTGCTTGCTAATGAAGCAGAAATCAATGATGAATGAACGCTTTGTTTGAGCATTAAATCCGAATTTTTAATGAAATCTTTTTAGAATAGATTTTAAAATGAAATTCAAGAGAATATTTCGATTCTACCTTTATCACCAGCATTACCACCAGCCCAACCACCAGCAACATTAAGAATAGCATCAACTGATTCACCATTCAAAGCTGTCTGAAGTTCTAAATTCATTTGCAAACGATAGATTTGTTGTATTCATTAAAATTCTCGTTTGATTTACTTTCACTGATTAATTCAGCTTGTTTATCAACACCATCCGTATCGGACAAAGTGATATTGACATCAGCTTGATCGTTTCCTTTTAAATCAATTGATGTTACTTTCTAATAATCCGATATCATTATATTGAAATTAATAATAAGCATAGTTCTCTACTTACGAAATCTTTGCTTTTAAAAAATTGAACCAAACAATCGCCAAGTGCTCCACGACCTATATTTAAAAAAAGTGTTCTAGCTATTGAGAGACAAAGAAACAAGCTTTCTTTTCTACTACCTCCGTAGATGATAACTTGCTTCGACATTATTTCAAATTGATATTTATATTTCTGAAAGAAACAGAATGCAAATCAAATAATAGTTTTCTTGATTTTTTTGTTTTGAAAAATCAATAGTATCACAGTGCATTAAAAAATATGTATAGAAACTATTTCGAAAGGAAAAAATAAACAACATCTTGATTAGAAAACGAAAGTAATGTCGTTATATTAATGGTAATTAGCAGTTGGATTTTCATAAAAGAAGAATGCGCCATCACGAAATAAACGAAGCTTTTTCATATTATCACCTGGAAATTCTTTTGACAATGCTAAACCTGGACCGCGACGTCTATCCATGTCTTTAAATAATTCATCATCTTTTTCAGCATCTGCTATCCATTTCTCGAAATCAGGTACACGAGTAACAGATGGTATATTTTTGGTATTACCCTCTCGATCACTCATACTATCAAAAAATAGCCATTCATGTTCATTACTCGATTTCTGGCATTTGACAAATGCAACATAATGACATCGTTCAATACATAATACAGCAAATAAATTCAAAGTAACGATGTCTTTAACTTGTCTTAGTTGGTGTTCATTACGTATTTCTTCTGTATTGTGTTTTCTATTTATACAATCATAACAACGGGATACAACAAACTCTTCAGTTGATGAGGGTGAGGATCTTGACGAACAATCATAACAGTGATAAAAATTGTTTGCATCCTTTGGATCATGATTGGTTTTGTTACACTTTTCACAAACGAGCTGTACCATGTGATGATCGACTTTAATTTTACGATCAGGTATAATATAACGATAAGAACGTTCGGTACGTAAATGTCGTGGAGCAATCAAAATGAGAAATGGCGGAATGGTTGCAAGTCGAGCAGGAATTTCAGTAAGTGAATTACGAAAAATACTGGCAATATTTATTGATGGTTGCTTGCTGATATTTGGATCGAACATTTCCCCTAAATAGAATTTAAATATGAAGAAGAGTCAAGTGAGGAATATATCTTCTTACACATGATATTTGAAGTAATATTAGATCGATTACTACTTGGTTGTTGATTAGGTGGAATAGTTTTAAGTGGTGCAAATTCAAACAGATTTTCTAATGTTCGTAAAAATTCAGTTGGATCTTTTTCTTCTTCTCGAAAAGATTTATCACCGGTGACTTCACTTAGTTTGAGTCGCAGACGATAAAGTGCATCACCTAATAATAAGAGTTTGATCGTAAAATTACGTAAAAGTGAAAATAAACTTACGTCCAACGAGACCTTCTGGTGGATCTCTAAGCACATTAACAATATTTTCTCTTAATATAGTTTGTAGTTCTCGGACTTCATCGTCATAAACTTTCTTATTTAACAAACTATCAAACACACCACTGTATGCGAACATACAGAAAATCGTTGAATCCATGTAACACGAGTTTGCATCACCTTCAATGCCTCTCTTTCGACCAGTAAGTGGTTCAGTAAGTGGTAAGGCCTTTTCTGGTCCTTTTGTTAACTCATTCTTTGACTTTGGGCCTTGAGTACGTTCGTTGGTATCGCGATTATGTAATAATTTATTATGAATGTCCTCGACCAAAGCGTAAAAGCCGTTGCGTGGGTTACGGAAATTTATATGACGTTCATCGCAACGTGGACATTTCTCATCGTGTCCTTCCATTCGCTGTGGACTTTCGATTGCATAAAGGTAGTTGTTTCCACAGCGTACTCTTGCTCGTATAATACATGTAAGTTTACCAATTGTGAAGTCTGAACCTGTAAGATCGAGTTCATCTGGTGGTACATCGGAGGTTTTGTTGTTTTGACGTGTTGGAACAGCAGGACGATTACTATCATCACTTACAACAGGACTGACTATATTTTGCGGTGGTTCTAATTTGAAAAGCTACCTTTAATGTAAATGACGGGCTTATTACCTGGTACACTTTGATTTCCTTGGGTTTTGATGGCATCAGATGAACTACCTGGTGTGCTAGAACTAGGACCAGAACCTACGTAGAATTCAGGCTTAGATATGCCATCTTCGAGAATGTGATAGAGAATTATGAGTAAAAGATATATTCGAATAATTTGTAGTATCTACTTTGTGATTGATTAGCAGAAGATCCGTGTGAGAATTGACGCTGACATTGTTGTCGATCGGCCATCAACGATGTTTTCTAAATTTCGTAGATTAAATTGAAATAACGAGAACAAAATTTATTTCCAGAATATATCTTTTCTAGAAAACGACTAAAATGAAATCTCCGTCTCAAAAATGTGATATAAACAAATTGTTTATTATTTTTTTCTCGTGTCGTGCCAGACGTTCTCATAGATGTCGTGGAATCTATCCACTAACAAAATTTTGTCAAATATTTCTCATAAGATAACGTCAACTGTAGCGCTATTACAATTTTTAAAAACGATCTCCATTGGATACATTGATTCTTCAATCAAGTTAAACATTTTCCTTCTTCTTCTTCCGAGTGAAAAAATTCTTTTTTTTATTTTTTATTTTTTATCGCTTCTTCAAAAACTGATAACAAGAAAACAAAACAAAACACAACATGATTGCATAGCAATTACAAAAGAGAAGACGCAAAAATGTTGTTATCAAGTTGTTTGAAGTTGATCATCAGACGACGCACTAAACAATAGAATTTCATTTTAAAACAAAAAAAAACGAAAATGTTAACAAAATTCTACTTTGATTGATCAAGATATTTCATCGAATGCCAACTAAAATCTAAGAAGAGTACTTGTTGAGAAAGTCGTTCAATACGCGACATATGTCGTTCTAAAATAATGAAAATCATTTCATGAAATGATCGATATAAATAAATTCATCATTTTTTACCAGTATATGGCAATAGACCTTCGACACATTTTTGTCCATTAGGTAGTTTTAAAATCTTCTCTGGTGATACAATACTCAATAAGATTTTAATAACAATTTGTGCTTCAGTTGAATGTCTTGTATTCGTATTCCAATCGATAACATACGAAAACAATAGATCTAAATTATTTGCTTTTGATTCAAACAAAATCATTTCTTCCAAAATCAAACTCACTCAAATGATCATCAGAAAATTGTAGAAGAGTATTTTTCAATTGATCCATTCCATTATTTTCGTTCAAAATTTCTAGAGAATCTCATTTCGATAAAACAATATTTTCAATGAAAGACATTCATTTACCTTTAATTATCGTCAATGTTCGGTAAGGTTGATTAAGATTCAAAGCAATTTTCAATGCATCATGATATTTTTTATTCAATAATAGATTCGATACTTCTTGCTCCCTGAATATTCGAAATAAATACAAACGAATTGAATTTATTTCATTGACTTACATCAACAAGACTTCTTCAACTTTTTCACGTTTTGCTTCTCGATCTTCTTCAGTCGAATCCTAAGAAAATATTCATTCACTTCACGATGAATTCACTTCAATTAACTTACACGCCAAATTGTCACTGTTGAATCACTTGCACAAGTCACAAGAAGATTTTCATCATTCGATGCTGACATTCCCCAAATTTTGCCTTCATGTGCATCGATACTTTTCACGCAAGTACTACTTTTGAGATCCCATAATTTTAATAGACCATCCGATCCACTAAATCATTCAATTGCACAAATGAAAAACAAAGGATTGTCTTGTACCTGCTGATCAATTGAGTGCCAAGAGATAGATAAACGATTCGAAGAACTGAGGCATCATGTCCTTCGATTGTCTACAAACAGAAGATACGCTGAATGAAGTTTAAAACAAAATAAATTCTACTTGTAGACAGTTGTAATCTCTTGTTGACCAGATTTTAATCAAACCATCGGCAGAACCAGTGGCCAGTTCCTAAATATTTAGAAAGAAAGAATGATTGATCAAATTATTAATAAAATCCAAGATTTCTACCTGATTAACTGGTGAATATTGAACACACCAAATACCTCTTCGATGGCCGGATAGAACAGCTAATAGTTTTTGAGATTTTATATCCCAAATCTAAATTAAATTTTATATCAATGAAATATCTCAAATCCAAGATTATTTGTTCAATACTTTAGCAGTTTTATCAGCAGAACCAGTTGCAAATTGTTTATCATTGTAAGCTACAGCTACACTATTCACTTCTTTATCATGTGTTTTCAATGTGAACACAGACGAGAGATTCTGTGGTTGAGTTCGAATACTATCATCGAGAATTAGATTTTCTAATGACCAAACTTTAACAGTTGTATCTTGACTTCCAGATACTAAAAACGCATTTGAATTTCTAAAGCCAAATAAACGTAAATAAATTCTTTTTTCTTTTCAAATTTAATCCAAACAAACTTCGAAAAAGCAATAGCTGCAACATCGCCTGTATGTCCTTCGGCAACAGCCACACATGAAAACGAACATTTTTCATTATCAAACGACCAAATTCGTACGACATCATCCTAAAACAATGCTCGAATTCGAATCACTATACTCATTTTCTTTCGTCATACTTTCGAACAAGTTGCAATTAAACTATGATCCGAACTAATATCCAAACCAATGACAATATCCGTATGTCCTTTGAGCATTTGACAATGCCATGTATCGAGATTGAATACTTTAACTTTTTCGTCATTAGTTGCAATTACAACAAACGATGGTTGATTTTCGTTTCCATTCAAAAATCGAACATCAAGAACGTCACCTAATTCACCAATAAACTTCAGAAAAACAATTTCTAATCAACTGTAAATCGAAATCTTTGTCATTTACTTGTTTTTCTAATTTTAATTTTTTTAAATTAAACGCAACGACATTATGATCGACTGTATTCGCATAGAAAAGTCGAGTTTTTTCATTGAAATACGCGTTGAGAAAGACTTGATCATGTTCCGTATCTTTACCATACGAATTAGCAGCGATCTTTTCATAGGTTTTATCTTCTTGCGTCAACAAACAACGACCAGTTGTGCCTGACCACAATTTAATCAAACCCGAATTACCAAATGTAAAAAACAATGGTTCATCAGGAGAAAATGTTTGTTTGAGTTTTAATGGTTTGAGAAGATCGATTGATGGTGAAATGATGATACTTTCAACAGACTGAAAGAAAATAAACAATTTCGAATTGTTTGCCCTTTTTTTTCTAAATACGAACTTCCATCACAGGAATCGTACGAACTGATGTAAATGTCTGAAGATCCCAGATGATCACCACACGATCACGACCGGAGCTGTACAGAGAAAATTTTAGAGAAAAAAAATGAACGAAAATTTTTTGATTGTACCTGATCAATGTATGATCATTGTGAAGAACAAGTGAAGTAATTGTACTCATATGACCTTGGAGAACTGTTGGTTTAGCACCTGAGACATGGAGATTATGCAAATAGATTCGACCATCATCAGAACCACTGATTACATGGATTTTCTTCGATTCCGATGTGTAGAATATCACAACTCTGAAGAGAAAACATATTACACGAAAATCAAACAAACAAACAAACAAACCGAATAATCGCCGTTGAACCTTTCAAATTATGTGTATAGTAAAGATGTTCAACATCCCAAATTTTCACAGTAAAATCCGCTCCACCTGTTGCTAATAACGTTCCATTCGAATCGAATCTCATACAACAAATCGCACTTTTATGTACGGATTTCCATGTTCGAAGACATGTGCCTGTTGTCCAATTGAATTGTCTCAATAATTGATTTCGATATGCAATCACAATCAAATCACCGAACAAAGCAAACGAACCGACTTCTGATGATGTATCATCAGTACCAATCGAACGTACAATTTGCTGAGTTTGAATATCGAGAACATGAACGAGTGCATTGTAAGTGCACAGTAAATATTGACCATCATTCGAGATGGCAAATTGTCCACCTGTGTAGAATGATGAATGTTTCGATTGCTCAACGAAATTTTCTTTATCTTGAACCATCTGAAAAACAGAAAATTTACAGAATAACAACTAAGACAGACAAGTCAATCGATCGATTAGAGATCGAGAGGTAGATTATTTATTTGTTCAATATCAAGTGAAGTCAAACAGTCTTTCGTTTGATTATCGACAGATTGCTGTTGATTTATTGTTGAATCGGCGAACGATTTTAATTCTTCTTCTTCTTTTTTTACAGTTGCTATTTGATTTAAAACTAGCTTTCGTTGATATTCGAGATGTTGCCGAAGACGAGCCAAGATTTGTGACATATCAGTCTTGCTGTCATTCGAATAATGATCATGAAGAAAATCAATAAAATTCGTATCTTTACTCATTAGAATTTTATTCGAAAAAGAACTTCTTCTACTGATGTCGAAATATTGGTGAGAGAAAATAAAGCAACCATAAATAGCAACTGTAGATGACGCTCTCGAGAATAATATCATTGATAGACTTTAGTTATAAAACAACAACAAAAAAAAACTTGAAAACTTATCTCGAAAGAAAAGAATCTTTTTCCTAGTTGTCTTTTAAGTTTTGATTTTAACAAAAAGAACTCTAACTTTCTTTCGATTGGATTATTTCTAAGAATGACTTAGACGAATGACGCAAACTATCATTATATTATATTATATTATATTATTATTTTTTCTCTCTTTCTCACAAATGGAATTTCTTCAATGTGTTCGTCTTTATGCCAAAAAACCAACGAATTCATTAGCTAATATCGCTATTACGAAACCGCAAACCATCGATTGGAATGAACGTTTGCAAACTACCCGTCGTTTAATAGGCGATCAATTGAGTCGACTGAAAATCGAGGAAGCATGCTTACGAAATCTTACTCTCGAAAATGAACAATCCAAACGAACACTTTCATCGGCAAATTTGACTCAAGAACAGGATGCGTCTTTGTCCAATCGAAAACGTTTTTGTACAGTGCCTACGAATAATTTCGATGTTGATAAGATCAATCAAACGGAACTTAATTTTGATTGATAATTGAATAAATCAAAGAGAGAACAAAATCAATATTTTTTTTCTCGTTTTTACTTTTGCAGATGATTCAAGTTTTATAGATAGATTTGCTCAACAGATTCTATTCAAGTCTTTTTTCATGGCATCAAATGATGAATCATCACCGAATGCACAGCAGACACAATCGACGAATTATTATGATCTACTTGGAATAACACCACAAGCAACTGATGAGGAAATTAAACGTGCATATAGAAAAACAGCATTACGTCTACGTTAGTTGACTGAGAATTGATTTGTGTGAAAAGTTTGTTTTGTTGTTCGTTTTCGAATAGATCCTGATAAGAATCCTGATCCTCAAGCAGCAACTCAATTTCAAGCCGTTGATAAAGCGTATAAAGTTCTGAGTGATCCAAAACTACGATCAACTTATGATCAATTAGGACCTAAAGGTAATGAGAATTCAATCGGATTTCGATTTATTCATTGGTTTCTATTTCAGCGGCCGATGCAATGCGTCGTATGAATGATGGTAAAATATTGAATTGAATTCGATATTTTCAATTGATTAATTTTTTTTACTTTAGAATATTCCGAAGCATTAGCTCGAATGCCTCGTTGGAAGAAAATTGTCTATTCACTTTTATGTATTAGTACTTGTTGTTGCTTCGGTGGTTGCTTCTGTTGTCTCTGTGGTTTTGGTTGTTGTTGTAATTTCTGTTGTAATCATTGCTGTGGCAAATATCAACGTGAATCCGATCCATTTTCATCGTTTCAAGTAAAACCCAAAGAAAATCTTTCGTTAAAGAAAATTTTCATTTTGTTTTCTTCAGGATGAAGAAGATACTCCCGGTGTATTTACTCAAAAGAATGAAACTGATTCACCACCAAAAGTCGTTACTACTCCTCCAAAAGAAACTGATCCTGTACTACCTGATACGGCAATACCTATGCCTGCAAATTACGAATCAACAGCGGACACAAAATAATTAAGTGGCAATATTTATTTTCTTCGAATTCGTTTTTTTATACGTATATATCATTCCGATATGTGGCAATAATGAGTTATTATTATTATTATTATTTTTGTTCTATTCGTTCTTTCTATGCTTATTATTCAATTGGTATTCTTTTTTTTTGTTCGGTCTTTGGTTCGATATCTAACGCATTTCATTTTTTGTTGGTTTGTTAAGTTTATTTTATATATTCAAAGAAAAAAAAAAGAAAACATCGTGTTTAAGTCTTTGTGTTTTTATTTCGTGTGCATTTTTGGAATTTGTGATTATTACGGTCGGTTACGATTTCGATGACGGGAAGGAGAAGTAGGCCGATGTTTAGCCGGAGTATTCTGTGTAACCTGTTCAACAAGAAACGATGGTCTGTTCGAACAAGCAAACCAATTGCTTTGCATAGGTTGACCTTTTGTATCCCAGTTATTTGTAAGTTCATTCCAGACGAAAACAAGATTTTCATCAGTGAATAAATGATGTAAATGTCCGTAGCTGAAAGCTGTTTTGAGTGTACCATAATAACCAGGAAATTCCCTGCTTAACGGACGTTCATTTGAAATTCGTCGACGAGATGGATCGAATGAAGCAATCGAATCCGTTGAAACAACATGAATACCATTTTTGTAATAGAATGCACCAAGAATAGGCTTTCGAAAATGTTTTGGAAGCGGTGCATTGTATTGAATTGTAGCTCGATTGTGCGCATCAATATTGTACACATAAAGATATCTCGGAGAAAAGAATAGTACTTGATTATCTCGAGGATAATAAACAGCAGCACCTAACACTCTTGGTAAACTAGGATAGGATTTGCCGTATGATGTTGAGGTCGATTCCCATCGACGTTCATTGGGCAGATATCGACGTACAATTTGCTCAACGAATGTATGTAATGTTCCATCAGGATGTTTGAAAGCAGCATCCAAAAACATACGACAACGAGGATTAGAATTTCCATCAGGTTCTTGACTGAAACGGTTTGTAGTAATGATAGATCTTCGTGTTGTTGTTGTCGTCGTAGTCGTCGGTGTTGTTTTTGTTGTATATGATGGCGTATTGTAATCACCAGATCGTTTCGCTCCGTATATGCCTTGAATAGTATTACGATCAGGTTGAGGAAGAATTTGATTTTTTGCCATTGGCTGATACGATGGAAACATAATCGATTTTTCGTCGTAGACATGATCTAGTCCAAGAGCATGACCGATTTCATGAACAGCAACGAGAAATAGATTTGTTTTATCATCATCAAACCTAGAAGATTGAATTTCATTTTCAATCGATACTCTCGAATAGAAGAAAAAGAATAAAAAATAAAAATTTACCTTTCCGTCCATGATTCGTCTTTATCAAAATGTACTCGACCGTCTTCAGGAAAGAAAGCGTGCGCTAATGTTCCACCGACTCCATCGAATGGAAATGAATCCGTATGCAAACCGCTTGCAAAATCCAAGACAAAATCTGACTGACAAGTCGAACATGTTTCTTCGATTTGCAATGGAACGTGATTAGTCCAAGCTTGAAATGCTTCTCGAATGATACTTCTTGTCGCTGCTTGAGAAATTTGTGTCGGATAAGCATGTATCGAATATTTCAATGACGAACGCGTCCATTTGTATGCCGACAATTCCATTGGACCACCGGATTTTAGTTTGAGTTTATCTTGAACTCCACAACGAGGTTTATTCATTTGTCTTATTGTTGAACTATCTAATTCGCCTGTGACTTTCAAACCGAATCGACGTTGAAACTCTTTTAATATACTTCCTAGATCGGATGAACATTGAACAGCAGCTCCCGAACAGGGATTGTAACCGTATTTATCTAACCATTCAAATGCACCTTCACGAGAATTAACTGATGCTGCAGCGACTTGTATTTGATCGATTAGAAATACAATTGAAACTAAACAGAGAATTGATTTCATTGTATCGATTAGAATTGTTTCAAATTTCGAAAATGTTAGTGGTTTTTATAGTTTTTATAATCTTATCTTGCATTATTGATTAGAAAGAAAAAACAATTACACTCAAATTACATCGTGATTCATGATGAATAGTCAATTTTTTTCCCTTGTTTCTAGATGTTTGGAACTACAAGCAATGGCTCATCGATTCAAAGTAGATTTTACTTGTTTTTTAATAGAATGAGAAAAAAAAGCAACGAACCTAAAATCTGGATATTGTTAGTTGATTGTAAGAAACGATTATTTGAAGAAGATGAATCAGCAGATAAAAATGAAGAAATTCAACAACGAAATTCAATAAAAAAACAGAAGCTCACGTGTATGTTTATGACTAATGTTGGAGGGAAATTTTTGTTCTATATTTCGTAATTTTCATCGATAGCTACTCGATATCATCGACAATTACCTAATCAACCATTTGTTGTTTTAACAAGTCATCAAAATCAAAGATATTATCTATTATTACGTGATGAAGACGATGATTGTTTTAAAGTATCATTCAAATGTTTTTTTCTTTATTTGACAGTTTTGATGATTTAGTTCTCGTTAAATAATCGAAATAAAACAAGTTTATTGAAAGTATCTGTTGATGACATGATTGAAAAAAGTGTTCGACAAGTAAAACATTGAGAAATTTATATAAAAAATGAAATATATCCGTTTGTCTTATCAGGAATTAGAAGAATTGACGAAAACTATCGATAAACCAGATGAAGTTATTATGGAAAACGAGTAGGATTTGTTTAGCATGCATAATTGGTAATCTAATTCGAAATTTTAGAATGGAATCAACTGATACCGTTCCAGACGAATACACTGACGAATTGTGGGTTGAAAAATTTGCACCACGTGCTTTCTGTGATTTACTTAGTGATATCGTTCGTATCGATTCGAACATTTTCATCTTTAGAATTGATTTTGACTTATTTCAAAGGGTATCAATCGAACATTATTAGAATGGCTTAATCTTTGGCAATACTGTAAATTGATTGATTCAATTATTATGAGTGATTTTGTTTTGTTTGCTTTGCAGTGGTTTATAAAAAAGATATATCTCATTTTCGAACAATTCAAACTCGACATCAACAGCAAGCTAATGAAGAAATGAATAAAACAAAAAATTTCAAAGGGAATTACACTAAAAAACCTTTTCCATCCGAAATTCAGTTCGAATTAGATCCTTACAAAAGACCAATTCAAAAAATAGCATTACTCTGCGGTTCACCCGGTGCTGGAGTTAGTTTTTCATTTTGTATTTGTTTTCAATATTGTTCGAAAATCTATTAGAAAACCACACTGGCACATGTCGTTGCTAAACATGCGGGATACAATGTCATCGAAATGAATGCGAGGTTAATTTCGAATTTTACGCATTTCTCTTGATTGTTTTTCCTTGAAATTGAAATTAATTAGTGATGATCGAAGTATTGAGTTATTTCGTACACGACTTGAAACAGCAACACAAATGCAAGAAGTTCTAAATAAAGAATATAAACCTAATTGCTTGCTTATCGATGAAATCGATGGTGCACCAGCAGTATGTCGATTTTGATCGAATTTTATTTTATTTTAAATGTTTTTCTTCGGTGTAGCCATCAGTTCAATTACTTGTCGATCTAGTCTCGCGTATGCCTGTTGATCAACAACAAGCAAGTGGAAAAACGAAAAAGAATAGCTCATTTGTTCTTCTTCGACCTGTTATTTGTATTTGCAATGATTTGTACGTTCCTGCTTTGAAACCTCTTCGTCAGATCGCTTTAATTCTCAATTTTCCACGCATCGAACAAGCGACATTAGCTAAACGTTTATTAACTGTAACAACTTGATTTTAACCTTTTCTTTTAAACATTTTTTTCTGTTTCGTTTTATAAGATTTCTGAACAATTGAATATTCAAAGCGATCTCGCAACATTAAGTAGTCTATGTAGCAAAGCAGCATGTGATATTCGATCATGTCTTCATTTCATGCAGGTTGAAAATTCCAAAGGAATAATTTGATTTAAAAAAAAACACTATTTTTCGTTTTTAGTTTGTTGCTGGTCAACGAAATCGAGTGATCACTAAAAAATTAGTCGAAACATCCACAGTAATCGGTGTTAAAGATTCACAAAAAAGTTTATTTGAAATTTGGACTGAAATTCTTCAAGTACCGCCATCGAAAAAGTCAGTTGCTGTGTTTGCACTAAAACAAAATTTCAACAAACTGTTTTAGAGTTCAATTAACTCTTCAATTAGATGATCCATTGAAACGCTCAGGCAAAGTTTCGCTAGACAAGTAAAAAAAACGAAATTCGAACAACAAAATAATCTTCGATATTTGTATTTGTGCTCATAAAGACGTTTAGAATTACTCGATTTAATCTCAAGCATAGGCGCCTATGATCGAATTTACGATGGTTTATTCGAACATTATCTCACACTTCATTTTCATGATCCAAAATTAACATCAGTAAATCAAACAAATTCAATTCTATTCTCATAGAAAATGAAAGTCTATTTTTCAGATTGATTATGCAAATAGTTGGTTATTATTCTATGATTTAATGAACACAGAAATGTATTCACAACAAAATTATTCATTTTGGCGATTTGCACCATTTGTTGGTCTAGTTTTTCATTTACTTTTCATATCACATCGACCAATTCAAATGAAATATCCACAAAAACAACTCGAAGTAGAAATATTTTTTTCATCAATCAATCGAATCAAATCGATTGTCTCATAGATGCAAAATAAACTACGTACGAATACAACAACAATCGAAACATTAATGAGTGATATCGTACCTAATCTTCGTCAATATCTCGATAAACATATTCTCCTTCTCGATATTCTTCCATATATGCTCGAAATTGTTCAACCTCGTCTTCGACAAGTAAATTAAACATTGATTTTTATCGAATATTTTCTTGTTTTTTTTTGTTCGTAGACAAATATTGCACTTTTTACAAATAAAGAAATGCGAGATATTAAAACATTAATCGATGTTATGATTACATTTAATCTATCGTATATTCAACAACGAACTGCCAACGGAGAGAATGTCTTAGTATTCGAACCGTATGTTTGTTTTTTCTTCTTTTCAAACAAATTTTAATATATTCAAATCAATAGACCGATCGATACAGTGACGTATTTTGATAATACACATGAAAAACATAGTCTTTCATTTGGCACACGTCAGATGATTTATAAAGAATTATTAAAAGAACGTGTTAAACGAAATATTCGTCTTAAATCTGATAAACAACACATGCCTGTATCCATCAATCGACCTAATGAAGCATCTCCTAAGCCGTACGTGATTTTCTTTTTAGTTTCTAATAAATTATCTCTTTTTTTATCATAGAAAACCAGCAGCAGCTGTTTTGAAATTACAACCGAAAACAATTACATCAAATACAACGAATGTAAACTGATCTTGATTATTCTTTTCTACAGAATAAAACAACATTTTGATATTGCATTTAGGCACCAAAAGATTTCTTTGCTAAATTCAAACTGGGTCCAAAGAAACCACGAACCAATTCCGAATCATCAGATCAACTTGATTCGGCAACACAAACACCGACGGAGAAGAAACCTTTGATTTCATTTGCTTATAATGAAGGTTTTTCAGATGCTGTACGATGTCGAATTAAAATTCAAGATCTTCTCTAAAATCAAAAAAAAGCTTTGCTCAATACTTGTCTGTAATTAATATTCTTTCATTAATAAACATATTTGAATTGCTAGTTAAAATCCTAGTGTACGCCTACGAAAATTAAGACAGAACGAACAGAAAAAAAGCGTACTCGACACAATCACCGATATGTTTTGCCTCGATAGAGAATATAAAAGGAGTACTCAGTATGCGCGTGCGTCTTTACGCTATACATGAAAGGCTATGACGAGAGAACTTCTTTCCCCGACTGATGTTTGTGATGTCGAAAAGAATAGTATATTCATATCTGAGCCGATGTATTTTCTTTTCATAGAAATTCGTTAGAAAATTTTCAAAATAAAAATATTATCCAGGGTTTAACGATCATTTTTGTCTATTCGAAAGTATCGAAACGGTTTCTTTCATTTGTATCTATTCTCAATTGAAATCATGTCGCAAACATCAGTACGTGGTTCGTGGAAATCACAAACACCTATTACATACGATTGTCTCATTTGTTTAACAACAAATACAAAGCAACTTCTTCAATTACCATGTGGTCATAATGTAAACAAAAAAAGAAAGAAACCGAAGACTTTTTTATGTTTGAATTAGTTGTGTTTATCATGTCTTCATATGATCTGCGCTCATTCACCATTGGCTTGCCCATTTTGTCGATGTCGTTTATCGACATGGCTTCGACATAATCCTGATTATTCGAAATTTATCATTAAACGACAAGCAAATCCAAAAAAGAAATATAAAAAAGTCAAATCTATTAAACCAAAACGACATTATCAAACATCAAAACCCAAAGCAACAAGTAGATTGATTGTTTTTACGGGAAAAAGAAATGGAATTCTTTGAATTCTAGTTGATGAACATGGAAATATTTCTGATGATTGGTTATTAGCTAAAAAGATTGACTACGAACAACATGAAGAAGTAAATAGGAAACATTCATTCTCTCGATTTATCTCTGTTTTTACTTCTAGTTTCGATATAAATACGGTCGAGTAACTCGATCGATGGCTAGAAAAGTTCAAGCTGATGTTCCAACGAAACTGTTATTAACATTATTTAATTAGAATTGTTTTTATTTATTTATCTTTAGAAGATATTTTTGTATTTCTATGTAATTATAGACTGTAATTTTCTTTTTCGTTTTATTTGATTGTAAAATAAAATTGGCGCTTATATTTATTTATTTAATTTTTTTTCTCCTTTGATAAAATCATGAATATGAAAGAAAAATGTGCCGAGATAATTCAACGTCTCAGTTCAAGAGCAAATCATTCAGCTATGAACGAAAATTGTAATTCAATGAGACCATTTTGTATTGATAAATCGTACGTATGTCGATTAAATTTGTTTTTGTCGGATTATTTATTTGGATTTAGATTCTATCAACATATGAATGATGTCGGCCATGATCGTTGTGTCGAAGTCTGTGATAAAACTTGTTATCCAATGTTTTCAAAAGTTGATCGACGGTTTTGTAATTCAAATCAGTTTGTAGATAAATTTCTTCAGTTGTTAATCAAAAAGAGAAGAAAAAAGAAACTTTCTTTTTATTTCTAGTTATCTTCAGGTTTTTGTGATAATAGAAATGAGTATGTTGATTATATTCTAACTAATGTTCTTAGTCAAGTGGTCAATCATATACCATTTGACTGTGTAAAACTATTTTTCTAAATTCTATTTAATCATTTGTCGTATTTCTCATTAGTTCAATCAGTTATCTTGTTCATTGAGAAATAAAATCGAAAATATTCTTTGTCAGGTAATCAAATGGTTTTTTCCGGTTTTCTTAAAATTTTGTATAATCAAGACTGATATGGACTCTGATCGATTGATACGTATGCTTGTTATGGATGTTCTACATTGTTATTCGGTTAATACGAAACAATTTACTGATTGGTATGCATTTGCGAATTTAACTAGAGTAAAGTTTGCAAATTTCGAATTGAATTCAATGAAAATCTATTCTAGTCTCTTATTTCATCAACACAAACTATGGATCAAATGAACACATCAAATAATAAATCATCATTATCACCGAGACAACAAACTAAAACTACTTCAAATACTCGACCAGCAACGCCATTGATAAGACAAGAAATGTCAGCATCACAGGAGTTTCGTACACCATCGACTCGATCAATGTATTCTCCAAGATCTATGACTCCAATGAATACACATTCGAAAGAAGAATTTGCACCCATGGGCTCGAGATACCAATCGAAAATCAAGTAAATTGAGTTCAAGACAAAATATTGAGGAAAAATCGAATTCATTTATTAGATCGAATCAAATTTCTTCGGCAACTGAACAACAGAATATCACGAATGGGAATCAAGAATCTCTTCCATTTCATGACAATTCACTCATACATTCAATTCCAACTCAAAATCCACTCGATAATTCACCTATTGTAGATATTCACTTCATTATTCTTCTAATCTTTCATTTCAAAATCTAGGATAAAAAACTCAATGATTCATCATCAAGCGATTGTGTTTTAACAATTCATCACAAGCATAAAAATAAACATAAACATAAACATAAGCAGTTGACAACCACAGCAACGAGTTATCATACACCAGTCTCATCGAAAATTTCAGTGCCTATCAAGGAATATCTTGAAAAACATAAATCACCATCGATGACTGTACAAGAGCAAACAATTGAAATCAAACCAGAAGAAAATGTTAATTTCAATTCAGCAAATACGGAAAAGCTAAGATCATGTGAATTGTTCAATGAAAAACTGAACCTTACAAAATCAATATTTGTATCCAAAGGTTCGATAAAAGACGAGAAATCTAATTCTGTAAAAAAGAAATTCTCACAAATCAATCATCATCCCAATATGTTAGCCGATTGTGATTAAATTGAAAGACTTTTTTTAATATTTTTTCAAGTAAATAGTGATTCGACTTCATGAATAAAGAAAATTATTATGATCAGATAAACCATGTCGTTTGCTCTATATAAAACACGCGCCTTTTAAAATTTCTCCTGAATCATTTCGACGTACTGTGAGTTATAATTATTTGCATAGCAGGAATAGTAAAAATAAAGTTTGAAATAGGGGCAGAATAACTTTGTATCGTTCTCTGCCATTGATCGTGTATAGTCTTGCTCTCTTTATTTATTTTCATGACATAATTACGAATGAAGTTTCGACGAAATCAATTTCTATCGTATGGCTGTATAATCTGTCTTTTGATATTATTTTTCATGGGGTATAAATATCTATTTCGTTTATCGATTAATACAAATGATTTCGATTATTCAACTGTTATCTACGCATCGCCATTCGATTCTGATCATACAAATTTTTTTATTTATCTCAATAAAAAAGATCGTTTAGCTACAAATGAAGATCATGCATCTTTATTAAAACAATACAAAGTTTTGGATACTGATCAACGTCAAATAAATCCTCAAGATGAGTTCTTATTAATTGAATATACAAAAATTTTTGGCAATGAAAAATTCTGCCGAAAAACTCCAACAGAAATCTTTGGCAAACAGTGTCCGTATAAAAACTGTTTCTATTCGTGTAATAAAACATTGGCATCACAAGCACAGTTACTCCTCTTTCATAAGTATGATGTAAATCCTAAAACAATGCCACCAACAAATTTTACTCGAAAATCATCACAAATTTGGCTTCTTTGGCATGATGAACCGAATTTCTATCACGGCTATGACTTGAATGTGTACAAATTCAATTGGACAATATCGTATGTTTTCGATGCTGAAGCATCGATTGGTGCTTATGGCACAACAATCATCCGAGATCAATTCTGGTCGAATGAACAACTCGATGAGTATATCAATCGAGAATATTCATCACGACAACAACAAGCTCTATGGTTTGTTACGAATTGTGGTGCTAAACGACGATTAAACTATTTTCGTCAACTACGAGAATATTTTCCTATTCAAGTATTTGGTTCGTGTGTAAAACTAAATGAAAGTTTACCTTCACTGAACGTACAAGAACTAGCAAAGAAAATGATTCGAACGAAAAATTCAATCAATCAAAGTTTAATAGCAAAAACTGATTGTAATCGATGGTCATCATGTGAACAAGAACAAGTCAATTTAAATATGTTCTATCTCGCTTTCGAAAGTCAAAGTTGTAAAGATTATATAACAGAAAAATTTTGGCGAGCACTCAAATACGGTTTAATACCAAGTAAATCATTTCGAAACTTGATGAAACAACCTAGTTTTTTCTTCTTCTTCTTTTTCAAATATTTAGTTGTTCTAGGTCCATTATCTCGTGAATATTACCGTCGTATAGCTCCTCCGAATTCGTTTATTTACACAAATGATTATCCAACTGTAAAATCTCTTGTTCAACATCTCTACGAAATCATCAATAACAAAGGAACATTTCGATTCTATCATCAATGGAGACGATATTATCATATTGGTTATACATCTGCTGAAACTGAAAAATATCGAATGTGTGAAGTATGCCATCGATTAAATACAATGACGAGACACCAATATTATCCGGATGTTCGAGGATTTTTCACTCAGCAATGTTGATCTTTAAATAAGAGCGAGGTGACATCTGTTTTTCGAGACAGATAATGAACGTATTTTACCAATCGAAGATAAACTTTCGTTCTATCGCTCGCTCTGTCTGTCTCTTCTTGTTGTTATGTGTTTTTCTAAGCGAAAGTCATTTTAATAAATGTCGTCTTTTAATCAGATTCAAACAGCATGCGGTGCACTTGGGTATTTCGATGGAAAAACGTATTTAAAAGACGACGATTGCGAAGGTTGACTTGTCAACTCGTTCTTTTGGTGTGTTTTTCGAATGAATTCTATTGTTTAGATGCCCTACGTATTCTTCTTCGTTGTCTAAAATATGAAAACGAACGTAAAGACGCTCGTCTTCAAATGCTCGAATCGAAAATCATCGAAAATGATTTAATACCAATTCTCATTCATTTGGATCAAAAACATGATATTAAATTAATTCATCATGCTTTAAAGTAAAAAAAAACATTAGAATGAGCTAATTTTGTAAAGAAATGAACTGTGTTTAGATTAATTATTAATTTAACTAAACCACCATTAGTTTGTTTCGATGGGAAAATTCCGAAAGATGTTGAATTAACGAATATTTATTTGAGAATTGAATCACTTTTACAGAAAACTAAATCGGTTCGTAATTAGAAAAATGAGAGACAATTGAATTCATCATATTCGATTATTTTAGAATCTAGGAAATGAAAAACTTTTTGAATTTCTTGTAAAAAAAGTTCAACCTGTCCTCGATCGAGTAAAGTTCAATTTATGTTCATTTAAACGAACTTTCTATTGATTTTATTTATTGAGAAATGGCTTGATCGATCGGATGAAGATGATTTCATCGTTCATGGTGTATTCACTCTCGTTCGAAATATTCTTTCGATTAAATCCGACCCTCAAATATCCGAAGAAAGTGATATCAATGCTCATGATCTCGTTCTATGGTAGAATTTGATTCATTTTTCGACAGGAAATTGTTTTTTGTTGTTGTTGTTGTTGTAAAGGTCAATTCATAAAAGTAATATGGAAAATTTGATTTTATATTGTGGAAACAAAGCGCAAGGCGATGAACGTATTATGAATATTCTCGAAATTGTTGTTTTAATGCTACGAGAACAAGTAGACAAATTATTTCTTCGTTTTTGTTTTGATAAAATTAAAATTTTGATCTAGTCAGCTGAAGAATTAGCGTTCACAGGTGAACAGCAAACAAAAAATCAACGAGAAAAAAACAACGAGTAAATGTGCTATCAAAGTCTCGAAATACTTATTTTTTGAATTGTTTTATTCGTTAGAGCACTTGATCTTCTCTATGAACGTGAAGCTGCAGAAAAACAACAATTGAACAAATTAACAGCTCGGTAGAATTCAGTAGCAAATCTTTTCGAAATAGTCTTTTTTTTTGAAAATAGACGATCGGCTTTCGGTGGTGCAACTTATGTTATGACAAATGCGAAAGGTATTGGAGAGAATCAATTGATTTGTCATCGACCATTGCAAAATCTCAATGCAATGGAATTCGATCGTGAAAAACGACGAGCTCGTCGACCGAAAAATCGTGCACCTATGAACGACGATCTCGACGATACGAACTATCATCAATCAGCATTAGGCATTCGATTATTTCTTCGAGAATTTTGCTTAGCTTTCTTGGATAATTGCTATAATATTCTTATGCCACGTGCACGAGTAAATCATTGTTTTTCGTTTTGTGTGTACGAATAGATATATTATTCTAGGATATGATTGTGAAATCAACGTGTTTATTGAGTGATGAAACGAATTTCTTTTGGGCTATTCGATTTTTCACTGAATTCAATCGACATGCTCATACATCGATTGAACGAATCAGGTTTTCATACATTTGTTTTCGTTTTTAAGAATTATTTTTCGCTTATTTTAGTGAAACATTACAAATGAATACATTTCATTTACTTCATACTAAAATCGATCATTATCGTGAAATGATTAAACTCGACAAACCCGAAGCAAAACTCTGGGCTAAACGATTACAAATCGGTTTCAGTGCATTTAAAGAATATATTTTCTGTGTTAAATCAATGTTAAGCAATTCCGATGAACTTGTTGTTCGTGCTGCAACAATTATCAAAAGTATTTCCAGTTCACTCTGCAGACCGAATCTAAATTAACCATCGTTTCTTTTTGCGTCTAGATAATATTTTCTATATGCAAGAATATCGAGAACAGATTTATCTTCTTTTAAGAGATTATGATAATACGAAGATGACTCGGTAGATTAGTCGATGAGCGATTTGATTGATTGATTGTTTTGTCTGTTGTTCATAGGACATATCTCCAAGATCTTGCTGAAACGACACATGAGTTTTTGAAAATGCTCGAAGAACATACGAGTAAATTGAAACATGTTTTCGTTCAACGTCGTCGAACAGCTCGAAAATCATCGAAAAAGTCCAAGAAAAAAAAGAAACAAGAAGAAACATCTGGTTCGAATTTTTGTTTCACGAAAAAGCAAAGACTGACTTTCAATTTGCCGTTTTTATTCAAGAGGAAAATACCGAACCACCGAATGAACAACTGGAAGAACAATGGCAAAATGAAGTTGCCGAGCGTTTATCTTCATTGTTGCAAGGTCTTGAAGAGACAACAATCAACAAATCCGATGTTTGCCCATTCGATGCACTTTCGGATGTCCCAGTTGATGATCAAAGGTTTATATTTCTTTTTTCAATAAACGAAAGTTTGATTTTGTTTTGACTGTAGTATTACGGCTGTTGCACGAATTCAAAATGCATTGCGTACATCAAAATTAGATGAAGCAATTGCATTGTTTCGTGCATCGAGGTAGATCATTTTCATTTCGAAAAAATGTGATTTTATTTGACATGTTCAGAGATGTTTGGCCAACGGAAAAAGCATTCGGTCATGATGATATTGGAGCTGAAGAAGAATTCAATCTACTTCGAGAAATCTTCATGACATCGAATATGACTAGTAGACATTTTGAAAAATTGAATTTCTTTTCGCGAAAGTTCGTTTTGTTCAGATTTATTACCTAAAACGAATGATAATGATGATGATGAAAACGAAGAAGAAGAAAATGATGAAGAACTAGATGAAATTCGAGAAGAAAACGATGAAGACGATGCTCATGAAATAGTCGAACGTGAAGAAGAATTCGATTTTAAAAAATTTCTCATGCGGTAATATAATCTGTTATTATCTATCTAATCTCATCGTTTTGTTTATTTATTCTTGAATATCAACACTAATGTTATTTTTTTTTCTTTCTCTCTATCGATATTTATTTCAGTTTTGCTCATTCGAGTATACTCTCATGTTATGTTGATCTTCTTCGAACATATCAAAGCAATACACCTTATTTAAATCATTGCATTATAAGAATGTTCTATCGTATTACGGTTGATTGTAATTATCCTGGAATACTCTTTCAAATGTCATTATTTCGAATTTTACAACAGTTTCATAAAGATCCATTAGCTAAATCGAAACAATTTGCTGTAAAAAATAATCGAATTCAGATTTTTTTTGCTCATCGTTTATATTTGAATTTAGGTCGTCTATCAATTTGCTACTTGGTTATTACGAAGATTTTTTCTTGCAACAGAAAAAAATCCGTATATTTATGCTGAATTGCTCTTTTGGAAAGATCGAAGTATTGTCGATGAATTAGTTGAAGGCTATCGACAAACAGCTAGTCGATCGAATGAAAAAGAAAAGTAACATAGCTTTATTTTCTTGGGTGAAACTAAAAAAACGAAATATTTATTTTTCGAAGGAAACTCAAACCAGGTGCTTGGTCAATTGAACATCAAATTGAATTACGTGATCTATTTCGAAAAATTAAAGACGAACCATTAGAAACTATTGGTGCAGAAGCAACTGATATTGTCGCTCGAATTATGTTGGAATTAACCGATAAGGACAAATCACGACGACAGATTGTTAAAGAATTAAAAAATCAAGGTCTTATTAAATCAGCAAGAGAATTGAAATTGTAGTGATTGAATTCCTAGTTTGATTAGTCATTGTTTTTATGATCTGTTTAGGAAAAAAGCATCACGACGTCGATCGAAAAAGAATGATATCATTGGAAATTCAGATTCTGATGGACATATCGATAGTGATGATAATCGATCGATTTTATCTGAAAACGACGACGATGATGATGATGATAATGAAAAATCGAATCAATCAGTTAGTCAAAATGAACATTCGAAAAGTTCAAATTCAACACATCAAGATGAATCATCATATGATTCGATTAAAAAATCAAAGAAAAGAACTCGATCGCCATCGCCTGTTATTCCTGAACAAGTTCCAGATGATGATGATGATAAGAATAGTGAAGATGAAGAATCACTACCAGTTCTCAAAAAACAAAATCTCAAACACAAATCTTCATCTGTAATCAATAATGATGATGACGATGATGATGACGACATAGTTTCTTCATCAAGACCAATAAAAAAGGCTCGCCGTCAATTGGCATCTTCAAGTGAAGACGATGATTAGTTTATTTTCTGTAGCTATTTTTGTGTTCTTTCTTGTATTACAATAAAACAATAACAATTGTGTCTATCATAAGATCTGTTTTTATGATACTTGTTTCAATTAATTAGATAATTATCAAAGTGGAAAATCAATGAATATAAACATCACTTCTAATGAATTAGATCATTTGACCTTTTGACTTCGTCGTTTTTCTTTTTTTGTTACTAGACCAAATAAAATAAACAAGAGATATAAAATAGTCGTTGTTTATATTATTCCATATTTAGATATAATGTTCAAATGTCTCATATATTTATTTCATTCACCTGTTCGAACGGATAAATATGTGCAAACAAGCATATATATATAGACGAGTAAAAGGAACAAATAGACTAGTCAGCAAAGAATCCTAAGAATGTGTGTAGCTCTATCTTTGATTTTATTCCTACTGTTTAGATATTTAAATCAATCTAGTAATCGTTCTCTTCGACTATTAGTGGAGGGAGAAAAAAAAATGATAGATGCGTGGTATATACGTATACATATATTTCGGCATAGCGATGTAGTATCTTCTCTTTCTCTCTTTCTCTCTCTCTCTACGTCATATTTCTTTCTTGCATACATACGTATATATGTCTGTATGTGAAAAAGAAAAGGAATTTCTCTCTCCTATAAGTAAAGAGTGCGGGTATTTTATCTGTTCATGTTATTATTGTTGTCTTTGTCCGTGCTATTCGTATGTATGCCGTTTTCTTCCTTTTGGTTTGCTTACCCCTGCAGACAGCACGTCGACGTGTTTTTTTTCTGACTCGTATGACTGAGCGTTTATGGAAAGAAAAGAAAAGAAAACTTTTCTAGTTCGCTAGACTAATATCATGTAAAGAATACACATACACTCATTCGAGTTGGTGCCTTTTTTTTTCTACTTTCAGGACCTTTCTTTTACTCTTTCGTCCTCGAGATTTGTCCTATTCTTATGACATCGCTAATGTATACGTAGCAGATGATATTTTTCGGTCTTTAAAATAACAAGTATCATAGATAAACATATATTATACGTGTTCGTATAACCTCTGTGCGTGATAATTCACTGCTTTGTTTACTTATCAACCGTAGTTAGTGAAGTATTTCTTTAGCCGGAAGAAAACTAAGGTAATCATTACTATTGTAGACACATGAATTTACCTTTTGAATATTATAAACTTTGTTCTTCTTTTTTTTCTTTTTCGACCGTAAGAAGTAAAGGTTACTAAGTGTGCTTGAAATTCAAGTGGAATAATCTTTGATACACTAGCACATACTCGAGAATTGTCTAGATAGAAACTAAAAGATTAACAAAACATCAGAAGAAGACGAAGACCGAACCTTTTTCGACGTCAAATCACACGTAGAAATCAACTTTGAACGGTTTTTGTTCGATCTTTCTTTCCTTCTTCCTTCGTTTTCATCGAGATCGTTGTTCTTTTATGTTCGTTGTCGACATACGAAAGATTAGTGATGCCACTCATCGAGTGCTCAACACAATGCCATGTCGAAAGTCAAGTGAAGGCGAAGATCATTGATACGCTATCGCGCGATGAAATGTCGCTCATTATATATATGTACATATGTCCTACGTAGAGATAAAACAAAAAGGAAACCGTCGTTCTCTCGAAGGATATTTTTAATCGAACTGTTTCGTTTTGAGAGAAAAGAAAATCATTGATGACATTGACTTGTTCATTAGAATCAAAATTAGTGTGAAATCATCATGATGAATCAATCTACTCCTACACAATATCCATCACCTGTGTGTTAGTCAGTATGAGAGAGAGAAAACCGAGAAGAAATCGTGTGAATAAGTAGTTTCGAATGCAGTATTTAAAGAAAGAGAACAGTTCGTTTCGTTGTTTTAATTCTTAGTAATCAATCTTATAAGTACGTAGAAAGTTTAGATATTTGATAGTTTGCAAGATTTAAATGTACAAATATGTACATCTATATTGACTATTTTGATATGCATTTCACATAAGAGTAATTATAGATATAAATATATTTTTTTTATATTCTCAATAGGGACTACTCATTATTGACATTCACATCTGTGAATGTATATAAATAACTATCTATCTATCTATTGTGTTGATTGTCTAGTTATTATTTTCTTTTGTGTGCTTGTGTATGAGACTCCGTTTAGCTTGTTTCTATGGTTATTTCCACGAAAGCAAATAGTTGATTGTTTAAATAATAGTTTCGCTTTTTTTTTGTTTGTTAACTCCTCCTCATCCTGTAATCAATCGAATGAAAACAAAGAGGCAAAACACGAAAGTGGCATTTTGTTTTCTTACATGACTTAATGTTTTGTCTGCATTTGAAGTCATTCTTCTTTTGTTTTTTATCAAAATATTTCATCGCGTGCACATATATTTAACACAGGTGCCTCTGTTCTTTATTTCATCGTTTCTTTTGTTTTATGTTGACTGCTTATTTTGAAATAGTGGTTGGCGTTAGAGATTTTTTTTTATCCCGTTCTTTTATATGAGTATATACATGCATACGTACATAGATGCATGCATACATACATCAATGCACGGATGAAAGGCATAGCCGTATATACAAACCAATTTTTTTTCTTCATCTGTTCTGTTTTTATTTCTTTTCTTTTCATTTAATAGGTGAATCACATATCTACGATTCGAAAAAACGTCTAAACCATCTAAATTACTACCTCAGGTCGTCGTTGAAGAAGAATAAGAAAGAAAGAAAGAAAGAAAGAAGAAAATTTTGAACAGAAAAGAAGAAAAAAAAAGAAAAAAATGTCAACTACGTACAACCAGTCAGCAAACGGCTATTCAGGTGGCGGAGGAGGAGGCGGACCTGGCTATACTGAAAATCCTCAACATAACGAACAGATTGAACAAGGCAGAGACGACGAAGAAAGAGACGATCTCGGACGTACTGAAGAAGGTAAAAACGGAGAAAAAAAAGAAACTCCTTATTTTTACAATCGAAGAACAAAACAATCATTTCGTATTTTTTTCTTCGTTTTTCTCTTTGATTTGAAAAGAATTTTATGAAGATATGCAGCGAGAATTATCAGATGATGCACCATGGAAACGTATCCAACAGAATACATTTACCCGTTGGGCTAATGAACATTTAAAATTATTGAATCGTCACATCGATGATCTACAATTGGAACTCAGCGATGGATTAAATCTCATAGCTTTAATCGAAGTTTTATCTCAAAAGAAAGTTCCACGTTACAATAAACGACCCAATTTTCGTTCACAAAAATGCGAAAATGTTTCGATTGCATTAGATTTTCTTGAAAATATTGAACGTATTCGTCTTGTTAATATTGGTAAGTTAGTTAGTTTGATTTATTTCTCTTCTACACGTACAGTAGGTAAGTGTATTGAAGAGGTTTCTTTCGGTTAAAAGAAATATACTTGAGACAAGTGTGCGAAGATTTTCTTCGATTGTAACCGTTTTCGTTTTTTTCTTTTTTGTTTCAAAAACGATGAGTTTATCGAATTTTGAACTATTTATCTATCTCATTAATGTCAAATCAAATCGATCGAATTTCTTTTTTTGTATCGAGAGAAAAATAAAACAAAAACAGGTTTCGGATTTCATTTGAAGTAATGAAATCGAACGGAAGAATATTTCGACGATACAACTGTTATATATGCAAATTCGATGAAGCAATGAACTGGAAAGAATAAGGATTTTTTTGCTCGTTCTGTTCAGTTTTAATGAGGATAAATTAACTAAAGAGAGAGAGAGAGAGAAAAGAAAGAGCCGAAAGAAATTTGTTTGTATTGAAATGGCTTCGATGTTTCAAGGCTAGAAATACTGAAATCGAAATTTGCTTTAGATGCATCGCATATTGTCGATGGCAAACTCAAATTAATTCTTGGTTTGATATGGACACTTATTTTACATTATTCAATTTCGTTGCCTATGTGGGAATTCGAGCAACAGGACGGACCGGGCACAGGCAAAGATGTCACGCCGAAACAAAAACTCATGAATTGGGTTCAAGAAAAATTACCACCGGAGTTACCCGTTTCGAATTTTACTTCCGATTGGAACGATGGTCGTGCTATTGGCGCACTTGTCGATGCATGTGCACCAGGTAACAATTTAATCCTCTTTGAGTCAATAGTGAATTTTGTTTAACTAATAGGACTTTATCCCGATTGGAACGATCGTGATCCGAAGGATGCATTAGAAAATGCGCGAGAAGCCATGGATTTAGCCGAACAATGGCTTGGCGTTCCACAATTAGTTGAACCACAGGAAATGATTAATCCGAAAGTTGATGAACAATCAATGATGACTTATCTATCTCAATTTCCCAATGCTAAATTAAAACCAGGCGCACCAATACGACCGAAAACAAATTCAGCTCGAGTTCGATGCTACGGCAAAGGTTTGTACATCAAATCATTATAGTTTTTTTTTGGTAACAAAAGAACGAACAAGCTGATGCCCCCTTTTCTCGTTGCATTATCCTCGATGAATGACTATTCAGTATTGTTCTTGATTCATGGTCGTGACAGTTGTCATGTTGAGCTCAGGGAAGACAGTTGAAAGTACGAAAACTTATTCATTCAAACGTCAGACACTCAAATCGAAAAATACGATCGAAGAACGATGGATAAAACGAATTCATTATTTTCATTATCGGCAACGTTTGTTTCCTTTTTTTGCTTGAACTAAAAATCGAATAGGGATTTTGATTTCGAAAGAATTGATTTCTTCGTTTGTTGATTAGGTATTGAACCAACGGGAAATCATGTTGATGCTCCAGCGAAATTTCATGTCGAAACATTTGCAGCTGGCAAAGGTAATGTCGATGTGGTCGTGATTAATCCGAAAGGACAACGAGAAAAAGTAGGACGAAAATTTCATCGATTCAAAATTGAATTCGAGTTCGAATTCTGTTTAGTGTGATGTCGATTTTCGTAATGATAAAAATCAAACTTATGATTGCACATACTATCCAACAATGGAAGGACAATATAAAGTAAAACGAAATGAATTCAATGAGTTTTACGAAAAAAAAAATCATTGTTGTAATTAGGTTATCGTTAAATTCGCTGGTCAAGAAGTACCGAAATCACCATTTTCACCTTTCATCGAAGGTAAATCAGGTGATGCTAGTCAATGTCGTGCACACGGTCCTGGTCTTGAACCAAATAGTGTTATGGTTGACAAATCGACATGGTTTGAAATCGATGCTACAAGTATAATATTTTGTTTTTTTTCAAGGAAAAGAAACGAAATTTTCTTCTTCGTTTCATAGGCGCTGGAAATGGTCTTGCTGAAGTTATCATAACGAATCCACGTGGTCAACAAGATGTTGTGCCTGTTTCGGTTAAACAAACATCTCCTGGCAAATATCGTTGTGAATATATCGCACGTGAACCTGGTCTACATTCAGTTAATATATTTTTTGCTGGTCGACCTATACCAAATAGTCCCTATGGTGTTAATGTTCAATCATGTACGTATTCGAAAGCGTCTTTTTCTTTTCCTCATTGAAAAATCCTATGTATAACAAATAGTACAAGGATTCTTTGCAAGTGATATAAGAGAGAAAAGACTACCAACAATCCAAGAGGACTATCAGACAACATTTGAATTTGAACGACCAATAACTCCTAGATACTCGACGGGTTTGTCATTACGTTGTAGGGGAAAAACGAGGGTTTGGGTTTGTAGTTTACTTTATTTGTTTCACATATGGTGATTGGATAGTAGTCGCTGTAGTAATTCAATAGCAAAAGAACGAATATTAATATGCATTTTTTTGTTTCTGTTTTGAATTTGATAGCATCTGATGCCAAGAAATGTCGTGCTTATGGACGAGGTATTCAACCAAGAGGTGTACGAACAGGCGATGTCGCTGAATTTCGTGTTATTACCAAAGATGCTGGAGAAGGTATCATGAAAGCAACAGTTACCGGGCCAGGTATTATAGATTTGATTCGAAAGTTTTAATCTTGATGTTTTTTATTTTATCAAGATGGTTCGGAAATCCTTTGTCGAACAACGAAAGTCAATAGTACAACATACGAATGTGGTTATATACCAAATCGTGCTGGACCTTATACAGTCAATATAACGTATGGTGGTGCTCATATACCTAAGAGTCCGTTTCCAGTTGAAGTCGGATCTCATCGAGATTCTCGTATTTGTGCGTATGGACCAGGTCTTGAAGGTGGTATCGTTGGTTTTCCAGCTGATTTTGTCGTCGAAACAAACGGCGAAACTGGTTCATTAGGTATGCCCTCGATTATTATTTCTTTTCTCTTTTCTACTAACATTTTTCCTATTCATCAACTAACTATATAATTAGGCGATATCAGTAAGTTATTTTTTTTGTGTTTCTTGCAAGAGCGCATGGATTGAATTTCAATTAATTTCATTTTATCGTTCTATAATTTTGATTTCTTTAGGCTTTTCAATCGAAGGTCCATCTCAAGCACGTATTGAATGTAATGACAATGGCGATGGTTCAGCCGATGTTCGCTATTGGCCAACAATCCCAGGCGAATACGCTGTGCATATACTTTGTAATGATGAAGATATTCCACATTCACCATTTATGGCCTGGATTGAACCGCCGGGCAATTTTGATCCGAAAAAAGTAAATGCTTACGGTCCTGGATTGGAGTCCACAGGACAACTTATTGACAAACCAACTGAATTTACTGTTGAAACACATAATGCAGGTGAAGCACCCTTACGTGTTCAAGCAATCGATCAAGATTATCAACCGATCGATGTTCAAGTACGAAATAATGGCAATGGAACATATACTTGTCGTTATACGCCGAGAAATTCAAATCGTCATTGTATTTCAATCGATTATGGCGGTGTTGCGATTCCAAAAAGTCCATTTCGAGTAATTTTTCTTCTTTTGTTTTTCTCTCTCGATAAAGATAAATTGACATTCAGGTTTGGCCAAGTGAACCATCAAATCCTGGTAAAGTTCGTGTTTACGGTCCAGGTGTTGAACGTGGTGTTAAAATGAATAATCCAACACATTTCACAGTCGATTGTAAAAAGGCTGGACCAGGTCAGTGCCATCTTATCGTTTTTGATTCTCTTGCTTTTAATGCTTCTCTTTCACATCTAATCAACTAACAATTTGCATGATTAACTTCCTTTTCTTTGCATGTTAGTGCTTCCTACTACTAATCTCAATCAACGCTTTCGTTCACTCGATTCGCTTGATATTGATGCATGTGACGATGATATCATTCCATACAAAATTGATATACAAAATTTTGATGATGAACAACATTGTTCATATGGAATACAAAATGATGATAAAAACCATGCAGTTTATGTTACATATAGACCAAAATCACGTGTAACACTTGTAAATGTTGCTGTTGTCTGGTAGAAATAGATTACTTGTTTTCATTGTGTTTGTTTTATCGATTTGCATGCTTTAATCATTTTTACTAATAAAAACAAAAATAATTTTTAATTAGATTAGATTTGAAGTATTCTTTCTATTGGTTTTGTTTTGTTCATTTCAGGAGATGTATCAATTGCTTTAACTGATTCGAAAAATCAAGATCTACCATTTACAATTGATGATAATCAAGATGGAACATTTACTATAGGTTACACACCGAAATTACCAGGTGTTCATTGTATTAGTGTTTTATTTGGCGATCATGAAATACCGATTTCACCTTTGAAAGTCAATGTTGAACCGACAGTTGATGTTAGTAAAATACGTGTTGAAGGTCTTGAAACGAGTAAGTGATGATCATTGCTATTAGTGTTTCGAATAGTTAGGAAACGAAAAAGAAAAAAAGAAAGAATTATTGTTTGTTTTCTACTGTTTTTCTTGCGTTTTTCTATCTTAATTTCGTACATCTTAGTGCCTATTGTTGGAGCGCCTGCTCAAATAACATTGAATACATCTGATGCTGGTTCAGTACCAGCTGACACTGTTCGTGCTCATGTTGTTGGACCGAAAGGCTTTGAACAAGATGCAATTGTTACACCTACACCACAGGGACATAATCTTCGTTTCGATGTACCTGAACCGGGTACATATACTATCGAACCAGAAGTTTGTTCTATACCTGTACGACCTGTACAAATTACGGCTATTGAACCGATCGATCCAAGTAAAGTACGTGCCTATGGACCAGGTCTTTCGCAAGGCACAGTCAATAAACCAGCTGACTTCACTGTTGATACACGTGGAGCTGGCAATGGACAATTAGGTGTCACTATCGAAGGACCATCCGAATCGAAAATTGACTATGAAGATAATAATGATGGTACTTGTCGTGTGACATATAATCCAACAGGTAGTTCGATTGTTTATTTTTCGCATTCGTTTTGATTTCTCGTATTATTACGTACAGTTGCTGGTACATACAATGTCAATATCTTATACGAAGGAAAACATATCACAGGTTCACCATTTCAAGCTGCTGTAAAAGCAGATCTTGATACGAATTCAATTCGTTGCTATGGACCTGGTCTTGATACCGACGGTGTGTACTCTTATGGCTATGACGAGCAATTATCTACATATAGCTAGTCATCGCATGCTCATTTTGACCGCAATAGTCTTGCATGAATCTACTGCTTTTCCCTTTCCCTGAATAATGCCTATTTCTCGAAAAGAGAAGAGAAGTGCTTGTTTTTTTTTTTGTAACTAAACTTTTCTAGATCTCTTAACTTGCCATTTAACCGTTCCTATTTGAAAACAAATTCTGTAAGAATAATATTCTATCGGTGATGGGCCAATGCTTTTTGTTTTTTTTTTGGGAAATGACGGAGCGCATGGTGGAATGCTTTGACTTTCTATTTATTTTTCATAACCAATTTTGACATTTGTTCGTTTTTTTTATTTCCATAGGAGTTTTTCTTGATAGTCCAACAGACTTTACTGTTGATGCCAAATCCGTAACTAGTAGTGGTACAGGCAATGTTGAATGTATACTAACAGCACCAAGTGGTCGATCTGCTCGATGTCCTGTTAAAAACATGGCCAATGGAACTTATCAAGTTCAATATGCACCATACGAGCAAGGTTTGTTTCTTCGATTATTAATTATCAAATCTCATTTCTTTTGTTCAGGTGTGCAAAAACTAGATGTTACATATGAAAATATTCCCGTACCAGGCAGTCCATTCCGTATCGATGCAAAACCAGGTTCTGATTCGAAACGTGTACGTGCCTATGGTCCTGGTCTTGAAAGCGGAACAACAAACGAACCAACCACATTCACAATTGAAACCAAAGGTGCTGGACAAGGTAGTCTTGGCCTAGCAATCGAAGGACCTTCCGAAGCCAAAATGATCTGTAAAGACAATCAAGATGGTACTTGTATCATGGAATATTTACCTGTAAGAACACGAAAAAAAAACGTAACAACAAACATTTATCCTTGAGGTTTTTTTTTCTAGACGAAAGCTGGTCAATATGATATCTCAATTAAATTCGCTGATCAACATGTACCAGGTAGATTTCTGAATTCAAAATTAGTATCGTTTTTTTCTTATTTAAAAACGAAATTTATCAAGGTTCACCATTTCATGTTAATGTTGCCGATCGACTCGATGCTAGTCGTGTAAACGTTAGAATGAATTCAACTACGATGCGCACGAATGTTCTACAAGAAATCATCGTCGATGGTCAAACAGCTGGTCCAGGCAATCCATCAGTTGATATAACAGATGCGCACGGTGAGATTTTCTTTCAGTCTCTATGCCACCTTCGTTTGGGAATAGAGGAAGCCCTATAATTTACCTTGTTCAATAACAATCATTAATGTATGTGTATATTTATTTAAAATGTATTTATTTACGGAGAATAGAGCTATTGAATGCGAAGTATGCCCTTTTCTTTTCTTCTTCATCGATTTCGAATTAAAAAGAAAAGAGAAGAGAGACGAAGAAGAAAAAAATTGAGAGTAGTAAGACGTCGAGGACGATGAAGGAAAACAACATTGTTCGACTCGTCGATTGAAAGGTAAAGATGAATAACGTGAAGAACATTTATGTACGTTGAAGAAGTTAGAAAAAGAAAGAGAGCAATAACATGGCATTGAAGGACGTGTACAGTGCCATAACCGCAATCTAATCGTATTTCATTAACCTTTTGCCTTTCATTTTTCTTTTTTTTTTATCATTTTTTAATATATTATTTATAATATAAAATACGTGAGCGCGTGTCAAAAGATTTTTCGACCTTCGCCAATTGTGTTCAATCGACAAAAAGTCGATAGATCATTCTCGTTCTCCTACTCACTTTTTTATTTCTGATAAGGCAATTCGACACATGAGCACAACTTGAGAAGCTTAAATTCCTCGTTCTTCATCTCTTCTTTCGATTAAAATGAACAGTATCGTGTGGAGCTCTTTTTTTCCTCTTCTTTTCTCTTTCATTTTCGCATAGAAATTTGATTTTTCGATCTATGCCACAAACACAACATCTTTCTTCGAGTTTTTTTTCTTCTTCTTTTTCTCTTTCCTTTCGCTTCATTCCCCTTACACGACTACTCGAAATAAGCACCCCAACCACAAACACATTTCGTCTTCATCTCATTTTTTATTCTCATAATATAGGTCGTCGTAAACCGGCTAGTATTCGACCAAGAGGAGAAGGCGTTTACGCTGCAGAATTTACGCCACAAGTTGAAGGTTCACATCGTATCGACGTCAAGTGGAGTGATCAACCCGTACGCCAAAGGTATAATCAACTGTTTCAGTTCTCCGGTCTTTTTTTCGATCCTCATGACAAATGTTTTTTTTTCCTATTTAACTAGTCCATTTAACGTTCACGTTCTTCCTAATTTCGAACCGAATAAAGTCGTTGTCGACGGTCCTGGTATTCGTAACGGTATACCTGCATCACTTGAAACATCGTTTCGTATTGATACACGTGAAGCTGGTTTTGAACAACCAGACGTTTTAATTAAAGTAAATATTTTCATTTGAAGAGATGACAAAATAAACATCGAACTTTGAATTTCTCTCTCTTATTAAGAATCCCGAAGGTCTTTTAATCTCATCAAAAATTGTCGATAATAAAGATGGAACATACAAAGTAATCTACAAACCGACTGATGTTGGCCGTTATTTAATCAATGTTACATATGGTGGTATTCCGGTTAATAATTCTCCATTCAGCGTGAAAGTGGAACCGACCGGAGATCCAACGAAATGCCATATTACTGGTAAAGAAAACGTTTATTTTTCTTCTCATGCTCATAAATACGCATATTGTTATCGTTTGCTAGGCAATGGCATTAATCCTAATCTTAAAGTCGGCGAAGAATATACGATTAATATTGATACACACGGAGCTGGTCCTGGTTCAGTCACTGGCCGTATTCGTTCGACACTTGGCAATGATATTGATCTCGATATTGTCGATAATGAAGATGGAACATTCAATCTCTACTATACACCACATAATCCCGGAAATTATGTTATTAAAATTAAATTTGGCGGTCAAGATATCCCAGGTGGTGATTTCGTTGTGACGGTATGTAACAACAAAAAGCCTATCTGCAGTTTTTTTCTTCGTCTTATCATTCTATTTACTAATCTCGACTTTTTTTTTCGATCAATTTAACATCCTCATTCAGACATTTCGTTTGCTCTTTCTTTCTATTTATCGAAAAAAAAAGAAAATATTTATTTACAATCAAACTTCTTTATTACATATATACATATATGGTTTTGTTTTATTTCGCCACTTCTTCTTCTTCTTATAGGGTACAAAAAATCGCAGGGTATGCTCATGTTTGAAATCTAATTATCTCACATATATGTCAAAATAATTGAGAAAGAAATCGTTCGTTCGAAATTCTCGATGAAAAGAATAATAATAATAAAAGGATAAATCGAATTCATATATCATATCTGGATATGATTTCGACATCAAATTTGCTATTATCTTAGTCATTGTCAAATCTGTATTCTGTTGCTGCTGCTATTAGTTGATGTTATTGTTGTTCTTCTGCTCCTTCTCCTTGTCGTTCTTGTAAATTTGTTTTGTCGGTTTTTTTTGTTGGCTTTCCGATTACAAACAAATCGATTGTTAAAATGTTTCTCTTTTTCATTCGTTCCCATAGGCTGGCGATAGTAGCAATACTCAACAATACACTCGAACACAAACAAGTGAAACCATAACATCAAGTCAATATCGACCTGTTGATTTTCGTTTGCCAGTTGGTGGCGGTCAAATCAATGATATTACTGGTATGATATAAAAATATTCGATTGCACTAAATTGATCATAAAAAAAAACGTCGAACGAGAGAAAGTCATTCTTTTCTCTTCGTATATATGTTATGTATTGATAAGAATGAAAAAGTATATGCTTCCGGTGCTCGTTGTTTTATACAGAACAAAAAAAATAAGAGAGAGAGAGAGAGAAAGATCGAGTTACGTTATAGTGAACGGTGATCCGATGAGCACTATTCACAGGTAAATAGCCGAAGGGAAAGCAATTGTTATGTGTATTTGATTGAGCTTAGCATACACCCATGTGTATGTATGTATTTATTTCTTTTATCAGAAGAATGAGATGGATTTTAAAGGTATGAAATATGTTGACTTCGTTCGAAATTTATTGAACAAAAAAAAGAACTCAAACAGTCAATAACGTACGGTTTTTTTCTTCTTATTTTAAGCTATAATTCGAACGCCGACGTCGAAATTACATACTCCAATTATTGATGATAATCAAGATGGTACTGTTTCAATCAAATATCAACCAGCTGAAGTTGGATTACATGAACTCGATGTTTTCTATCAAGGACAGCCAATTGCTGGTTCACCATTTAAATTTCATGTCGATCAAATTCAAACAGGCTATGTCACCGCCTATGGTCCTGGTTTAACTCATGGTGTTTGCAATGAATCTGCTAATTTTCGTATTGTTACTAAAGACGCTGGTTCGGGCGGTCTTTCGGTTGCAGTCGAAGGCAGTTCGAAAGCAGAAATTCAATGTAAAGACAACAAAGACGGTACATGCGATGTCATCTATTGGCCAACAGCACCGGGCGAATATACAATCACAGTGAAATTCGCTGATAAACATATTGTTGGTTCACCATTTACTGCTAAGATCACAGGCTTACCTATTGCAATTGAACAACAGAAACGTTCGCAATTAATGGTCGGAAATGAAAGTGAAATCAGTCTTCGTATTATGGAAATGGATATTCATGATTTAACAGCTACAATACGTTCGCCAAGTGGTTTAGAAGATCCATGTCTATTGAAAAAATTAGCTAACGGAAGTTTAGGCATATCGTTTATTCCGAAAGAAATCGGCGATCATCTTGTTAATGTCTATCGAGATGGTAAACATATTAAAAATAGTCCATTTCGAGTTTATGTTGGCACATCGGAAATCGGCGATGCAAGTAAAGTGAAAGTCTTTGGACGTGGTTTACAAGACGGTTATGCTAATCAAACCAATGAATTTACTGTTGTGACACGAGACGCAGGATATGGCGGTTTATCACTTTCAATTGAAGGACCATCGAAAGCTGATATTGAATGTCATGATAATGAAGATGGATCATGTCTCGTCACATATAAACCAACTGAACCAGGTGTTTATATTGTTAATGTGAAATTTGCTGATAAACATGTTGTTGGCAGTCCATTTACGGTTAATGTCGGTGGACAAAGTTCGAATCGACTTCGAGAAAGTATTACACGTGAACGTCGTGCTGCTGATATTACACATATTGGCAGTCAATGTGAATTGTCACTTAAAATTCCTGGTACTTCACCATTTGATATGAGTGCGTATGTTACAAGTCCATCGGGACGTTTGGAAAATTGTGAAATCGTCGATCTCAATGATTATAATTATTCAATTAAATTTGTTCCTAAAGAAATGGGTGTTCATACAGTTAGTGTTAAACATAAAGACGTACATATTCCTGGTAGTCCGTTCGAATTCACTGTTGGTCAAATTCAAGGCGGTGGCGCGTATAAAGTTCGTGCAAGTGGAAACGGTCTTATTCGTGGTGAAGTTAATACCACCAATGAATTTAATATTTATACACGTGAAGCAGGTGCTGGTGGTCTAGCAATTGCAGTTGAAGGTCCAGCTAAAGCTGAAATTGACTTTTTCGATCGAAAAGATGGTTCATGTGGTGTTGCTTATGTTTGTCCTGAGCCAGGCGATTATCAAATATCAGTTAAATTCAATGATGAACACATACCTGAATCGCCATTCAATGTGTCTGTTCTTCCACCATTTGGTGACGCGAAAAAACTTACTATTCATAGTCTCAAAACAAAAGGTCTCGAAGTCAATCGACAATATACATTTACTGTTAATGTCAATGGTGTACGAGGTCGTGTTGATGCTCGTGTTACAGCACCAAGTGGCACGGAAGAAGCTTGTATTGTACAAGAAATGAGTGATGAAACGTATGCAATTCGATTTTTACCAAAAGAAAATGGTGTTCATTGGATACATGTACGTTTCAATGGACGTGATATACCTGATTCACCGTTTCGTGTTGTTGTTGGACAAACAAATGCTGATCCAGGACGAGTAACAGCATCGGGCACTGGATTATATCGAGGAGAAACTGGTATGAAATGAAATTGAATAGATTTTAGTTTCATGTTTGCTTTTTTTCGTCTAGGTCAACCATGTGAATTTCTAATTGATACAACAAATGCGGGTGCTGGCGCATTAGCCGTCACTGTTGATGGGCCTTCAAAAGTTCAACTTGATTGTCGAGAAGTTGCCGAAGGTAGAATTCATTATTTGAAAATCGTTTCACATCTTAGTTTTCTCGTTATTGTCTGCTAGGCTATCGTGTTACATTTACTCCAACAGCACCGGGAGATTATCTTATTGCAATTAAATTTGCTGGTACAAACATTGCTGGTAGTCCATTCAAATGTACAGTTGGAGGTACGGAACGATTCTCAATTGAATATTTCAAAAATTAAACCGTTTTTTTTTAATAATAATAGGTAGTGGATTAAATTTAGCACGTACAAGTGGTAATGGTGGTTTGAATACTGTTACATCAACATCATCCTATGTTCAACGTTCCCAAGGAAATATTACAACTCATTCACGATATGATACTATTGAAAAAACAACAACGTATTCTTCAAGTTCGAAAACGAATAATTATCCTGCTGTTGATGCCAGTCGTGTACATGCACAAGGAGAAGGTCTAATGAGAGCATACAGAAATGAAAAAGCTACATTTAATGTCGATACTCGCGAGGGTGGAAATGGAATGCTAATGGTCGGAGTTTTCGGACCAAAATGTCCATGTGAAGAAGTATTTATTAAACATACGGGAAATAATCAATACAATGTTCAATATACAGTTCGAGAAAAAGGCGAATATATGTTGATTGTCAAATGGGGTGATCAACATATACCCGGTTCTCCTTGGCATATTGAAGTTGTTTAAAATTTTCTTCAAGAGTATCGAACAATTTTCTCTTATTTATAATATGCATATATGCTAGAGAATTTCTTTTTTTTTTCATTCTTTTCTTTTTATATTTTTCATTTTCTGTTTTTTTGTTCTCTTTCTTTTTTGGAATTCTCATTCGAACTGAGTAGTTGTTCTCTTCTATTCTGTTATCTTCTCCTCTGTATGTATGTGCGCATGCTCAAGCTATTCTCGTGTGTATGTGTCTTTTCTCTATAGTCAAGGTGCTTCTGATGTGTGAAATGAGTTAGAATATCAAATCAGCATTATGTCTCGTTTCTACATCTATCTTATATTCGTTTTGTTTATTCATAGGTTGATTCGGAGTGTCTTCTCTCTTTTCTGTTTATTTACTTTTAAAAAAAACCTACCGTCTTTACCTTAATATATACATATAATACATAGATATTCATAGAAAAAAAAACAAATACGATCTTTGTTTGTTTTTTTGCACCTCACACTTGTTTTCGCAAACAAAAAACTATATTGCTTCGTTTTTTTTTCATTCTCTTTTTTTGTGTATTTTTTTTTCATTTTTATGAACATATAAAGAAAACTAAACAAAGGAATCTTTGAATTGACTCGTCGTTTTCTTAGTTTCGAAATAATTGAACAAACGATCGCAATCGATAGTTAAATCAATAGAAGACGAACAAACAAACAAACAATGTTAAAGTTAGTTAAGTTGTTTTTCTCGTTCGTCGAGAGTAAATATCGAGAAAATAATGTAATAAAATGAATGTGACTCGATTTCCGACGGACTATCAAAAAAACAAAAATTGGATTCCAGGCTCGTTCCTTTATTTTTTCCTCATCAAGAGTTCATTTTCCCATGACAACAACAACGCCTCGAATGCTCATATGTGACGTCTTGACTAAATAGAATAACATAATAAAAAGAGAAAAAGAAATACGACAAACCCATTCATTCGTTAGTTCCTCGTCTGCATCAAAGTAGCTCAAATATGCATTCAGCATTATTTCGTAAACATCTCAATGAGAGATATTTTTCAATACCGGCAAATCTTGAAACTTTAACATCATCATGTCCTTCGACACCGCCTATGTCAGCAACATGGTTCGAACCACCACAGATCGATCTATGTCCGATGACAAATGAACATCGTAAACAAGTTTTCGAACTTGTTATCGATACATTCTTTCGCGATGAACCATTGAATAAATGTCTCGCATTTGACATTCCCAATGAGCCCGTTCAATTTACTGAATTAGTCGTTTCATTGGCATTGCGAGATCAATGTTCATTCGTTGCTATTGATGTTCAAACACAGAAGGTTGTTGGAGTTATTTTAAATATCATCAAACAACATTTAACTTCGGCAAATATCGATCTTTTTAATGTGAATAATTTTCAATCGGAAAAATTACGATACATATTAAATGTTCTTCAACATGTTCACGAGAAAATCGATCTATTCGAAGAATTTCAAACCGATCAACTTCTACATATTGTTTTAATAACAATCGACGCACATTATCGTGGATTAAGGTTAACAGAGAAAATGATTCATGCGAGTATTGAACGTGCAAAGACGGATTTACATCTAAAGGGCGCTTTTTCCGAAGCAACAAGTCTCTATTCATCGAAAGCATTTCGTAAGCAAGGTTTTCAAATCTACGATGAAATCATCTATGCAAAATATGATGACATTCGTCTTGCGAGTTTAGCTGGCGAACATGATCGTTGTCAATTACTTGCAAAGATTTTATAAAAAAAAAAGAGGAATACAAACTAACTTCAACTTTTTTTCTCATGTATATACGTATATTTATTGAAATAAAGAACAGGACACCTTTTTTTTCTCGTCGTATTCGAATCTGCATGCATGTCAAGGGAGAAAGAGAACAGTGTTTCGGTTGAGTGATTTGACATCATAACTTTTTTCTTGAAGCAGAAGAAGAAGAAGAAAAAGAAATGTTATCTGTCACTGACGGTAATAATCAAAATGAAACGAGAATATCAACTAATGATATTCATGCGAGTTTCTTAGCATCATCGAGAAATTCGAGACAAGTTAGCATTCAAAGCGGCGGCGTTCTCCATGTTGATTCGATGAATTACATTCGATTTCATCGTTTACGACGTTTAGGACTGCTATTTTGCATTATTTCATTTATTCTCGATATTGGTCTCGGCGTAACTGCACTCGTTACATGTATTCGTGCGAAATCATTCGTCGGATTTTCCTATTCGGTCGATACATTAATGGATTCGGTTTGTACGGCATTTGTTTCATGGCATTTATATACTCAAAGTATTAATGATATGCATCGTCGTGATCGGTTGGCTTGCTGTGTCATTGGAGCACTGTTCATTGGTTCGTTTCTTGCAATCGAATCTCGTGCCATTCAAAGTATGATCTTAGCACATACGAGTCGACCTGATATTATCGTTTTTACTTATTCGTTTGTTCATATTGTGATATTTACGGTATTTTCAATAATTAAAATTTTTATTAGCAAACAAATTAAATCGACAGCATTGATGGCAGATTCATTGAATTCAATTATCGGACTGATTATGTCTGTTCCATTGCTATTTTGGGATCGGATGACATTTTTAAATAAATTTGCTCATCTCGATGATCTCGTTCAAATTCTCATGGCTTTGCTTTTATTTGCTGCAGGATGGAAATTAATTCTCGATTCGATAACCACAATGAACACGGAATATGCACGAAATGTACGCGAAGAAAAACTTCGTCGAACAATAAAAGAACATGCCGAAGCTATTGATGTAAACGATTATCCAGACAATTCGAATTTGTCAATTGTACCTACGGCTGGCACACGACGATATTCTTTTATTTCAAATCGAGTCAATTTCGAACAGAATAGCTGATCGTTATCTTTTTCTGCTTCTTAGTTTTTTTTATTTTTATAAAAATCTTACAAATCAAGTAGTTCGTCTAATCGTCTTTCGAGATTACAAAAATGTTTGATAATCTTACGAAAATGTTCTCGTTGTTCTTGTGTTAATTGTCGAAATAGATTTGAATTATCCTTGAGTCCTCGATAGAATAATTCGAGAAAAAGTTCATCAACAAGCGAATAACATGCTGTCGATAAGTCTTCGCTCATCGAACGATCGACATCGGACGAATGTGAATGCGTTCGTGATCGGGAACGTTTCGTACCATGTTTATCATGATCACGTCGTTGTCGATCTTTATAACAAGCATAACCGATAAGAAGAAAATATTCTAAAAGTTTGTCATTGACAATTTTCAATCCATTTTTATCGAGAAAATAATTCGAAATCGATATCGTTGATAATAATAAAACACTTTGCAATTGAATAACATCATCATGAACGAGACGATCGAGAATTTGTTCGATTAATTTCATTATGATTTCGCAATGTTCATTTAACATTGTTAGACAATGTTCATAGGTTGTATAAATTTGTAGGCAATTAAAAAGATTTTCAAATATTTGATTAAGATTTTCACCTGAATTTTGTTTGTCAATTAGTCCCGAGAGAGCTGTTGTTATTGATGTTAAAAATAAATATGCAACTTCAATTCGTTCATTGGTATTAAATAGATTACATTCATCGAAGAGAACACGTAATAAACAACTGCATTGTTCGAGTAATTCTCGATTACAACACGATTGAAATATGAAACATAATGGTTCGAATGTATATTGAATATGTTCGAACATAAATGTTCGTGTATCACCTCGAACAATGAGCGTATAAATCAAACGATACAATTGAACAAGTGATGGACAATCGGAATAATCGTCGCTCGTGAGAAGATTAAGAATCGTTGAAAATAAATTCGAATGTTCAATTAAATGTAATGCAACACTTTTATTAACAGTTGTCTCTTGAAAATTTCGTTTACAACAAGCCATATTCGAAAGTATGCCGAGAACAATTTCTGTACAACGTTTATCTTTACATTCGATGAGAACGAGATTAAATAAATCGAATGCATTGAATTCAATTAGCAGATGTGCAACATCAGCACTCATGCTTACATCCCAAAGTTCGCATAATTCGGATTCGAATGATTCGTTTAATTCTAATTTTTGATTCGTTTGAGAAAGATGATAATCTTCGCCTTGTTCACGAATACTCGCAAAGATTTCATCGTGAATTTGTTGAGGCGCAACAAACTATGAATAAACAAATATCGAAAACGTTGTTTTGGCTAAATGAACAACATTTTTACTTGAATCAGTTTGAGAAGAACTCGACAGAACCAAGATTTCGAATACATTTCATCTCCGACCATGTCTGCTCGACTTAGATTATCGATCGGTGGTGGAGATGGATTTCGAACAATACTTGGCGATTGTGATTCAACAAGTTTCTGACGACTCAAAGGTGATGCATTAAAATCATTGGTTAACTAAGGCAAAAGAATAAATCAAATCGAATTCTTTATTTCAAAACTAATTAAATTATTACAGAAAATGATTCAGAATCAGTATGTGCCGTTGAAGTCATTGGAAAAAAGGAACACGTCTATCTAAAAAAAAAGTGAATAGATAATTTTTATTGCTCGATTTTCTTCGTAATAACTAATTCCGGATAGCCACTTCGAGAACAGAATTCTCTCGAAAAAACGACATTTTCACATTCGGCAAGAACGATTTCTACGGTTGTAAAAACTCGCATTTCAACATCGGACATAACATGTCCGCCAATGACCGAGCCTTTCTCATCGGAGAACGATCCATGCAAATGTTCACTTTGTTGATCAATCGTTCCAACTAAACTAACAATTTCATGGGATTTATTTAAATCAATTGTATCTGTCGAATTGGCTAAACGTAATCGACCTGATTTTATACTTCCAACACATGTAAGTATAAAAACAGCTTGAAGATTATTTTCAATGATTAAATTTCGAATAGTTGAAAGAACATCCATGTCAGGTAATAAACGAACTGGAAAAACTCGTAGAGACGTTGGAATTAATTGTGGAATTGACATAATTCTTTTCTGTTTTATTTTGGTTAGTAATTAACGTGTTATTAGATAAGTTGTTTCTTTAAATAAAAAGAAAAACAGATTAACAGAAGTGAAATTTATAATTTCGTGTTCTGTTTCTTTTCATTTTTTTTATTTACATAAGAAAATAACGAGCGAAGACAGAGATGAAAAAACGCAGTAGTAGCAGAAGGAAAAAGAAGAAGAAAATAAATCGATCTAGTTGTTGTTGTTATTCATGTTTAGTTCATTGGATTATTCTTTTCTTGGTTGTGTGACTTCTCGTCGTGTTGCTTCTTGTAATAATTGTGTATCGACATCATCCGGTGGTAGTTGGATATAACGAATAACTGAACCACGTACGAATGCTGATGTAACTGATTGTATATGAGGATATTTTTCGGGATCGAGCACTTGAACTTCAGTTAGTTTGACATTGAGATATTGATCAACGCTATGCAATGTACCGGCAATGGAGAGATCGTTTTTCAATTCAATGACGACTTCCTTACCGACGAGGGATTTAAAAAATGAATAGAACAACATGATCTAAAAATAGAAGACAAAGACAGACAGACAAAGGAAAAAGAGAAATTTGAATTTTTTTGGTATAAAAAAAGAAGTTCATATCGCTGTACAGAATGTTTTTTTTTGTTCAAGAACGATTATGACGATTGCCTTCGCCGCGATGGTGATCATCTTTATAATCATCTTTCGCTCGTAAGTACGCGAGCATTTCCGAATCGTCTTTTTCGATGAATTTTTCGTTTCGAATTTCTTCTTTTTCGATTTCGTTCGCCATTGGATACGTCGGTCCCGATGTAGCTGCTGCTTGTTTGGCCTGTTCAGGCGTCGGTGCAAGACCACGTTGTGCAAGACTTTCATAGAATTCGTCAATTGTCATTGTTGGCACGCTCGGATAACCTCGACCGATCGCTCGTGCTTGTAATTGATCCCGAGTGAGAACAATCGGCTTGAGAGGTCGACCGGCTGCTGTTGCATTTGGAGGCAAACGACGTGGAGATTCTTCGCCATCGAGTGATTGACGTTGAAGTAAAACTCGAAGTTCATCTGCAAATGAATCGATCGAATTTTTATCAAGAGGAGAAAAGAGTGTCTCTTACCATGCAAATAACCGAGATCATCGAAAGCCGTGTTGACCCACCAACGAATTTTGCTTAGATAAAATTTTCTTTTTGCTTCTTCATCGGTTGTGTCATGTTTCATCGCTTCTTCAAATGCTTTCATTGTTTCCTCTTCTTCTCGACGTTTTAAATGTCTAGATGAAAGAAAAAAATCATCGAATTTCATTCGAAATATTCGAGCATTTACCCTTTGATTTTCGACGCTCGATCTTGTGCCATTTTCATCATGTCAACATCTCGACTTGACATCGGTTCTGTCTCGGTACATTGTTCATTCGTCGGTGCTTTCGGTATAGAATATTGATGTAAACCGTAATTTCTTGTCATGGATAAAAATTTCGAATAGAAATCACATGCATGTTGAACATTTACTAATCGTTGCGATGGTTTCGATCGTTTTGTTTGATATAACCAAGCGAGATAGGGATTGACAAGAAAATATCGAAGATTATTCGTTGAAACTTCTTCAATCGATTCATTCTCGCTGAATAATTCAAGTGAATTGACACGTTTTTCAATTGTTTCAAGTAAACGTATGGTATGCAGTAATTTACTCGCATAATCATCAGTTGTTGTATCAACTAGTGGACTTTGTAAATCATTTTGATTTGCCCATGCAATATCGAATAGTTGAGAAACAGTTTGCGATTCATCGTGACTATTATCATGGTCATTTAAATTAAGATATTTATGAATATCATTCGAGCTTGAAGTTACTGTTGTGGACTCATTGTCATCTGTATTTGATACAGTTTCTGACTCATGACAATGCGAACTTCCACCACCACAACAATGATCTGTCATATCTGAAATATTCGGAAAACAATCAAGCAAAAATGAAAAAAACAATTTATTTCCGCTTGAAAACAAAAACAATTCGAGATCTTTTCTCATTTTCTTGTTTCGTTTGTCTACAATAGATTTCTCAATGCACATTCAGTATTAAAACGTTTGAGTTCATCGGCTGACAATGCGTGTAATGCACGTGAATGAACACGAGATATCGAGACGAAATCAAGCGATTGATTGCTTTTCAAATAATCCAAATATGCCAGCCAAAGATCTAAGACATTCAACAATAATTACAAAACAAAGAAAAAGACTTTTTTTCTCTACCAGCTGATGTCGGACCGAAGTAGATAATCGCTTGTTCGAATGCGGTTTTAATTCGTTTATGATCGAGATTTGATGTTGACGTTTCGATTTGTATGTAATCGAGATAGAAAGAGAGTGATGCAGGTATTCGAATTGATAATCTAAAAATTGGCAACATAAAATACGTAAATCTCAAAAACAATTTACCTATCGAATAGTTTTCGAACTAGTTTAAGTGATTTTGTTTGATGAATCCATTGTAAATATTTCGATTTGAATTCGAATGCAACGGATAGATCGATTGATTCGGATTGTGTTTGCTGGAAAAGAAAACCAATATTCTTTTCTCTATTTTCGTCAAATCGAATTGTATCGTTACTTCGAATAATTCTTCTGTCCATTTGAGATCATTTTCTTTTGCATAATCAATAATCGTATTCCAAACAGCCGGTGAATTCTTAAAACATCGATTCAAATTTTACACAAATCTCACAAAAACAAATAAATCATACTTTTATTTTGGAGCTCTGACAAGCTAATTGAAATTCTTTTCGAATTGCTTTCGAATCATTTGACTGTTCGATAACTAATTCCAATCGTTTGTTCCACAATGATGCATCATTTGGATAACGATTAGTCGCTTTTTCGATGATAGTCTTCGTGCGTTGGTTATTGTCAACAATCGAAACCTGAATAACAAACAAATCGAATGCGAGATCAAAAACACTCTCCTACCCATTCGAAATAACGTTCGGGTGTTAATTCGATCTGTTGATCGGCTGATGAAAATACTTGATCGCAAGTATTTTTATGCTGAGAAGAGAAGCAAAACAATCGATATTTTCAATAACTTTGAAGATTTATTTCTTTTACTTCGTTTTTAACTGAATCCGGCGCTTGACTAAGTCGTTGAATGCAAAAATCCAAATATAAATCCCACAACTCATCTAAATATCTCAGTAGAAAGTCAAAGTTAAATCACTCACAATGATTTACTTTTATTGATTTGTGAATTTTTGATTAATTCTTCGTAATTTTCTCGTACTTGTTGTTCGAGTACGGCAATCATAAAAGCTGTAACACAAATAAATATCAGAGATGTTTCATTTAAAAGATCTTACTGATATCTTGCTCTTTTTTTGTTGCTTCGTCAAGCATTTTTCGTTCGTTAATTAACGGACGTTGTGCGATTAATGATTGAGCAAATGCGTTCGATGAATATTTTTCTTTTAAACTAAACGAATTGTTCGAAAAGTAATTGAAACAGATTTTATCTTACACGGAATAGATGTGTTCGATAAATGATTCAACAAAAGAAAACTGAGAGAATTCGTAGAGAATTTTAACAAATGAACAGAGAAATTCGGGATCATCTAAAAATCGAAATGAATTTCTTGTTCATGCGCTTTGCTGATGTTTCGTACTTTCGATTGTCGATTGTGCATTATTAAAAACAATTTCAAGTATTTTTCCTTGAAGAATTGCATCGTCTTCGTCTGACTCTTTCGAACGATCGAGTACAGCTTGACGTTTACTGACTAATTCGACGTAGAGTAATTCGAATTTGAAATACTAAAACCGAAGTCTTTTTTTCAATAATACAAAGAGAAATTTTCAAACCTCAAGCCAGAGTTTTTTATCTTGTGGCATTAGACGAAGTGCACGTTGAAACAAAGCTCGAGCTGATGAAGGAGAAATCATCACTTCAAACTCGAATTTTGCAGCCATGATCCATAGCCCTGAATGAATTTTTCAATAATTTATTAAATTAAATATTTGATTTTACAAGATTTCGTTCCGTGTGTTTGTAAGACGTTAGTAAATGTGCTCGAAGCTGTGGAATAGTCATGCTAAATAACATTTTGATTTGTTGTTTGGATAGAAAGAACATAGTTTACTTCGTTTTTAAGAAATTCAATGAATGTTAACCATAATTGAACGTCTTTTTTAAATCGATGGCAAACACTCTGAAACAGAAAAGTTGATTTTAAAGAAAAAAAGACGAAGAAAATAAATCATTTACACGAAATAATCGTTCAATTCGACGTTTAATAGCTAAATCGATTTCATTTTTCTTAAAACTTCGTCCTAATTTTAATTTCTAAAAGCAAAAACAAAATTTACTTCAAGCTCGTTTTTTAGCCAAATTCGTTCTCACTTCTCGACGAAGTTTCACCAATTTCAACAGATGTGTCTCGTACTAAAACAAACAAATAAATATCCCGAAAATCATACCAGTCATTCTCTCGTTTTGATTTACTTTAATATAATCGAGATAACATTCTTTTTCTTTCGTTCGTCGAATAATTTTATATTCGTGTCTTCGTCTTGTTCGAACGATTTTTCTAAACAACAAACAACATTCTCTCTCTCTCTCAAAGCCGTTTGTTTGTATTTTACTTGATTTCTTTTTCTGTGAACAAACCGATCTTTTTCGCTTGTTCAAATTCAGTTAACATATCCTCCAAATGTCTTTGCACAACCTCAGCCATGATTATTCAATCTACATTGAAAATGAATCGATGAAATTTTCTGTTTTCTTTTTATTCTTAAATCAACACAAAATGTTACTGTCTCGCAATTGAACAAAAACGAAAGTCGGCAAGTGCTGAATTTCTCCGAAGAGAAACAGATCGACTGTTTTTGTGTTTTCAAGACAGAAAAGATATTTTCAAATGAACGAAGATAACCTTCGTTCGGTGAACATATCTTATTATTACTTTTCGAAGAAAACACTAAGATTTTATTGAATGAAACTCAAGTAAAATCTACTCTGATCTTCGAATGTCGTTCTTTTTTTTAAATTTCTATTTATCGACTTACTTTTAATTGTAAAATTCAATCGAATGAAATCGAAGAAGAAAAACAACTAAGTAAAATCTAACCAGTCAATTCTAACGAACGTAGAGTCCGAAGAATCATTTTTATTATATATCCATCTTCGTAGAAAATAGATGTCGTAGACAAACGTTGTTCGTCATTGGACAATTCTTCTCTTCTCGTTTCAACTATCAGTAAAAAAAAAGTCATCACACGTTCTCTTCTCTTATCTTTTTTTGTGTATCTCTCTCAACTATTTTTAGCTGTTAATGACCAACAGTCGAACCATCGAAACGAACAAATCATGTTGGCAAGCACGTGATCAATGGTGGAAATGTTTGGATTTATACGATGATTGTCAAATGAAATGTCAAAAACAAATCGAAGAACTTCATCGACTTTGCAGTCCACAGATGGTGGGCATTTTCAAGAATATAGAATTTGCGAGATAGAGAGAGACTTTTGTTGTTTGTAGGTACAGTTTTTCGAAGATAAACGTCAGAAATTAACCGATGGAAAAATTCATCGTAAATATATGCTTCCACAAACAGCTCTTCATACGTATTTAACTGACTTTCGAAATAATGCCAATCATAATTTTCCATTTCATCAAACATCGTTTCCATTCGATGACGATGATGAAGATAACTGACATTCTTTTTCTTTTTTCGTTTGTTGAAAAAACATTTTTCTAAAAAGCAAACGACGATGTCTTTATCTCTCTCTCCCCCACCCTCTCCGGCATATCACAATATAATGAAATAAATCTTCTTTTTTTTCTATTTATTTAAGATAGATAATATTAGTCCTTTTCATTTTATTCAACTGAAATGGCGACTAGTCGACGAACGCCGACAGCATCGTCTGCATCATCGGCACTTGTTGTTCAACAATTAGCCGATCTATTTCGTGCTAATGGCCATCGATTAGCCGTTCGTGGTGATAGTAAAGTTTGTTTTACATCTGAATCATTAACATTATTGAATAATTATTTTCAAACGGCGAATCTCGATTCGCCTTCGACTATTTCAATTGGTTCAACAAGAACAACAACAACTCCTATATCACCAATACCACAATTAGCACCTATTCCACGATTAACAATCAATACGAAACTTAGAGAGAATTTAATTTTTCTTCATGATTTCCTACAAAAAATTCAAGTCGTAAAAGTAATAAAAACGAAAGCCAATGAATTTCATGCGACGATGATCTAATTTTTATTTTCTAGTTAATTAATAATTCAGCTACTCTTCAAGGAAATGTCGTTCTTCATCCATTTCGAAATATTGTTTGTCTTGAAATAAAAAAAATTCCTGTTCATATGATACTCGGCCTGTCGGAAATTCGTCATCAACTTGATACATTAATTTGTTCAACATCTGTAGAAAAACTTGAAGTAAACACTTTCGCTTTCAAATAACGTCAAAATTCATTCGCGTTTTTTTTTTGAAAGGATTTAATTTGTGCTTGTGGTGGTGATTCAGATGAGGCTCAAAATTGGCCACGACTAAAATCACTTCTTCTTAGTCATAATACAATCGAACGGATCGATCAATCCTTAGTAACTCAAGAAATTTCAAAAAAAAAACATTAATTCATTTTTTGCATTTCTAGAAATTTTTACCAGCACTTGAAATACTTGATTTAAGTCACAATCGTTTACGAGATTGTTCGAAGATATTAGATGTTCGTAGAATCTTTTCTTTTCGATTCCCCTGAAAAAATCTTGACTTATTTCAATTCTCAATAGATTATACCTCATTTAAAACATTTAAATCTTTCATCTAATCATTTACGTAATCTACCAGTATGGTCATCGAGCCAAGACACGTGTAATTTATTAACATTGAAAATGCGTCAAAATTCGCTGGAACATATCAAAAGCATCGAACAATTGAAATCATTGGAAGAATTAGATTTAAGTGATAATTTTATAATAAATATACCCGAAGAAATTCGACAATTATCCTCATTAAAACGAGTAAAATATGTTTGTGCAATTTATTGTTTTAGTCATTGTTTTCTGTTGTAATTAGGTCTTTTTTGCACGTAATCCATTTACATATGATACTAACTATCGACAAAAATTGGTCTTGCATTTACCATTTGTATTCAATCAACCAGATCGAGAGGTTTATTTTCGACTTAATTTTATAAATAAAACTTCGAAAAATTTCTTTCGTTTTTCAGTTGAATATTGACAATATGCCGTTGACATTGAAAGAAAGACAAGTAGAAACTCTGTTTGCTGTTGATTGTTAAAGAAAATCAATCGATCTTTTTCTTATATAGAAAATTCCATCACGACGTCCGCGAACATCGGACACATCTCAAGGTTTTCATGTTTATTCACCGCCATCAACGCCAATGGGTACGACAACTAGTGAATCGACAACAGAAGCTGAATCGATCGCGCCAAGCTCAATAGGATCGACAGTTACTCGACGGTAGATATCCATCTACAACGAAATATTAAATTCAATTTTTTGTTTTCAGTCGACCTCATCGAAAAACTCGAAGAGGAGGCCGTTTGCAAACGCCCGATCCCGACCTAACACCAACTGAAAATCGTAATTTCAATCTTGAAATTGAAACTCTCACTTTCGTCTTCTTCTAGTTTCATCAAATTCGGATACAGAAACGACAAAACGACGTCCACGACGTTTGAATCGTGTTGTTGAAGCGACACAAGAAATCGACAATAGCTATCTACCAAAACTTCAAAGTGCATCGACATCAACAAGCGCTTACTCATCGGGAACAATCGATCCTGATGATTTGACATTCAAATCAACGTCATCAACAACAGGTGTTACAACTCCAATGCCGGGAAAAATAATTGACGATTTCTCTCAGCCACAAACTCGACAAAAAAGTCCACGTTCTCGTAAAAACGATCAACTCAGTCGAATCGTTCTCGACGTTGTCGATATTCCTCACAGTGATTCGGATGCAACACCTGAACCCGGCTCGCCGCCGAAAGCAAACAAACCAGTTCCTGTCAATTCCAATCATGAAACGCCAATGCCTGTTCTCGAACCTAAAATCGACGACAATCATGATAATCATCTAGCTGGCGGTATGGAATATCCGTTCATTTTCTCCCAAACTCCTATATATTCATATTCATTTAGTTGTTCAGATAGTATTCGAACAACGTTTTTTGTCGTTGATAATCAAACTCGTTCACTTATGATCGATCTCGAGCCAATGTATGTAATCGAACGCGACATAAACGATGAAGATTATTTGGAGAAAATCAAATATTCAACTATGAAATTATCAATTATGGATGAGGAGTAAGAGACGACGAATACTTGAACTTTGACAAGAATGATTCGATTTCGTTTTCGACTTAGTACCCCGAAGAAAGTCGAATTCACTTTCGAAAAGAAACGAAATGAATTCGTTCGACGAACATATATTTTCGATACGATCTACGATCAACGAGTATGAACAAATCGAAATGAATAAATCAATGATTTATTTTTTCTCATCTATAGAGTTTTGTCGACGAAATCGAACGACATTTAGAAATGCCAGCAACTCTCGAACTCGAACCTGTTCAAACACAATTTGTCGATGTTTGTTCAACAATTTCACTCGATTAATCTTTTCTTTTTTCTTCTTCTTCTAGTGTTCAAAATGTGGCAAATCCTTTGCTCCCTTAAATTCAATGACGAATGGTAGCGATTCGAAATCTTCACCTATTTGCATCAGTTGTCAAAATCCACCTGCAGCAAAACCGTACGAATCTTCGTTTACTCTTGCTTTCTAACAATCGATTATATTTCTTTAGAATAGTTACAGGTTTACAATTGAATACTCCTGTCGAAGTAACACCCGAAGATACTGAACTCGATCATCGTTTACATTTTCAACTTGCAACCGAACATTTTTCGCATGACAATGAGCAAATTAAATTCCATTTCAAAGTACCAAAAAACGACAAAACTAAAATTCTCATCAAATCTTTTCTTTTCTTTTCTCTTCCAGTGTTTTGTCGTTCGTTCAACAACCAGCAAATATTTCATTGCTCAAACAATCATTACCGATCATGGAATTTATATATTTCAATATGATCCGTATGTTGATTCGATTCAATAGACGAATATTTCAATTGAACTTTCTCTTCTAGAACAACGAAAGATGCTGAATCGGAATTCGTTCTTGTTGGTAAAGATTTACTCACCAATGTTCTTATGCTTGACATCGGTTATCGTTTGCAAACATTTACTATTGAATTACAATCGGCTGCCTTTGCATTTCTACTAGCTGATCAACAGAAAACACAGAAAATTATCAATCAAATTCTCGGTAAGAGAGAAAAAAATGTTTTTTTTGTTTTGTTTTCTTTTTCGAATGTACGTATTTTACAGAGGTTCTCTCGCCGATTGTTCAAAGTGGTGAAGGTGCTTTGCAAAAGATTAGTCGAATTAGTTCAGACGAATATCGTCAACGTTTATTCGAAATCATTAAACTTGAATGTTTAATCGATGATCCAAGCGATGATATGATCGATTTCTATTCGATTATTATTCGACGAGATCAAGGTGGGCAAAAAGATGTTTTATTTTCTTCGTATATTTCGAATTCTATCGAATTCTAGCTGGAAATAGTCAAATGATAGCGTTATTACTTCTTGAAAATTGGATTTTAATGATCGAAGATGAATATTCAACGATTAACTCTCGTCACGTACGTTTACCATCTCCAAAAACATCCAATGAAAATCAACAATTGAAATGCGATCTTATGCATTTAGTTAATGTGGTAATTTTTTTTGAAATTGTTCGAAATAGTTTATTGATTTTCGAATTAGATAAATTGTGTCAATCATCCGAAATTGTTCGTTTTTGATTTTGTTGACGAATCGGAAACGAAACAATTTCGATGGAACTTAGAAGCACTTTCGAATGAAAGTAAAAGCGAATTCTTAACGAAAGTTAGAAGTTCATATAAGAGATTCATGGACATTCCTATGCCTGAAACTGCGGTAACGACAGCAATTCATTTTATGATTATGAATATTTTCTCGTTTTTTTTTTAAATCTATTTAGGAAGTCGTTTAAATCATCGAGTTAATTAAGTTCTTTTTGTGTGTTAACGTTTTGTTAAAATCGAAAATTTATTTTCTTTTTCCTGTATATTTCAAAAGAACAAACAAAAAAGATTTCTTTTTGATTTCAAAGAAAAAAATCCTAATCATATGAGTTTTAATTTCAGACCAAATCTCTTCATTATGTGCGATCTTTTTCAAGCCAATCCGTGGAAACCATTACTCTGCACGAATTGTCATCAGAATCGTTCGGGTCATACGAATATTTCCAATTGTGAACATGCAACAAATGAATTGCCTTCATCGACTTCATCGATGCATTTATACGAAGAAATCATGGCTCAATATTTTACAACGAATGTTGAGCCATTGCCAACGATTTTGACCGAAGATGAAGATGATGATGTTTCGTTTTCTGATGAAGAGGAACAACAACAACAACCACAACAAATAGAAATCGAAAAAACGAATTCGATTGAATTTATACAAAATCAATCGATGATCAATACTCAGGGAATTGTTTTAATGGGACCTGATCTGCCGATAAAAGAAGATTCAGGGAAAAAAATACGAAAAATAAATCTATTACGAAAGACTAAGAGTAATGCAAGTGAATGCTTGAAAAAGACCGAGATCAACGAGAGTAATCTATCGAAATTACGATGGTTTAAAACAAAGAAGAACAACGAACTACCAAATGAAGTTATTGAAAAGCCAAATTCAAGTCCAATTATTCAAAAAGTTCGAGTCTTACCTGAAATCAGTAAATTAACACTAAACGAAGCGTTAAATATCGCTCGTCGTCAACATTCATCATCACGTTCCGAAGTCAAACCATTAACTTCGATAGTTAATTCTCATTACGGTTCGTCAGTCACTTCGTCAACATCATCATCGACTCAATCGAGTGGTGAATATGAACCGAATCCAGTTCAAGAAGAATCAACTTATCTTACAGCGATTTCACCCGTCGAAAAAGAACTTCCGTCGATGAACCTCTACGATCAAACGATCAAATTATTAATTGAAAATCTCACAAGTGACCTTCGAATAATTATCGATGAATACAAACAAAATCTTCCTGTTGCACGTTTTCAAACATTTAAATCATTTCTCAATCAAGATCAATCGATCGAACATCTTTCGACTGAATCGAGCTATTTTATTCTCTTGCAAATTCTCGATGAATCATCACGTCAATCGATTTCAATTCAAACGTTCGATCATTTTCTTATTACCAATCATTCAATTATTCCAATACTTGTTCCAACAACAACAACAACAATAGTTTCAAATCGAAATAGTGATGAATCAATGGATGATTATTTGAAAGTTTTAGCTCGAAAATTCTTTCATCCAACAGCGCTACCAAATTTTACGAATATATCAACATTCAAAAATCTTTCTTTTCGTTTTCTATTTGCTCAATTATTTTCCTATTCATCGAATGATTTCGAACAAAATCAAACTTTTCAACGAGTTCGATTGCTCAATCTATTCAGCAATAAAATTCAGTCAATACGTCAGCTACAAATCAATGATGATAATCAACGTTTGATATTTACGATTTACTATCTTATGCATTTTCTTTCACAGTCAGATCATTAACTCAATAGAATCTCACAGATCATCAGTGTTGTTGTTTTCTTTCGTACACGTGTGTCAGTGGTTGTTTTTAAGTATTGTCACATTCAATGTTTAGTATTATTTATTCAAAATGCTCAAATTTCAATTTTTGTCTTTGCGATTTTGTTTCACAAAATAATAAAATAAATCTGTCACATTAGCAAATCATTTTATAATTATTTATTGAAATAATCACTAGCCTAGAAAAAACGAATCAGTCATAATATCAAAATCTAATCTTGAATATTGAATTTTTCGGCTTTGGCTAGCCAACAACTGACATTAATTATAAACCGAGCTGTACCCGGTGAATCCCAATTAATAAACAATTTCGTAAAACCACAATCTAAACATAAACGTCCATCGGACGATTTTTCATCCGGTTCATAAACAAGAACACATGGATTGCCATCAGTTGCTGTTGCAACTGTTCGAATCGTTGACAAACGATTGATGGGCACTAAGTAAACCGGATGGCAAATAGTTACACCTTCGAATAGATTTCGAATGCCAGTGAAAATATCATGGGAACCAAAATGACCTGCATGTTGATAGCCATCGGTTTTGAATGTTAACGTTTTATTTCCTGGATAATTTCCAGTTAACATCATGCCAAATTTTCGAAAGAGAAATTCGGATGCATGAGAAACATAAGGAATATTATCTGCAAAAAGAAATATTGCGCCGCCTGATGAATGAAAATCGAGTAGAATGGAAATGAATTGAGGATCTTGAATCGTACTCGAACTAATTACCCATGCGATACGATAGTTTTTTTTTGATTGAAGTTTTCGAATGAAATCATTTTCATTTTGAACATTATCAACATAAAAACCTTTACGTTCTAATGCTGCAATCGGTGCTTTCATATCACCGCTTCGATAGAATTGACCGATTAATATACGATAGTTACGAAAGGCTCGATCACGGCCAAGATCATATTCTCGATTCGCTGGATTACCATGTTGATCGTATGAATCAACATTAGGAATGTGACATTGACCAGCAATGATATTATAAAAAGGCTTTTGTTTTTTCTAAAATTACAACATTTATTATTTACAATTTCATTTTGTTGACCAAAAAACACGAACTTCAACATAAGAGAATATATAACGACGAATCAATTGATAGTAGATGACATGCACACCACTCCATGAACCTGGTAGCATAAACCAAATAAGAATGAGACATTTACTCAGCCAATAGAAACGAAATGTTCGACAGAAATTCGAATTGAAATATTCGATGAATGTAAATAGAGCATAGACTATCCAATAAACAGACCATTTCGTGTTATCAGTTGATGTTGTGGAACCAATTGTACGTAATCTAGATATCGTATGAGAATATACACACACATCGATGACAATGAAATTTTCAACTTACGATGCATAGAAAGGAATAAGAAAAGCAATTAAATTACAAAGTATATCACGATTCCATCCAAATAATAAATAAATAAAAAGAAGGCCGAATCCGCCTGAAGGAGAAACAAAAAGTGTTCTTAGAAATAAACCCGAAATGATTAATCTTACAATAGATAGTCGATTCTTGTTTTAAACCTGTTCGTTTTTCGATAAATAACAGTAATGAATGAACGCATTTATGTTCGACTTTAATCAGATGAGAAAAATTTTCAATCAAGCCCATGGCCAATTGATTCCTGTGAAGAAGACTAACAAATGAACAGTGTAAAATTTTATTTTACTAGACTGCAAAAGAAAACAATTGTCAAGTTGTCATAAAATAACTTTTCTTTTTTTCCTTCGTTTTCGTTCGAGACATGCAAACGTAATAGTAAAAAAGAAAGTAAAAATTTCATTTTAAATCGATAATTCAACATTATGACTTGAAAAACATTAACGTCTACATTCCATGGTCAAACTTCAAAGGATGCTTCTATTACGCATAACGTACGCATTGATATTATTAAAACTGAGATACTAAAAACAATAGTGTCGAATTTGGTTATCGTTTAAAAAAAACAATCGCTCGTTTTTCCTCTCATGATAAAGTACGAAAGCGGTCTATTGAGATGAGTGGTACAGAAGTAACTTGAAGAAAGTAATTGTAGAATTCGGATTTGTTTATGTTTTTCAAATTTTAACATTTACCAGGCTGAATGAAAATGCGAGAGCTTAATGTCGATGAAAAAAGTATTTGTCTGCGAAGAAGAACGCGTCGAGGACAAAAAAAAGGAATAACCCTTGCCATTGCCAAAGCAAATATAGGCAACAGCTTATATGCAAATGAGACATATGATAGAAGACAATTGACCATAATAACAGCTGGCTCGATCACAAACAATGAGGATCCTTAATTTTATAATGATATATCGTACGAAAGTATTTACGAGCATCCGACAGATATAGTTAATTCATCTTTTAGTTCAAAATCATTTATTGTTTAAAGTATAACGATTTATCATACGAAGAAAAGAAAAATTTCGAAAAGAAAATCATTTCGTCTATATACGATCAGATAGTTTAATGTCTACATATAACTTAACCAATATAATCTTTATTTTTAATACAAGATTATCGACTACTAAGCGGCTTCCGATTTATGGAATTGCATATGTGAGATATCGAAGCAATGCTCCCGTGTATATCAACAACACACACTGCAAATGTTGATATTTACCGATTAAACTAACTTATTAAATTAATTTTTTATATGTTTCATTAACTCATAATGAAATTTACAGCTCCTGTTATTACTATTGAATTGGTACTCCGATTGTTACACAAGAAAAAGCGGATTACATATTCTTTTGTTTATATGTGTCACCCTCTGTATGATTATGTGACAGGATTAATATAAAGAATAAAGTTTTATTATTAAAAAAAAATCTTTTTCGTATATATATAATTATCGATATAAGTCACGTGGAAGAGGTGGAGGATTGATTTGAGATAAATCTTTGTAAAGTGCTTGACCATTACGACGAAATTCTTCTTCGTAGCCGAGTTGTTCATTTTGTAGCAATGTTGCTAATGCTGCTCGACGAGCCTAAAAAACAACACTCGATGTCAACAGAATATTCGAAATCATTTGATGAAACATACAGTTAAATGAGCTTTTCGAAGTAATATAAGTTCTTGTCCTCGTTCTTTGTTGACGGTTGCTTCACGCAATGCAATGTTCGACCAAGCAGATTGTTCTGCCCAGTTAGCTTTAAATAATTCGTATTTTTTCCTATAAAATCATACAACAATTTTCTAATTCGAATGTTCAAGAATCTTCTTTTACTGATTCAATTCTTTTTGCTGATTGAAATATAATTCTTCATTCTATCGTAAGCAAAATCAAAATAATTCTAATGTCTTTCTCAGTGATAATTCATCAATTCTTACTTGAGCAGTTTCTTGCATTCGAAGAGCACTATTCTTATTCGAGCCGGTATTGATCTCATATCGATACGATGTTGACATCAATCGATCCTGTGATGAAATACCGACCGGTTGTTTTCCTAAAACAGAATCAGACAATTTCTCAGTAAATTTATTGAAAAAAACACACACTATACCTTGTTGAAACATTTTTTTCTTCGATTCAATCTCGAATCTAAAATTGAAACCACCAAACACAGTCCATTTATATATTCATTCGTTTAGAGTCGTGCAGCAACAAACGTCTTTTCTTCACGGATTTTCATTGGTCGAATACTTTCAACCAATATGATTTTATTTCCTATAAGCTCGTTCGCAATTACGACTGCGTATATTATTTAGTTGTTATAGCTGGTTATTTTGTCTTATTGAATATTTTTACTTCTATCTGTATTCAACAAAAAGCATGGCTTCTCATTCTTCGAACGAAAACGCCAACGAAAATAACGATGAAACAAATAACGAAGATCAGAGCCAACGTAAACGGTCTCGAGTTGAAGTTAATCCTGAGAATCTCGTTGAAACATTATCATCCATGATTGAAAATAATGAAACATCGGAGAATAATAACAATGTTGCCACGAAACGGCGTAAATTAAATATCGATCTCGAAGAAAAAATTGATGATTCAGCACAAAACATGACAACATCAACGAACAATAATGAGTCGAAAGAAGAATCAAGTGCAACTCCAACTGATGATGACGATGATGACGACGACGATGACGATGATGATGAAGAAGACGATAAAGACGATGAAGACGAAGTGAACAATTTACCACCAACTAAAAACACGTATTTACGTCTTCGTCAACGTGAACTTGGGATTTATAATCGAGCTGGAGATCGTGCAACTATCGGAGCATTTCATAATAATATGATCTCAAGTCGACATATTGTTCAACGAATGAAAGTTTTACATACACTCGATGGACACAATGGTTGTGTCAATGCATTATCATTTAATCGACCGGGTAAATCTCATCTTATCTATTCATAGGACTCAACTTGCTTCTTTTCTTCTTCTCATCCAGGAACACTATTAGCTAGTGCTTCAGATGATTTGCATGTCATTCTATGGAATTGGGAATCACAGCAAATAGCTGTGGCTTATGACAGTGGTCATCATACTAATGTCTTTCAAGTATGAACAATTGTTTGATTTTTGGGACAGGAAAAGAACGCGGAGATTTGTTTCAGGCTAAATTTCTGCCCTTTTCTGATGACCGTAAAATTGTCAGTTGTGCTCGAGATGGTCAAGTTCGTCTTGCCGAACTTCATGCCAATGGTGAACCTCGTCTTACAAGAAAACTTGCTCAACATGCAGCATCAGCTCATAAAGTATTCTCTTGTCTATTCATCGATTGTTTTGTTCTTCAATTCAAATCTTTTCATCGTTTCAGTTAACAGTCGATACGATAACAGGCACTGATATATTTTCATGTGGTGAAGATAGTATTATTTATCATATCGATACTCGTGAAAGCAAAGCCAATAGGTAAAACGAAGAATGAAGATAATTGTTGTATTTTGTTTTTTTTTGTTATTTGAAAGATTATTATCAGTAAGCAGTGAAGATATTAGTAAATTACCGATTTATTCGATTGAATTAAATCGTTTTAATCAAAATGAGTTTGTTATTGCTGGTATGGATCCTTATATAAGAGTGTATGATCGACGATATATCGATAATACTCAAACGAAACCATTGAAAAGTTTTTGTCCTGATTCAATCGTAAGATTTCAATAAAATATCAAAGAGAAAGTTCACATTTTCTAATTGAAATAGAAACGAATTGAAGAAAGACAAAGACAACCATCAGTAACTTGTGCCGTTTACAATTACAATGGAACTGGTAGGAAATTAAAATCGAATTTGACTTTGTAACGATTTTTACTTTGTTTTATGTAGAAATTCTCGGCAGTTACAATGATGAAGATATCTATCTATTCGATGCAACACATTCGGATGGTGCAGATGCGATTCATCATTATCGTGGCCATCGAAATAACAATACTGGTTTGCATAAATCCAAATTTCACTGATGAAGATGTTGTTTTTTTGTTCGTTTAGTCAAAGGTGTGAATTTCTACGGTCGAAATTCGGAATATGTGATCAGCGGTAGTGATTGTGGTCATGTGTTTCTTTGGGATAAGAAATCGGAAAAATGTATTTGGTATGACAAAGGAGATGACGATGGAACAGTCAATGTACTTGAACCTCATCCACATTTTCCGATAATTGCAACGAGTGGCTTGGAAAATGACGTGAAAATTTGGGCACCATTTAGTGATGAATCAGTTAACTTCAAGAAATTGAAAACAGTACCGAGAATTTTTGTTGTTTTTATTCGAAATTCGATTGAGTTTTGTTTAGTTAATGAAACGTAATGCTCGTGAGCGTGAACGAGAATTTCATTTCAATAGTGTATTCGAATCGGATACAGGTGGTTTATTACGTTTAATGCAGCCTGTTCTTCGGCGAATTGCACGACGAGTTCGAACGAATGTTTGTTTTTCTCTAACGAATAATTTCTTTTCTGATTTTAGCATGCTGACGGTGAAGTATCTGATGAAGACGATGAGGGTGATGACGACGACGATGACAATGATGAAGACAATGAAGAAGGCGGCTCACGACGTCCTCGACATATCTACTCATTTGACTGTGCTCCATCGTAATCGTTCTCAGATTTGAAGAACTAACCCCTCCAGTCAATCGTATCAGCATCCGAACACAATCAAATCTGTGTGTGTGTGTGTTTTTGTCTTTCGTGTATTTGCATGTATATTTGTAAAAAAGCAAACAAATAGTTTCTTTTTTGTTGATTATAACTTTGACACTTGATGAACAAACCAACAAAAACCTATCTTGTGGAAATGTTTTAGTAGATTGTATATTTAAAAAAGAAGAAAGAAAGAAACGTAATCTAGACTCTTTTCATTTTCGTTTTGCGGTCGAACAGATGGTTGATATTCGCAGAATGCTGTCGAAAGAAAAAGCTTCAGAAAGACTAATAGCAAATTTAGCAAAAAGAAAATAAAACGGATGTTTCAGTTATCGGTTTATGTACATAGCTTTTGCATATGCTAATGGAATGGCTAATTAAGTAATTCATGTTTGTTATAAACCGATTGTCGTTGTTGTTGAACCTAAGCAAACAGAGAATAATAGTTAGTTTTGAATTTAAAATCTACTTGTTTTCTCCATTTGGACTGTTCGTGTGTAACTAAATTCAAGACTGTTGATGAGCGATGACGGTTATTTTGCAGTGTGCCCGATGATGGTTCGCTAAAAACACATTCTTGTGTCGGATTATCGACATGAACTTCATCATTCGCAGCTCGGTCGTGATGTTTCGGTCGAGTCGCGCTGCTTGCATTTGCTGTTTTTTTTCCTTTCGTATTTTGATTCATTAACGGATCAAGACAAAGCAAAAATATCATATAAATAAATAGCAATGATATTGCAACCATAATCATAATGACGACAACTTTCATCGTTGTCGTATTTCGTACTTCATAGTTACACACACATCTTGATTTTTCGAAAGAGAGAAAAAAACAACAGATAACAAGTTTAATAAATGCACTTGTGTTCGTGTGATTACCTTGGACAGAAACGTTGCTGAAAACTTGAAGATGCATTGATTGTTCGAAAAACAACGCGTTCACATGTGCAATTATCTGGTGCGACAACATCGATATAAACACGACGATGTGTATCGTTCATCGATGGATCTTGAAGAACAGTAAACGATGGACAAACACATTTGCAACGATAGTCTTCGAATTCATCGCCACATTCGACAACGAGATAGTTTGAAGCAAATAAAATCAAAATAATATATACCAAGGAACGAGACAACATGTTTGTCAAAAAAAGAAATATGATTCTAAAATAATGAAGAATAGCAACGCTTGAATAAACATGAAAAAAACCTACATATATATACGTATAACTAAGGTGAGAACATAACATTTACTGATCAATTGATTGCATCGAAGAGAAAAAGAAAAGATTCTAAAATGTAAGCGTTCTTTTTTTCTCGTAGTCAGTCTAATCAATGATCTCGCTTTCGGTCTCTCTCTCTTCTTCTCACTCTCACTATCTCGATTTATCTTGAGTATGAGAAATTATATTCTCTCGGCGTAGATGTCGCTTCTTCCTGTACGTGGAAAATAACTTCTCGTTTTTTTTCTAATTAAAAATGTGCAACTCTATTTTTTTCTCCAGATAATTTCTTCAATCAAAACAATTTTCGACAAAAAAATCATAACATTCCGACTTGCTAGAGTTTGACAATGCATATTAATGGCGATATTTCAATCAGTCTGTTTCCTTGCCCTCTTCTTCTTCTCCCTCTCTCATACATACATAGACACTCTTAACCACTCCTACACTTCTTCATGTATTGTTATTCTCAACGTAAAAGAAAAAGCAAACTTTCAATTTTCATACTTCAGATCATGTGAACTCATTCGAAACATGACAATCTGAAAATAGAAACTCCAGAAACGAACACACGAACAACACACATGGAAGAACCATTAGAACACGAACATTCAATGACAAACGATGATTTGAAACCATCATCATCATCAACAACAACGAAATCATCGTCTCGTTCAATCAAACAAACAACAACAAATGGTACAACACGTCGTCATAAACGACGACGTCGACGACAAACGAATAGTACACGTTCATCGAGTGAACATTCGACATCATCAAGTCGTTCATCATCGGCATCATCATCAGTCTCGAATCATTCATCACAATCGTCGACGAAAATACAACAAACCAATGAAACTGAACCGAAAAAAACACGAAGTTGCATTGCACAAGAACAATTACAAACAATTATCGACAAAACTAAAACAGGAAAATACGAAATCTTAGATAGTTTCTCATTTTTGACATTCGAAAGTGAAGACGACTGGAAAATCGCCTTCGAACATCTGAAACAACAACAATTACAACAAGCTTATACAACGAAAAAATCGTATTCATTAACTGGTAAGAAGAATGGTTCGATACAAGATCATATCGATCTACATGCATTGAATCGATCGATAAGTATGCCGTGTAAAATCGAAGAATCCAATCGAGTTAATCATTCATCGACAACACCTGTCGACGAACCATCCGTATGGACAAATCATTCGCCACATAAATCCGAACGACAATCACTGACAACGATTAAAACCGAGCCAAAGGATCGTTCGAACCGAACGACATCCGAACATGATGAAAATCATTTCGATTCTCGCGAACACAAAGAACATTCACAACAATCCACCGATGACATTAAATCTGACTTAAACGACAGAAAACATCACCACCATCACCATCATCATCATAAATCACACAAACGACACAAAACCAATCACGATCTCAGTATCAACGGCGATAGCAGTACGAAACATCCAACGATTACATCGATGTCCGATCTCGCTAAACAACAAATGAAACACGAATCCATGTCGTTACCATCGCCGTTCAATTTTTCTCCATCATTCGATCCGAAACTATTCTATCCACCGTTCGCTGTACCACATCCACCACCGCCACCGCCACCTTCACACGCATTTCCTGGCTCATTCGATCCGTCGTTAATGCTTGCTAGTCGTTTTTACGGCGGTCAGTATCCACGTGATCTTCCCATGCCACCACCGCCGATTCCTCCGGCTCGACCACCGTCACGTTCATTATCAAATCCGTTTTCTTTAAAAGAAAATCATTCGATGGAGAAAATGTTCGAAAAATTCTATCCAGGCATGCTGCCAGGTTATCTAGCGGCTGCTGCTGCTGCGTCAACGAATAGTACTTCACCGGTTTCATCAATAAATATTAAAATGCATGGTGCTTCGCCAAACGGTCCTGATCATCCGTTATGGTCACATCGTGATGCTCTACAACGACAATTCTCTTCATCGTCAACCAAATCAACGTCAATGAAATCTCCACTATTCGATTCAACATCAAAATTACCGTCAAACAATCATTCGACATCATCGCCAACCGATAGTCATCATCATCATCATCATCATCGTCGACATAGTTCATCGACATCGAACAACGATCTACCGAATGCAACGACACCGACCGGTCATCCACTCTATCTCGCACCTGTGATTGTTACTGAATTTCATCAACATCAACATAATCATAATCATACACACGAACATAAATTAAATATAACAACTAAAAACGATCGATCTGTATCGCCACCGTCGAGATCGAAAACTCCCTTGTCCAATGAACCGAAAAAACCGAAAACGGGCTTCTCAGTCACCGATATGTTCAACGAAAAAACATCTCCAATCATCAAACATTCGCCATCATCGCAATCCCAAGGTTTTCTCTCGGTTGTTAACAATAAAAAGGACACGAACTCATCATCATCGACACCATCAGCAATTCCATTAAAAAAACCAACCAATGGTAAATGGTCAACAGCTCATATTCACGTTGCATGGATGATCTACCATCACGATCAACGACAACGAGACAAACAAAATCCTCTCAATCCAACAAACAACAAAATTCGACCATCGCCAACTCAATCCTCAATGTTTCTGCCACCGCCATTGCCGTTGATGGAGAATAATGATTTGTCCTTATTACGGCCACCGATTCCACCTTCGCCACTGTTTTCGCCGTTTCCGTTTGATATAGCTGCATCACAAAATAATCTATTTCGACCAGGATCAGCAACGAAATTGCCTCGACCAGCGGTCACACCGTCGATTAAAACACCGACAGTCAAACGTGAACAAAAAACGCCACTGTTCGATGAACGTATGCGACGAGCATCACCATCCCCGTTATCACGTTCAACATCAGGATCGAATTTCCTTCCTTCATCACCTTCACAACGAATGAGAGTACGTTTTCGATGCCAAAAGCTAAATCATTGAATTTGATTTTTCTCTTTTTTTTTCTAGATGGATTATCCGTCCTTATTATTACCGCCATCTCAACATCATCTACCATCATTTTCTCTAAACGATGATCGAAAACGGTTCATGTCAACCAACACTGATCTCCTACCACCATTCGGTCCAACTCCAACCGGCTCATCGCCTTTTCTATCGTCATTATTTCCAATGGGTGGACCACCAATACCGCCACCGCCTCCTATTCCATCATCATCCTCGTCATCATCATCTCGTCGTAGTGGTATTAACAGTGATTCGTCCAAACCATCTCTATTTCCTCCATCATCTTCTTTCGATTTCACTCGTTCACCGTTAATACCACCCGGCTTAGGTCCGCCTGGACTTTCTCTATCAAATAATCATCTCGAGTCAGATCGTTATCGTTATCTTCTTGAACAACAAGCACGTGAACGTGATCTACAGTTTGCTTTAATGGCAGCAACAGCAGGTGGTGGTGGTCCGCCGCCGCCACCACCATTTTTTACCGATCCCAATTCTTCGGCACTATTCAAACATTTTTGAATTCGAATCGTCTTGTTTTCTCTTGCTTTGTTTTATACTATCATGACTTGTTGTCTTCTTTTCTTTTTGTCAGACAAAATTCTCTTGATCTCCTCAAAATCCTGTATCTCTCTCTCTCTCTTTCTTGTTCAATTCACGAATCCATGACGCAACTTATTTTTTTTGTTTATTATTTGCATCAACAGTGTCTTCTCTCGCTCGCTGCTTGCCTCTTGTTTTTATTCTCGACTTATGAGTGTGTATTAACTTCATTTTCGTAGAAGAAGAAAAACAAACCTATTTCAATATGTTGTTATTTCTTTTTTTTTCTTCTTATCTGTATTCATTTGAATCTATCGTATTTGGGATATTTACTTCGTACTCTTCTTTATACTCACAATCGTGTTATATATGGATTTTCTTTTCTTTTTTTTTCATATGAGTTTGTGTGTGTTTGTATATGTAAATAATCTATGTGTGTATGTTTGCAATTTGACAAACAACACCAACAAAAAATATACTCTCAATCAATGCTACAATAATATAAATTCGAATTCTTATTACTCGAATAAAAAAAGCACAGGCGAAGACGTTCGTACAGTAGATGAGTAATACATACAAATGCTGAGTACCTTGAAGATTGTGTTAATTCTTTTTCTCCTCTCGTTTTATCTCATTCGTACAAGATGAATAATCTGCCCTTTGATACATCTACGCAGTACTCGTCGAGAAAAACAAACATTATCATGTATATCATCTTTCTTTCTCGATGATTCTCTCGTTGTCATGTCGAATGAGAAGATAGGAGATAGAGAATCATCGACCCACGTAGTATAAATAGGCCGAGCCAACTAGTCTTTCGATCATTACAATTCCAAACAAAAAACTTATCATGAAACTTTTATTTGGCTTCGCTTTCTTGGCTCTTATTTGCATGGCACGAACAGCGCCAACGGTAGATTTCTATTGAATAAATCTTTGAATTTGACTTTTTTTGTCCATTCTCTAGCCAGCACCACCAGAACGGACTCTTATTTTTCAAGAATATGATAATCATGATGATACCGGAATAAAACAAAACGTTTTTGATAATGATGACGATGATGATGATGATGATGATGATGATGAAGAAATAAATACAACTGTAGTTGAAGATGAAGATGATGAAAAAGCAGAGGCAGAAGAAGCAGCATCAGAAGTAGAAGAAGAAGCAGAAGAAGAAGACGACGATGTGGAAGAAGAAACAACAACAACTACAACGAGCACTACTACTCGTGCACGTTCAGTATTTCCATCGAGAGAACAAATTACGCTTCCATCACGACGACCATTCCTAGTAAATATCCTCAAATGAATTTCGCAGATCCTTTAAAATCACTTCGACTTTTTAGAATCAACGTAGTTCAACAACAACAACCACCACTAACGCATATGATGTCGACGAAATCGATGAATCCGAACAAGACTATGATGGTGATTTCAAATATATCAAAAACATTCGTAAATATATCCAAAAATTAATGCAAGATTTAAAAAATCTCGTTAAAAATCTCGCCGGTTCGGATCCATTTGTTCCACAAAATTACTACGACGAAACAAATCATTATTAATCCAAAAATGAATTCAATCAACATTCGAATCATAAACACTCACTCAAGTCTTCTTTTAGTTTTCATCTAGATATTCTCTTTTCAAATCGAAATTCTTCTCCTGTACATACATAGTTGTTATAAATCACTTGCACGCAATGATCTATTGAAAATTGTCTTTTATTCAAAATATAATAAAGATGTTCTATCATGAAATTTGATATTCAAACTTTCGAGAAAATTGATCTTTGATTAATTGATAACGATGGATCATTCAATTTATTAATCGTCTTATCTGATGAAAAAGTTATTGCGTATCATTGTAAGTTGTCAACACATCGACAATCTACCATGGACACTAGCAAAATATACGTATGTCAATCAAATATTTGAACTGTTTATCGGTAAGATAAATAGATTATTCGAGTCATTTAGTTTTCTTCTTCTCCTTCGTCTTTATATATTGGTTAGTGAAAGGATAGAGTTTCTATTACAAAACATTGACATTTATACGGTTTAATTTCAAATAAATACTTTCATTTGATATTATATAACTGATTGTAAATAAGCTCTTGACATTTTTATTTTGACAAGTTCTAGTTTCAATGCCAAGATACGAAAATACTTGTTGAGTTCGTTCTTTTTCTTATTACTATTTCTGTTTGCCAACAGAATACAAAAAAAAGGCGATCGAATATGTTCCATCGCGTCCTCGATTCGATTCATTATTGGTTTTTACAATTACAATAAAACATGTCGATTGAAACTGAAAGACGATGCATTCTATCCGAATGGCGAGTCGTTCTCGTGAGTCAAACGTCATTTCCGATTATGTATAAAATAGATCGACCGAAAAAAACCAAAGAAAATCCTCGATGGTTTGCTGAAGGTTATGCTGCTGTTCGAGTTCCAATTGGTAGTCGAATTCTAACGAAATGGCAAGAACAAGTACGTCCAATCGATGAGAATGATCCTCATCATCAATGGTATGTGGTTCGAGAATGGAGTGAAGCCGAAATGTAATCAAAGAAAAGAAACTGTATGCAAATCTGAACTGTTCGTTTTCTTTTTGTCAATTATATTTATCGTATAATAAAGATGATTTTGTTGAGTACAATTGATAGAAGAGCTATCCTGATCAAACATGAAGGTTAGATATGAATGTAAAGGACGATTGAATAGAAAAGGATAAAACTGATTATATCCATTTTGATTGATATGAAGAAAAAAAATTATCATAGATTTTTTTTTGTTCTTTTATTTTATGTACACCCCTTCGTCCTTTCAACTGAACACTATGAGACGACATTGTCGGTCATGCATCGATGCATTTTTTTTTCAAAAAAATCCAGAAAGGAAAAGAGAAAGCATTCGAATGAACATACAAGCATTCATTGCTATGATTAGAAGGTGAACAGAAGGCTTGAACGAATACTCAGCACGGCTTAATTCAACTGACGAGTCTTCAGTTATCTTAAATAAGTATTTCGAAAAAAAAAGAAACAATATGACAACGTAAGTATGAGAACTTATTTTTCAGACAAATAAATAAACAGCCCTTCAAAATTTTCTCATTTTCTTGCACATCGATATGAAAATGACGATAATCGTTATTATAATTACTAATGATGAGTGCTTTTTTTTTTATCGTGCCCATGCTCAGCAAGGTCATTCAAACTTGTTTATCCGTTTATTTATCGTGATAAAACGGGCTTGGAAAACGAAACTGGGTTTTGTTAAACTTGTTGGGTTATGACAAAAAATGGCAGTATGGTAATTATATGAAAACCAGTCAAGGCAGTCTCTTATCATATCTGTCTGTCGTTGTGACTTACAATTCGATGTGTATAAATATGCAAAATATGAAACTAATGTGCAATATACAATGTCCTTGCAGACGTTTTTTTTTATCACAGATAGTTCCGCTAGACCGATTTTGTCCCGTTCGGCGTCATCATTGATATTTGCATTTTTTCTTTTGTCTTTACGCATTGAAAGTCACAAACAATGGTAGAGTCTAGTATATTTGTACGTTTTTTTCTCTCATTCGTAGACCGTACAATTACAAGAACGCCACAAACCGAAACGACAACGAGACGCTCTTGAATCGTATTCGAGATCGTACTCAATTGCAGAATATTGTCTCAGAAATTGGTTTGAATCCGAGTGATTATATTTTGAGTTCATTACCAGAAAACACTTCAACGCAAGAACTACCATCTGCTCCTCATCAATCGGCCTTTTCAAATTATCCTTCGTCTCAAATACAAGGTTACCCACAAATTTTAAGACCACAATCACGATCATTCGTTGTATCGGGTCGACCAACCTCATACGTACAGCAACCACCGCCACCACCTCCGCCTCCGCCACCTCCACCTCCACCGGCACAACAATCGTCTTCAAACCAACCATCGTCAATATTAGCTAAGCTTTTCGGTGGTTCCTCTAGTAACGGACCGAATAATCAACAACAGCCGCCGCCACCACCACCTCCACCGCCATCAGGAGGATCAGCCTTCACATCGCTTTTCAATCGATCTGCACCTAATAACGAAAATTCATCATTTTCACCAATAAACAACATGGATCAATATATTTCCGCGCTGCACGATTCACCAGTACCATGTCCAACGGAATTCGCATCGTATCACCACGATTCAAATTTATCAGCAGAACATTATCTACGTGAAATAAATTGTCAAGAAACGCCACCTGTTCGAGTAGTCAAACCAAGTACTCAGAATATTGTCTACAAAAAAGAAATTCGTATTCGTTATTTGCAACCACCAACACCACCTCCACCTGCTCCAATTATCATCCGTGAAAAACGTTGTCCACCCAAACCACCTCAATCTGTAAGTTCTACAAACGTCATCTTTTATCTATCGAACACTCAATATTCTCTAGCCACTTCTCATTCGTGAACGAAAACCCGCAGCACGTACTCCACCGCCGTTAACGATTCGTGAACGCCCTCCAACACCACCAGCACCATTAGAGTAGAAAAAAAAAAGAGCAACCGTATACTTCTATGTTTAAAATTTTGTTTTAGACCCTATGTTATCGAGAAAAATCTCCCACCACCTCCACCTCCACGACGACAAATTATTATTGAACGTTTGCCAACACCACCGCCTAAACCTCGAACAGTTATTTTCGAGAAATGGTTACCTTATAAAAAGGTTAAACGTCCTGTTCTCTTACAAAAAGCTCCACCACCTGAACCGTGCAAACCAGTACGAAATGTCGTTGTTGAATACGAACCATTGAAAGCACATACAGTTCGTCGTGTTATCGAAGAAGGTGTTTTTCGTGTTGATCCTCGTCAATATTCAACATACTGTTCGGAATCAACTGCTGGCGGCGACGTACGTGTCGTCGAACGTATCGATGATTTACCACCGCCAAGTGAAAAATTAATGCACACTCTCAGCGAATACAATTATACAGGTGAACCTTGTTCATCGTATCCAGTTAGCTACGATAAATATTGTCACGATAATTTATCGGAACATATTCCAGCTAAAATTGAAAGTTTATTAGGTGGTGGCCAACCAATATCAGCCAATGAGCATTTAACCGATGTTTTACGTACCTCAAGTACACCGGCCTATCGACAAGAACGAGTTCTATCAACAGGTTATGCTTCATCACTTACAAGTCCAACAATTGTCCCAATTCAACGTTCGCAATCGAAAATTTCACATTTTTCATCGAAACATATGACTCCTCGTGATACTCCAATACGATCGCATATCGATGACATTTACTGATATTTGAACAGTTTCTTTTCTTTTGACTTTTCTTATTCTATTTCACAAACATTTCGTTCGTTCATTCGTTCTTTCTCTTTTCTTACATTTTATTTTATTTTAATTTCTAAAGAATTTTCCCTTAATTTAATCTAATGTGATTTTTGTAAGGAGCACGAGGTTTTTTAGTCAACTATTACACATGTACATATGGACTTGTCCATATTACAATACGTTCTTTTCTTTTTTATATGCCGATGTGATCAAATAAAATAACAAAACTTTATCCTAATCTTGGTAATTAATATAGATAATCATTCTTAGACAAAAATAGACAAATTAATCATGCAACGGATGAGAGTTTTTGTTTTCATATAATTAAAATCTACATCTATATTTAGAAAATGTTCTTTCAAGCTATAAACAACTAAGATGACATTCGTCTGCTAAATCTTTATTCGATATAATTGAAATATAAGAATTATTTTTGGTTATATTTGTACAAAAAAAAACGAGAAACAATAAACGGAATAAACATTTTTAGTTTAGAGAGGAAATACATATCCGAATAAATATTTCATCTGACTCGATTCAATTGCAAGAGGATATTTTGTCTGGTTATCACCGGTCATGATTGAACTGATCAATCATCGATCGAGAGAGTTTCATAGCCGTTTGATTACGTAAAAAATCGGTTGATTTCGATTTAACAAGTGCAGAAAAATCAGCAAATGATGGCGAAGATTTAATCGAACGTGCACATGTCTTGCATACCGGTGCTAGACTATTAGTATACAAACCCGGCAAGTGAATACTACGTTCGATACAACGTATACAAAAGTTTTCTCCGCATCGCCAACAATTGTACTACAAAAAAAAAAGAAATTTAAAAAAAAAATAAAATAAAACAATTTCTATCGAACCTTTCGTTGAGCTGTATCGAATGGCGATGAACAAGCGCAATGAATAGGCGCATGGCACGATTTCCAATCGAGTGCGATTGAGTTCAATTCGAGTGCAATACGTTCTAATGTTGGCAAATCGTTTGTATCAACGCTTGATTGATGTTGAAGATTGTATTTCGAAGGAAATGTTTGATTTTGCGGAGAAAAATCGCCACCAAAGCCGCTTTCAACATCGGACAGCGATGTCGGTGGTTGAAGTTTTTTATTGAGTTTTAATGGTATTGAACTAGGACATAATTCATTTTCACTTAGGCCACTATCGACTTCGGGCAAGAAAGTTTTCGTTTGTTCGACATTTTTCTCGATATCCGATGTTTCGGCATCTTCATTCGATGTTGTTGTACTGCTACTTGTTGCTGTTGTTTGATCATGATCAAGTGTTAAACGTAATTCACGAATACGCTGCAAAAAGAAACACAATTCATTACTATGAATCTTTGTTTGTTTACTTTTTCTAATAATCTCGCATGATCATTTAATGCGATCGTATGATCAACTAAATGTGTTAATGTATTCGAAAGATTTTCTTTTGGTAGTAGAGCACTATCGAAACGATGGTACATACTCAACCAAAATCTAGAATTCAGATATTTCGAAATATTTCATTTTAACAAAAATATTTACCTCAATGTATGAGGATTAATCGTTGGGAGAAGAACTTCAGTAGCATAGGATGATTGAGGACGATAGAGAGGATTTTTAAAATCATTTATATTTTGTAAAATATAATTCCAAAATGAATACGCTCGTTCTTTGACACTGAAAACAACGAGAATCATTGAGTAATTACAGAAAAAAAGAAAACTAACCATAAATCCAATCGATCCTTATCACAATTACCAATGAAATTTCCATATTGGCATGAATGAGAATGATCATGCAATGAAATGAGAAATCTTTCATTGAATTCGAATGCTGTCGGATAGATTTGTGTCAATTGCCAAACACATTCAAGAAATTGTAAGAATATCGGCGATAGCTCTTTGCCATCACTTGTTGTCGTTTGTCCACAACGATCAGAAAATTTATGACCAAATGATAACCATTCTTTTTCAATTAACATCTTCAAACAAGAACATCGATGCGAATAAAAAAAAGAAGAAGAGACTTTTTTGCTTAGATTTACTCGAAATCCATGAATGGATCGATAGTAAGAACAAAGAAGAATAGATGATAGTGAACAACATTGAGTGGTACGATCCCAACCATCGGAAGAATGAATAAGAACATTAGTCTGTTCAATGTCGATAGCCTGCGAAAAATGAACGAATTCAAAGAAATCTTGTGATTTTGATTTTTCTTTACTTGAGTTATGCAAATAGCTGCATCGAGAATTGATTTTATATGTTGTAACCAACCGGAATTTTCAAGTGAATTCAAATATTGATTCATTGTTGGATTTTTAATTTCACAAGCTAAGCAATTTGTAAAAGAAAATCTTAGTTTTTCTTCGTCGATTTCCGTTCACATTCACTTACTTTCGACTAATTTCTGCAGACTGCTTCTCATCGTATGAATATTTTCAATAGGACAAACTTTAAATTGTATATTCGAATAGTAATCTTCGTTTTCATAACCTTTGCCAGCTGCACGATTAGCAACAGCATTGATCTAGCAAAGAAACGACATTGAAAATCTTTGAAAAAACAATTGTCGAACCCGTGGTCGTGTATCAACAATATACATCATATTCGAATTTGAATTGGTTTTGAGAATTGCTTCGAGTAATTGTTCGTCTTCTTGACAACGAGCACTGAAACCAGATAAAGGTTGTGAACAACGAGTGATCGATGCCTGGAAACAAATCGAAATGAAGAAAACTATCGTTTTTTTTTATTGAGTTTTACTCCGTTGGAATGTAGATAAGCGAGAACAGGCAAACGACCTCGACTTCGAAATTTCGAACTACCAATTAGCATAGCTTTCGTTGATAATGTCGGAACGCAGATTAACGGTGGATATGTATCACAAAGATCAAAATTGCTGTTTCCATCTTCGATTTTCCAATCTCGATTGGGCACACCCATTCTCATGTATTCTGTTGTCAATAAAACCGGATCCCAAATTTTTTCGAGATAATCTGGTGCTTGATAGAGAAAACAGTAGAGTTTTTCATAAGAATCTATACGAAGAAAGTCAATGGGAATTATTTCAATCAAAGATTTGTTTTGTCTCAACCTGGCCGTAATTGATTCAATGTCGTATGCAAATCAGCACAATCACGTTCTTTCGGAATCAGAAATTCAGCAGAAAGAAAATGTTTCGTACGAACACGTAGAGAATATCCATGTTGTGTGTACGATAATTTATCTACGGAGGATATTAACGAATGTAAAATCTGAAAAAAAAATACATCAAATTGAGCCAATAGATAATCTTCGTCTTTCAATTACCCATATTTCTCGTTTGCCTTCAGGATCAATAAATATTAGATGTGTTGCTGTTAAATAGATTGTGCCTGAAATAGAAAACTAATTACTACGAACAAACAAGTCAAAGTCAGTGCGTGTTTTTACCAATGATTTGTTGACGAAGATTAAAACGGTCTATCAGACGAACATTTTCCACCTAGATGATGAATTTAAACAAAAAACAATAACAATTTAATATAGTCTATACTCTCATCAATCTCTTGAGAACCAAGACGTTCGGTCTAATATGATTACAATTTATTGACTAAAATATTTCTTTTTCTCTTAGATTTCTACGGAACAGAGAAGAGAAAAAGAGAAAAAATAAATAAACAATAATGTCAAACTTGTTTTTCATCATTTTTGCGCTCTCTTTGCAAATTAGTGCTTTTAAACGTACTCGGTTTTTTTCCTCTTCACACATCTTTCCTTTCGTCGACTATAACCATCTGTAATATCCGGAAGTCGAACATTCCTGATTAAATATCATGGAAACCTCGACAGCAACAACAGAAGAAAAAAAATCATACTTAACTTATCTGCATTCAAGTGTAGCGTGCTGATGCTTTTTCTATTATTGACTTTTTTCCTTGAATACGAAGGATACAAAAAAAACAGAAAATAACGAGATTTTCTCTTCTTATTCTCATTGTTTTTACCCCTTGAGTAAATAAATTAGATAAATATTTCGTATGCAAATCATCTTCTCTATAAATGAAATACTTCGATGTCTATCTACTTTCGGATCGGAAGAAACTAACTGAATGGATAAATCTGTTTTTCTTTTATGTTTACCTGGAGATGTGTAGTAGGAGGTAGAAAAGTTTTTAATTGATCAATTTTTGATGAGATTTGTTTAAAAACTTCATTGAAATAATAACGATTCATTGATGTGACCATAACAATCACCCATAAAATGATAGACGTTGAATAGTTCTTTTTTTTTGTATGAATAGAGAAAGAGAAAACTAACAGAAATCGTTCTCTCTTCTCGCTCTTTTCTGATCGATTTTCTTCTTCTTCTTCTTCTTCTTTTTTCTTTCACTGCTCTTTTCCTACTCTTATATCCTTACGACATAGTGCACGATGCATTTGATTTGAACGCAAACGCATTGTTACTCCGACTCTCAGTAATATGTTTAGCTAAACTACACGGCACAGAGATGTTCACGCTCACTCTAAGAAAACTAGCGAAGAAAAAGAAAGAAAAAGAAAAAGAAGGAAAAAAATAGGAGGAGGAGAAGAAGAAAAAAACGATAGAATTCGTCGAGTTAAATCTACGACAAGTGTATGTATATGTTGCTGTGAATGCTAGTTTTTTTTTGTCGTATGTTCGCGTGTGAATAGGAGAAAGAACAAACTAAGATTTACGCTCGTTACACTTATTTATTACTGAAGGAAGAGAAAAAAAAAGAAGAAGAAGAAGAAGACGACGACGAAGATGAAGATGATAATGATGATTACAATGAATAAAAAAAAAGAAGAAAAACGAACGGAACTCGATCTGTTGACACGCGAACAGAGATAACAAGCAGAAGAAAACAATCGAGTGTTTTTTTTTCAAAATGTATTCATTTTGAAAAAAAAACAACAAGAACAATAACAGGATTTTATGAAAGTCAAGTATTTCTATTGGAATAGACAAATCCTTCCTAACGTGCTCTAATCTCGCATAATGAATAAAAAATTCTTTTTGATTTGGAAAAAAACAACACGTCAAAACCATGAGCTCGTTATTTCTAATTTTGTGTCGGTAAGAGAGGAAAAAGAAAGAAACACAACTTTCATCAGTTTGATTACATTTAATATTCTATCATTAAAATCTTTTGAAAAGAAGTTAATTGAACGTGATTTTCTTTTCATTTTCTTAGCTTTATTTACAGATGTCACTCTATTTTCACGAATACATTCCGAAAATCAATAGTTGTTAAAAGCAATTATTTCCTCTGGTTTTTTTATATTCATTTTCTTCGAACGTATATCGATTTTCTTTACTATAACAACAACTAATCCGATTAGAAAATATTAAACGATGTTGCTCTTTAAGTTTAATGGAAAAAAAAAGAACAAAATGAATTTGAGTTTATGTGCGTGATTCATATTTAATTGAACTAAGCTCTGATAATATGCTTACCTTAGCATCATCAAGTATTCGAATATCATGAGTATCAGACTTCGACCAGAAATAGGCAAGCATTCAAATTGAATGATGCACTATTTCGAAAGAAAATAATCGACGAGACAACAATGAAAAGAACTCATATGATTGAATAATAATGATTTTCGATCATTGTTATCATTACACATTTCAATGAGATTTTAGATTAAATCTGACATCGATCTAGAAGAGAAAAAAACATATGAATTGATGATGATAAAAGTAGAAAGAAAAAGAAGAAGACGAAGAAAACGAAGAGTAGCAGTAACACAAATAACAAAAAAGAAAGAATACAATATTATTAGCTGAAGAGAGCGTGGAGAGGAGAAAAAAAAACCGATCTCATCTCGGCGAGTATAAAAACCTATTCACCTATGAATTGTTTCAGTCGATCGAATTTCTACATCGGCATGTAATAGACGGTGGAGAACCGAAAAAAATGAACTATTTTCCAACTCAATAAATAACCAAGAACAATAATCATAAATAATAACAACAAATGTGTTCGGAGAACAAGCGCTTTTAAACATCTATCCGACCGCTCGATGTGATGACGCGTAGTCGTAGTTCGAAGAACTAATGAAAAAGAGAAAAATGAATAATCATACTACGTTTTTTGTTCTTCATAACAGTATTCCTGCGCCACATAGATGTGCGTGTGCATCAAACGGAGTGGGAGGACCGACAGAAAATTCCCATTGTCGGTAGTCGAAGAGAAGAGAAGAGAAAAAAGCGGCAAGTAAGCATGCGTTTTCTAACTAAAGGTTAGGATGAATATTTACTGAATAGAAAAAACCTAGAAGGAGACAAGAAGAAGGAAAAAAACGTGCATAGATGATGAATATTTTTCTTCTTGTCTTCGTTAGAAGAAATGCAAGTTTCGGATAATTATCATGATTATATTCTGCATTAATTATCGAATTTGACATCATGATTACGTTGCAAAAAGTGAACTCTACACAAGAAAAATGGCAAACACTTACTAGTTGAGCCTGGAAAAAAATGACTTTCTTTTTTTCTTCTTCTTCGCTTTCTCTTTTTCTTTGTTTCTTTTTCTCTGTCGCATCATCTGTATTTATGTCAATAGTTTTTAGTCTATATCTAGTGTCGATTTGATCGTTTTGTTTTCTTGTATGGACGCTAGTATTCAAGCACGCACATGACACAATGATTGGATTAACAAACAAATTCAATTATTCATCCGTTTCTCTGCTTTCACAAAAATCTTTCTGACTGTTTTCGATAGTGTCACTTGCCTGTTCAAGAACATCAACAGGATTTTATCTCAAGTGTTTTTTCGCTTTCCTATGAGTAAATCCGTATGGCAACGAAAAAAAAAGAATAACAATAATAAAACACAATAAATCCTTTGTCGTTTTCTTTGCTATGCGATCTCAAATGTGCCTCTTTGTTCTCTATTTAGTTCAGACTTTCTTTGAAGAAGAAAATGCATATTGCTATTAGCTAATTGAATGAATGAATAAAAGCGTGAAAGTATATAAGGATTGTTTCATGTGATGTCTACCACAAAAAAACACAAGGTCCTTGAAATTTTTTTTTATAAAAATGATCATCGTATCGATCGGCCGGAGCATCGCTTTTTACATAAATTGCTCAACAGTTTTTCAGACGGCAATGAGCCAATTGAACTCAGCACGAGTCGACAATTTTCTGAATATGTAAGTGACTATAGAGTACTTAGTTTTTATCTTATTGGATTTCATTCAACAAATTATCGTAAATTTATCGTGTGAAAAGATTCGCTCAAATAATCGAGTGATTACATTAATTCTCAAATTGAAGAACATGTATAATTTCAACTAAAAAACCACTCTCAAATATGCATAGCCAATAAGCAAACAAAAATATAGACATGAATTGCTTCTTTTTTCGTCGCTGCTGTTGGTTATCGCATGCATTTGGATTGATAACACGAACGTAATGTACTTTTTTACATCTTCGACAAAAACAACCAATCAGATTTTGATTTTTATCTATTTTAACTTTAATAATTTATAAGACTAGGTAAATGAAAGTACATTAGTATTGTAAATCATTCTTTTTCTATTTGAAAAAAAAACTAATTGACGATTGGATAAAAAAAAAGTTACTTTCTTTTCTCCTTCGATAATATGCACGTGTCACCTTGGTTCGTTGATCAACGAAGTGTAACGTTGCATTTTCAATTTCGATAACTCAGAGAATGTTCGTTCGTTTATTTATCTTTTCACTATTCTCACTAAGTCAATGTCGATCTGTATCAAAACTCGATGAATGTCATCGATTTTACAGTACACAGACTTGCTATTATTTTCCATGTTTGGACTCGTATTATTCCTGTGGCGTGAATAGTTATTTAGCACGTTTTTCCTACGATCTATGCATATTAACAACAAAGAAATATTCTCAACAATTAACTAAAAATGCTCAACTTTATTTCAATCACACAAATGAATGTGTCATAACATCGTTACATGATCAATTAACTGAAAATACTATATCGGCTAAATTTAGTTGTACTCGATTAGAAACAAGAATCTTCGAGATTTATTCGAATTGTTTGAAAAATATTCAACGAGAAAATAAATTAGTAACAATTATTGATTTTTGCTCGATTATTTGTGATAATTTACAGCCATTAATCGATATTTTCTTCAATTTAAATCATGTTCACTTAAATCTACATCGATTACTTGTTGGAACAGGCAAAAGTTGTGGTGCAGAAATCGATGAATCAGTCACACATACGCTTCCATCATTACTCATGTCGATTTGTATCGATAGAAAAAATGTTCGTTTAAGAGATGATATTACAAATATTATGTTTAACCAACGATTCGAACCATCCGATTACGAGTGGATCTCTGAAATCTAATTTATTTTCTTTGTTTTTGTTTTCATCAATAAAAATTCAACATTTTTTTTTCCTCTATCTCATTTGTCGAACAACTTATCAAAGAACATCGAAGGTTGTGCTGACGAACTAACTATTGTCATTTTGAGATATCTAATCGTTGTTTTGATAAATAGAATAAAAACAAGTTTATCTTTTCGTACAGATCAAGGCCAACTACGTACGTAACTTTTTCTTCCGATTGTGGTTAAAAATAATTTATCTTGGGAACGTAGATTTTTTATTATATAAAGCAAATCACCAAAAAGCAAAAAACAAAAAGAAAAAAATCACATCTGGAAAGTCCTCTCGGTGTTTGAGACCAGATGATTATATTCTTATTTGCATTTGAAACCACCATCACCGAATGGCACTCATTCGACACGATGAATAATATCTTTGAGAATAGTAAATGAAAATCGATTAAATAAGTGATGTACACGTGCTCGTTGTTTATTACAATCTACAATTAAAGAAGAAAAAAAACGAAGAGATTTCGAACGAAATGATTCGCTAAAAACTACTCACAGCTTTCCGTGATAGTTCAATGTGATTTCACCTTCTGGTGGTAAATCACATAAAGTAATGACCTGTTTGTATTCATCGACTATGCATGTTGCTTCGCCTTCGTTAGCTGCACGAATAAAATGATTTTCAATTGCAACTGAACCTGTAAATTTAGCAACGACTTCGCCAGCGGGAATCCATTCGAGTGCATGTAATGATTTCATTTTATTTGGTGTTGCCGAACGTGTAAAACATTTGGTTGAATACCATTTCGTTTTCAATTCTCGTACACGGGATTTCAAATAAGGTGTCATATAATCATAGAAACGTTTTTGAAAATCTTCTTCACGATAACGATCGAACATAAGTCGGCCAACACACGATGGTGCTTCGCATTTACATGTTAAACCACGAATTAATGATCCTTCGGTTTCTAATAAATGGTAATCGTATGTCAACTCTTCGCCAATATTAATTGGTCGAATAGCAACAACTGCATTGCTATCCGTTGGATCGAAACCACAGTTTGGATCGCAAGAATGATTGAATAAAGCGCATTCATCGTTGTTTGTTTGAGCAGTAAAGGTACGTGGAATCAAATACACATCATCTTCAGTCTACAGAAATTGGAGTTGAAAATTAGGAAGAAAAAAAAAAGAAATCAACTCACCATATACGAATACCAACGGAGAAAGTTTTCGAGATGAGGTTGTGTTTCAATGAGATGAAGAATTTCATCTCGTGACATCATATAATCATCATCGCCGCAAGTGCACCACCAGATTTTTTCTCCAGCAGCAATCGGTTCAGCTGCGACCATCATTTGTTGTCCTTCGCCATACTTCTCACTTGCATTAACCATTTGGATCATTTTGTAGAACACCATCGTGAATTGTCGTTATCGAACGAATAACAATACCTTTCTGCTACTCTATCAAAAAAAAAGAATCGAATATATATGCGCACGACAGGCTGAAAGGTACTTTTAAATAGTGTGGGTCGTCCTTTTTTTTTATTATGGGGGTGATGAGAAAAGCCGTCTGTTTTAATAGGTTGCTTTTCTTATTTTTTTATTGTCGGATAATACGAGCGAGAAAAAAAACTGCGTATATAAGTGTGTTGGTTGCAATTTCGTTTCGACAACAGTCCTCGATTAAATGATAAAAAAAGGACAATACACGAACGGATAACCTTGAGAGAGAGAGAGAGAGAAAAAAGTACGTTTTTTTAAATAAAATAAAGAAAAAATGTATATCAACGGATTTCTTTACTCATTTTTATTGGTTTGATTTATATCAAGTGATTCAAATCTCGTGAGACTGATAACATATTTCATTTTGTCACAGTAGGCAAAACGTTTAATTTTGTTGAGGGTGTTGAGAACATTTCGAATGACGAATATAACGAAGAAAAAAATGCGCACGCGCGTCGGAATAAGACTATGAGAATTTATTGATTTACAATCATTGTCAAAAGCACTCAACTACGAATTAACAAAACTTTACTAAAAACAAAAAGGATAATTAAAACACAGCACACACACGCACGCACACTGTATGACGAAACTGTACATAAAGCATTTCGAAGAAAAGTCAATGATGATTGTGCATAAAATTCAGCACCTAGGATGTATTTTTGCGGCTAATTAAATGTTGTTGTATTCGAAGACTTGTCCACCGGGGAGCATAATCGAATGAATTCGTATTAAACAGCAACGGCTTTTAAACGATGATTGCCACTGATAGGTGTCATTGTTGGTGATGAATCGTAAAGACTATCAGACACAACTAGACGAGAAAAGAAAACAAAATTTCAATCGAACGAATTTATTTTTGTCGAAGTTTGTTACTGAGATTTTTTCGTGCTTCCGTTCGGCAATTGTACGACTCGGCCGATGATTTCAAACTATTCGAATTGATTTGTTGATGTTTATTTTTCAATTGACCTTTTAATATTAAATTCCAAACAATACAAACAATAATAATAACAACAAATAATAATATTGAAATCATAATAAATATCGAACCAAGATAGAAATTTGTCGACAAACGATTACTTTTCAATTGATTCGGCGCCAGATTCCAATCGTGCGCTTGAATATATTCATCCGATGGACATTCATCTCGTCTATCAACATCACAAACATAAATAACAATACTTTCCTTGGAATTAAATGGCACTGGATGTCCTTGATCTCGTGCATAGATTTCTAAACGATATGGTAATTGAAGATTATTTTGATTGTAGAGCGTAATTGTTCCGTTGGTATACAAATGAAAATATGCATAATTATCATTATTTGTAAAATAATAATTAATTTGACCATTCGATCCAATATCGTGATCGAATGCGTGAATTCTTGCTATGAATTGATTCGATTGAACTGTTTGATTGACATGATGTCGACGCGTTATTAACGAAGATTTATTTATATAAACAAATTGTTCACGTGCATTATTTATCGAATTATCAAATATTGGATAGTGATCGTTTTCATCGAGTACATTGATGTGAACTTCAGTTTGACTTATTTGTTGAGTTTTATGATTAAATGATTGAAGAGAAAATTTATATGACGCTTTCGTTTCTCGATCTAAATCACGTATAACAGTGAGAATACCATTTTGACTATTGACAATAAACGGAAGATCGGTCGATGGTTGATCTTTAGGAAAATGATATGAGATTTCACTTGAACTTGACAAACAACTGTCAGCTGTGACTTTGCCTTCAACAAAACAATCATGTCAATATCAAGGTTAGAGTCAAACAAACGATTTCCTACCGATTTCATAGGGTGTCGAATGATGTTCAGTTGTATTGAACACATAGATCAATTGTGTAAATGTTGGCAAACATGCTGCTTCATCATAAGTTAGAATTTGTAAATGAGCTTCATCGTATAATGAATGATTATGTTGATCCATAGCGATGACAGACAAATTAAATGTCATTCCAGCTGAGAGTTTTTCTGTTAAATACAAACTGCCATTGTTGGAATTGATTTTAATAATAGATTTTTGATCATTTGAAACGAGTTTATAATGAATAAGACGAAAGTTCGGCGAAAGATCGTGATCCGTAGCTTCGACTTGACCAATTGGATAGCCGATGGGAGCTGATTCGGATAAACGAAATTGATAATTCGTTTGAGTAAATTTCGGTATACAATCATTTTGATCTCGAATAATAACAATCAAACGACGTTGACTATTCAATGGTGGATCACCATGATCATCTAACAACACGAAGTTTTCGTTATTTTTTTTTCAAATTTTTAATAATCGAATAAACTTACGAGCTTCGAGTAGAATCGTGAATTTCTCATCGCCAATTTCACTATCCAATTGTCTTGCCGTTCGAATAAGATAATTATTCGAATTCTTTTCATTTTCTTCGCTATTTCCATTGCCTGAATCCAACTCAATCGGACACGAGTTTTGCAATGGCCAACATGAAAGTATTTTCAATGATAATTTCCTATTAATCATCAACGAATCATTATCTCGAATCAACATCGTTCCAATAACTTGACCAACACGAATATTTTCATTGATTTTTATGATAATATCATCATTTTCTTCGTCAGAATTTTTCACTTTATAATCATTTAAAATATTCATTTGAATCACGGGTCGATTATCATTTCGATCCAAAATATCGATGATAACCGACACAATACTCCACGCAATTTGATCGACATTCGACGCTTTCACACGAAAACGATAGGTCGACATTTTCTCGTAATCAAGTTCGCCAGTGACGTAAATCGAGCCTGTCAATTTATTGATTTCAAATGGAAACAATTCGGCTGAGGCAACATCGCCGGGCAAAAGTGAATAATAGATAATTTTATCGTAACAATCATCATCAGTTGCAATTACATCTAAGATCGATATGTTCGATATGGGCGTATTTTCAGGTATACGAGTGTGATAGAGACGTTGTTTGAAACGTGGTTGAAATTCATTGACATCATCAATTGTGACGTTAACATGTCTAGAGAAGAAAAAAAGAAGTTTTTTTTAATCAAACTGATGATTGTCCTTGTTGTTTTCTTTTCGAGATTGACAAGTTTAGATTATCTTCTCATGACATTTAAGTCTTCGATTTGAACAATATAAAAATAACTTTTAATCGTAATAAGCAAAGTTTTTTTTTATTCAACCTTGAGTTTCTTTTCTTTTTTGGTAAAATTACTTACAAAACATTCGATTTCAATCCACCTTTGTCAATGGCAACGATTTCTAATTGATAATTATTTCGTTGTTCACAATCAAGTTGTTTTAATAATTTCAATTTCAATTCATCATCAGTTTTCTCAAGTTCAAATAGATTTTTGATGTTTGAATCTTCATTTTGTATTTGATAAGATTCAATATTATATTTCAATGAATCGAGATCATAAGCAATGGGCAAACGAACACGATAATTCATCGGCAGATTCTCTCGAATATTGATATGTATGTGATCATTTTCGAAATAAGGTTTCCAATCATTAACATCGAGAATAATTAATTTAAATAAAATAATAAACGATGTTTGAGTAAAGATTTGCAATTGTAATGAACATTCATCATCATGAAAGAAGATTTTATTACAGATTTTCTCACGATCGAGTTCATGTAAACGAAATTTTAGGATCGGTGTTTCAATTTGAAAATAATCCGATGGATTCGAAAGTGAATATTGATAATGTTCGTAGGGAAATAATGTATTCGTACGATTAAAAAGTAAATCAATAAGATTCCATTTTAATTGTTTGATTGGCGTATTTTCGTTGACATAAACAGTTAGATTACAGATTTCGCGACAATCATAAGTGAAAACATTTGGAAGAAAAAAGAAAATAATAATTAAATTTGAATACATCGTGATTATACCCTTGAGCTTTAGTCACAATAACCTACAACTAGAAAATGAAAAAATAACATTAGTCGTTCGATTTAATTGTTTTGTTAAGCGAGAATGAAAATACAGACGACGACGAAGAAGAAGAAAAATTGACACTTTATCTTGACCCGTTGATTTCTGCTAATCAACTCAGTTGGAATGAAGAAGAGTCAAGATGAACGCGGGTTATGATCAACCTTTTTCTATACTAATTGGAATATGTAATACATCATTGTGTATACACACAAAGCAAAAGGAAAATGATCGTAATATAACATCAAACAGTGAAGATATAACATATTGAGTTTATCCAAACAGATGCTCAATAGAATGATGTGTCGATTTGACAAGCAGCCAAATAAGAGATAGTTTATTATTCATTCAAACAATGTCAATAGAAAGAAGAAGAAGAAGAAGAAAACTGACTAAAACTTACCTTTGGCTACTCTCTCGCACACGGACAACAACTAATCTCATTCGATTAAGATCATATACAAGAATTTTTTTTTCTGTTTAACCTAATTAACCTTCTCATCATGTCGATGAAAACATCGTCTTTTCATCAACTTATCTATACTAACATCATAACACCACTCCTCTTTTCTGCTTTGTTCGTTCATTCGTTCCTCTTCTGATGTTGTTGCTAACTAGTCAGTCAGTCAGTCATTTACTTTACTCACTCACTCATTCAGATTGCTACTCCACAATAAAAGAAAAAAAAAAAGAAAAAGAAAAGAAAAAGGACGATACAATCAGTAAGATGGATAGCACAGGATGAAACAAATTCTCTCGTGTAAAAGCAAGCACGCTTATCTAATGCAATTTCACACGAGACACAGCGGTTTGAACACCTCTCCCTCTCTCATTTTAGTCCGTCCTTGAATCAAGAGAGTAATACCAAACAGTATCAAGAGATTTTTCTGGATCGTCGATTATTACTGTTGTCTTTGTTGATTATGCTGAGTTTTTTTTTCATTTTCGATTTATTTTGTTTGAATCACAAGTGATCATAGTTGAGACATTGTCAACAAAGCCTCAGGATGATGACAACAAGATCGATGAACTATTCTATGTATAAATAATATGTCTACTATGCATTCAATTCAAATTTGTGATTCGAAAGTAAATAAAAAAATCTTTTCTCTTGTTCTTCTTTCAGGAAGCACAATTGAATGAATGATTAATTCTTTGTTTTACCAGTCGCATTCCCTATTCTAATTCGAGCTTCGCGATAGAATCTTGAGATCCGACAAATGATAAAGACGCAAAACTTAATTGAGCACACGATCACTAATGATAATACCTACCGGAAGAATGTTGTTGTTGTTGTTGTTCTTGGTTGATAATTTTTCTTCTTTGAAAGATACCAACTGGTATGAGTATGATCAAGAGAAAAGGAAAATGATTTAGCGATATTCTAATTTATTTTTAATGAACACGTCATGAATCAAAGTCTTTTGGTGTATTAACATGCAAGTAAATCGTCTTTGAGCGTTTAGTCTACAATATAAGAGAGAGAGAAAGAAGAGAGAAGAGAAGAGGAGAGAGAAAAAAGAAAGAGACATTTTTCTTGCTTATAAAACAAGTCACTGGAGAGAAATTTTTATCCTCTTCTCTCGTTTTTTTTTGTTGAACAAAGTTGCCAACGTAACCATACGATATCAGATTTTGATTTTAAAAAAAAGTAGCAAACGGCCTAAGGTGAAGATTTGTGTCTAATTTATATATACACCTGCTCATCCGCAGTTGAACACACACCACGCCCTATATTTGTCTGCATGCGAGAAGAAGAAGAAGAAGAAACAAAAAAAAATGTTGCACAAATTTACATTGAATATTTATCGACAAGAAAGTAGATACTAAAATGAGTCAATTATAGGAATAGCATACTCTAGATCAATTTAATCAAATAGTACAAAAAGACGACTATAATTATTCTGAGAGGTGTTGAAGAATAACATGTTGAAAGAAGATTTTTATATAATCATCATCATCATCATCATCAGCGACGGTCATTCTTCCATTGCTAATGATGCATATGAGATAATGTTGTATGTGATTGAGAGAGAGAGAAGAAAAAAGATTACAAAGTGATTTTAATGTGGCATCCCATGGTAATTTGAATTACATAGGACAATCAAAGTTAAAAAATCTCTTGGGAAGTACATGTGTGCTTTGCTGATTGTCTTGCTCGATATATTACGAAAGAAGATCGCATCATAAAAATGTCGTCAAGAAAAAAAAAGAGAGAGAGAAAGATCGAGAAGAGGTTTTTATTATGTGCTTGCATTTATATATATACACACACACATTCTTAACCACACATCAAGATTACGATACTATGCAAGTACGTGTGTGTGTGTGTGAGCGATTTCCGATCGTACTTCAGACGTTGCATTTGATCGAGCATTCGATAGAGAAATGACGGACGGAAGTCACCATTATCATCAGCCTTTCCCTACGTTTTTTCCTCCCATTTTCTCCCTCTATCTCTCCCTCTCATTTTTAAACTCATTTCTCTTTTTTCGACAATGATCGCATTACACAAGTCATATAATAGAATGAAAAATGATGATTATCATCGTCCGCGTCTCACCTTTCTCTCAAGGCCAAGGGAATCTCAGCATACGTATAGATGGACATAAAAGAGGATAGTTAGTCACGTTACTTGCCTTGTTGACATGCATACACTAGGAAAAGAGAATGTGATACACAAATATACAACAATCGTATATACACACATCTGAGAACGATTCTCTGCATAATGACGCAACTACACGGGTGGTGTTCGTCTCGTAACAATTATAACTGTTGATGTTCTTGTAACTAACTTCTTTTTCTTCGGGCACCTGAACAACTTCTTGTTCCGCCGGGCGGGTGAAAGCTGCTGTTCCAAACATAATCATCGTTGTGTTTATTGTTTCATATAGAACGAAAGAGAAGAGAAGAGAAGAGAGAGAGAAGAACAAAAATCGTTTTAAACAATTTTCTTTTCATATAATTCATGCTCGAACGCACAAAGTCGACACTCTAAAAGTTCTTAAACCAAATATACAAAATGTTGATGATCGACCTTCATTAAAGAAGGAGAAGAAAAGAACGACGATTATACTCGTCCGGAAAAGCATACCTTCATATATTTTATATAATTTTTATGACATCAACGTCAAAAAAATCATTCGATAAAAAAATGAAGATCAAAAAAGAAAATTGTCTCTCTCTTATTACAACAAAAAGAAAGAAACGATTACGTCGATGTCCATTAGGGACCGTGACTAACAGTCTAACATTGTCCACAACGATGTGCAATCTAATGTGCGCATACGCTTAATTGAATCATGCCACTGAGCATCCGGTCTTGTTAGCTTCTATTTCTATTTCTTGTTAAGATGTTCACAGCGGTCATCGAATAAATGTAACTATCACGAACGAATAAAGATGTTGTCTTAATGACTTCAATCAAAATGATGATGATGATGATGATGAGCACAAGGCAAAGCAAAGCAGAAAGAAAAAAAACCGAAGGATCGGTGCCGGAACACCTAGAGATTCATCTCCGGTATTCTGATATTTTGTCCTGAGAAAAAGAAAATCATATTATGTGTTTAATCTTCTGTTAGTTTTGAAGATCGGAAAAAGAGAGCTTATATCAACGATGAATTCATCTGTAAAATTTACTTTGCATCTTAGAAAAGAATTGAAGTTTTTTTCTTTTGCTTTAAATATTTTATTTGTACATTCGTAATCATCAAGCATATCCGACAGGATACACTTTGATTTCCGCTTGTTGACGTCGTCATTTCTTTTCTCTCTCTCTCTCTTATTCTTCTACCTATGTAGTATATACACACAACTAATGAACATATAATAAATGTTGTTATTTTAATAGATGAAGTGTTGTTCTTGTTCTCAATTCCAATACAATCGATTTCCGTTTGAACATGGTAGTTATTCTTGTCTAGAACGGATACGGATTTGACACGAGTTTCATCGTTCGATGCATACGAATTTATTCGTTCAAATAACGTTAACACCTATAGTCTTAGTTTAATTGAGAATGAATAAAAAAAAAAAGAAAGAAAAGCATATACGTGTATCAGAGCGCGTGTGCGTACGCGGGTTCCTTTGAAGACACGACAAAACTTTTCTTCTCATCATTAATGTCTAATTGATCTCAAAATACACAAAAACAATAGAAGAGATTGACAAAAGTAAATATAAGTTTAATCGTAGATGAACAGAGGACAAAAACAAACACTGAAAACGACAGAATACATGCAGATCAATTCTTTTTGTTTTTTTTTAATTAAATAGAAAATCTTCTCACATCTGACTTTCAACAACAAACAACAACAACAATGACAACGACGTAATTTGATTTTACAGACAATGTTTTTCTTTACCATAAATAATGTGATTGTTTTCGTCGAACTTGTGGACTAACTAAAATTAGAATTAAACAATAGAAAAGTTTGTTTCTCAACTAATATGTTTATTCAACGCAGTACAAAGCAAGAAAAAGGAAACGAAGGGACACAATAAAACAAAACAGAATATAGCATTTATATTTCTACTAAATTATACCATAGAATGGAGAGAGAATAGCCAAAAGTTCACGATTAGTCATGATTGTTTTGATAAAATCATTTTTATGAATTACATCATCTTCATCACCAGTAAATTGACTGAGAAATTGTTGAACAATAGCTTGTGATTGAAGATCAGGAGCTGATTCATCAACACCTAAGACTCGCAAGATCACCTAAATACAAAAAACAAACACGAATCATAATAATAAAATCATTTTTCTCATATTTATATTTTACATTGGCCATTTTTTGAATTTCTTCTCCCGATATTTTATTATCACCGTTTCGATCATAAAGTCGAAATGTATATTCAATTTTCGATTGAATATCTCCTTTGGTCGTTAAAATAAAACCTCGCATAAATTCATTAATATCTATTTAACATTTGTTCAGATTTTTTTTTGAAAAAATCTCAATTATCCGAACATACCAACATGACCACTGTTATCTTCATCGAATACTTTTTCTAATGAATCAACAACATGACTAATACGATCAACATCCAGATCACTCATATCTTTATAAATTGAAATCATTTGTTCTTTCGACAATTTGCCCTTTTTTGATCGATCCTAGTTTTTTTTATGAATAGAAAATTTATTCATCAAGGTCACTTTTTTTTCATTTCATACTAATATTGCTTTATACCATAATTCTAAATCGTATTGCGACATTCCTAAAACAAGATTACATCTGTTCGCATTGAACCTCAACAAATTCGTTTTAAATTGCACTATTATGTTAACCTTCTGGACTATCACGTCCATGAAATACGAAACTTCAACTAATTAAAGCTAACCTTCTGATTATTTACGTCTTTCGATCGAAAATTTTCAATGATATCTTACCAGTCCGATCCATTAATAATTGTTTTGTTTCATCTAATAGTGTATCATACGTTCCGTGTTTGTTTCCCATCTGTAATTATCAATCGATTAAAAATCTATTTGTATCGAACCGTTGATATAAAAGAAAGAACTATAAAAATGTTGATGTACACGTCACAATTCCACCCACAATATTTCAAACTGACGACGATAGCAACAATCAGAAGGACAAAATATTTTTTCTCTATACGCCCTAAATAAAAAGAAATAAGAGAAACCAACGAATCATAATAGCAACATGCAAATGTTTGTTGAAATAAAAGCCAAAAAAAAAACGTGCGCATTTTTCCTCTCGTATTGATTCATACAGCCCGTGAAAACGAATAACTAATGATTAATCCTTGTTATAAGCTTCTATTCTGTCGAAGGAGAAAAAGAAATTACCTAATTCCTATGTGATATTAACAACAACAACAACAAAAAATAGATGAATAATAACGTCCTAAATTTCGATAAAAGAAAAGAAAATTTACTAGAGGATTTTATTTTTAACTTTGTAATAATACTTTAGAATTTTTTATGACACTCCTGTCAATACTCAAATTTTAATCATGCACTTTAAGAAAAGAAAAGCAGAATTTTCTTCTCCGACTTCACAGACATTCGTTGCATTGTTATTTTAATCATCTTTTCTTTGATTTACTATCACCCACTATGTAATCAGATTTTAGATGAATAAAAAAAAATACTTAATATTTATGATTATGAATATTTTATTGAAACAAAACAGACAACAGTAGCTGGATTTTACGTGAAAAGAAATAAGAAAAAAAAACAATATTAGCAATAGAACGTTTCGACACCTCTAAACGATATTTAATAAACCTAATTCCACGAGGCGTCGTATTTTCTCTCGCATAGTGCCATCAGCAGTACGCATAATCCTAGAAAAAAAAAGATTAAGATTATTTTCATTTTGATTTGAAATCGAAAACCATTGAGCTTTTTCTGGTTGTTCGCGTAAAGTATTCAATAGTTGAACAACTGCAGGATCTAATAGTAAATTTCGAGTTTGTTCATCTTGAAGAATTCGGTTTACATCTGGATCAACTTTAGTCTGTTTCTGTTTTTCTTCGTTATCAGCTATTGAAGAAAAATGATTACCTGGAAAGCAAATATTTTAAATATAGATTAAGATAAACGGACTGTTTCCTTTTTCTTACCAAGGATTTTAGCCATTTTATCGAAGAATTTCATCACTTCGGCATTGTGACCGTATTTAGCAATGGCTTCTTGGGGTTTATGTTGAAAAAGAGTGATAGCTTCCATGAAATATGGATTTGAAAAATATCGAGCTAATGATTCGTCATCTTCGATTTGTTTTAAAAGATCATTTGTTAGCCAACTATCTGAAAGTCAAAGTGAATTTTGATTTTCTAAATCAAAGAATGATCAAACTTTTTGATTTTTCTTCTTCTTTGATCGCCTGTTGAACTTCATCCAAAACACGGAAATCTTTTGTTTCTTCCGGTTTCTTCCGTTTGATTTCAATCAATTCATTCGAGCTCGATTTCGTCGTTGAACTACCACTATTCAAAAAGCCTTTCTTCATTCCCGCAAAACTTTTCTCTAAAAAAAACCGAACGAAAAATTCCCAAAAATCAATTCTTTATCATTGATTTTCACCTTTGACCGATTGTTCCACTTGTTTAACTACTGGTCTTGCAACGACCTCGGTGGTTTTCACATTTGGAATATCTTCTAATGGTGGAATATCTAATTATTTAATAAAAGAAAAATTTCAATAAGCATAATCTTTGTTTTTCTATGTCGTACCATCGTCATCAGCCATGTCAATAGAGAATTAAATCTGAAACAAATCAATTCTATAGCAGAGAAAAAGCAAAGTTAATTCCATTTCGAAAAAAACACACATGCGTAAAATCGAAAAGAAAATGAAATAACAAAATAAATACGACGGAAAAAAAGTGCCAGTATTGTTTTCTAAAAAGTTGACATTCGTAAAAAAATGGCAACGGCCATAACCACAGTGACAAAAACAGCGTCAGTTGTAAAAAATACGAAAGGTAGCGAAAAAAAATGGTCGGAAATCTTGTCAATGAATCGTCGACATGATCTACAATTGCCTTTGAGTATTGAAAAGTACAATCACGAATTCAAACGTTCACTTAACATTTATCAACGTCAACAAAATCAAACCGAACGTACGTGGGCGCACAAACATGAAACATGGTTTCAAGATGATTTTATTTTTCGTGATCATCTACTCAAACAATTGAAACCGATCACTCGACGATTTCGACATATCGAATCGTTATCTTCTCAAGACAATAACGAACAACAAAAACAACAAGATGCTGATTTTCTCATCGAAGATGAGCCCATTCCGACGAAAAAAACAACTTTACCACCGTTAAAAAAAACGAGTAAATATCTGCATAATATCAAACCTCAAACGGGACGTCGAAAAACATTCGTTCTTTCGAAATTAGTCTGTCCGAAAGTGCTACATCGATGCGAACCAAGATTAGATTCGTTTCGACACACGGAATTTCTCGATGTGGCTCAACGTTTTCTCAAACATAAGCCCGAAAATTTCGAAAAAGGCTCGGATTCAACTGAGAAACAAAAACAACAACGACGATTACTCAAAACACTCATCGACAACGAACAAGAACGAACACGTCTCGCTGCAATCGAATTCGGCAAACAACTCGAAAACGATAAAACCAAACAAAATCAATCCGACGACGACTCCGATTACGATGAATACAACGATTATTATTACTAATCAAACAGCAAACTATCTTTCTTTGCTCTTAGTTTTTTTTTATTTTTGATAAATCGGTCGATTTTTCATTCAATAAACTACGCACAACACAGCAAAACAAAAATTATAAGTACAAAAATGTTCGTCGAATAAATATTTTTTTTTGTCAATCTAGAATTCGTCTACGATAAGAAAAAGAACCATTACTGTCTACGAATCAATCAGTTACATGAACAAAACTGTCGTCACTTTGTTCAATCAAATAATCTAAATCTTTTTCACGCATTGTCTTTAAACTATTCATAAGAACATCGAATGAAGTACCATTTAGTAACGAACTACCTTTGCCACTGTCGAAATAATGATCATAGGATTTCAATGGAGACAATTCGACCGGCGGTGTTTCCGATTGAGATGTTGTGTTGGACTTGTTTTCGAGCGTATGTTCGCTTTCACTGTGAGTTATTTCTATTGAAAATACGAAATATTTTGTTTTTTCGTTCAAAAAAGAGAATTACGTGTTTGATAATTCGATGTTGAGAGACGATTATTTTGTTGATAATCATTGGAATCGGTTAATGTCGATGTCGATGATGATGAGAGCGCATCGCTATGATATTTGTCTCGATCTTCATCGTCGACATCGCTGATTAAGTCTCTCGATGGATTTTCGTATTTATACGATTGTAAAAATTCTTTGGTAAATGTTTCCGGTGAAGATTTTTGATAGGCAGATAAATCTGTACGATAATTGAGCTCATCTGGTTCGTCAAGTCGACGTTCTAATAGCCGACGTAATGTGTTCAATTGATCGGACACATGAACACTCAAATCTTTCGATGGAGAAACTGTAAGAAGAAGAAAAACAAAAACAAAAATGCAAAATTCAACGAAAATTCGAGCTTAAAAAAGTCGATAGATGTTGTCGTTCTCTGCGTGCAATGTTTTTTGTATTGGCACGAGATCCGTTCGTTTTCGTCGGTAGTCTTTCGATGTTTCGGTTATGAACTTACGTGATGATTTCGTTTGATCATAGAACTGTTTGATTTGATCGAGAGGCGCATGCAGAAAGCCGGTCGATGAATGTTCAGCAAATTGATCGAGAAGAAATTGATCATCGGATTGATCGTTTCTTGCTGATGAAGGTGTTGAGGGTTGGTATTTGACGGTCTCGGTTTTGCTGTTTCGATAGGTGACGTGCCGATGACGACGAGATTTCGATGAGGATGTTGAGGTCGAATGACGAGTATGGCGAGTTGAATCGACACTCGCGAGACTACTTGATGAAGACGATGGTTCGAGATGACGATGACGGTTTTTACTTGGCGAAGAAAAGGACTTTTTCGATGATGAATTCGAGACAATGTCCGATTTGGAATGAAAACTATTTTTCGGTGTTTCAGCTGGCGATGTTCGTTGAGTGATTGTTGTTAAATTACTCGATTTAAAATTATCTATTAAGCAAAATGAAATGAAAAACTCAAGATTCGAATAAAAAACGATCCTACGTTCATATGATGACGGATCATCTCGATTGCTAAAAAATCCCGTTTGATCTCGATGAGTTGCTTGTCGATCCGAATAGAAGCCTTGTTCCGTATCGGTCGTCGTAATTGCGTCGTTATTCTTATTAAAATTCAAATGTTCAATCGGAATAGCCCTCTGATTGGCATTGGTTCCTGCAGCTAGTTTGGTGATTTTCGTTCCGAGACTCTCCGTGCCTGTCGCACTGCTGTATTGATTATCATCTGACATGGGCAGAGGAGCAACAGGAATCATTCGTATTGAAGTCGACGGTTCGATCGACGAGTCCGAACGAGCAGATTGCGGTGCCGGAACGGGTATCCATTGTTGGCAAGTGACATTTCCGTTGGCTGCTGGAATCGACGATGATTTCGGCAGGTCGGTTTGCGCCGGAGGAAAGTAACTCGATGTATTTTCGTCTTGATTTTGCCCTTTTCTTCTCGGTTGCTCGTAACGAGTTAAATAGAAACTCGCGCTTTGATTTTGATTATTCGCCGTTGGATTGACACGAAATTCGCGTGTTGTCGAAAGAACTGTCTTTGTTCGAATATTATCCCCGCTTCCGCTAATCGGAACATCGTCGACCTCATTGACATCGGTTGTCATATAGGTTCGATGATCAACAGCTGAAATAAGCCGATGAACCGGCGTCGAAGCCGTAGCTGGTTTGAACGTTTTCTGTGTCGGTTTGTCTCGGACAATCGGTTGTTCGTTTTCAATTGGATTTCTTTGCATATTAGCCACCGAAATCGATCGATGTCGATGTCTCAAACTAATCTCGCGGATTCTCGCCGCATACTGAAGCGTATTCAACGAACATTGACAACAATCTTCAGCTGGCGAGACATTGGCCATCAGACACGTGCGTGTCATTGTTCCGACTAACGAGTCACGCAGAATATGCGTTAGTTTACTTTGCCGAAATGGAGCATGTGCGTGAGTTAAGTCCATCGAACGAATACATTCTTTGAGTGCTAGTAGAGATGAATTGATTTGTGCGCCTTCACGGCGTGTTTGTTTTTGGTTATTTTGTGCGTCGATTGCACGCTCGCTGCCGGCTAAATCGATGAAAACCAGACGGAAATTTTCGTTTTGATTCGACATATTTTTGAGAATCAATTGAAAAACAGCGTGAGATCGAGATGAATTCGAATTAAATGCACTTTTGCCGTGATGCCTTCGAGCGAGACCATCATAGATGATTGAACGTAAAGTATCGAGATTCTTCAATATGATCTCATTTAAACCAACAATATTCACATGCTGATCGCGGTCTTCACGTACGAATAATCTAGAATTTACTCAAATTAAGAAATTCTGTTTGCTCGTTCAGATCGATCGAACGAACCTTTTTCCTGTATTGCTGAGATCAAAAACTTGGTTATTATAGATTTCATAGAATGAACAGACAAGCTTATGTTGCAGATTGATGTCTTGTAAAAGCAAATGAGCACAATGAATTAAGAGACCGTCGGTATGACGGCTTCCAAAGATCGTATGACTTTTACCTGAAAAAAAAAACTTCTTCATTTTTTTTCTTCGTCGAGAAATCTTTGTTTTTTACAAACCAGATCCCGTTTGACCGAAACAGATGTAAGTTAGATTGTGACGAGGATTGGATGATAAAAATGGCAAAACTGTACATTCGAATACTTGTTTATTTGATATTTCAGAAGAAAAGACTTGATCAAATTGAAATTCACTCTGTTCAATAGACAAATTTTCGATTTCGAAAGCAAAGAAAACCAAAGGCACAGTACTTTTTTTAACAGAGGCGTACAATCAAGATTGGATTTATGCTCTTCAATGAGCATGTTCTTCGAATCCGGAACTAATATCGTATCTCGAAATTTGATTTCATTTGCTAGTAACGGCCGTTTACGAGCATAGACATAGATCTCAGCTGGTTTAGCGTAGGATGCCAAATCAAATTGATTATGTGATGATGAAACAAAAACCGACGGTTGATGAGAATGATTCTCATTTTGATAATGAACACGTACAACTGAACTTTGTGTTCGTTTATTTGTTGGCACACCGTAATTATACGATTTAACCTAGAGAATGTTCAAATATACATATCGAGTTCTTTTTTTCTGTTATAGAGGATTAGTTTTAAGATGATTGCCTTCATTTCTACGTAATCAGACATGTCAAGGTGAACATCATTTACTTACTTTAACATGTTCAACAGGTGGCCGATTGAAATGCGATTTCGGTCCGAAAAATTGTTGATCATGATTTGTTTGTTGTCGAATAGCACCTGTCGATGGTTTTTGTAACATAAAACCATTGGCATGACTTTTAGCATTGAAAGATAATGATGACGATGAACGTCCGTTGATAGCTGTTGAACTTGACGAGCGTTTTGATTTGAGATTTTCGTTGGATTGTTTTTTTACAGCGTGTAAATTATTGGCTCGATGATGATGATGATTTGGTGGTTCAGTACTTTTTGCTCGTGATGATGTTTGTCGACTTGATTTCGAATAATGTGGACAGATTTTACCTTCGAGTGTTGCTTCTTTAAGTACGTCAAGTAAGGAATGAAATCGAAGTAATTCATCAGGAGATAGTGTTAATTGTTTGAAATGTTCGTGATGAAAATGTGCTAATGCACCTGCTGAATCGTAACCAAACGATCGAAATAATTCGAGATGATTTTCGAGATTAACGGCTTTAAGAGCCTTAAGTAGACATTTTGTCATTATCAGTAAATGATTGTTGCTTAGTCAAACATGAAAAAAGAATAAATAAAAATGTTTCGAATGAAATCAATATATTTCTATGTGGATTGTGTAGTGATTTTTTTCTTAAATCAATTGACTAATTCAATAGGGTATACAACCATTAATGATAGCAATTGAACAATCGTAACTAAGTGATAGTGTTAGATAATGTGATGATATTTTATTGAAAAAAAAACAAACAGAATAATAATTCTTTTTTAATTAATTATAAAAACTGGAAAAATTTTTGAAAAAAATTAATTTTAACTACAGAAATAAACTAACGCCATCTGTGTTCGTTGACCGTTAGAAAGCGTGCACTTTATTTAAAAATCTGCAGCACAAGAATAGAATCTATTGTAGTGATCATATGCCGAACAAAAGTTCAAAGTTAAGTTTCAAAGGACTTTACTGTATTCAACTGAGCAACATTTCCATCAGCTAAACTCAGCATTCTTGACTTCAGAGAAGAATTTTTATACCAACCATTTTAAATCGATTAAATTATTACATGATATTTATCGCATGACCTTAATGTAGTGCTAATTAAAAGAAAGCTTGATGGGGTCGCAGCACAAATCTGACAACCAATCACCTGTGCACAAAAGATAACCAAATTGATTAGGATTTATCAACACCCTCAACAAACTGACAGGACTTAGCATACGACAATGATTCGAACATGAAGAAAGCAAGCGAAGTTAATAAAGCAGTATTCTTCAAATGATATTTCAAAAGAATACATGTCATGAATGAAAGTAACAAAAAAAGTATCGATAATTACCAACCATATACCACATTAGCTTTACATGTATTTACTTTTGATAGCGTCAATCACGCAGTGTACGTCATTAAAACGCTTCAAGTTAACGTTACACAACTTAATACTTTTAACGTCATTACTTCTTTTATGAACTGAAGCGACATTACACGATTTTTGGCAACGTCGAAAGATCTAGTGAGAAACTTCTCGCTCCTTCATTTTTAAGATGTAATTAAGCACATTTTGAAGTAAATAAAATACATCCAATATTTTCATTTATCGAACAATAATGTTTATATTCTCAAACTCAAAAGAAAATAAACTAAAATGAAGAGCACGTATCCTTGGCCTAGTATGGCTTCTGCAAGTGCAACTGAATTGAACTTTATAATTAAATTCTTCAAGGCAAAAACTTGTTGCGTAACAAAAGAAAATTTAAATTCAATACAGTTCAATTCTTATCATATTTACATGATTTTTCTTACAAATCACTTTATTTTTTTAAGAAGAACAAGAAAGTGAACACAATCAAAAGAACCAAATTTCATTGACATAAACTAAACTCGACAGAAATAACATTTACTATATATGTTTAAGTACAGAGTGAAAAGAAAAATCCATAATCATCGGGATATATTCATTATTGAGAACAAAACAATTCCACACAGGTTATTGTACAAGAAAATTATTTCTAGAAAAAAGAAAAGAAAAACAAACAAATCACGAACATCACACGGCAAATATATCTTTGTTTTGAATAACACGATTCGTGTTTTTGATATGATAAAAATATTTCAATGTGTGCAATGTCAAATTTCGTTGTATTGCAATATAAGAGCCAAAAAAGAATTTATTATTTTTCGTTTTAATGCAAAAGTGACATTCGTTCTAAATCACTTTCTCGTCTATCATACTCATTACCACTATCATTGCCTTGATAAGTTCTATGTGTTAGATGATGAGGTCCGGATCCTGATGGTAAACTTTGAAAACGCATTGTCGAAGAGATTCGTCTCGAACCACGAAATGCTTTAAAATACGCATTACGTACTAATTTCTTCGTAACAGCATGTGTTATTTCACGATAATCGGAATAATCAGGTTCATTAAATGTTGTTTCCCATTCATTATGTTCAGGTCCGTGATCTTCACCGAGACCAAATTGATTGTCTTCGTGTGCTAATTGATTTGCAAGTGCTCGTTGTCGTGCTTGATATTGTCGTTCATTATCTTCCATTTGTCGTTGATAGAAATACGTAAAATTCGACACAATAATCGGCACAGGCAATGCAATTGTCAATACACCTGTCAATGCACAAAGTGCACCGATAACTTTGCCGAGATTTGTTCGTGGAACATAGTCACCATAGCCAACTGTTGTCATCGTGATAATAGCAAACCAAAATGAATGTGGTATCGATAGAAATTGATTGGGATTTGCTGTTGTCGATGACGGATTGTTTGGATCTGCTGTTGAAAGACCAGTCATAGATGATGGTGTTGTTGACACGAATGTCGAAGTTTTTGTTGGTGATGAAAGATTAGTATAATCAGCTTCAACAAAATACATAAACGAAGAAAAGACAATAACAATGATAAAAAGAAAGAACATTAAAAGTAAGAGTTCTTTCCACGATGCCAAAAATGTTAATGCTAGTACTTGTAAACCCTAGAGAATATTCAATCACACACACCACTGAGCAAAACAAGTCTTTTTAATCAATAGTATTTTTTACCTTAAAGTGTCTAGATAATTTAAATATTCGAAAGACACGTACCAATCGAACTATCCTCAGTACGGTTAATGTTGATGAAAAGCCCGATACACCGCTGTCTTTTTTCTGATAAATTAAACCGATTAATTGCAAAAAATATGGAATTATTGAAACAACATCAATAATATTCGGTCCATTTTTAATAAATGCAAATTTCGATGGTGCAACAAGAAATCGACATATTAATTCGAAACAAAACCACGAAACACATATGGTTTCAATAACAAAAAATATCCAAAAAACTTTCGTTTCACCGCCACTCCCATGAGTGTCGCCATCGATTTGCGTGTCATTATTCGATGAATAAATAATCGGCGGAGCTGTCATTTCATTGCGTATTGATGGAACAGTTTCAATAATAAACGAAGCTATGGAAACAGTTATCATCACAACAGAAATAATAGCGACTATACGCGCTAAATTCGATGATTCCGGACATTCGAAAACTTCCCAAACAGTACGTTGAAAATTATTTCGAGGTCGTTCAATAGGTATTTCCTCCACGTAGCCTTCTTGTTTACGATATCGTTTAAGAACTTCATCGCCTACGAAAAATAAAAATAAATTATGTAGATTTTTTCTCTCTCTTGTATCCGCTAAATGATGTTGACGAAAAGTTGATTCAATCATTTTTATGTCCGATTTTCTTGGAAGGAAACTAACTAGGTTAATTAATAGCGGAAAATGATTGCTTCGAGTAAGGAAAGAAAACAGGAATTCGATAGATTATAATAGAATTACTAATATTAGTGTCTAAGCTTGTTATTCATTAGATAAATTTACTCCATGGAACTGACTCGTGATTTGATCTTCAAGGACTTGTTATCAAATCCATGAATCCAGTCTGTACATTTAAATTTGCGTAACAAGTGCAGAAGAAAAAAAAAATTTGCGAATTCTCCATTGTTTTGTGTGTCTTCACCTACCGAGATCAAAAAATTTAATTTCCTCGAGAAAGATCTCTGCTGAAATATTTTCCGGCCTTGTTAAACGTCCACCGCTTTGATAAAAATATAGAACAGCTTCGAACGATGAACGATGTCGTTCGAAAAAATATTCATTATTCATATAATCAAAGAAACGTGCACGACGTTGTTGATTGCCAAGTAAAGTCTCGGGATAGCGTTCTAATGTTGAAGCACGTGTTTCAAAACGTAAACCACTGATATTAATTATTATTTTATCACATAATTCATTTATCGACGATCGACGACTTAAATTCGCTAGTGAAGATTTTCTTTTTTGTTGTTTTGTACTGTTATTTCTCGTTGACAGGTGTGACTGTGACTGCATTAAATGCCATTCTTCAGCTGGAGATGAGTAACGAACATCATTACGACTCGATGTTAATAATGGAGAAGTATGGCATTCATCAATCGGATTAGTAATCAAATGTCCAACTGCTGTCGATGATGTCGATGGTACAGCATCAGATACAATTAATGCTTTATAAATTTCTCCGTTACTTAATCGATCGGTATCCATCTTAGTTTTATCATCGGAAGATTGTTTTTAATAACTAAAGAAAAAAAAAATCATTATTGATTACGTATGCATTCGATTGTGCGTGTGTCGTGTGTCTCTCTCGTTTTTTTTTATCGAAAGAGAAAAAGAAGAATTCTGTGCTGTCTTTCTCTTTCTATCTTTAAAAATAACTCCCCCCGTCATTCACTAGAGATATTTTGTTTTCATCAATTGAATATGATGTATTTGATCAAGCATATATAAGAATTTTTCTTCTTCTTCTCTTCTGTTCTTTGTATTCATCGTGCGACTTTTTCTTAGATTGAAGTGATGATTTACCAGGAGGAAAAATAAAGTGATGCTCGAACGAAAAGAAAACACCCTCGTCTTCATTAATAAAATATCTATTAATATTAAGTTTGTTTTTTTCTCCTCTTTCTCTCGGAATAATCAATATTAAGTAAAAAATCGTTTATGCGTAATACTAATATACTTGCATATTAATGCACATTAATACTACCATGAACAATTATATCAAAGATAAATGAAACACAAAAACTAACAATCTATCGAAGATTAGTTTTTTTTCTGTCATGAAGATAACTATAAGGAAAAGAGATCTTTGCATCGTTTTATATTTTCTTAAATACTCTTAACCTTGAAAATATCTCGATATATTTATTTATCTATTTCTAATTATGCCTTGTTCACCCTAAAGGAACATTTGCTTTTCTTTTCTTTTCTCTCTCTCTCTCGTTTTTCTTTATCTCAAATAAGTCAATGTTTCCAATCGGTTGCAGAAAAAAAAACGACACAATCCTACAAGGAACGAGCTCAGAAATTAAATTACAATCGGACCAATATATATATATTCTTTTTTTTGCGAAAAACAAAACGACGAAGATTCTAAAGAACTAATCAATCCTATTTAGACTTTTTTTTTCTAATACCAATTTGTCGATCATATCGAATAAATAAGCCCGAAACAGATTCGACATTTCATCGATCGATCAGATTCATTTACCTAAGGTTATTCATCTTGATACAAACAACAAAAAATACCCAAGGTTAGCTATCGAGAATAGTGATAATCAACATTTTCAAATACCAATGTAGCGAGATTTGACTAACTAATTGCATATACTCTAGTGTACATACTATTTCATCCATCGATCTGGGAATTACGACGAAATGTCAATTTCCTCTCTCTCTCTCTCTCTCTCGTTTTTTTTTATCGTCTAGAGTTTTTTTAAGTACTAATATGATAGGCAAAGTCAGTTACAAGAATATTTTCTAATTGTCTTTCATTTCGAGAGAAATCAATTTCCGGTAAATGAAAAACATAGAGAAGTATTATTTCTGCTCGAGATTGACCGTTGATCTAGATTTCGATGAAAGGAAAGATTGTCTCTTTATCGTCAACTTTAACGAATTAATTCGATGCAATTCGTTGATTTATTAATCGATTCGGCGAATGGTGAAAAAAATCTGTCAACAGAATGTTAGATATGTTGTCGTTTCGTTATATAAACATCTCCTAATAATTAGAACTTTGACAAACGACAGATTAAATCCAGATTCAATATATAATCGCATTTTTTTTTCTCCACTGACTATGAAATTCTTTCGACAAACTTGAAAATTGTTTTACATACGATTATTTGTAATCAAATGGAACCAACAGGTGTATCTGCTTGTTTGTATTTGAAATCAATAAACTAGAATTAGCCGATGATATTATTATATGGTTAAAGATAATAAATAGGTCGAATGGTTCTAGAAAAGAAAGAAAAATAGAGATATTAAACGAAGAAGAAGAGAAAAACGCAACAAATCTGAATGCCACGCGACTAATTTCTGAAAAAAACCGACATTGTCGACTAATATGAAACTGAAAGAGAACGACAGAGGAGAGAAGAAGAGACAGAGAAGAATTGGAAATACAAATATTTATTATTCTATACGGATATATTCTTGACGACGATCTTTCTTCGCTTTCAATCGGCATCCATGAAATCCATTGTCTCTTTTGTCGTCGAGAATAGCATAAAGAAATACTTAGTGCATGTCTGCTTTTCTATCGTCCGATTACCTCTCCTAGATCGATAAAATGCAAGAACACGCTCGTGGATGTGCTTTAGACTAACTAGAATTGTAATAGCTGAAAGAAAAAAAAAACAAGAAGAAGAAGAAGAGAAAAAGATGCAGAAGAATGTGAGACACTATAAGAAAAGCAGAAGAAGACGAAGAAGAAGAAGCAAGGAAAATGAGAAACTTCGAAGGAAGAAAAAAAACTAAAGTGAATGTGTTACTTCACAATTATGAACAATGTCATAGAATCTTTTCATGTGTTAATCTCTTTTACACAATAGAAAATAGTTTGTTCTTACTTTTTATGTCTATAAAATATATATTTAGAGATAAATGCTGTTATTTCTTTTCTTTGCTATATTTTCTTTTTGTTCGAAAGAAAATGTGTTAAATATTTACATTCAAATAAATATTCTCTATAGTTTTTCTTTTTTAATATTTCCTCAAGAAAAAAACAAAAGAAAAAATAGACAGAAAAACGTCATTGATTGCTGTTGAAGCGTATTTTAGGAAGGAAAAGTCGTATCCATATATAGTTTATTATGTTTATACATATATAATTTTCTAATGCTTGAAAATCATGTCTAAATTGTATTAGGATATAATTTGAGTTAATTATTTGTTTATTTGAATCGGAAAAAAAATCAAGAACAATGTTAAGATGTTTTGATAAAAATTTCTTAATGATGATATTAATTATATTGTCAAATTAAAACAAAAAGTTATTATTAGGAAGAACAATCAACGAACGAACTTGAATGTAAAAATTCTTTTTAACATCTGTGAAAGTTATTATAAATCGATCAATCGAGATAGCATAAGGATAAAAGAATTAAGATAATATCTCTATTGTTTACTGTCTCTTTCGACAATGGAAAAAATATATCATAAGATCTTTCTCGGTCAATTTCTCTCTCTTTGTGCTTTGCTTTTATCCGCATTTTCAAGAGATACTTGAGAAATATTTCTTTAATAGGAAGAAAATCACGAGTTTTTCTTTTAATTTTATTTATATTTAACAATGCACAGTTTTCCTATTAATAAAAGAAAAAAAGCAATTAAAAAATATTTACAAACATGAGTTTGAAATTTAAATACGTTTTTGTTGTTGTTGTTGGTACGTAGCGATATCTATCTGAGAAAATCATTGATTGATGCGTTGTTGAATTCGAATGGAAAGGAGAAGATTTGTCAAAAACGATGAATGTAATTACACCATCATTTAACGAACATAAATTCTGAAATATGGCAGGACGAGGCAATGGTCATCGGTCGGAAAACGGTAATGGTTGGGGCGAATTTGGTGGTTATATGGCCGTAAGTTTTCGATTTATACGAGGCTTTTCGATAAGTTTCTATGTCAAAACAGGCAAAAAAACGTAAATTAGAAGAGCAATTCGATCGAGATTCAGCAGCAAATGTCAAACAACAAGAACGTAAAAGTAATCTTTTTCATGGAATATCGATATTCGTCGATGGACACACTGGTAACACCGAAAATAGGCTTATTCATGTTGATTTTTTTTTCTAAAATTTCATCGGAATTGTAGAACCACCCGCTGATGAATTGAAAAAATTAATGCTCGAACATGGTGGAGTTTATCATGCTTATTATTCGAAAGAGAAAGTCACCTATTTCATATCGAATAATTTGCCGTATGCAAAAATTCGAAAATTAAAACCGAACGATAAAGTTGTTCGTTCACAATGGATTATCGATTGGTGAGATTGTTATTTTGCCAGTTGAGCTACAATTTGCGTTTGTTTTTCAGTATCAAACAAAACAAACTTCTATCAACATATGACTACGAATTGTACAGAAACGCGACAAAATCTCGTGGACAAACTGAACTCAATTTCAAACATGTCGAACAGCAACCATTGAAACCGGTCACATCGGATTTTAATGTTTCTGATACTGATGAAGGAGAAGACGAAGATAATTCATTTGAGCAAACATCCTCGGAAACTGAAGAAGACGATCATTTAGCTGTACTTGATGCTAAACATCCGAAATTTCTCGAAACATACCTCAAACGTTCTCGTTTACATTATCTCTCATCGGCAGCTGTCGCGAAAAAAGTCTACGTTCAAGATCTTCGACAAAAGCCTGAACATCGAGCATTAATCGAGAAAAATCGAGAAGAATTGAAAACTAAAATTCAACGAACTGACCGTGATTATTTATTTAAATTCAACGGACAAGATCGAATCTATATGCATATCGACATGGATTGTTTCTTTGTCTCAGTTGCGACTCGACATCAACCTGAACTACGCGATCAACCGATCGGAATAACTCATTCCAAAGGCAAGAAAACAACAAACAACGAACAACAATTCTTCTCTCGATCGGAACTCGCATCTTGCAATTACGCAGCTCGACAATTCGGCGTTCGAAATGGAATGTATCTCGGCAAAGCTCAAGAACTATGTGCAAAACACAACGCCAAACTTCTTTGTTTACCCTATGATTACGAGGGTTTTCACGAAGTATCCGATCGATTCTATAATTCCGTATTGAATTATACACTCGATGTGGAAGCCGTTTCATGCGACGAAATGTATGTTGATTTGACTGATTTGATTGTCGATTTCAAACCTTTGCATCCGTTAACATTCGTTTCATTGTTACGTGAAGAAATTCAAATCAATACGAAATGTCCTTGTTCAGCGGGCATTGGATCGAATATGCTCTTAGCTCGTCTTGCCACTCGACAAGCGAAACCGAATGGTGAATTTTATGTTGAACGAGGCTACGAACACGAATTTATTTCGAAACAAAAACTCGATGATTTGCCGGGCATTGGCGATTCGATCATCGATAAATTACGACAAATGTCGCCGCATAAAACCATCGAAACATGCAAACAAATTCAAGTGAATTTTTCACTTGAACAATTGAAAACTATTCTCGGTCAAAAACACGGACAAACTCTGTACGAAATGTCGAGAGGAATCGATACGCGAGTGTTAACGAAAGACTATCAACCGAAATCGATTTCGATTGATATTAATTATGGAATTCGATTTCAAAATTTCGATGAACTAACTGGTTTTGTCAAACAATTAGTGACGGAATTATGCAAACGCTTGAAACAAGCGAAACAAAAAGGCAAACAAATACAAGTTAAAGTTCGAGTTCGAGCACCGGATGCGCCAATTGAACCCGAGAAATTCATGGGCTGCGGAAGAACGGATGATTCAAGTCGATCCGTTCATCTCCATTCGTTTACCGATGATCCAGTGACGATTGAAAATGAAACGATTAAATTATTAAAACAATTGCATTTGATTGTTGCAGATTTACGTGGTGTATGATGAAATCGATAGTTTTCTTTGCATTTGAAAATCGTCTGTTGAATTTAGGTCGGCATTTCGATGACACAATTGCAATCGAGTCTGAAAAAAGATACGAATGGAACGCGAACTTTATTTGAATGCAATCAATTTCGAACGCCGAAAACATCTGAAAACAATGATGAGCCAAGCGAAAGTTCGGTAACAAGAAAACGATCGATTCAATCGGACACAACAACACCTGCTGTTGCAAATAAGTAAAATATTCAATCTTATGTAATTAGATAAATAGCAAAGAATTGATTTCGTTTCAATTTTAGAATCATACGACATGATTGTTACAGTCCGAGTCAAATTGATTTGCAAGTTATGAATGAACTTCCAATGCCAATTCGAAGAGAACTCGAAGAATATCTTAAAAATAATTCACCTGCTCCTCCTGTTCTTAAGCCGCCGCCGCCGCCGCCAGCACCCTCAACAACGACAACTGAGATTTGCGATCCAATCGCTGAGCAATCGTTTACTCAAGTCATGGATCATATCGACGAATCTGTTCTCAATGAACTTCCACCGGAAATGCGTCGAGAAATCGCTATGGCTCAAAAACTACGAAAAATCGAATCGAAATATCCGCCTATTGGTGTCAAACGACCTGTACCAACATCTGCACCTTCAAATCCAACAACAACTAACAATGCATTTAATGTTCTCATGAATTCACCTAAAAAACCAATAACCACAAAGAAAACCTCGAATCCCATTCGAAAATATCGTACGGAAACTAATCTCCAAGAAGAATCAATTCCTCCAATAGCTCGTACTGAAATAAAACCTGTTCGAGCAGATGTATCCAAACAGCCAAGTATTGCCGGTTGTAAAACATTGAGTGAAGTTAAATTAATGTTACGTGAATGGATCGAATCCAGTGATGAACCGAATCAAATCGATTTGGAACTATTTGAGAATTATTTAATTGACCTGTTGAATAGTTATAATGCTGAAATGGTTCATCAATTATTAGTTTATGGTTTAATACAATTGAAAACTCTTATGAAAACGACTTGGAATCAGTTATTTCAAAATGTAATCAATGCTGTACAAAATCGCTTCTGTCAAATGTATGGAGGTGCTAAAATGGATCTTTCAGAATAAACATAAATCCTTATATTTTCTTTTCTTTTCATGACTATGTATGTGTATGAAATAAACAAATAAATGAATGAATAAATATGTTGATATCTCCGCGTGTGCGAGAGTATTTTTCATGGAATGTGTGTATTTATACTTTCTTTTGTGTATTTTTCGTAGAAGAAAAACAATGAAACTCAAAGAATTAGAGTCTCATTTGGGTAATGTTGAAAACTTTACCGATGCAAAAGAATATCTCGAACAATATATGACAACACCACATCTTGGTAACAAACTTTTCCAAATCGAATTCATCAATCTCGAGTTTGATCTTATTTAGCTGCACGAATGATTTATACTGCTCAAACTCAATATGAAGACATTGAAAGCTGTTCATTAATCGATTTAGGCATCGGAACTGGAATGCTTTCGATAGCATCGTGTATGCTCAATGCTGAACATGTATTCGGCTTTGATTGTGATCCTGATGCATTAGCTTTATGTCAAACGAATATCGAAGAATTCGAATTAAACTCGACAATTGATTTAATACAAACTGATCTACGTCGAATGCGTTTACCTGTTGATTCGAAACGTATTCGAGCTGATACAGTTATTATGAATCCACCGTTTGGTACACGACCGTTTTCTGTAGCTAAAGAGGATCAAGATGAATTCTGTTCGACTGGTATCGATATGAATTTTTTACAACATGCAAGACATCTAGCAAAATATTCAATCTATAGTCTACATAAAACGAGTACAAGAGATCATATTTATAAGAAAGCAAATGATTGGAATATGAAAATGGATGTTCTAGCTGTGCTACAATTTGAAATACCAAAACTAGAAAAGAAAAGACCAAATCGTAAGACATCAACAGCGTCAAATGCACCATTGAAAGCCGTCGAAGTTGATCTTATTCGTTTTGAAATAAAAGACAATTGTGATGATTAAAAAAAAATAAAAACTAAAATAGAGATGCCACTCGGTATCAGTATACTGAAAAGATACAGACAATGACAGTCGTTTTTTTTTGTTTGTTCTTAACTGATTATTGGATAGAATCAATTGATAGAGCAATCTATCGTCCATATTTTCTCCATATTACTACTCAAGTATCGACTCACTCTGCTGCTTGTTCTATCCATAGACGTATGTATGTCTTTCATTCTTGCTTTTCTCCTTAGTGCGTTTTTTTTTCTATGTTACTTGTTATTTGTCTGAAAAAAATATGGCATAAGAAGAACAAGGAGAAGCAGAGAAAGAAGAAGAAGAAGAAAAAAAAAAGATATACAATCCTCCTACATAACACGTCCGTCGTTTTGTCGATCCGATGAATTAACAGAGAAATTGGTTCGGTTTTGCTCGTTGTCTATCTATGTCAAACCTCTTTGTCGTTTATTTTCTTCTACTTATTTACTAAAACTAGACGAGAGACAAAGTCGAATAACTCCAGACTTTCGATACGATTGATTTTAGATCGAGAATATCGAACATAGATTTACTGATTTGAGTTTTCATCATGAATTCATCGGCAACAATTCGACTCGAACGTACTGGAACAGAACAACCATGGGGCTTTCGTCTTCAAGGTTAAAAATCTTTGTCTCATTAATGAAATTGTCATAATGATTTTTCTTCTTCTTCTTCTTCTCATTTGTTTATGATTAGGTGGTAGTGATTTTTCTATCCCATTATCGATTCTACTGGTATGTACAAGTCAAAAATGATAAAGATACATATTGACCTTTCTGTTCTTGTTACTGATTTGTTTTTCTATCCAAGGTTAATCCGGACACGCCTGCTCATGCATACGGTTTGAATGCTGGTGATCAAGTTATCTCAATTAACGGTCGAGTTGTAACACATCTGAGTCATCAAGAAGCTAAAATGGAAATAACTCGTTCAGGAAATGAACTCGAATTAACTGTCATCAAGTACGAGAGTGTTAATTGCGCATTGAAAAGATAAAGAGAGAGAAAAAAAACAAAAACGATCGTCGTATTTACACGTTTTTAGAGGAGCAGTCAATCCACAATCAATACCAAAACCACAACCTCTTGCACAATTAAAAACGGGTCCTGTATATCAAATGCCGACACCACAAGTTGTTAAACCGAATTTTGCATTGACAAATCAGGTAAAATTGGTATCATACGTTGTCAATATGAGTTAGTATGTTCTGTTTCGTCTTAGCCGCAAATGCATATTGGCAGCAGTCATAATCGAGCAGCAATGCCATTTGATGCACGTGTAGGAAATGAAATGACTTATCAAGCAGCGGAGCCAACCAATTGGCAACCAGGTAGATTCGAGTTGGATTTAGATTTTTTTTTGAAAATGATGCCTTGTTTCATAGGAGATTATACGAGAGAAGAACCAGAACATTTAAGACCGAAATTAAGTAATTTGTTTCTCATTTAATTTTGCTTTTTGAATGATAATCTTTTCTTTTCTTTTTTCAATAGCAAATTTCGAATCATCATCAGCTTATAATAAAGATCCACTTCGTAAGTGAAATATTCTTTTTCTCAATCGAAAAGAAAACAGAATTGTTTGTTATTCGTTTTTCCAGAACGCGAAACTTGGCGACCAAAAGCCTATCGTGACAATCCTCAAGCACCACCTCGTAATGTCGGTACGGCTGTTTATCATGCCCAATACAATTCTCCGATTGGTCTCTACAGTGATGATAAAGTTTTAGAAGCATTTAAATCTCAAACTGGAAGTTTAATGGATGATATCAAAGGGTATTCTCATTGATTTCTTACAACAAATGAGAATTTCCTTTCGTTTAGTGCAAATTCACCTCCGTATTATACAAATGAACCTCAAACATATTCTTCGCCAACCTATCAAGCTTTAATGAATCCACAGCAATCGAATGCTTCACATTCATCTGAAGGGAAACTCTCTCGATCATTTCGTGCATTGGAACAGGATTTAACTTCTGTACAGGGTACATCACAAGCACCACAATCAATTTTCGATCAACGTCGTCAACAACAACAACAGAGACCTGCTGGTTTTCGAAGTGTTCAAGCGCCTAAAGAAGTTCCGCCTGAACTTCAACGACGACCTTATCATACTGAATATCAAGTTGAACATGTTCAAGAAAAATGGTTCGAACCAAAGCGTAACTAATGAAAGTGTTCGAGAATATATATATATCTACACGAGTGCAATAGTGCTTTCTAAAGTCTGCTCAGTTGCTACATCGTTGAAATCGTTTTATTTTATTTTATTTTCGTCTCTCAAAATTTCAATAGTGATGAACACATGGTGGTTTATATAAAAATCTTTTCATCGATTTCACTGTTTTCTTTTCTTTCACCTACTTTCGTTTTTCTTTTCTCGCTCGTCGTTAAATAATGTAAATTTTGTTCAAACAAACGGAATTTGTTTGACTTTTTCTCTTTAACCTTTTCAATTTATTTCATTAATACAATGTTCAATTAATTCTTATTTTTCTGTCGATTAATAACCTATTACTGAATGTATGGTGTGTGTGCATGTCTGTATTTCGAAAATATATCTAAGAGAGAAAATATGCATTAGTAAATGATCGACAAAGTTTCATTTGTTGTTTACATAAGCGAATGAATTTCGAATCGCTATTTGCACTTTTCTTTTTTGTTGAAGTGTTGCTACTTGGACGAGGAGAGAAGCGAAAGAAAAACGATTCGATCAGTTTTTCTTTTTTATTTTGACGCCTACTGAAAAAACGAAACACAAAAGACGGTTAGTAGAAAAAGAAAAGAAACAAAGTTAAATTTTCGTTTCGTCTCTCAACTATCATCAACAAACATGAGTTATAAGTAAATGTCTTTAACAATTGTTTGAAATACGGATAAAGTCTTGAGATTTTAGTCGTGGACAACAAGGCGCAAGAAAATTAAGAGAAAAAATTTGGGCATACGAAGGCGAATGGAAGAGTGATCTATGCGGTTGTTGTGATGATGTAGGATCATGTAAGTCAAGCAAATTGAAAGTTATTAACCGAAAAATTTTGTTTTCTTGAATCGATTAGGCTGTTGTGCTTATTTTTGCTGTCCTTGTTTTTGTTGTCAAGTTTTTAATCGTGCTGGTGAATGGATTTGTACGCCATTTTTCTGCTGTTGGCCCGATTCTCTGATGTCACTTCGAATGAAAATACGAACAGGATTTCGATTACAAGTAAATAATCCACCATAATAAACAAATTGCTCATGTAATTCTCTTCGTATTTTGAGGGTTCAATATTTACAGATTGTTTAGCTGCTATATGTTGTCCATGTTGTCTATTACTTCAAGTCAATAACGAACTAGAATATCAAGGCTTATAATGAATATGTAAAATAAAATATTCGTATGATAATAATAATAATGTTAAACTCAAACACCGGGATGAGAGAAAAAGAAATACACAGAAATAAATGTTTGAAAAAGGTTTTTTTTTGTTTGTCTCTTTGAAACTGAATTCTGATCTAGTCACAATTATCGTCATTTAATATCTGTAAAATACAATGTTGTCCTTTTCTTGTTGTTCGCAATTCATAACCCGAATTGCATACACATCGTCCAGATACTTCACAATGAGAATTTTTATCCATAGCGGCACATTGTCGATTAAGTAGACAACGTGCACGAAATGCGTTTTTCAAAGTAATATGAGGTCGAGGCGTGGTCGGAGTTGGTGACCATGGCCACCAACGAAAGATTGGCGTTGTTGTCGTTGTAGGAATGGTGGGTGTTGTGTCAACAGATTCTTCATCAGATGTTTCTTAGAGAAAATAAACAAAAAAAAACGTGAAAATGAAATAAACGTGTTGTTTTTTTTGCTGTTTGAAATACCTGAATCTTCTAAACATGTCCAGTCATCGACAGGAAAAAAACCTTTCGGACAGGTGCAAATCGATTGTACACAAACGGCAATCGATGTGTGACAATTACGTTTGGTCAAACAACGACCACCCAATAAACTCTTGTAATCAAACGGTATGGGCGTAGTTGTCTTTGATGTTGTTGTTTCTCCTGACATATTCAAACAAAAAAATATACATAGAATTTAGAGACCGTATTATTTACTTTTCATGCACGTATATAAATCAATAGCAATATAATCATCCATACAAGCACATTTTCCATTGTAACAATGTGATTGAGAAACAGCTCGACGACAAAAATAATCATTCGTACACGAATTACCTATTTTACCTATCGGTCGAAATATTTGATTGTTATCAACAGGACGAGAACTCGCTGTTGTACTTGTTCTCAGAAAAGGGATCATCGGTGAACTTTCCAAAATATGTGCACCTTGAAAGATCATTTTTCTTACGTAAATCATCTTTTCATCTATTTGCTCTTACCTTCTCCACGAGTATTATAACAAATATATTTCCCTAATGGCACATAACCATCAAAACAAACGCATGTACCTCGAATACATTCAAGATGTACACCCGTTTGTTGACAATCTCGATCTGTTAAACATGCTGAACCGAAACCCGGCGGATCACTACGATATGTACTGGTTGCATAGATTGTAGGTGATACAGGTTCTATAGACAAATTAAATATCGTTGAAATTACGGTTATTTTGATTTGAAATTTGAACAAACCAAAGTCTTTGATACAACGATAGGCATCAACAGGTATATAACCATGTGAACATTGACATTTTCGTGTTAAACATATTTTTGTTCCATCGACAGGTGTTTGACGACATTGATGTGACCAATTGCATTCTTCACCTAACATTTTCTCACCTAGAAATTATTCTTCTTCTGAATATATAAAAGATTAACTAAATCGAATATATTTACCATGACCGATTTGTCGACGTTCTCGATCGATATTCGTGTTTGATTTACATCCGTATGCATCGTAACCAAATTGGCATATACATTTTTTTCCAAAACAAATCGAATTCGGTAGTCGATGTACGCAATCGACATTGGTTTGACAGTCATAATATGAAATCTTTGTATATTGAGCAGAAGTAATCGATATAATCAGAAGAATTAAAGTTCTACGCATTATTCAGTCTTCAATATTGATTGAATGTTAAGATCAAATATAAAACTCATTGACAAAAGAAAACGAAAAGCCATAATCCTTGAAAATTCAAGTTCATGTCCATGTCTGTCTTTCTTTTTCAGGTGGTTAATCCTCTGTTCAAGGATTATTGATAAATACTTGAACAAAGTTCAACTTATACTATTATTTGATACAAAACGTCATTGAAGATTCATCGATACATTGACTTCAATAATAGCTTTGAATTAGAGATTTAATTGTGTGTCTCGAATTTTGCAAAGAGAAACGAGTAGAACATTGAAAATACAGCGGAAAAAAACAATCGAACCTGAGAAATTTGTAATGTAAGATAAGAGAAGTAATCGTGGCAGAGAGTAAAAAGAATGACTCACATGTACTTCAAAGAATTCTTTTCTATTGAGTTTTCTTTTCCGTAGTTGAATATTTAATAAAAGGAATTCTATCAACTCTTTGACCTTGCATCCTTTCACTGGTTTATGTGTCACATTTTTGAAGTATTATTGAATTTAAACATTCGTATCGATTACATAATAAATCATGGCACGTGTTTCAAAGATTTTCGACACGAGATCGAGGTGAACAAGTATCGTTAGCCATCTACTGTCTATATTGGCAAACACAATGGTTCGAATAGATGGACTGTGAAAGAGTTTATCTTCGTAGTTATAAATGTTGTTCTACCACATTTTTTTCTTATACTCTGTGATTTTGTTTTTCTCTTCTGTCTCATTCTTCTCGAATAAAGAAGGAAGAGAACAGAAGATTCGTCCTCGTTCACCCCTGCCAAACACTATATAAGTCCATGCTAAACAGCAAGATGTTCACATTAAATTCTCTCTAACAATTCCATAAACTCTCTTTCGACTTATTCAATTCTATTACCATGGGTAAATCACATTCAAAAGACACATTTACACAATGGGATTTAGACCGTTTCAGCAATGTTACTGGTAAATCATCATTTTCAAATTCGATGTTTTATGGAAATTAGTTTTTCTTTAACAGGTATTCCACGTACAACAGTTGAACGTCTCTATCAGGAATTTGTTGCCACAACTGGCAAAGATAATCGTATGGACAAAAAAGAATTCCGTCGTTTGTACAAAGAATTATATGCAAGTGGACAAACCGGTGCAAGTGTTCCAGCTGTCATCAGCGAACATGATTTGGAAAAAATTTCCGATCGTGTCTTCAAAGCTTTCGATGCTGATGGTTCAGGCAAATTGACATTCGAAGGTAAAAATTATTAAATCAAGAAAAAATCAAATTCATTTCATCGTCGAAATCAAATAGAATTCGTCAACGCCTATTTATTGATCAATCAAAACTCGGCAACGACACCACGTGATCGTTTGGCCTACGTTTTAGATCATAACAATCCAACGCCAGGTTATGTTTCACGTGAACAAGGTGAACAAGTCTTCAACCGTCTTAATCGATACTACAAGTAAATTCATTTTTTTATCTTTACTCGATGATATTTACTTTCGACTTATTCGTAGCTGGGAAGACACGAAAAAAACAACATCGACAACAACTACTCCAGCTGGTTCAAACAAACCAGTTACAACAACATGGGAACAACACTGGACCAAACTCGATGATGGAAGTGGCCGGTATGTACATTGATTACTTCGTTTCGGTGGTTGCATCAATTTCTTTCTTTTTGTTTTTAGTGTCCCACAAGAAAAATTCGTTGAATACGTTACAACATCAGACGATTACAAAAACAACTTCAACCGTGCATTACATTAAATGCAATAACATGAACTCTCTTCTTTTCTTTTCTATTTTTATTGTTATTATTGTATCTGTTGTAACAACGTATAGATATTTAGGTTTTTTATTCTCATTCTCGCTTTCCATTTGTCAGACATATCATCGTTGTGACGATGATCTTATAGATATAACAATAAAAAAATAGCTCTTCTAAAAAACATCTTGTCTCTTATACGCTTAGAACAGAATACTTATGATGTCGCTGGATATCGAACGATCACATTTGACCATTCGAATGACCATTAAGAAACGAAAATATGCATGCATGCATACACAATGTCATTTCGTATTTGTTTTGTTCTTTTGCCCCCTTTGTTGTTTATTTCTCTCTCGTTGTCACTCGATTTATCTCTCTAATCGTTGAATAAAAGATAATCAAGACAAACGATATTGTTGCCCACAATATTAAAATCAAATCATTTATTCGATGATTATTATTATTATCTCGATTTCTTCACCTTAGATAAACAGAAAAAAAGAAAGAATCGATCGATTCTTTACTTGATATTTGCAGTTATTCGTTTTCTTCTCCTTCTACATTAGATATTCTCGCTATTTAATAGATTACAGACAGGGCGTATGTGTGTATAATGACATAATCTCTCGTATTCAATTGTTGACTATATGTTATAAACGTACGTTTATTTCAAACAAGGACATCGGTAAAGAGGATTGGCGTGTTTTAATCGAAACCATAGCTGTTCAAGAGACGAAGGATAGACGTATCATATGACCTATGAGAACAGCAGAAGTAGTCCAACAATTTTCGGTCAGTCTATCATCAAATGAGCTCCCATTTTTTTTTCTCTTCGTCTTCTGATAAGATACGTTAACGAGTCTTAACGTGGCATCTGTGTCTCTCTCCACCTTTCCTCTCTTTCTCTTGTTTCTTTCTCTTCTCTTCTCTCTCTATCGTTTCTCTTTTTGCTTAACTGTACTACGACTATCACCAACACAATGATCATACAATCGTCTCTCACTTTTTTTCTTCTTCTTCTTTCTTTCTTGTCGATTTCTTTTCTCTTTATGTACGATTGACCGATGAACAACGTGCTGTGGTTTGTACATAGTTGCGCGCGTCGTTGAACTTCGTCTACGAAACTCAATAATCACGTCATTGTTCTTGTACATTCCTTGTTATTTTCTCTAGATCATTATTCTTTATTATTGTGTGTCCATCGGCGTTGAATTGTACATGGCACATACTCTATGGCAGCGGCTCGATTTATACGTTTTTTCAGTCGTCGTCAACCCAAAACTCATGCAACAACATTAAACGACGAAAATTCTCATTCAACAAATCCGAAATTTCGTCCAAGTCTATTGAATTCCAATGGGAAAATACATTCAATCAATAAACATCAACAACCATTGCCTATTAAAAATGGTCTCGTTTGTACAATAGTTTTTCTCGATGGTGAAGATGTTAATTTTGAAGTAGATGTAAGTTCGATTTGTTCGACGAAAGAGAAACAAAAAATATACGCGCGCGCGCGCATGTGTGCACATGTTCGAAAGAAAAAGGACACAACTTTGAAAGAGATTGACCTGTCCAGACACATTGTCGTTTTATATGCATAATTGATGTGTCAGCTGTTTCATTCATACATCTATCGTCTACCTGATCTTATTTATTTTGTCTAGATATATAGCATTACCTTTCGGCATCGATCTATTTGTTGATCGATCGCGTTCCTTTCATGAAAGTTGTCTGTAAATAGGATATTATATTGTCGACCTTTTGTTTTAGCGTAAAGCTCTTGGAAAAAGTCTCTACGACAAAGTCATTGCGCATACAAAACTCGTTGAACCAGATTATTTCGGTTTACAGTTCACCGATACACATAATGTTAAAGTATGATTAGATTAGTTTTTCGAAAGATCAATCGTTTGTTTGATTTAGCAATGGCTTGATCCAACAAAATCAATTAAAAAACAATGCAAGAGTATGAAGATAAAAGAGACAAACAATTTCATATGTATGTTTTGTTTTCTTTTTGCAGTCGGACCACCGTATACATTTCGATTTCGTGTCAAATTTTACACATCCGATCCACAGAATCTTCACGATGAATTAACCAGGTAAACAAACAGAAAGAGAGAGAGGGAGAGTTCATTTTAATATCTATCTGTGATTTTTTCGTATGCAGATATTTATTTGTATTACAACTAAAAGATGATATTAGAACAGGCAAATTAGATTGTCCATCTGGCGCAGATGTTGAACTAGCTGCATTGTCAATGCAAGGTAAATGAATAAGATATTCATTTGTGTTAATGAACTGCGACGAATGTTTTGTCTGTGATTGTAGCTGAATTAGGAGATTGTGTGATTGGTGAACATACAGTTGAAACAGTGTCGGAATTTCGATTCTTACCTGATCGACTTCAAACAGAAGAATTTGAAGAACAAGTTCTACAGAAATGGGCAACATACAAGTACGAAACTATAAACAAGTCTCGATTTTCAATTGTTTTGTATTATTGAATAGAGGTCTAACTCCTGCTGATTGCGAAGTTCAATATTTGAATAAAGCTCGTTGGTTAGAGATGTATGGTGTTGATTTGCATACCGTCATGGGCAAAGATGGTTTAGAATATAAACTCGGTCTAACTCCAACTGGTATTCTTGTTTTCGAGAATCGAGTCAAAATCGGTCTATTCGTCTGGTAAATCTACTCAAATGACACTTCGAACGAGACTTTTTTTTGTTTTGCAGGTCGAAAGTGACTCGAATTGATTTCAATCGTACGAAATTGACAATTGTTGTCGTCGAAGACGACGATAACGATCCCACGTTACAACGTGATTTTCTCTTTCTATTTCGTTGTCATGACGAACGGCAATGCAAACATTTCTGGAAATGTGCAATGGAATATCATATTTTCTTTCGAACAACATCGGCAGCTAAAGTTAAGCAAGGTGCCAAATCGAATTTAGCTCGAACAGGTTCGAGATTTCGATTCAGTGGCCGAACGGAATGCCAAGCAGCGACATTGGGAAATCTAACTCGACGAAGTATGAACTTCGAACGGAAAGCTTCGCAACGTTTCTCGCGTCGAGCGTCGTACGCAATCAGAAAGAAAATTCAAGAACAAGAAATCCTTCGCGAACAAGAAGATGAACGATTGAAAAAACTCAAATCCGAACAAGAAGCGAAATTAGATGAAAGCAAAAAATCACCTGAGTACGACAATCGAACGCAAAAACTTTTCCTTTTGATTATTTGAGCAATTTGTGTTGAATAGGAAAAATGTAGATCAATCGTCGATTGGAAATAAACGATCATCGTCACAGAAAAACTTAAATCTCTCTCCAACTCAACGTTTAGACAATCTCATTCAAGCATCGACAACTGATCTAACGAATGAATGTTCAGTTGATAAAGAAAATGAATCGAAACTTCCTCGTCCACCACCACCAGTTCCTCCTCGACAAACAAAATCTGATGAAAAACCACCGTCACCAGTTATGAACAAACAACCTATTCCAATAATTTCCTCTTCAGGTTTGTTGTCATTGACTTGATTTATTGAATTTTGATTTGCTTTTTTTTTCTTGTAGAATCATCAAAAGATATTGATGATGAGCCATTATTAATCCAAATGTCACCTCAAAAACCATCGAATTCAATCAATGGCAAAGTGAACAGTCCAGCAAATCGATATACATTAGCCAATAGTCAATCTCCCTACGTTCTCAAAGTAAATATCTGTCTTTCTTTCTCGAGCAAAAGAAGAAAAAAACAAACATTTCGATTAACTTCTCTTAGAAACCTAGTAGAACGTCTTTACATGAGAAATTTCCTGTTTTACCTGAGATAATTTCCTATTCATCCTATGATAATATATTAAATTATTGTCTGAATTCGAATTCATGCGATTTAAAACGCATCGAAAATGCATTCGAAAATCGTTGTGCTAATTACGATAATCTCTCGTATTTAACAACGAAATCGAGCAGTAAAAAAGGCAAAATTTCTTCATGTAAAGATTATTTTAATCAAACGAAAACATTCGTTTTTAATGAGAATAAAACGCGTATGTAAATGATTTATTTGCTGTGTTGCATGAATTGAAAATGAGATCTATCGTTTGTTTATTGTAAATCAATATTTATTTATTTTTTTAGGAGACATTCTTCTATACCGAATCAACGACAGTAAATTCCAATCAAATAAATAATCAAAGTATGATTTTCTATTCAAATAAAAATTTGAGGGTGTTTATGATTTTTGCTCGAATAGATTCGACACCTGTTATTGTAACGCGAACATTGAGCACATCGAATGTTCGTAATGCATCATCGACAATCGTTCAAACAACTCCAACAAACTGTTCAATACCATCATCGTCAGCAAATCAATTGCCACATCTTTTTCCTCGGACAACATCTCCATCGATAGGCATCATGCCAACTTATCATCCTATAACAACGGAATTATGAGCTTCTCTTTCTCTTTTTTCTTCTTCTTCTTTCTCTTCATCAAAGTTCATTTTTTGTTTCTTTTGTGTGCTTTTATTATCTAATATCTGTTATCATTTAATATTAATTAGACAAGATATTCGATTGAATTGATCGAGCTTGTGCTTTTGCTTTTTTCTTTTGTTGCTTGTATACAAAATTGATCTTGTCTTCTTCTCTCTCGTTTGACTTCCTTGTTTGTTCTACTTATGAATCAATTCTTTCGTTTTCTTCTTGGTCGCTTCTCTGCTTCGTCACTATTGTGTGTACAGATAGATTCTTTTTTTGAGTGAATGCCGAATAAAAATTGAAAAGAAGAAAAAACAAGAAAACAAAAACGTTTGCTTTGTGAATCGACAGGCCGGGAAGTACTTTAAACATATGTGACACTTGCTTTGTTCTGTTTTTTCTCATTCTATTCTCTATTCATTTTCTTGAGAGAATATATTCAATTATCTTGTCAATGTCGATCATTGACTTTTACATTTCAGTAAATCAATATGAAAATCCGATGAGATCAATTAGTTCGAAATCTATGTTACTGTGACTTGTTAATGCTTGAAAGAAAAAACAACAGAAAATTATATGATATTAACCATGTACTATGATCATTATTATCAATGCATCAAAAAGTAACATTTGATGCCAGTTGTGACATCCATTTTTTTTTCTTTTCGAAAAGCAAGTAACCTAGTAAATAGCTTTGCCTATTCTATCATTTGTTTTTGCCCCTCGTTTCGATAGTATAGAAGATGCTGAAAGACGCATGTCTACACACTTGAATTATTGATTTTTTTTTCTTCTCTTTATGTGTGTTTAACACGAGCGTTTTGCTCATTTCTTTTTTTCTCTTCCTCATTCTCTCGATCTACCGATCTTGAGAGAAGAGGTGAGTTGAGTTTAACATTCTCTTATTAATTATTACAGATGTCATAATTTCTATTTGTTTTTAGATAATCAAAATAAATTGTTTCTTTTTTTCTGTCTGATTTCAATTTCCTATCGCCTATTAAAAACAAATTTTTTTCTTGGGAAAAACAAACTCAATATTAAGATGTCAAAATGCATTAACATCTTACAAATCGACGAGTTAAAACCGCATCCAATCATATTTGCTAAAGAAATAGTAGTAGAAATACTAAATACTAGGACAGGAAGAAAAAAAAGCAGCAAGTAAAGTAAAGAGAAGAAGAAGAAGAAGAAAAAAATCGTACACAAGTAGCGACGCCATAATCGACAACAATCATCATCTTTTTTTGTGAGCTGAATCGATTGTCCTTGAATATTTCTATTAGAAAATCTCAGTTGAATAATTTTCAATGACCTATTTTCTTCGATTGATTCTAGATGACACAGAATAATGCAACAGGAGCTGCTAAAGATGCAGCTGATCAAAACTTTGATTACATGTTCAAATTACTTATTATTGGTAATTCGTCTGTAGGAAAAACTTCATTTGTATGTCGAATTCTTTTCGAGATTTGCCAATTGAAAATCAAGATTTTCATGTATTTAGCTTTTTCGATATGCTGACGATTCGTTTACATCGGCATTTGTCAGTACAGTTGGTATTGATTTTAAGGTTAAAACAGTATTTCGACATGACAAACGTGTTAAATTACAAATATGGGATACAGCTGGTCAAGAACGTTATCGAACAATAACAAGTAAATAAGATTCATATTTATTCAACATTTGAGAAAAGAAAAAGAAAAACAACAACAAAAAATAGCAAAGCAATTTTCTCGAAGATGTTTTCGATTCGTATCTCTTGAGATTCACTAAAAAGTCTCGACTAAAAATCCGATATTCTTCTATTTCTTTCAGCTGCTTATTATCGTGGTGCAATGGGCTTTATTCTAATGTATGACATCACCAACGAAGAGTCATTCAACGCTGTACAAGATTGGTAAGTTAAAAAAAACACACAAAACACGCTCGTTTTTCTCCGCTAATTAACAAATATAACGATAAAAAAAGAAAATGTCCAAAGCGTACATCCAACAGAAAAAAAACAACAACAACAACAACATTATTTTCAGGTGTACACAAATAAAAATGTACTCATGGGATAATGCACAAGTTGTGTTAGTCGGAAATAAATGCGATTTAGAACAGGATCGTGCTGTTACACAAGAACGCGGCCAACGACTCGCTGATCAATTGGGTAAATTTTCCTATCTAAACGTTTTGATGTATAATATGGATGTACGCTTGAGTTATTTATTTGTTGTCCTGGCTATTTGTGTGTTGAGCTTGCTGTTTTTTCGTTTGTGTATGATGTTGTATTTGTTTTCAAGGGTCTTACAGATAAAAACACATTGTTGGGAGAAAGCACCGGTGATGCTGATTGGAAATAAATGTGATATGGACGATGACAGAGATGTTCAGACGGACGAAGGAGCAAGATTAGCTTCAGAACTCGGTATATTTGTTTGGGAACGGGCTGGGAGAAGGAAAAATGTGCCATTTCTTGTTCTGTTTAACTTGATTAGTGCTTTTAATTAATAATTATCATTCTTTCATTTTCCGATTAAATCCACTTCGGTTTTTTCTTCTTTTTCAGGCTTAGAGTTCTTTGAAACATCAGCTAAAGAAAATGTCAATGTCAAAGTGGTTTTCGAACGGTATTTAATTAACATTTGTGTTCGATAGATAAAAGATTCAAATTTACTTTTGATACAAATTCAGATTGGTCGATATAATCTTAGAGAAAATGTCTGATGCTCCTGAAGATCCAAGTGGATCTGGTCAAGGCAATGCTGCATACGGTAATCAAGCTACTGGCGGATATAATAAAGGTACGACAAGACTTACAGCTAATGATTCTCAAGCTCGTGGAGGAAATCAATGTCAATGTTAAACGAACATCTCGAAAAAAAATCATGCAAAAATAAACTATCAAGAATAGGGAAGAGAAGAAAAACAAGTTTTTAATAAAATTTTTGCTTTCCACTTGATGTTTTCCTTGTGCATTCATATTTAATTGTTTGTTCGTCTTGTATGTAAACGGAAAAGATCTGTCGTATGTTTTTATTCTCTCTCTCCCTCTCTCTCTTACACACATTTTTCTCATTCTGTAGTCATTCTTATTTTTATGTTGTCATATTCCGAAAGAAGAATATATATATATGATAAATGGCTTTCGTTTTCTATTTGGATATCATTCCGATTTGCAGTCAATATGTGTCTGTGTGTGTGTTTCTCTAAATGTCTGTCGGTGTGTATAGACGTATATTCTATTTATCTATACGTGATGTAGGTTTTCATTGATTTTTGTGATGTGACCACCTTTGTGTCTCTTCTTTTTCTTTCTTTCTTTTGATGACAAACAACAAAAACTATAATACCCCGAACTCGGTTGACTTTTTTTTCTCTTTTTCTATGTGCAGTATTAAATTATGTAAACTTTCTTGTTCTTTTCACCTATTGTTTTCTTTTTTGTTTTAACCGGAAAAAAAAATCTAACGACTAAGATATACAGACAAACAAAGCTAATTTCATCTCTTCAAGTCAATCAGCTGGTTTCATCCGTATTCAATTTATTTATTTTGATTTTAGATGAGAGAGAAGAAGTCTTGTTTTGTACGCTCGTATGAGTTTTGTTGTGTTTTCGTCAATGATAAATCAGATACTCGACTAATAAATCAATTGTGTATATGTCGAATTTGATTTCGTCTGTTGAAATCTCTTGGGATTGAATAGATTTGTAATTAAAGGAAAATGTTCATTCATTGATTATGTTTTTCCGTTTTTTGTCGAAAGAAAATTTCTTTCACATTTACGATCCTACATCATATAGGAAACATAAATCAATTTTTGATTTTTCCTTTGCAAATGTTGTTTCATGTTTAACAGATATATTCAATTCAATTAAAAAAGCAAACAGGAATTCCTATCGGTTATATTTACCTGCGAGAAACTATCGTGACTAAGAAATAACAAGTCATTGAGTTGACTCGTCAAAGGAATATCAAGGTCATATGGTTTCGTTGTTTTTTTTTATAGATAAGATGAATGAGACAATCAAACATAACATTTGGTATTCATGAATATTATATTTATAATTTTTTTTTTTGCAAATGAATTTGATATTTTGTTTAGTATGGTCTCGGACTTTTTCTATCCACTAATTGGAGGAGTTGAAAATCATATTTATCAATTATCTCAATGTTTACTTCAACGTCATCATAAAGTCATCGTGGTTACACATGCATATGGTGACCGTGTCGGTGTTCGATATATGACAAATGGACTCAAAGTAAAACCAAACAAAAAAAAGGTCGAAATTGAACTTTTTTTTCGTTTTCAAGGTTTATTATTTGCCATTTAAACCTTTTTATAATAATGCAATCTTGCCAACAATATTCAGTACAATTCCGTTAATTCGATCGGTTTTACTTCGCGAACAAATAACAATCGTTCATGGACATTCCGTTCGCAATAAAAAGAATAAAAATCTATAGTCGATTGATTTGCTTTTCTAGTCATTTTCGACGTTAGCTCACGAGACAATGCATCATGCTAAAACACTCGGCATTCGAACGGTCTTTACCGATCATTCTCTATTCGGTTTCGCCGATATAAGTTCAGTTTTAACTAATAAAGTTCTTCAAGTATCACTTGTCGATTGTCATCATATTATTTGCGTTTCTCATACTTGGTAATAAAGAGCGAATACTTGACATTTCTATTCGTTTCTATTTTTTAGTAAAGAAAATACGATGCTACGTGCCAATTTAAAATCTTCGAAAGTATCTGTTATTCCGAATGCTGTTGATTCGTATTCGTTTACACCTGATACATCTCTTCGTCCATCATCTAATGAAAGTAGATTTGCAAAATGATTTGTTTTTTTTTTATTTTGTTTTTCTCGTTCGGTAAAGTTGTGATTATTGTTGCCAGTCGATTGGTTTATCGGAAAGGAATCGATCTACTTATTGGTATCTTACCGAAAATACTTCGGAAATATCCGAATGTTAAATTTCGAATTGGTTTGTTTTGTGTTAATTACAATTGATTGATTTTGTGTTGTTTTTTTTTTAATTCTATAGCTGGTAATGGACCGAAAGAAATCGATATTCGCGAAGTAATTGAACGTGAAGGTACAGAAGATCGCGTTGCATTAGGTAGGAGAAAAAGAACGAATTTCTCATGGATAAATAACAATTTATTCTGTTTTGACAATGCAGAAGGCGCAGTTAATCACGACAAAATGCGTGATTTTCTCAATAGTGGTCATATTTTTCTAAATACATCTTTAACTGAAGCGTTTTGCATGGCAATTGTCGAAGCTGCTGCTTGTGGGTAAGTACGATAAACCTAATTATCTCGATGACCTTGAAAAAAAAAGCAGTCGAGAACGAAGAATTTATCATATTGCTATTGGTGATAATTCAATTATCTCAAACTAACGAAAAGAAAACATAGACAATGACAATATTTTCTATTCGGATTAAAATTCGTTTCTTTGAAGATTATTGGTTGTATCAACGAAAGTTGGAGGCATTCCTGAAGTACTTCCATCGAATGATACTCAAACAGATATAATGATTTTATGTGAAGCAAATATCAATGGTAAATTGATTTTTATTTTTGAAATTCAATCAATTTTCGTTTGTTTGTTTGTATTAGATGTTTTTATTGGTTTATGTCAAGCTATCGATCGAATTGAACTCGGTCAAATTCCAAATGCTAATCAATGGCATGAGAAAATTAAAAACTGGTATTCATGGCAGACGGTTGCCGACCAAACAGAAATTGTATATAAACATATAATGACACAGAATCTAATTAATCTTCAACAACGTATACAAAAGTTTGTATTAACAATAAATCGAAAAAAGTCTCTGTGATTTATTTTGTTTTGTCCAAACCATGTTTTAGATATAAACAATGTGGTTTTGTTAGTTATTTGGTGATGAGTTTCATGGCCATTTTAGCGTATTTCATTTTTATTTTACTTGATTATTTGCAACCAAGACGATTAATTGATAAATCAATTGACTATTCAGATTAAATAATAAAAAAAAACACAATAGAATCTTGTCTTTCATCCCCTTTTTTTTTCTTTTCAGATAGAAAAAAAGATGAGAAGCCGTTTAGAAAGTTTAGCCAATGAGTTAATTCATGAAGTATTCGATTATCTTTCATCGATTGATCTAATTCAAAGTTTTTGCCAATTAAATAAACGTTTTACACATTTACTTGCTCAACGTTTCTTAAAATGTGATTTTTCACATCTATCCAAATCACAATATGAATCTATCCAACAGATTCTACCATTTCATCAAATTCAATCATTGAAAATCTCGAATCAATGGACAATCAATCTTTTCTTACGTTTGCCAATTCATCAAATGTATTCTCTTCAAAATTTGATTTTATCTCATATTAATTATACCGATCTGCGTGGTTTATTTGAATCGAATGGATTGTGTCAACAATTGCAAACACTAAAAATTCAATCAACAAATCGAAATAGTTTAGATCGTGATCGATTATTTGTTTTGAAACGAATTTTTTCATTGACAAATCTTCGTATTTGTCAAATTCCATTGATCGATATTCACGATCTCGATGAAATCAATATCAATACAAGTCTAGAAATCTTTCGTCTCGATCATTGTACAATAACTTGTTTAGGTAAGTCAACAACGAATTAAGTCTTATTGAATGAAATTTTATTTGAAAAACTAGATCTAAAGTTATGTGGGGAACAGATAAAATGAGAAAGAGAGAGAGAGAGAGACAATAATAATAATTAGTTTTGACATTGTTTTTAAATGAATAATCGAAAAAGAACTAGAAATAGAACTAAAATTGTCGATGAAATTGTTTGACAAATTGAATGATTGCCCGTTTTTTCATTAACTATATCTTCGACTTTCGAACGACCATGTGTAAATTCGCCGATTAAATCACGAATATGATGAACAATATCATTTCGATTACAGACATTCTTATTACAATAATATTCGAGTAATAATCGATCTTTTTGCGTTGATGGTGGTGAATGTTGTTCGAGTTCACTATGTAATGTCGGATAAACTAGTTGGTGACAACTTTGCGATACGTCCTTTTGTTGTCCATCTAATTGATATTCATTTAAACGAAAATGGCAGATACCAATGGGACATTTAACTGATGGTTTTTCGACTGGTAACGTACTATCGATACAACGTCGTCGTGATGTAGGACCAGTAATTAACGAATCATTTTGTAATCTCGATATAATCTTATCGATTTGTGTTTTACCTTCATTAATAAGATTATCTATTGAATTAAGATAAGATTTTCTTGCACAATCATTCTCTGAATTGCAACCATATTTTCGTGTAATAATATTTGATCCAGTCTGTTGTTCGCCGAGATGTAATCTCATTGATTGAACAATAAAACTACTCGGCTTTTGATCTTCTAAACTGCCCGTATCATTACTCGCATGAAAATTAATATTAATTTCTTCCTTCGTATAATCAAGAGTATATTCTATTCCACAAACAAGAGCAATATCGTAATTATTCGAAGTTTCATTGATTTCCTGACAATCAGCAAATGTAAGTGGATCGGTAAATGAAACAGTAATTGGTTGGCAACGCGATGTACATTGAATATATTCAATATCGTTAATAGCTAAAGAGTATTCGACGACAACGATGCTTGACAATAAGATTAAACAGAAGGAGAACTGCATGATGATCTATATCGATGAAGAAATAAATGAAAGAAATGATGTATGTGCGCGTGTATAGACTATCTTCTCACTTGATGAAACTATGTCTGCATCCCCATCGGATGAAGAAAGAGCGGAAAAAGAAGAAAAAATAGCGCGCGCGCGCACGCACACACACACACACAAACACAGAGACCAATGCTCGTTCTTCTTAACGACCTTTTTAGGTGTAGCTATACCCTCCTGAGAAACACATCGGCGGATCGGAAATAATGTAAAGAAAATCACTCGATGACAAGGGCATCTACAATAAGGGAAAAAAGAGCAAGGGAATAGGATATAGACATGTTGATATGATCAATAAAAACAACCGCAAATATTATTTAAAAAAAACGGTTTTCCTTTTTTTTTTCATGAAATAATTCTATTTAGCAACGATAATCAAAAAGCGTACGCTATGCATTCGGCTAGAAAGAGGAGGAAATAGAGAGAAAAAAGACATAGAACCGCAAAACGATTAGTTGAAGACTGACTATAAGATAGATCGATTTGTTTGTCCTGTATAACATTCCATGAATAACGAAACACGAAGGAGAATGAGAAGAAGAAAAAAGAAGAAGAAGAAAGGGGGAAAAGAAAAAGAGATTGACATATGTCATTTTCTGTTGGCAATAATAAAGACACATTGATGGAAATCGAAGCCATTTTGTACATGAAAAACTTCTCGGCCTTGAAAATCGCTCTCTTTTATAACTACGAATCTGCAGATCGATTTGAGTAAAATATAAATAGAATCTTACTTCTGTTGCATTTCTATGAATACTTTGAAGGAGACAGAGAAAGCAAAAAAAAGAAAAGAAAGAAAGAAAGAAAAAAAAAGCGTCCCTGTACACTTCAGTTATTATTTTCTAATTTCAATGTTATGCAAATGATGACATATATATATATATAGATTTCTGATCTGCAATTGAGATGAGAATACTAAAGCATTCTTGTGACAATACGTAATTTTTCTTTATCTTCGTCGTTGAGTTTTGATTTTAATCTTTTATGTTAAATCAACAGTAAACGATCGGAGTTCAAAAAGAAAAAGAAAAAGAAAAGTGATAATGTGTTAATTAACTAGCATCCGACTGCGAACAAAAGGAGATTATTATATACGGCTAAAGACCTTTTTTTCCTGTCGATTCCTGGAGTTTACAATAAATGCCAAAATTCAATGCCATATTGAGGCGATTTTTTTTCTAATTGATAAAACAAAACATTACTTAAGATAATTTTTGATAACATATCTTGATTGATGTCCGTCTTTCAATGTTTATAGTAGAGTCAAGCTCTTTTGATAATGCCTTTTTTTCTGTATGAATGAGGAAACAACGATCTATCCTTCTAACGGAAATACTTAGATTGTTCTTTCTAATCAATAGAATACGACAATAAACTTAAGCCTTTTTGTTTATCTAGGTCGATTATTAGAATATATACCCAATGTTCAATGTTTATCTGTCGGACTTTATACCGATTTACAAAATTTTCCAATAGATTCGTCAACGAAAATTCTTCGAACGAACGTTCGTTCATTACAACTTTCAACTGTAAATAATATTCCATTGAGTCAATTCGAACATTTACTCAATAGATATTTTTTTCGTCTGGAAAAGTTCATATTTTTGTTCAAAACTGATGCGGCAAGTCAATCATGTCTCGACTATCTCGATAGTCAACGTTGGGAACATCTTCTTCGTTCATTGACATCATTAGAACAATTTTCTTGTTCAATTGAATTTCCTGTTCAATCGAACTATTTAATAAATACATTCGATCAAAATTCGTTCTTTCTCGAACGAAAATGGCTTATGATCTTTCAAATCTACACGTATTCATTCAACCATATTCTTCGTTTACATACGCAACCTTATCCCAAACGACGTCTTGACATAATGTATATCGTATTCTTTTTGATACTCGATTGATTGACTTATTTATTTGTTCTTTGGACTATTTTTGTTTTAGACCCTCGAAAGTGTTTATTGATAATATAAATAATATTTATTTCTGTGTACGTGATCTGCGAATACTAATCGATACCATTTCAATCGACAATCTTTCGCAAGTATCGAATCTAATCTCGCCAAATCTCTCGTCATTAACACTTGTTTCAAATAAAATCTTCAACGAACAAACATTATTGATCTATCTCTGTTCATTGATCAATCCAACTAAACTTCGGTATCTAACTATTCAACTTGATAATTGTTCGAAACAATTTCTTTCAAAATTAATCGAATTCTATCCAAATCTGTACTCATTAAGTTTATCAACATATCGTAGTTGGTCAAAATTACTTCATATAACACCGTTAATATCAAAAAGTTCACTTCGATCATTAATTATTTATGAATTATTCTATGATTTTGATCAATATAAAGTTCTCTATCAATTATTTAATCAAATCGAAATACTTTCGTTTGCTGTCTCATCGATCGACGATTGTTATCGATTTTTAACACTATTATTTATCGGTAATCGAAAAATGAATATTGATAAATTACGATCGTTAACAATAAAATGCGATTTTGATGAACCAGACGCAATTGCTCAATGGATTCGAATGAATATTCTTCGAAAATTTTCATATAAATGCACGACAACTATGTTAATAATGTGGTTTTGAAACAAAGCAAACAAGTATATATATATATATGTCTTTATTCTTATGGGAAAAGGATTTTGTGTTTGATTTTCTTATGAAATAAAATAAATGAATATTGTAGTTGGGGGAAATGATCGTATTGTAAGATGTCAGGAAAAGAAAATATTTAGTGATTGTGACTTTTATATCTGGCTAAGATTTTTTCCTTCTTGCCTACTGAATTATTTATATTTATATCAAATTTCCGTTCTTATTTATTTATCATTTAATCATAATGAAGTTCCGTCGAGTATTTCGAATTTCAACAAATTATTTCGATTGTTCCATCTAATTAAAACATTTGTTCGACAAAAAACAACAACAACAAATGTCTCATCTCTCAATGAATATGGATAATACTTGATCTATTGACTTGTTTTTCTACGGATGTAAACTTCTTCTCATGACAAGTAGTAGAAGGACGTTAGCTGAGAACGAGAAAGAAAAAAAACTCTCTCTCTGTCGAAGATTAATCAGTGGCAATTGTTATCAATCTTATTCTATCGTCGTATAATCAGATTCTAGATCGAATGTTCGTTTTGATGAGAAATGAAATAAACTCAATCATATTTCTCAAGGACGATATTTTATGCTTTTGAAAAAAACACAATTTTCGCATGAATACATGTAATTCAAAGCCTATTGAAAAAGAAATTTCGATGGATAATTATCGCAATCTGTTGTTATTTATTTATTTTAGTTTTAATGATATATACGAGGACAAGAAAAGATTTCACCCTTGTCTAATACATCCATGAACTTTCCGATGCACTTGTCAGTGAAGTGTTTCGATGTCAATGACACGATACGTGATTAGATCTTCTCGAATCTTAGTGACATTTTTCAATGTTTAATGATTTTTCTGGCATGAACAAGGTTAATAATTACCTACGTATTTACCTTCTTTTTTTTCCATTTTTCTTTGTTGAATTAATCATGCCTCGGCTGGTATTCTTTCTTGAATGACCTTGCTCGGAGATATATAATTACAAATGAGATGGATCGATGTAAGCATACAATGTTGTCACTCACACGGTACTCATAAGAACATGATTACCGCCAGCTGAAAATTATGTGTTAACCTAATCATTGACGTTCGACTACAACAGCACATCGATGAACGAACTTCATATTATCAATCTCATTGTCTTCTGTCAGAAGATTATTGACATGTCAGTTTCATCAGCACTACATAAAATGATAAATGTACAACTATGAGTCAAGAAAAGAGGCTATCCAATTATTCTTTGTATCTGTTTTTCTTATTGTCAACATAATTCTGTTCATTACGCTCAAGATCATGCATGTGCATGGAAACTATATTATCGCTATCTATTAGTATGATATGCCTTTATTGATTGATTTCGTCATGCGTTTCTTTTATTTATTTTTCTTTTGTTTATAAACAAATGTTGTAATCTATTATTAAAAATCAATGACTATCAGTTGTACCAGAAACTCATTTAACCGAAAGAATGGAAAAAAAAAGTCATATTAATAAGAAAAAAACAATATATAACTGACAAAAAGAAACAAAGAAAGATATTTGATATTCGAGAATTGATAAATTTTTATTTCGAAATAAAAAAAAATAAAAAATTTAACAAGTATATTTTCTTTTCTTGTGATGTTAAAATGATTAGCGTTCGGAGAACGTACATTTTATTATTATTATTCTATGACTTTGAACGCTTTGATTTGTTCATCGCCAAGAGCTTTGAAAACAGTGACTTTTATCCGACCTTTGCCTTGTTTAAATTTGTCGATAATTCGAGCGGTAATATCCCAATCTTCGTTCAATTTTAAATCGTTACGTGTTTTGCCTGTAGTATCATCACGTAATGTTATTAAATCACATCCAACAAGATCAACAACAGTATATTCTTTTTTTTGAATGATTGGTACTTGAATCATTTGTCCAACAGGTCGTGCATCTTCATAACGACGACCTGTAAAAATATCAATACCGACTAAATGAACCTGAAAGACAATATTAAATGAAGCATGAAACGAATAGGATGAATAGATCGAGTGTTTACCTTTGCATGACCATGTTTTCCTGGTTTTGAATGTGAAACTTCAACAACTTTGACGGGACGTCCGTTGAGCACGACATGATCTGACTTATGAATCGTACCGACACGTTCAGGAGTCGATTCGATATCTGAATCATGTTCGGAATCGGACGAAGCGACTGGATTAGCGTAATTAAAATCAACTGAAGCCATTTAGCAGAAATGAATTAAAACTCTACAGGCAATGCTTTATATAAATACCACGAAGGTATATATAGTCTCAATATCTTGCGTAATTTCAAGTCTTGCATAATTACATTTTTTTGTTGTTATTGAAGTATTTCCCTTCGGACAAAATTACCTCATAATACGAAAAAATTTCGAAAGTACACGAATAATATCAATATATTTAATTTTTTTCGTCTAGCTTCCGATTTAAATCATGGCTTTCACACTAGTACGTTGAGTTTTAAACGAAAAAGAAAACTTTGTAACACATTCTTGAGAGTATCTGAGTAGTTGTGCAAATAGACAACTGCTATTATAAAATATGGTTTCGTTTAACCGTTAGAATTTATCTCAAATTACTTGTACAAATCTCGTATTTATAACTGTAAATGATTTGAAGCATCTCAACAACTGTATGATATGTTACGGGTATAATAAAACAAAAAAAATGAAATGCTCTATTGTTTGACTTTATGATTTGTTTCATTTCGTTTAACTTTCATCGTCTTACTTTTACTTTTGTATTTAATCATCGAATGAGAACAATATTGAACAAACATTTTACTTCAACAAAATCGAAACACTTAAAACGAAAAAGAAAAATTCTGAAAGAAAGAAATAAAAAAAAACGCGAAAGAGAACAGCCTTCCTATTGACAATGGTAACTTTTCAGTGTAGTATTTCAAATAAATCCTTCTTTCATTCTCTCTAGTATTCTTTCCTCAAGTCTTAAACATCAACAAACATAGTCATTAGATTATTCTGATATAATCATTTGCCGTTCGTATTTTTGCAAAAATCAGAATTTGTCCATCGAACCGAAAGAAAGAAGAAAAAAAACGCCGAGAATAAACTGATGTTATATTGATGCAACAGGTAAGCGTCTTAGATATTCGTGTATTTCTTTTTTTTTCATTCGATTTCATATGTATGACAGAATCAGTCAAGTGTCTCTCTGTCGTCACTGATACGTAAGTAATTGTATACGCTGTCTGGCAAACGAAACGAAAAGAAAGACAAATTCTTTGAAGAAAAGAAAAAAATCTACAGTCATCTAGTTGTTTTTATGAGTTAAAGTCGAATGGGTTCACATACGTCGAAGAAATCTAAATCCGCCAAAGTTCGCATTCCAAAATATGATTTAAATCATTTTGGTGTGATTACAATTGTATTCAATCCAATTCGATACAGATCACGTGAAGAATTATATCATAAATTCGATGAACATATGACACGTTCGGGTGTTACTTTGTTAACTGTTGAATGTATATTCGAAACATCCGAAGAATTCGGTTTACCCAAACAAGAATTTCGAATTACTCGACCAAATGATCCACGTCATTTACAAATCAAAGCACCGTCTGTTCTTTGGTTAAAAGAAAATCTTATTAATTTGGCTATTAAACGTTTACCACCTTACGTGGAATACGTCGCTTGGCTTGATGCCGACATCGAATTCGAGGTTTGTACATTGAATTCTTATAAGCCAAATGTTTATTACTAGTCTGTTTATCTACTCATGGTCGCTTGATTTTCAAGTACTATTTAAAACGATTTAAGGCTTTCTTCGTTTTGACGAACAAGACGATACACTTGTAAAATGTAAAAGAAAAACACGACATTTCTAAGGTTTCATTCTCAAATGTTTTATTTGGCATGCGTTTTTATTCACATACATACTTATGTGTACAAAACAAACATTATTCTTTTTTTTTTGTTTTGTTTTCGTTTAGCGACTCGATTGGGCACATTTAGCAATAAATCAATTACAACACTATCCGATCGTTCAACTATTTGAATCGTCTTCATTTCTTGGACCAGCGGGAAAAAAACAAATCCTACGACGAGATTACTCATTTGCCTATGCTCTTCGTCATGGACTACGCATAGATCCGCGTCGTTCATCCGAATGTTTCGTTCATCCAGGCTACGCATGGGCAATGCGTCGAAGTGCATTCGATGAAATGGGTGGTCTCCTCGATTTTTCTATTCTCGGCTCGGGGGATATTCATTTCTGTTATGCATTGATCAATCGTATCGAAGAAACGATACCACCCGGTATACATGAAGACTATCGATATTTAGCAAAAATTTGGGGTCAACGTGTAGCACAAATTGCTAATAATGGAACGTCAGTAGGCTATGTTCCGATTCATATCTATCATCATTATCATGGAAATCGAGTCAATCGTGGTTATTTCGAACGATGGTAAAATCAAAAGATTTGATTTTGTTCCTTTTTTTAAAATTTATTGTTGAATAGGAATATTCTCGATTATTTTCAATTTTCTCCGTCGAGAGATTTGGAAAAGAATAATAAAACAGGTTTACTTCGTTTAACCGATTATCATCGTTCTGGTCAACCTCATTTAGCCAAACGTTTGAATGATTTCGAACGAACAATTATTTCCTATTTTCGTACACGTAACGAAGATAATATCAAAAAACCTATTCCAGCAATAAATTTTACTTCGTCAAACACGAAATCCAAGTTGTCATCACATGACACTGTACGACCTATGGAAACTCTATCAGGACACTATCGAATCTACGAGGACAATCAATATTTTCAATTACGAGATGCGCAATCCGGATATCCGCTAAGCGAAAGAAATTCTTTTGGCTTTAACTCGGTCAATGAAGCCTATTGTCCGACGTTTGCACGCGGAAGTAAACAACAACAATATGCTCTACAGAATTATTTTGGCCAGTTGATTTATTATGACGATGGAAATGGAAATAATTATGCTGCATCTCCAGGAGAAATTTCGTTTTAAATTCTTCTTCTTCTTCTTTTTAATCAATTGGATTTTGGTTGCTTTTCATTATTTCCTCTTTTTTTTCTCCCAAAAGTTATTGACAAATAAATAAACAGATAGTTGTCGTTTTTTTCTAATGAAATCAAACAATCACGTGTGTTTGCCTTTTGATTCCGAACATAAATCACCAAAAATTCGAATCGTTCATCGATAATTAACGTTAAAATCGAAAATTTTTTATTTTGCTCATTTCAATCGATTGTTTTCGGTTGTATGTTTTTCTTCTGCGAGATTTTTTTGGATAAAAACGGGTATTCTCTGGATTGATGATTGTTTTTCAAGTCGTCTATGCATTTACATGTGTAAAGACATGGAGAAATCCTCAATGGTATCCGATTGGTATAAATACAAGAACGTTTGCACTGATCAGCTGCGAGACAGACAAACAGCAGCAAGTCAACGTAATAGCACATGTACCGGCAAGTGCGAATCTTGACGACATTCTTTAATAATTGGATGAGATCTTTGTCAGATAAAATACAAACAAAATAAAAACAAAACGATTATTCAAGTTTTTTTCTCCTGCTTATTTTTCTCCTTCGGTGTTTTTTCTTCTCATTTCACAAAAACCCAAAAGAAACAAATAAAAACTAACTAAATAGAGCAAAAAAAGAACACAACAAGAAATATGTTTACAACAACTAACGTGACTGCTTCGGCAGCATCAGCCGGTGTTGGAGGTCCTGTTACTACCATCGTTCCATCGGCATTTCAAATTCTTACAACACAAATTACTGCTCCATCTTCCACATCTTCTTCTTCTACATCATCAACAACTCCAACAACATGGCGTATAACTCCCGGATCATCATCGTCAGCAGCAACAGCAACATCTTTAATCAAACAGCCCTCCGTTGTTTCCATTGTCAATGGAAATCGTAATATAATACCAACAACAACAACAACTTTACCCATAAATTCAACCGGTGCAACTCTCCCAACAACGAATAGTACGATTTATTATATTACAACAGCTAGTTCTCAACAATATAACACATTATCCAATGGAAATATTCTTGTTCAATCTCCACAAACAGTTCGACTTGTCGCAACACCAACGATTACTTGTTTGAATAAAACTAATATCCCAATTATAAATAATGTTAGACAAATTCTTACTCCTTCAAGTAAAAGAGAAAAAAAATAAAACAGCAGACAGATTTAATTCACGAGAGATTGATTTTTATTTAGCTTCTTCTTCTTCTTCTTCTTCGACGACGACGAATTTCAAAGTTGGTATGTGCATTGATACGCCAACACTTGGTCGATTAGCACTAGCACCAACGATTCAACAACAAAGTATCCGAAATACAAATCAATTTTTGTCTTTTTTCTTTTTTGCAAAAACGTTGTTTTTTTTTGTATTTTCTTTTCTTCGAAATTTAGTTTCAACAAATTCTTCTCTGCAACAAATCCCAACAGTTAATAGTTCGATTGCAAATCAAAATGACACACAGGTAAAACTCAATTTCAAAAACAAATAAATATCTTTCTTGTTGTTTTCAACTAGATTAATTCACCAAATTCCTGTACAGTAAGTAATGATGATAATAGTTTAATAAATGATTCCCAAGACGAAGAAATCGACATATTTGTCTCAAACGTCGTTTGCTCCTTCTCGTTATGTCGCGCGTTGAATCTACGTGAAATAGCGAAAAACGGAGTCAATGTTATTTACAAACGTGAACAAAATGTTCGTTGATTCGCTCTTTCTTTTTCAAATAAATAAAAAAGAAAACTTTCAATTTGAAACACTAGATGGTCTTGATGAAGATTCGAAATCCAAATTGTACAGCAAACATATGGCAATCGGGTAAAGTAACAGTAACGGGGACGACGAGGTGTGTGTAGGACGAAAACTAGTAGTAGTAGTATCACATTAACGTGTCCGCTGCTACTTATTACTTCCAGTGATGATGATGCACTACGCGCTGCACGACGCATTGCTCGATCAGTACAACGACTCGGATTTAAAGTCAAGTTTCGACATTATCGAATCGTCAATTGTCTGGCATCGTGTGCGATGCCATGGCCGATTGATATCATCAAATTGAGTAAAACCTATCCTGATTTTATCTCGTAAAAATCTCATGCTCACTTTTTCTTTCAATTAATAATTATAAAAAAATGATTGTTTTAGTTACGAACCCGAACTTCATCCGGGTGCAACAGTCAGATTAGAAGGCAAGGCTGTTCTAAAAGTTTTCACTACCGGTAGTGTGACATTAACAGGTAGATTGACTTTCGAAGAAACAAAAAACGAGTCGATTTCATTTCGTTTTCTACTATCGTAGCACCGTCCGTTGAACGTATAAATACAGCAGTAAATGAAATTTATCCGAAATTATTCGAATGTAAAAAAAACAAATCGTAATCAAGGACAATGATGACTTGATACAAAAAAGAAAAACGAACTAATCCCGCTTGTTTTTTTTTCATTTTCTTCTCGGGACAATCATCTCGTTTCTTTATATTATCATTTTTTTGTCTTCTCCGAATGTGTACAATTATATTTGAAAAACAAAAACACAAAAAAAAAAACAGTCCAGAATTTTTTTTTCTATATAACTTCTCTGTGTCACTCTCCGTGTCTATTGTTTTTTTTCATTTGCTCTTCATTTCTGCTCATTTGTCAAAACAAAGTCACATATGTTCTCTTTGTCCTTTTTTGCTGTTGATTGTTATTCAATTCGTTTTTTTTTCTTCTTTTCTTGTCTCTATATTACTGCAGATTTGTGTTCGATTCATTTGTATTGTATATATAAATATGAAGAAAAACAATATTTATGAACAAGAAGATGATGATGATCATGGACAGAAGCCAAAGCAAAGAAGCTTTCTTTAATTATCCTATCAACTTGCAGTTGCACTTTTCAATGATGTAAACCATTCTCTCTCGTGCATTTTTTTTGTTTCATTTGTTTGACAACAAAAAGAAAGAAGAAAATCAACGCGATATGTGGAGTCTTTTAGAAGGACGTTGAAGGCAAAACAAAACCTTCAGCGTTTGTTTATTGATATTTTTCATTTGTGTTGTTTTAAATTGTATCTTTTTGTTGCATATGGTGTTCGATCTTGGCCGTTGAAAATTTTGAAATTCTAGCTTGTACTTGGTTTTCTTTAGGTAGTTTTTTATCAGTTCGACTTGTCGACTTTATTGAATGATGACGTTTGAAGGAGAAATATGTACGTTTACTTTCATTGTCAATGCACATTAATCATAAACTACAAAATACAAAATGAAAAAACATTTTCTTCTGTTCTTCATTTCAACGTTTTTAATCGTTTCGTTTTCGATTGATAAAAGCGATATGAATATTATTGATAATGAATAACCGAACAAGAGAAGAGAAAGATTCAATGTATGTCATATCATGATGTTTAATAGTCATTGAAAAAAGGTGATTCGTCATGCATTGATGCACAGTAATATCTTCGTTTTATTTTCTCATCCTATATGTATTCATTCATCGAGTTGATAAACCAAGTTCACACGTTATCACGACATATACGTACATACATATAGACTCAATATGACAACAACAACAGCACCACCATCATCATCTTATAAGACAATGTTGAAACAAGATGACGAACAATTTTATAATGATGATATTCAACGTTTCGATGCCGATACGATTCGAAATCGGTATGGAGATAATTGGAAAAATCTAGCGACCAATGTTCGAGAAGTGACTCAACCGGATGGATCAATAATCAAAGGTAGTTTCGAAAATAATTCAAAAAAAAATCGTTAGTTTTGTTTTTCTTTTGAAGAATATTTTATCGAAGATCCAACATTACTCGAAGATATTCAATCTTCATCAATACGTCGAAGATCATCTGTCAATGCCTCGGATGACGATGAACAATATCAGCCATCGAGAAATCGTATTGCTCAAATAAAAGCTAAATTCGAAAGAAATCAGTTTGCTAATGTGATGGCATCACCAGCAGCTTCATCATCGATAACAACAACAACTAATTCGAATAATACATTTCAAAGTTCTCGAAAACAAATCGATGATTTATATGCAAGACATCGACGTGCATCGAATGAATCATTGTCCAACGACCGAATCGATCAGGACAGTCGAAATACAATGAGTAAATCGAATCAATCGATTGGATCACAAAATACATTTGCTCGTTCTCAATCGATTGAAAGTGAACGATCGAAACTCAGTTCATTTCGTCGTTTCAATTCAGCAGATGAAGCCGATGAAGAAGTCAGTCGAATTCATCGGCAAGGCGAACTATTACGTCGACAACATGAACAAACAGCACCTTCAACATCTCGAGCATCAAATAATCTTCCACAACAACAACAACAAGGCAATGTTCAATATGAAGTTGTCGATGAAGATGGTAATCCATTGGCGATCAATGGTGTTCAAGATTTAATCAAAATGTCAGGTGTACGTGCTCGAGAAGTTCCTCAACCTGATGGAACAGTAATTAAAGAATATGTTATTGATGATCCGCAGTTATTATCTCAAGTTCATTCTCAACAACAACAACAACAATCGCCAATCGATTCACAGTATGGATATCAGCAGCAGCAACGAGCTTTCGATCCTGATGCTCCAACACTTCCGCCACGAATTCCTTTACGACCGCCGATCTTATTTCGTCCAGATGGATCAACAAATAATGCGAAATCATCGAGTCATATCCAACAGATTCAAGTTATTGAATCACAACGTCATTACGAATATTTAACAATGAATGGTCGTCGAGTTCAATTTTCTATATTAAATTCAAAAGATTTCGATCGACAATCAATTACTGATAAAGACATTCGAGAATTAAGTCACGCTATTAATATTCGTCTTGTACCATATTCAACATCGACGATGAATCGACAACAAAATTCATCATCATCACCTGTACACGTGCCATATCATCCGCCTAAACCGTGGCATCCAGTAGTCGATGTACCTCCACGACAACGTTTAGGCTCGGATAGTCAATCGTATTCGAACAATCGTCGAGATATTGGCGGATTTCAGCAAATTCAAGGAGAATTATCTCGATCGGTATCATCAGGTGCACTTAATCAACAGCCATTCTATCCACAGAATCAAACTCAACAACAGGATTGGAATCATTATCGAAATTGGAATGGTCATCAACAACAACGTCCGCAAAGTAGTGAACCATTTCAAAGTTCTGCTCAATTTCTACCTCAACAACAAACAACACGATCGACATACTCATCACCGCCACCATCGATCAATCATCATTATTATCAACAACAGCAACAACAACCAGCTAATTATCCGTATCAAGGTCAACAACAACATGGTGTTCAATTATATACTGATTATAATCAACAGCAAACAGCTATGGTCAATAATGGAAATACTAGAATTTAAACAATCGATTCTCATTTTTACTTTCTGTATGTATATATAGTCGTGCATACATCTTGTTATGTGTTCTTCTCCTTCTCTCGTTTTTCACTCGTTCTCTATATCTATTCTTGTTCTTCTCTCTGTCATCCTGTCTTTAGGTTACCAATAAAGGGACTCATAGGGACATCTACACTTTCTTGTTTTTTTTTATATTTATAAAGTAGAATGAAAATGTGTTCGTTTTCTTTTTGTTTATCGTTCATATACACAACAATGAAACAAAAAAAGGACATAAGAACATTTTTAGATTTATAATGTCAGTATCCCAACGAATCTGGAATGATCTATTGATGACACCGACTATTCCGAGTGTTGTCACCGGTGATAAATATACAGATAATGGTGTGTAATTGATAAAAGATGTAATCTATATATTTTTTCTGTTTCCTATATATCGATCGTTTAGAATGGTTAAATGAACTTATTGATCTTGTTGTCAATGGTTTTTATGAAAGATTATTTAATGAAAATCCAAGTCTACAAGATTTATTCAATATAAATCAGAATGATTCGCAATCGATTGAGATTAAAACTAAATTAAATAATAACCAAGAGTTAGTTCGAAACAAAAAACAAACAAATTTTCACCGATAATTGATTTCGTTTTTTGCAGACTTATTGATTTATTACATACATTGGTTGGCATTGCATATCTTCAATTGTTTGTAATCAATAATTTTATTGGACCAAAAGTTACAATCAATAGTACAAACTCAGTAATCACCGAGGCTTTGACATGTGATGGTGAAGTACCTGTTTCAATAGCTGAGAATCTCGAGTATCTCTATCAAGCAACGCGAATATTCAATATACAACAGATAAATTCGAATAAACATTGGGTATAATACGATGATTTCATTGTAAGAAAAGAGATTTTCGCATTTCTACGTAGGGTTTCATTTGGTGGACGATGCGAACGTTATTTATTCATCAAAAAATGCTCGAAGAACATTCGATGACATTATCCGAGAATTTACAAACGTGCATCGATAAACGTATAGAAAAATAAACGAAACTTTTGAAGAAAAAAAACTATTTGTGTTTGTTTTTAGTTCTTTCATATCAATCAGAAATGACCAAGTAGAAAAATTTAACGTAAACTTTTTCATCTCAAATCTGCTTTTTAGAACTCAACAAATTGTATTGCTTATTGAAATGACGTACATTTCACAATTCTATTACAATTGGAAAAATGTCGAAACAATAAAGAAACAAATTCTTGAGCTATCCAGTTTACAAATCAATCTAACTGGTAAATAGACGTTCTTCATATCGTCTCGGAAGAATAATTTCCTTCTTAAATTCAAGGTCAACTTGGTAAACGAACTCGATATCAAGAGAAAAATACATCTCAATTACTTCTCGATGTTACACGAAAAGATTCTCAACAAACAGCCAATAGCAATAATCGAATAGATGAAACGGATTTAATTCTTCCAAAAGTAGCTCTCAAGAAAAACCAAGATCCTATTTGATTGCTGTTTTTTGTTTCGATAGAACTTAGCTTTAAATGATGATGTTGTTTTGAATCAAATTCAATTCGAAAACGGAGAAATCGGTCCAAATATTCAATTAGATATCATCGAACAATTAACTCTTCTCTTAATCATGTTTGTTAATTGAATAGATGTATTCGAATCTTCTCTTGTATTGTTACAGATACGATCGGCATATCAACAATCCACGTCACGAAATAACAACTGAAGAACAATTAGCTTTTCTTACTGTAAAATGTTCTATCAAAATAAATTGAATAAAAATGCGTTTTATTTTAGTATATTCTGTCGAGACCAAGCAATTGGTGTGTTCAAACATGTTCGTTGATTCTACGTTCTCAACATGAAACCGAAAGTAAACGTAAAATCGAACGAACATTATTACAATTACAAGTAGAATTGATATTTATCTTTTCGAATATGTTTTTTTTTACAATCTTTTGATTAAAACAAAAAGGAATTACTCGATCAATTCAATTATCCGAAACCATCGAGTCAGTTTCGTTTGCAGTATTTTTATGCTACGCCAATCTATTCAACATGGAAACTAAAGGTAAAATTCTTAATAAACAAACCAAAGTAACATGCTAAACTTTTTTTTAGAATGATATAGCGAATATCTATGTGAAAATCGGTTTGGTTAACAGTGCACTTGATTTATATTTGCAATTGAAAAAGTGGACCGATGTTATTACTTGTTATCAAATCATTAAAAAACTCTCATTGGTATGAACGTTGAGGAGATGAGGAAAAACTATATGAAATGAGAAATGAATTGTTTAGGCTGAAAGTGTCATTCGTGAACAATTAAAAATAAAAGAAACACCCGAATTGTTATGTTCGTTGGGTGAAGTTACCGATGAATTCGAACATTTTCAACGAGCTTGGGAATTGAGTAAAGAACGTAGTGGACGTGCACAACGTTTAATGGGAAAATACTATTTCAATCGAGGAAACGTAAATGCAGATAATCTATTTTCAAATTGATTGACTTTTTTTTTGAAAATTTAGTATGAAAAAGCATGTGAACATCTATTAAAAGCTGTTGAAATTAATGCTTTACAAGTAAAACAAATTTTTCGTATGAAAAAAAGGAAAAACTATTTCATTATTCTTTAGCATGATCTATGGTTTTGGCTTGGTAGTGCCGCCTTTCGTACGGAGAAATGGGAATTAGGTGTACGAGCTTACAGTCGTTGCACAAATATCGAATCCGATGTGTGTTGACAAACTTTTCTCTTGATTTTATATTGAATCGTGTTTTCATATTCGTAGAATTTCGAAGCATGGAATAATCTTGCTGCTTGTCATACGAAATTGAAGCAGAAGTAATAGAGAAACGAACTAATTTCAATGAGATTGTGTTTATAATAATTTATACTTTCAGGGACAAAGCTCATAAAGTATTCATCGAAGCAATCCGATGCAATTATGACAATTGGAAAGTTTGGGAGAATTTCCTTTGGGTATTGATCGAATAAAGAAAATTGTTTGATTAAATATAAAAGTTTTTTCTGTGTGTTTGAAGACAAGTGCTGACTGTGGAGAAATTGAAGATGTTATTCAAGCGTATCATCGATTGCTTGATTTGAAAACGAAATACGTCGATCGAGATGTGAGAAATTATTCATTGTGAGAAGAAAAAAAAAGAAAACCTGATGATTCTATTTAGGTTTTACATCGATTAGTTCATTTACTATCACAAGAATATAAAAGTGATGTTGGCATAAAAATCTATCAAAAATCTCTCGAATTATTCGGAAGAATAACTGCTCAGGTGACAAATGATGCTGATGTTTGGGAATTCTACAGTGATCTATGTCAATTAAAAACCGATGATAAATCTGTTGATTGGCAAATGAAAGTACATTGCATTTTTCGATAATATTCACTTAATATGAATTGATTTTGAATAGATTTTACAACATCTACAAAAAGCACATCGTTGTGCAGTTAGTCAAACAACTGGTTGGGAAAATGAAATCAATTCTATTAATCATATTCTCGTACTGTCAAATAAATTAGCAACAAGTAATTTAAAAAGAGGAAATGAAAAAAATAAAATGAGTCGATTTGTTTCTACAGGTACAAATGAAAAACTCGGTGAACATCGTGAAAATGAGTCATTCAAACAGTTATGTCAATCGATTCGTTTGGCTTTGAATTCTGTTTTAACACGTTTAAAACAAAAATATGCGTCAGACTTGTTGACAACTGATGAAACAATGACGAAAAATATTCAAGAATTCGAAACATCATTACAACAACTAACGAATAGTTTAATTCAAAATTGAGCAATGATTCGTTCGAATAAACTTGATCGTTCCAAATAAGAAAAATAAACAGAAAAAAAAGCTAATCTCAGCAAATAGTTGAATGACAGTTAATACAATGCGTATTAGTAACTCGTTCAATCCGTTAAGATTATCGTTGTGTGTTTGGAAATATTTTCCTCAGATTTCTATGAATAAATATTTGCACAGAAATCCGACCTTTGCAAATTACCATACTACGATCTAACCTTTTGAAGCTCAAAAGGAAAGCCATACATGTACTTACTGGTAATGTCTCATTTCTAAGTCTAGGAAACGAATCTAATGTGAGTCGGAAATAATCGTACATCTTCGGAGACTAGACGTAATTTTGAGAATTCATAAATGTAATTCTTATGAATATTTAATATGATCGATGACAAATGAGACGAGTATTCATTAGATCGGATGTTTACGATGCTGTCAATATTTTTGACAAAACAAAAGAATGTCGCGAAGAAAATAGAGAGAACAAGAGACCTTTTTACAGCTCTTAATTTATTCTTAGGAGGTAATGAATGTGTAGTGCTATTTTACTAATAAATAAAATGAAAGAATACCCTGCTGATGTTTGATAGTGTTCAACTATTGGTTACAAAGATCATGTTAACTAAAATCGAATTGTTAATGACATATTGCTATTACTGTCAGTTGAGATGACATTTCTCTCTTTTTTTTTTCTGTTCAAGTTATTCAATGAATATTGATATGATCAATTCTTTTCTATTTTTTGAATAACAAAAATATAATTACATCGAACCAAAAGGTCGTCTTTGACAGCTAAGTACTAAGCATATATTCATTTTATTTATAAGCTCATTATTTTAGTCAGATTGAGGACGGTTTTATAAACACTTTAACAATTAGCCGGCATGCTAGTGAAATCTTTGATATGATTATCTTTTCGATTTCTATCTCTGTCTCTCATCGAGTGCTTTAACAGTCAGTTCACGACGAACAAGATTTTCCTCTTTTTCATTCCGAAAATATATCGACGGACATGCTTGTTTTTTTCCTATCATATATTCTCTCTATTAGAGGATTTGTCATTGCTAGTGAACATATATATACATCGTAGAAAACAAGATTCTATCTTGTTCTTTTCTTCCCCGTTTTTTTTTTCTTCTAATTTCTTTGACAAGAGCAGAAAACAGAATCAACAGTAAGATCTTCTGAAAAAGAGAAAAAAAAACGCGAGCGAGAGAAAACCAAGTTAAGGGAAAGTTCCGTTTTATTTTTAAAAAAAAATGCAACATAACAAGTGAAAGCATGTTATTACTTGTGATTTTTAGTTTGACAAATACCAATAACAGCAACAAAAGAGGAATTCGCTATTTTCATTCCATAAATCAACCCGAAGTAGGAAAGGAAATCATCAAAAAACAAACAATCATAAGGAATTTGTCACTGGTTAAGTATAGTCTATTTAGCATGTTAACAGACATGTTGAAAGATTGTTATTTACTTCTATGTTAGCAATTTGTTCACTTGCTGCTTGCAGAAAAACATCTTTTTTTTCTCGCTCTTTCTCGTCTTTTCTTCTTTCACCAGCAGGGGTGTAGTAATAGAGAGAGAAAAAAAAAGAAATTAAATTTCCCTCTGAAAAAAGAAAACAAAGCAAATAGAATGTCATGTATTTTTAAGAATATTAGTAAAACAAGAACTAAAAAAGTTATCAAGCGATGATAATAAGTTACAGAATAGTCTTCGGAAGGCAGTGCTGTCTACAATGAGATCCTATCGCCATTGAGATAAATATATATCATCATACGAAAAGAAAAGAAAAGCGGAAATACGTCATCTGGATTGTAGGCGCATACTAGAACAGCAGAAAATCTGAATGCACGCTTCACAAATTTCTTTCTTGTTTAATATTATTGCGGAAGGGCAACAAAAAAGTCTTTTAGTACTATTTTCTTTCTATATTTTTATTGAATTTTGTTTTATTTTTTTTTCAGAAGAATTGATTATGGCGAAAAATGATTGTTTATCACAACCGATGCCATTGTTTATTATTGATACTTGTTCATCCGATGACAATCCAAATTCAATAAAATCTCCTCGTAAACAAGTAACACGAACAATTTCCCGTTGGTGGAGTCTACCGAACTGTAATGACACGTACAAGGACTTATGCGGTGCTATCCATCGTTCACTTTCAAATCGTTTAAAAACACTTTCCAAACGTTCTCGTTCGTATCCAAATAATAATTTATTAGATTATTTAAAAGCTTATGAAAAATTCTTTCCCAATCAATCTCCATCGGCATCCATTCATTTGAATCTCAATCGACTCGATCCAAACGGTGGCATGCAAACACCAGGCGGATCATCATCACGTTATTCTTTGTATGGAAGTTTTTTCGATCTTTCAGAAAGTGGATACTATCCTCCATCCGATCAAGCACATAACAAATTCGATAATAGATTATTGACTATCGATGGACGTCCACTATTAATTATTGATCAATCAACTCAATTGACAACAAACACCTATCAAGATAAATGTACTGATTGGTTACGTCAAATGCACACAAATTCTGCATAGCACTTTTTTTTTGTTTTTTTGAGTAAATACATAAATAAATATATGTATATGAAGGTATTTTTATTGAATCAATGAAAGAAAAAGGGAATTGTGACATTGTGTTAATCATTCTCTTCGACAACAAGATTTTGTAGGAAATCTTTGTAAGTACATATACGATTAGATTCATCATCTAAAGCGATTGTCATGAAATCTTGAAATTCTTCATCATTGAAAGGTTCGCCTACAACGAGATATTTCTTTTTGTCTTTCTCATTAGAATTCATAGGAAAAAATGAACTACCTTCTTTACATAGATAATTTCGAAATTCATCTTCAGTTAAATAACCGTTGTTTTGTGAATCAAGAACTTGAAATGCTCGAAGAATTTTACTCTCAGGTTCACCCTGATAACGACGATCCTTCAGAATACCATTCATCACACTTAAAAATCTTTCCAAATGAATGGATTCCGGATTCGAATCATCCGACATCTAATTAAAAGAGCGACAGTTTTCCGATCAATGTTTCTATTTCCATTGAGTATTTTACTTCACTGAGAATATCTTGAAGTTCACCCTCCGTTGGCACAAGTCCGAGAGAACGAACAACAGTACCTAACTCCGTTGAAGGAATCGTATTGTTCGATTCTTGATCGAAAACATTGAACGCTTCGGTTAAACGTTTAATACGAGCTTGATTTGCTCGTTCTAAACAGAAATTTCATAATGTTTTTGTTTTTGAAAATGAAAAATAGACCTTCGCTTTCTCGAATAGGGTCTCGTAAAGTTACACGATTTTCTTGATCGGACACAACCGCACCGGTTGTATCAGCTGCCATCGCCATTGATAAAATGCGTTCGAGTCTGTTACCTTAGAATGTTAAATAATAAATACAAGCGTTTGCGCTTCAATTCACCGTTCTGGCTCACTGTTGTCTTAGTAAAAACACAAATCTGTAATATAATTATTCAAAACCAGAATAATTATCCATTTCTTTAATTATTTTACTAATAAACTTTCTTTTAAAAATAAAAATAGCGCCATCTGAAGTCATATTTTGTTCCGTTTCCATGGTGTTTTGCTTGGATACTATTTCAATAAATCATTGTTGTACTAATACGACGACTAGCTGAACAGAATAAGTAACAAATAGAACAAATTTTCTGGGTGAATGAGTGCATATTATCTTTTCATCTTTGACTTTTTTTTTGCTAATTAAAAACAATTGATAAGATCAATTTCTTTTTGATGAACTTTTCTCATTCGATCTGCGCATATCTAACCTTTTGCAATTGAAAGATTTTCTCTGGACAAACGTTTATTTGATCTTCGATAGAAAATAAATATTGATTTTAACTAGCTGTTGTTGTTTTTTGCAATTTTTTTAATATGTAATTTGAAGAACAAGAAGAAACCATGAAACTATGATAAAAATTTCAAGAGAAGAAAAAAGAGTTTGCGGGATATCGAAATGAACCACGCCGAAGAGAATTCACAGTCACGTATATAAGAATAAAAAAATAACTGGTACCGTGTAAACAAAACAAAGAACGAAAAAAAAGAGAACTCTATTTGAAGTTGAAGCTCGCATGGACATGAATGTTGTTCAACTGTTTTTTGTGTGTGATGTGCTTGAAGAAATAAATAAACGCAAACGAAAACATGTGACAATCAAAGCCAAGTATCAGAAACGGACACCAATTACAAAGAGAAGAAGAAAAAGAAACAGAAAACGAGTGTTTAAAACGCATAAAATAAATGAAGAAAGATTAATTAATCAATATGCTTAATTGAAATAAGAATCTACGAACAACATGATTTATTCGAGTCCGGTGATACGGGATTTGTCGGAGGAAGACGAAGGTTAATATGTGATGATGCTGCTCCGCCGTTCGAATTGGGATTTGTTGAATCTGGCATTTGACGTTGAGAAACAATACGATAGATTTCTTTGAAAGTAAAAAAGAAAAGAAATCGAATTTTTAAAATAGAATCTTATTTTTTACCAGTGAGAATTGTTTGGAATGCTTGTTCAACATTTGTAGAATCTAATGCCGATGTTTCAATAAAAGAAATGCCATTTTTTTCTACGAAAATCAAATTTCACAAGTTCAAAATTCAATTATGCATTTTTCTTTTACCAGAAAATGCTTTTGCTTCATCACTTGGTACTGAACGTAAATGTCTTAGATCAGATTTGTTTCCAACAAGTGAAATAACAATATTTGCATCGGCATGATCACGTAATTCTTTTAACCATCTTTCAACATTTTCATAAGTTCCATGTTTGCTTATGTCATAGACCAAGAGAGCACCGACTGCACCACGGTAATATCTTTTTATTGATAAAAGAGAATCGAAAAAACAGACCTCAGATTTGATTTTAATGTTTGTTTTCATTGATAACTTACGCACTAGTTATGGCTCGATAACGTTCTTGTCCAGCTGTGTCCCATATTTGAGCTTTAATCGTTTTTTTATCTACTTGTATGCTTCTAAAATATCAGCGAAAGAAAAACAAAACAAGATAGACAACGAATGTTTCTTTCGTTTGATGAGTTATACCGTGTAGCAAATTCTACGCCAATGGTACTTTTACTTTCTAAATTGAACTCGTTTCGAGTAAATCGAGAAAGTAAATTGCTCTTTCCGACACCTGAATCGCCAATAAGCACCACTAAATATATTTTTTTTTGAATTGAATAGTTTGTAGACACGAAATGAAAAGATCAAAGTCTACCTTTAAAGAGATAATCGTATTCATCTTCACGAGCCATTTCAAGATAGTTTGTATCTAAAATTATTTTAACTAACTTTCATATGATGAATAAAAAGTCAAGTTAAATAAGAGAAGATTTTGTTCGTGAAACTATTTTTCATCACATGTGTATCTGTTTATACACAAAGTTATGGTTGTGACGCGTCGCTGAAACAAAATTTGATTGGATTATTGACCCCTATCTCGTATACTGAATCACAAACACACTCAGGTGAAATACGATGCAACCATTGACGCATTAGACAAACGAGATGACGCTAGATGTTAGAGACATGTTTAGCAGAAATTTCTACGATGTCAACAGGAAACAAACTGATCGTTAGAAACAATCTGTGAAATTCTCATGAATAAATACGATTCGTTCCGCCCCGTTTGCAATAAAAAAAATAAAAGAGCCCTTATAGCACATGCTGAATCAGAGAAGATACGCCACGTCGTTCTTATGATTCATTTTCTGTTGAAATATCGTGACAAAAAAAAACGCAAGAAATTGTTTTAGTCATACAAAAATGTTTTGTAAAACATACTCAAATAAATAAAATAACAGACATTCCAAATTTCAAAATCATTTTTCGAACTGAAGTGACACCTGTCAAAGAACTATACTTTGGCCTGAATAAGAAACCAGACACAAAGAAAATTTTATATGATTTAGTGTTTAGTTGTTTATATGATGACCATACAAATTTTAAAAGATTTCTGCTCTATCATCATTATTGACAATAAAAAGAAAAGAATGAAATGTAGAGAATTTATATAGTAAAGTCTTTTGTATTAACCCATCGAAACAATCGATATATATACGTCCGTATGTGTTTTTTGTTGTTGTTCTAGTATATATCAATCGAATCTTTTTTTTTATCAAATGTCTGATATATAAATCTTACAGTTTCTCTCGAGATTGACATTTGTTTTACATTCTTTATTGTCATAAACTATTGTTAAAGAACGAATTGACAATAAACGAAGATAAGAAAGAAATGATCACAGCAAGTCGTACGGATGAAGCGAATGGTGAATTTCAAATTACGAAAAATACAATCGCATCAACTACATTACCGAATCTTCCGATAACAACGCCAATTTGGTTAAAACGAGCACGTATTATCAGTGCTCTCGTTTATATTCTCTTACAACTTGGCTTTTTCATATTTATTGTTATTTGTATCGCACTTTATCCACGTTGTGAACCAGCCGGTGAAACACCTTGGTGGTTAAATAGTGTTTTTCTACGTTTTTCAAATCGAAATTTCCGATTCGACAATTTAACAGACAAAATCGATCAATATAAAAATGATTTCAGTATGCAAGCTCTTTGGCTTTCGCCACTTATTCCATCATCCAATCAAGGAAATCCATTGGAATGGTCGAATATCGATGGTCGTTTCGGTGGAAAAGATGCTCTCAATAGTCTTATCACAAAAGCTCATGATCTAAACATTCGAATTCTTATGGATTATCCATTAAATCATTTATCTCTTCAATCAGATCGATTTTCTCCGAATGATAGTTCGTATTTCGTTTGGAATGCACACGGAAATACAAGTAATTGGAAAAATAATCAACAAAAATCTGTTTGGATTTATTCGGATCAAGATAAAACATTCTATTTAAATCAATTCAGTAGCAATAATGATTCGATTGATATTAACTATCGAAATAATCGTGTTTTCAATGATATGATCGATTCATTTAGCTATTGGGAAAATAATTTTCAAATCGATGGATATAATTTACAAGGTATTAGCTATGCGTATGAAGATTACGAACAACGAAATGAAACAAATAATAATAATCAAAGTTTAATGAGACATTTAGATGAAGATTATCTTTTACTCGCACGCATTCGATCGGAAATTTCGAAAAATAAAATTCTTCTTTTTGATTCTATTGATTCGCTGAGTACATCGAATGATCACCTATTAGAACGTTATTATGGCGATAGGAATTCGTATTTAGGTGGCGTTCAATTAGCATCATTGAATGATTTTCAATTTATAGATGAATCAATGGCAAATCTAACGATTGTATTTGAAAATTATCAAAATTCGATATTCTATCGAGAGAATCGGCCGCTTTTATGGTCGTCATTTTCATTGGATTCGAATTTAAATGAAGCATTTTTTGCTGCATGTTTATTTCATCTCGGTGCAATATCGATTGATATCGATCGCCAAGCAAATTTCTCTCCTGAACAACGCGAACGTCTTCATCAAATCATCAAATTTGCTCAAACTTTAGATGTTTTTCGTGTTGGTACTGTCGAACAAACGATTCTCTCTCAGACAGATTGGATAACTATCGAACGGGCACGACGTGGTTCGAAACATCATATGATTATCGTAAATGTCGGTCCGAATGAACAAGAAAACACAATTGAATTAAAAAGTGGACTAACAGATGCCGTCGAAATTCTCCTATCAAATATCGCTGATCCTGGCTCGAAATACGAGACGAATGCGTTGATTGATATGACGAGTCCGATTCGTTTGAGATCGTATGAATATTTAATTATTCGTTGGTCACCGTCAATCGATGGACTCAGCATTATTTTTTAATATTTCTATGTGTCTTTATTTTCTTTTTGATGAAATTTAAATAATAATAGACATTTTTTTTCCGACAATAAAAATTTACAAACGCAATTTGCCTGACAATTTCTCTCTGTTTGTCTAACATTGCTGCATCAATAGGAAAAATAAAAGAATCTACTCGTCAGTTTCTTTTTTTCTTAAAACAAAAAAAAAGCAAAATTTTCTCACTTATTTGCTAAGTGAAAAATATATATTCTTTTCTACCCAAATTTCCCTCATTTTACATTCTCCTAATAATTTACTTTTTTTTCTCGTCTAAGTATAGTTTCAAATCAAATAGACAAAGCACACAAAAAACAGAAAGAAGTATTGACGTAGAGTTAGAAAATTAAATTTTCTCTCTAATCGAGAAAAGTACACACATATTTCTACTTCCATAGTCATTTTACGAGTTGCAAAAACACGTAGAAGTTGTTTTTTTTGACGAAGTAATGTCGTTTGATCATCATGGTTCATCACCACCGCCGGCTTATTCCGAAGCGGCACCGGGTGGTATGGAAAATGAAATCTATATCGATGGTACATTGTATGTCGATGGAGTCGCAGTGAGCAGTGCTGAACAGCAGCGACGATCAGCTCGACGCCATCAGCGACAAAATAATCCGTGTGAAAAAGTCTTTCAATTCCTTCGAAGTAAGAAATTCTCATACGGATATGAAAAACGAAGTTGATCGGTTTGTTTGTCTCTAGAAATTTGGGCAACACAACAAACGGAACGAATCGATCGTTACCGTGAAAAAGATAAATATGTTCGAACAACAATTCGAGAGTTAATTGTCTACTTAATTTTTCTAACGATTCTATCGATTGGTAAAATAAAAGCAATCCTCGATAATAAAAAAAACAAAAGCAATTCTTGATTTTCTTGTTCGATAGTTGTTTTCGGCATGGTTAGCAGCAATATGTACACGTTGACACAAGCATTACGAAGTGCTATTATCGATCCGGAAACAAACGATACGAACGGTAAACCTGGTCCATCATTCGAAGAACTCGATCGAATGGAAGATTTCTGGATAGTAAGATTTTCTTCAAATAGTTCGTTGTTTCGTCAAAATCTCTTCGATAGTACATGGAACAAATAGCGCCCGAAGCATTTTACACCGAACAATGGTACAATGAGGAGGATGTCGATGAAACCGGGTACGTCTTATTCGAAAATCGATTGTTAGGAGCGATTCAAATGCGTCAGAAACGGGTTCGAAATAATTCCTGTCTTGTTGCCGAAGATTTCAAAGAAGAAATTAAATTCTGCTACAATTCCTATGCGCCGGCATTTGAAGATAAAGTTTCGTTTGGACCCTGTGAAAATCTCGAGAACGAAACATGTGAAAATACGGCGTAAGAATTTCGGTTTTGATTTCATTGAATGATCTTTTGCGTTTTCAAGATTTCAATATACACCATCGACATCATGGTTCGGTTTGAGTACAACCGGTCGAGTCAGTGTTTATGATCAAGGTGGTTATATTCAAAATTTTGGTCCGACAGCAGCAAATTTCAGTGATGAAATTCAAGCATTAAAAGACGGGTAACTAGAATGCTTTGTTTTTACATTGATTTGTTCTTATTTGTTCATTTAGTCTTTGGATTGCGCGTGGTACACGAGCTGTTCTCGTTGATTTTACAGTTTACAATGGGAATTTGAATTTATTTTGTCAAATACAGTGAGTCTACATTCGAAATCATATTGAGACAACTATCTATTTTGTCTATTGCATAGACTTATTTTCGAATTTCCGGCTGTTGGTGGTTTAATCACATCGTCGATCTTTCGTGCAGTCAAATTAATTCGTTATGTTCATGCATTCGATTATTTTGTCTTAGCATGTGAAATTCTTTTCCTTATCTTCATCATTTACTATACCATCGAAGAAGTTCTCGAAGTAAATTTACGTTTGAAATTTTATTTCTAAGCATCTTATTTTTCCTTTCAAAATCAGATTCGTAATTGTGGTTGGTCTTATTTCAAATCCATTATGAATTGTCTCGATATCATCATTATTCTTCTATCGTATGTTTGCGTTGCTTTTAATATTTATCGACAAGTTCAAGTCGATTCTCTACTCGATTCACTGATCAATCGTGATGATACTCAATACAATGATTTTTCATTTTTATGCTACTGGCAATATCAATTCAATATCATTATTAGTGTAACAATATTCTTAGCTTGGATTAAAGTCTTTAAATATATCAGCTTTAATAAAACAATGACACAACTAAGTGAAACATTGGCTAAATGTGCACGAGATATATCCGGTTTTGCTATAATGTTTTTCATTATTTTCTTTGCCTATGCTCAACTTGGATATTTAACATTTGGAATTCAAGTTGAAAGTTTTCGAGGATTTCAATATTCGGTGTAAGTAAAACAAACAATTCGTAGACGAAGATATTCTTATTTGTTTTTTGTTTAGCTACACATTATTTTTAATTATTTTGGGTATTTTCGATTTTCAATCACTTCAACAAGCGCATCGAGTTCTCGGTAAATAATTAAACGTAACACATTCGATGTCGAGATATGATCTGATTTTAGGCCCGTTGTTCTTCTTGACCTATGTCTTTTTCGTCTTTTTCGTTTTACTAAACATGTTCTTGGCTATTATCAACGATACATATGTTGAAGTCAAAGCTGAATTACGTAATAAAAAGAATGAATTCGAAATTAGTGATTTTGTTAAACAAGGTTATTCGAAAATGCGTGAACGTTTAACAGTTAAACGTGATCGTATTGCTGATATACGTAAAGCATTGGCATTGGCGGATTTAAATCGTGATAAACGTTTGGAATTCGATGAATGGCGAACGGAAATGAAAGCTCGTGGTTATGCTGAAGAAGAAATCGAATCGATATTTGCCAAATATGATTTCAATGGTGATCGAGTTCTCGATGAACATGAACAACAAGCATTGAGCAATGATTTATTGAGACAAAACGATGCCATTCTTCGAGAAATCGATGAATTGAATACATCAAAGAAAAACAAGTAAAACGAAAGAGAAATAAACGAGAAATTGAAGATTATTTGTCTGTTTAAATTAGCGTACCGGTCGACAGAGAAGATGGTGAAGAACGACAAGGTAGTGGCGTGTCATCGAATCGTTTAGAAGCACATGAAGTATCAATGGAAGAATATTCGGAGTTAGCTAAACGACTTGATACAATGGAAACATCCGTTGGACTTGTTATGTCGAAGGTAAGATGAATAGTTAACAAATAGTACGAAGATAATACGATGAATTTTCGTTTATTTTAGATTGATAATGTTACATCGAAACTCGATATGTATGATAAACCAAAATCGAAAAAGAAAAATCGTGGAAATGATTTGAAAACTGTACGTTAATTTTTGTAAGAAAAAAAACGAACTTTTCTATTTGTTTGTTTATTCAATTAGACAACAGCAGATTCAATGGAAATCGATTCATTTGATATGGATCTCGTAAGTTGTTTTCTTTTTCTCTTTCAAAAACAAATTCATTTCAACGATTCTATCTTCTAGACTCGTTCAACTACATAAAACACTTCAATTCATTGACATTTTTATTCACATAATCACACTGCTTCTTGTATCGTTTGTTTTGCATGATATTCTTTAAGTGTAACACATACATACTTTCTCATATATTTTATTCAAATAAAACCTATCGAAAGATGTTAAAATATGAATTTTTTTTAAATCATACTGAAAAAAAGCAGAGAATTCAGTTTCATTCCACCGATTATGCTAATACTGTTCCTTTTTTTATTGCGAAAGAACAAAGGAAAATGGTGTCATAGAAAAGAAAAAGAGAAGCGTCAGCATTTATAGCGAAAATCTGAAACATGTGTGATGACAAAGAAGAAAAAAGAAAAAAAAATACTCATAATCGATTAACTAATCAACACAGAAATATATATATGAAGAGAGAGAGAGAGAGAGAAACAAAATATGCACCGGTAAACGTATACAAAATCGAAGTAGAAATCAGAGAGAAAACGTTTTTTTATCACAATACTACGAATAAAATCGATAAATTCACCCTCAAAATTCTACTTAAACCATGAGTATACGAAAGAGAAATTGGAATAAAATTAGTTGAGATTATTTGTTTTTATAATAGTGTTTGATGATGATGTTTGCTCGATGATGTCAATGGTCGATGATCATCATCTTCATTACCTGAACTAATCGGACTCAATGGACGTTCATCGTCACTTGTTGGTGGATAGAGAAGTGTTGTTGATGCAGATGCAGTAGCTGATGATGATGACTTATCGGTATTATTGCCACTTGGAATGAAACGACGGAAAACACTGGTACTTGATTTGGTTATTTTGCCTGTTGCTGGTAGAAATGATTGAACAGTTGGTTCAAGTTCGACAATTGTCGATCTATCTGTTTGTGAATATTGACGTTTATGATAAGATCGAGCTTTTGGTTTAGGCGAACGACCTGGATTGAAACGTGTGTTCGAAATCGGTTGAAACGATCGACTGAATGATTGTTTCGGACTTCCAGATGTTGGAGAATCAGGTGCTGGTACTATTTTATTTGATACTGAACTACGAGAGGGTACTGCAGCTAAACTAATGATTGATGAACTGGCGGAACGACTGTAAGTGGCTGGCAGAGGAAAAGAAGGCATTGTTTCATCTTGAATACTCATTTGACGTATGGGTGGCGTAGAAATTGACTGTTCACTTGTTCTCGAAGGTCGACGAGGATCACGAGAAGTATCTATTGTTGATAACGATTTATTAGCATCGAAAAGTGCTATTGTAGGATTGAGATCTGAATAGAATGAAGGCGTTTCAAATACTGGAAAGATATGAATCGGAACACCAGATGTTTCGAGTGACTCCATCATCATTGGTGAAGATTGAGGAATAGCTATCGGTTGTTGTGATGAGTTCGTTTCCGTTGAAGCGTAATTATCTGTTGCCGATGGATTGACTGGTGAGAGGAATTTGAAAATCTGACTAATCTGTTCATCAATATGTGACATGCGTTTAGTCAATGCACGCACTTCAGTACTAAGATCCTTTTTTATATCGAATAACGATGATAACAATTGTTGATCAGTAAATTGTGATGAAACACTACGATGCGGTCCGAAGCCTGCATTGAAGTCCGAATGAGATTCATCTAATAATTTCTAATTGTTCATAGAAAAAGAAAAGAGAATTATATGCGTATGTTCGTGTTTTTTATTAATTACTTGTTCATCACTTCCATGTTCTGATGTCTTCAGAGTTTCAAGTTGAGCTGATCGTGGAATAAATAGACTCATTGGTATTGCAGGCCGTTGTTGGTCAGTATTTTCGATTAATTTCGTATTTGTATCATCATCGGATAGATTTGGATCGAATGGATTTGTTAGTTGTGTATGAGGTTGAGGTCCCGTCGGTGATTTAACAGTTGGAACAGCTGGTTTTGAATCTTTGTTTTCTGGTTCAGTTGAACCTGTTTTAAGCCATTTCCATTTACTCGATCGTGGTGGTCGTTGCAAAGGTGGACTTTGATTGACAGATGTTATTTGGGATGCTTGTGATTCGAGAGATTCAATACGTTCAGATATTGTTTCTAATTTATCTCGTTGTTTAGTTGTAGATGAAAAAGGAAGTTGTAAAAGTTGATGAGATATTGTTGTCGGATCTGTAGGATTTGTTGGAGATGAATCAATAGGTTCAGCACTTGCTGGTTGAACAGTTGTTTCAGGTACTATCGGTAACGATGATGATGATGATGGTGGTTGTTGTTGTTGTTGTTGAGAAAGATTTATAGTTGTAGTTGACGATGGCATCGATGTTGCTGAACCTGGCTGATTCGTAGCACGATTTTCTTGTGAAATTTTACGAAATTTCGAGATTAGTTTTCGAACGGGATGATCAGAACTAATTTGATCTAAACCTTCATTCTTTCTTGTTTCAGCTAATTCACGTTCTCGTTTTACATCAGATATCTTACGAAAGACAACCTATACACACACATATATATTTAGAAAGACGTTTTTTTTGTTTCTTTTTCGATTAATTATTTTCAAAAAATAAAAAAAAACATACACGATGTCTTAAATTATATGTAAGCACCATATTTCGAGCAAATGAAACACTGAATGGATGATAGAAATCTAATACTTCTAATAGACGTTCTCGTCGTATTTGATGTAGATTACAATAGGTTAATGCACGAACATTAGCCGCTGATTGACCGATATTATCTCGATTTTTACTCCAAAAATCATCGCCAAACACATCATTTGTGCCTTAAAATGACAACAAAATATACCTGTGAATTCAATCGAGATTTATCAAACATACTAAGTATAGCTAAAACTTCATCGTCTTGTATAACTTCCAATGAGCCCGATGCAATAAAACAAAGCATATCTAAACTCTCTCCACAATGGTATAACATATCACCAGGTGCTGAATGATTTATATGAAAATGAACCGCCAATGCACGTAAACAACCATCGCTGGCTAAACGAAATGCTGGATGTTCATTGAAAACACTCCGATTCATATGTACACATATATCAGCACGCATATCTTTTGGACAATAATTTAACACTTTTGTTGCATCAATACCTTTTGTCATTGCCCATGTTGATACGACATAATCCATAATACGTTCATTTAATTGATTTGGCATACTATGCAAACGCATAAACTCTCGAATACTAAAAACGAAATAATATAATTTTTATTTTCAAAAATTTCAATTTAATTTCTTAGTTTTTCCGAAGTTTTGTTTGTAATTACGTACCTACTCAACATTTCATGATAACGTGCTGTTGCCGAATACATTTGTGTAAATATTGTTGTTACGTTACCGAATATAGTTGCATAGAGTAACGAACCGATTAACATCATCACACAAGTAAATATTTTTTCATTATCACTATTCGCCGCCACATTACCGAAACCGATACTTGTCAATGAACTCATCGTATAATAAAGTGCAGTGACATAGGCTGCTTTTCGACAAGTACCATTCGATTCATATGCCGTCAAATTCCCGTACGAATCGATACATGCATAATGTAATTCTCTATCCATTTTAACTAACCAACTGTATTCCATCTAGGACAACAGAAATCAATTAGATTCAATTGAAGATTGGTGGTTTTATGTTTTTTATTGTTATTCTCGAGAAAATCTTCGACGAACAATGACTCCGAAGATTTCTGTATTTTATTTCTAATACTATTCAAAAGACGTGTATCTCATCGCTATCGTTAGAGAATAAATAAAAATTAGTTTTCACGCGATGTTAAGAGGTTTATATTGTTGATATCGAAAGAAAGAGAATGTCTACTTTTCAAAAATGAAACTAATCGATACATACTCGTTTACCGGGACCACCCCTTCCTTCACGAAATCCAATTGTATACCAAACACAAGCAAACCTAAAAATAAACACAATCACGTTTTGTTCTCGTGTATAGATTTTTTGGTTGTTCAGTTTACCAATGTGCTACAAGCACAAAAACGCAAATTAATAATAATAACACAGCTGCACCGTATTCTAAATAATTATCTAATTTTCTAAAAACACGACCAAGACGCAACAGGCGCAAGACTTTTAAAGCGGAAAATATGCTTCCATAACGTTGAAATATATCGATCTAAATAGGAATTTTTAATTGAACACAAAAAAACGATTCTTGAGAACATTTTAATTGATATTCTACTTCTTCAGCTTCTTGAAATGCATTGAAAACATCGTAGGGTAAACAAGCTAATAAATCAATCACAAACCAACTTTTCAAATACGTTTTCCTAATTCGCTTCGGATCCGATATAACTTCTCCTGATTCTGTTTTTAACAGCAACAAAAAAAAACAACAACAAAGTCAAGGTTAAAAATCTTTTTCTTTGTCTTCTTACTCGTATGTACATATGTCGTATGAAAATTTAATATAATATCAATAAAGAAAATAACATCGACAATACTATCAACAACAAGTAATGACACATCATCCAATGATTTACTTCGAAATGCTGCATGATACGGCACTAATAATGATGTATAAAATGTTAATAAAAGAATCACCCAATCCCAAACAGTTTTAAATGTACAATAATGAAGAATTATATGTGGTGGTGTACTCGGTGCTTCTTGTCGATAACTCTAGAAACAATAATATTGAGAATTCGAATTCAAATGCTAATATTTTGTTTACCGGTAGTAATTCTGCGTTTAAATTGAGTAACTAGAAGAGAAAATTGAATAAGTTAATCAACAATGATTTGATTCGTTTGTCATGAGAAAAAAATTACATTAGGCAATTGCGACGGTTTAGTTGGATCGATTTGCATTGATTTTGTATTTGCTGTTGCAAAATTCATCAATATCGAACGATTTCGTGTGACAGATTTTGCAATACGAGCAAATTTACTAAGACCACCTTTCGTATCTTCAGTTTCAATCGGTTGTTTAAGTGCAGTAATATCTGTAAATGTGCACAGATAAAGCACAACTGTATCGCGTTCATTTGTAATTGGAGCTATTTGCATAAATACCCATATTGGAGTTTCTATTAATAAGCAAACGAAAAACAAATAGACGAGAGAGTTTTTTTATTTGAATAGACAAAATAAAAAATTAATGAACATACTGTTTTTTTTATAAAGAAGAACTTCAACTTGTTCGATATGACAATTTTCTAGTGCATCACGAATTTTGATTTGTATATCAATGTCGGTTAATTCACCGTACATAAAATTACATGTCGAACTTTTTGTCATCAGATCCGTTCGCAAGAATCCCGATAGTTTAGTAAAACCATCATTGGAATAAACAATCGGATAATCAACTATTTGAGCATTGGATAATATGAACGCGGTATCTAATTATTCGATTAGAAAAAGACAAATAAAAGAAATTAACATTATTTTGCTCTTCAATTCTATAAATAGCAACCGAATAGTCATTAGCAATTGATCCTCTATGTTTCGTTCGTTCTAATTGCTTTCTTTTCTTTGATTTTGAACAGGTATTCAGACAACTAATGGTATATAACACAATCTACATGGATATTCTCAATGTAAACGTTGAAGACAAATTAGTGACAATGTTTATGGTATTTCCCATGAGATCGCTCATTTACTATTCTAAAAAAAACATTTGTCGCCAATTGAATTGCTTGCATGTGTAGCTAGCCCTCTCGTCTTATGCGTATGGGGAAATTACTGGTGTATATAGGCGCGTGAAAATGCGACAGGAAATATTATTGAACTATTGCACCCAATTTTTCTTCAATCCATTTCACAAGATGGAAAATTGAAGGAGACTGAAAGGAAAAAAACGAGGAGAAATATCGAATAGTCGACGTATTTTTTTTTCTTTCAATTGAATAACTATCAATAAAAGTCAACGATAGAATTTTTCTACATCGTCTGCAAGTTATAGTAAATTTCAATTGATGAAAGACGATGAGAGGAGGATATTCTCGATTTCAACACTCTCAAATTTTTTTTCTTCTTCTTCTCACAGAAATAATTTGAAATCAGATACTTACGAGCGCCGCTGCATTTACGGATGATCGATTCGAGGAAGGTGTTTTGAGGTGCTACCAAGCCACGCCGTGACCCGGGCATTAATGCTCTAGAGCTCGTCTAAACATACAAATAATGGTAAACAAAACAAGGCCGAACATGAGAAATAATCAGTCATCAAGATAAAAGTCGAAGTTTTCTGCTATGGTTTTTTTTCATCACTTTCTGTCTTTCTCCCTCTCGGGTTCTCCCCTCCCGTCTTTTCTCTCTCTCTCTCTTCTTCTCTTTGCCTCATTGTCGTTAGAGAATCGATAACGACAATGATCGAGAGTCGTCCAACTGCATTCTGCTACGTTTTTCGAGGATTAGGTTCGTTAAAAGACCAACAGCATGCCATGTTCACGAGTCTACAGCAATAGTTTTCTCTCTCTCTCGTTTTCCATTAAATTAGACGAAGAAGAAGAAAAAAACGTATAGCAACAAGAAGAACTCAGAGAAAAAAAATCGAGAGAACACACCAGAAAAACAATGTAATAGAGAGAGAAAAAGGCTGAAAAAGAGAAAATGTTGCAAGTAAGGTAACAAAGGGGGAAAAAAGAAGAGAAGAAGGTGACTTTCATTTACAATAGAAATTGCATATTTATACTTTATACGACCGAAGTAAATTTTAAGAGTGTTTTTTTTTCAAATAAGGAAAGAAATGCAAGCAGAAGAAAAAAAAATCAAGAAAATGAAGGATTGTTAGTTGTTGTTCATTGACTAAAATTAACCTACTTGATTCTGTAATGATAGAAGTTGCATAGATGTCCAGTCGTTTTTGTTACAGTTAGTCGAAATGGCATCAATTGTACTCCATCAGAAATTCTTCTTGTTCTAACAAACATCAATCTGAAAACATAGTTGATAGCTCTTAAATCTTAACAATAAAAGTAAATTAATAAAAATCACGAAGATTTGGACGAATGACTAAACGAGTACGAGGGAGTATCGTTAAAACAGATTTTCTTTTCAAAGGCTTAACATCCTCGAAAGATTAAAGTATCTTATTCTCTACATTTCTTGTTAACTTTCAAGTGGTCTTGGTGTTTGAACGGAAATATTGAACTGATTAGAAGACAATACAAAAGAAAAAGATGAATAACTTGTCGTTTCTGTACTACATAAACTTTTCTTTTTGAATAACTCGTATATTAAGATCATTAACCTTGAAAACAATCAGTTTTCTATTGTTCATCAGTGAAATATAGTCACACATCAGGACATTAACATTATTTCTGTTTCTTTTTTTCCGGATATACATATTCTATTTCGTCGAAGAGAAAAAAAAAGAAAATGATAGGACAAAATGAGTTACGTATCTCAAGTTTTCCATGTTCAATAAATCCTTTCACAATGTTTTTTAAGACAAATAAGATCATGTACTTTTAATTTGCAATTAAATAAATCGTTAGATGTCTTTATTTGGATCTCATAAATCATGGCTAAATATTAGTTTTATTTGAAATAACACGTTTACCTGTCGTTGTAGGACACGTTCAATAGCAATATTAATAATCGTCATTTTTCAATAAGACACAACAAAGAAAAAGTCGTATCAAATGGCTGCTATTTAATTGTCATTGCTGTTATTCTAGTTGATGTATGACTTTTTTTTCTTATGAAAATGTGCTACAACTCAATTAGATTTTTAAGTTAGAACACGTTGTTAAATAAACAAGAAAAAAAAATTAAACGGAACTATTTTGCTCGTTTTTCTTTTCTTCCCTTTGTAATTTTTTCTCTAGCACACTTTTTTTTCATTTTTTTAAATCAAAGTCTTTTATCTAAGTGATGAAATAGAGTGAAAACGATGGAGTTGACATGACTAATATCGAAGAGAATAGACTGGAAGAAAAGAACTTGAGGTATCACAGAAAAAAGACAAAGAAACGAGAAGGCGTTCGTCTGTCCGTGACGTCTAGCGTGCTGTATGTAGATGGCTCTTTTCTTAATTTTTCTTCTTTTTTTTCTTCTTTTTCTTCTTACCTTGACAACACCGTATCTATCTCTGTTCAGTAACTTCCTTTGTCTCTAATCTGAGCGCATTCGGCGATGTTCTTTTTTTTTCTTTCTCAAAAACTCAACCATAAAAGAAAGCATTAGAACATCGAGCTCGATTTCAAAACATGTTTTCCTGCTTTTTCTCCTATTGATTCTGGTCTGATTTGTTTTCACATGCAGATAAATATATATATCGATCTCTAACTGTCAATCAGTTCGATAAATCTATTTTGTTCAACACAATGCACATATTGTTACATTTTATATAGTCTAATGAAAAATATCACGTAGACTTGAGAGTGAGCAAAAAAAATTAATAATAGTAATAATAATAAAAAGGGAGAAAAGCGGCCCAACGAAACATAGCAGATGTCTTCTAAAACATTAAAAAAAACTTCAATGCACGGAGGTGAGTATGCAAACTGTCAAAGATTTTGTATACACACGCAATTTTTTTTTTCTTTGATCTTCACTGCAAAAAAAAAAGAAGGGAAAAGAAAGAAAAAATGAAGACGAAGAAGAAGAGAAAAAGTGAGAAATATTAACGGCGATCGAATTTCATTTAAACATATTTTCTTTTTTTCACTAGGAAAACAAGATTTATTAAAATTTAATCAAAACAAAGCAAAATTCTTCGCAAATAAATACCATATGATTAATTAATAAATATCGCGAATTCTTTTTGAATTTTCTGAAAATTGACAAGTACCACAAAAGACATAAAATGACATTTTATTCATAAAGAACAAAAGCTTTGCTGAAAACTAAAAAAACACATGATGTTAATTATTTGTTCAAGTCGTTTCTTGGCTTATAACAGATGATGTCAATATTTTCCTACGTCATTTATAAATACATCGAATTGAATTTTTTTGCCAGTTAGTTAGTTACTTTTGATGCATCAATGAACGTTTTCGTAACTACTGTGCATGAATAGAATTAATTCTAATGAAATATTTTGAGAAAAGAAATAAAAACAAAGCGAAATCCCATTGGAGATTTGGCCAGTTAATGAAAATACAACATAATTTATTCACATTTTTCAGCAATTGTGACAACTGAATACGTTGAATGTGTTTTTTTAGTCTTTTAATCAATTGACATGCTATCCATTTGTTTTTCTTCTCTCTCTCTCTCTCTCTCGATCGAAAAACACGAAATATTACTGAAATGAAATAAAATATTAAATAATCCCTCGTGATACGATCATCAATTATAGATTGTGTTATGATTTACATAGACATGAATAGATTTTTTTTGTGTTTAATTTGTAGAACGTATTATCGTAATGAAGATCGCAGGATTAAAGACCTTGACTTCACATTAATTGATTATTGTATCAATAATTTAGAATTTCTTTCTTTCTTTGAATTAATATATCCACAAGATATCTTTGAAAACAAAGTGTCAATGTTTGCTTCGAAGATTTATAATAACAGGATGTTGTTATCGTCAGAATATTTTCTCGCCATCATTAGCCTGCTACTAGATTCGCTTGATTACAATCGAATAACATGAGCAAACTTTCATATTTACAATTATCATCTTAGTTCTTGTTGAATTACAGTAATACGTTTTGAAGAAAAAAAAAAGTGTCTCTTAGGATTTAATATTTGTATTGTGGTGATTTACTGGCGTATCTAAACAATACGAGGATACTGTGACTTTGAAATGAGAAATTAATTATTTTAACGTGACAAATGATAATGATGATCAAGTTTGTGTTGTTTGGTTCTTGTTTAAAATGAGAGAAACTCGTGGAAATTTCTTTTTAATCTGATAAATCATTCTACTTATTTGAAGATTTTCTTGAGTTCAAAATTTGTAATATTACTATATTCAGTCTTCCAAATGAGTGACTACAAAAAAGAAAATCTATGATGTTATTACATTCATAATACTATTTCTCTACATCAGTTAATCACAAATGGTGACGTCAATCGATCGTATGCAATGTTTACATTAATCATATCAAATAACAGACATGCAAAAAAGAATGAGACATTTTCGACGAATAATTATTTAATTTAACTCAAATCATTAATCATCAGTGATAAAATCATGTTTTTTACTTTTTCTACTTGTAAATTAGAGAAAATATCGAAAAAGTTGAGTTGATCTTTCGCTGTTTTAACGGTCGGTCATGCCTTTTCGTGATAGATTTTAAATCACAGATGTGTATTCACAGCAGCAGCAGCATCAACCACCTGTGTGATTATGATGTCGAAGAAAAGAAAAGAGAGACAGATTTCTTTTCATTGAGCACAAAAAAAACATAACAGATTAATTTCACTTTTGTTTTCCATGATAAACGTACGTGCGTATATTGACTAATAAACTCTTTGTTTAGCTTGTTTTTCTAATTAAATCGAGATAATGATCATTTAAACAAATGTTTCTAGTTTCTACTTCCGTTATTATTTCTATTCATTTTCTTTTTAAGTGTACTTATTATATAAGAACATGCTTTTCTTATGTCATAATATATATCAGTTGATCAATTTATGTTCTATAGGATTATTCTTATAGTAATCAAACAATCCAACTGTCAATAGAATTTTCTATGCGACTGGGTTTCTTCTCACTTATCTTTTTCGCGGATATTCAAATGTAATTTTCAATCCATAGATCGAGAATAAAATATTGCTTTGTTAATTTATTGATGAAATGTAACGATGCACTTTATCTAATTCTCCATTTTCTCGGTTTCCTATTGAGAAAAAGAAGAAGAAGAAGAAGGGCAGTGAACAGCTAAGCAGTCAGACAGACCGATAGACTGTGATGACGCGACTCTACCGCCTTCTTCTTTTGTCTTTCTGTCATTAAAATGACCAAGTAATCCGTTTGAAAGTGCAATAAAGATAACAATTGATGTCGTCAGTTGTAAATGATGACCAGAGCGGAAAGAAATAATAATTAACTGAGTCTAAGATGCATTTCTATTATTCCAAGAATAACTTCTCATGCAATCAAATTTAGCATAAACATTTTACTGTACAAACTGAATACGATCGTCTTCTTCTTCCTTCTCCTCAATCAATATTTACTTGTTAAATTCGATGCATCTTAAACAAGAATTTTCTTAAAGAACTCAACTGAGAATATTAATAAGACACGCGTCCGACATTCGATCTAATCATTGTTCATCATCAGTAATTGTAATTGTCAATGAGGGAAAAAAATCGAGACACATAGTCGAACAAGGTCACAAAAGTGATCATTTGAATAATGAGTATTTATTGCATCATGGTCATTTGTAAGCATCCTCGAGAGTCTCATTCATTTAATTTGTATGTCGAACGGAGCAGTAGAGCATAAACGAAAAAGATTAATCAATGTTCTGGCGTCAGAAGTTTGAGAGAATATGGTACGCACACGACTATTGTTCGAACAGATGAACTTTCTCACTGCCGTTCAGTGACTTGTTTTAATGAGTATACATTTCTTTCTTTTTTCAATCAGCAAACATTGAAACAAGAAAGACAACTATGTTTTTGTTTCTCTCCATGTCCAATTTTTCGTATCTCTTCAGGAGTAACACCTTCGTTTTCCTTTTTTGTCTTTTTCTCATTGATTTAGTGTTAGTCTCGAAATAGTTATCATATGTCGATATATCGATGAGTTAATACGTGCGTGTGCGTGTGCGTGTGTGAGTTTATTGTTGATAGTATCATTATTTCTCATAGTGATATATGATAGACAGAGATAGTTGAGTGAGATGATGATTTGCTTCGACGAGCATAAACGATATTCACTTTTATAAATCGATTTGATCATTATCGATATTCTTTCGAATGAAAGAAAGAAAGAAAGTGATCTCGATCGATCTTGAACTTGTTTTGATTTGTTTTCTGTCCATATGTATTTGTATAAACTAAATCCATTTTCTTTGCCTTGAAAGATATCATTACTAATTTTCTTTACTATCAACAAACCTTCGCGTTTTCTTCATCGGCTACTAAACCTTGATAGAGATTTCTTCGTCAGTATATTTGTTTGTTCAAATATACATATTCAACAGCTTGTATAGCTTAAAATTAGCGTCAGCTCGTACGTATACAATGGATATGGAAAGAAGTCGAAAGGAAGGACAAAAGTGATTATCATATTCTGTTTGATTACAGATTGACAGTTAACTGTTTATCATTGATCAACAGATGACTATCGAATATTCGTCTAGCGAAAGTAAACTCTCGAAGAAGATACTTGAACAAAATTTTATTAGCAAATAATAGTCGAGAAATCAGTGTCAATGAATCTCAATTGAAGATATGAACGAGCGTGAAAATAGCTATTGCTTTAATCGCACATTTTTTTTGTCGATGTCTTTGATTTCATTTCATTTCTTCTTCTCTCGTTTTTTTTTTGTAAGCACATCTGTTCGGCGACAAGGTGTGACGGACGACTTTTAGAATTAGTACCACCTCATCCATTCACTCGCACATTCTTTTCTTTTCCTTTTTTTCTTTCTCTTCTTTCTCTTGCTCTCTTCTCTTCTCTTTTTTTCACGTTTTCTTTGCACTAGTGCAACAACAAATGACATTATTATATGGACATTTCATCGTCTATGCTCAAGATTGTGCATTTACATCAAATTCATTTGATTTCTTCTTCTTCTTTTTGTTTGTTGTGTTTACAATAGTAACAGTTGAGTCGTCCTCGTCGTCTTTCTGTATAAATACTAGCACGAGTTCGTCCTACTAAGATGAAGACTTATTGAGGTAATCATTCTGAACAGAAGTGCGACGAAAGAAAGATTAACTCGCCGATTTCTATCTCAATTGCTATCCTTCCTCCTTTAAATAAGCTGCTTGTTATGTTTATATATATATATATACGTATATATGCGTGTGCATATGATTTCTCCTCCTCGTTTTGCTCATCGTAACAAATACAGTAAGTCCATCTTGTGTAATATTAAATGAGTCTGATATCCCGCTTGGTTGATTAACGAATATTGACCAATATGGCGCTGATAAGAGAGTCTTAAATGATCATTTTCTCGCATTTTTGATCACATGTCGTGCAGGACATAGAATTCTTCTTGGTTTTTCCATCTCTCTCTCTCTCTTTTTTTTATATATTAGATTGAAGAGTTATTACCAGAGGCGATAGCGGCAGCACACGTGTATATTGTCTTTCTACTAGCTCTTATCACCATATTGAGTGAATAAAAGAAAGTAAAGGCCAATTTACACCATATCATTGTTCATATACAGCCATTATTGTCATGTGTATTTAGATGATTTTTGTCTTTTCACTTGATTCTGATTATAGACATTGAGTTCGAGTATTACTAATATCGATAGAAATCAAATAATAATAATCTTCTTTCTTCGACATTCCTTTTTCCTTGCTCTATGCCAATCAGCAATCAATCGTAAGGTATCTAGGGATATCAAAAGCATACTTAATAATGGATTGGACAAGGTTTTAGTCTTGTCTTTCTTCGATATATCCAGTTTTTGCTCTCTAACTTATTATATGCACATATATATATATATATATATATATATATTGGAAGGACATGATATAAGATGCACATATGCACAAATCTGCACTACGAGAGCGATTGTATATTGAGCGCGTGCGTGCATGCACATTAGATAGAATCGCCGCACACATATACATACAGATGTTAATCGGAGGACGCCTTTCGATCGCCATTCGTTTGTTCATTCATTCATTTTTTTCTCTTTTAGTTTATTTAACATGACTGGCACTTATCGACTACAACTGCCGTTACTCATCATCGCATATGTCGTATTCTCATCTCAAGCAAAACTTGTTCATACTATCGAATACAATAAACAATGTATGATAAACTTTGTCTCATAGTTTTTGTTTTGTTTGTAAATCAAATTAAATTAGCTTCGACGAAAATCAATCAGAAAATTCTTGTTGGACCAACTGATCTCAATGCACATCCGGATGAAACAATTCAATTTCCTTGTATTGTTTCCAAACAATCGGACGCAATTATCACATGGTGCTGGAATGATTTTTGTACATTGGGCAAAACACAATTGCTACGACATGAAACAACAATCGATGGTTTAATCAGTATCTATCAATATACTGCTTATCCAAGATTTCAGTTATACATCAATGAACGATTGAGTACGTAGAAGAAGAAGCTAATCGGTCATCTTCCGGAACTTCCATTTGCTAATTAATTTTCTTTTTCGACCAGTTCTATTGAAATATGACCAGCATGAGTAGTTTCTACCACCTAGTGCGTACGTGTAATGAAAAAGTAACACACTATCGTTTCTTCTTCGTCGTCTTTTTTTTTTATTCATCTTTCATTTTACCGGAAATACACATTATTCTTGATTATAGTCGCTATTCCTGCAGTCTAGTTTGCTAATTGTTGCATCGAATTTATTTCTTTTGGTCCCATCTCATTGACCCGTCACTTTCATTGTTGTCTTCTCAGGAGAGCAATTGTAGAAAATGAACAGGAAGTTTTTGACAAAAATGGACAGCTAACTAGATAGACATTGTATATGTGTCTATTGTCTGAGTCAGGAAATTGAATCTATATACGTAGTACGTATAGGTAATGTGCAATAAAAGAAAATGTTGAGGTGTTTCGATTTGATCAATATTTGATTGACTTTTTTCGAATCGATTCTCACCGGATGTATCAAAAAAAATACAAAGAATGACGAGCTCAACAAAAAACAATCGCAAAAAGAATGAATCTCTATTCGTTTAGATCACTATAATTTGTCAATTGTTCATGTGTCAAATAAAGATGAAGGGATATTTCAATGTCAAGTACAGAGAACAATGAATGCACACGAAGCACGTTCAGAACGTGTTCATTTAACTCTTATTGGTATGATAGATACTTGAGACAGTTTAGGTATATTTCTCTATTGACCTTCTTTCTTTTCCTTTTCCTATTAGCTCCACCGAATGGACAACCGACATTATTAGTACCTAATATACCATTAAAACAAGGTCAATCAGCTAATATCACCTGTTTATCGAGTCCATCGAAGCCAGCATCGAAATTGGTTTTCTATAAAAATGACCAGGCCATGGGTCCTCAATCATCATTGAGAATTTCATATGAAGTTGATATGAAAACAAAAAAGAATATGACAAAATTAGTTTATACAATCGATGATCCAGATAGTACGTGGGATAATGCACGAGTTCGATGCGAACAAATTTATCAATATGTGGATAACTATCGAAAAGAAGTTTCTGCCAAACTACAAGTGTTTTGTATGTTTTTTATTTTTGAAATTTAAAATCAATCACGAACGATTCAATTTAGATAAACCCAAAGCTCGTATTGAGTCACAAAATCGTTACCCATTGACCGTTAATTCGACTGCAACATTTCGTTGTATTGTTCACGGCAATCCTGAACCACAATTTCGGTAAGAAAAAACCAATTTCACTAGAATTTTAAAATCTCAAATCACTTATCCAACTAGATGGTTTGCTAATTCAATGGATTTAACATCTTTAAAAAGTTCAGTTATAAATATTCCTCTATCAAGACACGTACATAACCATTCAATCGGTTGTACAGCCATGAATATCATCGGCACAACGAATACTAGTATTCGATTATTAATTCGCTGTATGTAGAACTAAATTTTGTTATTTTCAATGAATATTTTATTTTCACAAACACGAATAGTTCCTCCTGTATTTATTATCCGACCGCCGAAATTCATTGTTCTCGATTTGGATAAAATGCCTTCGATAAGTCCGATCGTTGTTCGTTGTATTGTCGATTCATTTCCTCGTTCGAAAGTCACTTGGCATCGTAATGGACAAGAATTACTTGAAGGTCCTCTATTCAATCTTTCGAATATAACAACACGAGAACAACAAGGTGTTTACTCGTATCGAGTTGATACCGATGGATTTGAATCGATAACAGAAAATTTCATTGTCTATATCAAAGGTTTGTCAAGAGAATTCATCATTTATTCAATGAAAACAACGAGAAATCGTACTTTTCTAGGCAAACCGTTAGTCTATATTCAAGAATCTGATCAACCGAGATTAACATTCAATCGTGAATTCGAATGTCAAGTGTATTCATCTAGTCCAATACTTGTATGCATTAAAAGAGAATTGAATACGAAATGTAGTTGTTGTTTTTTCTTCTTCTTAGAAAATCAATTGGAAATTAAATGATCAATCGATAGAATCGAGTGATGAGACTTCGATTTCGACGATTTGTGATGATTTTAGTTGTATATCGAAATTAATAACAACTAATCGAAAGATTTTTTCATCGACAACGAATCTCAATCGTTTGTCATGTCTAGCAGAAAATGAACTCGGAATTGAACAAAGTCGTCTCTATCAAATCAATATCTACGAAGATGCTTCGAGTTTTCTCATACCAATAGTCTTAGGAATCTTTCTCTTAATCGTTCTTCTATCAATGGTAGCCATCATTTGCGGATGTCGAGCAAGACAAAAACGAAAACGTTCAAGTAACAAAAAACAATAGCAAAAAACTCATATTTAACTTTGATTTCTAGTGAAAAAATTACCTGTTGTGTACGATGCACACTACTCAATCAATGAACTGATTAAAGATGTTGGTTGTTTGCGTACAACCGATCTACGACCGCGTCACACAATGTTGCATGACAACGATAAATTATCATTAAAAATCGATCAAACGAGACTCGAACCGACAGGTACGATTTCACTTTTGATTTTTGATTTGTTTTCTATTTGCATTCGATTGTTTAGATCATCTACTGACGACATTATTTAATAATAATACAAAGAAATTATTAGATAATCTATCGAATGAATCATCAACGAACAGTTCAGGATTCCATTCGAAATCAACAACAACAACATTCAATGCAGAATACAGTCCGAGATTTGCCGAAATCAATGATTACAATTTTCCAGGTTCGTCGAAAATTTCACCGTCAAGTTTCATCACTTTTCAGTTTTTTTTTCTATTTAGGCATATCTCCATTATACACATCGCAATATCAAATGAATGTGTGATACAAAAGACAAAATGAAAGACTTTTTCTTTTTTTTTTAAATGTCAGATGTATTTTATTTGTTTAATTGGAGATCATTTTCTTTTCTTTTCATGTTAAATAAGTCTTGGTCAATCATTTTGAATAAAACATGATCGCGTACGATTTGAAAGATTGTATAAAAACTATGAAAGAAAATCAAGTAACTCGCAAGAATTTGACAAAGAAATCGACCGGCGATGATCCAAGATAGTTGACAAAGAATCAAGAATAGACAAAGACGAAATTGTAGCGATGAAAATGTTTTTAGATTATGAAACAAATAAAATAATAATCGGTGAGATATGGATTGAGGATGTGCAGCATTAGTGTGAGAATGTTGAGCGAGAAAATAGTGAGAGGAGATTTTAATGACACTGTTTTCGGGATAAAAATTACATTCAGATGACCATTCGGAAATGGATTTCGTCGACGGAGAAGATGATTGTCGGTGCCATTGGCCAAGATGAGTTGCAAGATGTTGAAGATTTAGTTGATATTGAATAGGAAATAGAAAGTGAACATGAGTAAGAAATGTTGATAATGCAAAAATAATCATTAATATTGGAAAATGTTGACTTTCGAATGAGATTGAATTTGAATCTAAACAAAATATAAAAGAAAACTAGTTTTTTTTACTCAATCATCTCGTTTTACTTTTATGAATGACCGGTATTAAATCAAAGAACATAAACGATATGTATGTTCGATAAACAATAATAAACGATCGCCGTTCAATCATATTCCATTGATAATCAGCTTCGTCTCGGATTTCTGCATAAATATTTGAATGTAGATGTCGATCGAAGTTTTGTTCGGTAATAGATAACCATCGAAGTGGAGAGATGAGAGAGAAAAAAATGATTTTGAATGGTGAATTCGTTTTTCTTGAAATGATAAATGGTCGAGAAGAAAAATGATTGATTGAATTTGATGTATTTAGACATGATGGAGAAAATCGACGATCGTATGGCCGTGAAAAATTGATTTTCATTGATGAAGTTTTGCCGATATTACAGAATAAATTTGGTTTTTCAATATACGTCGAAAGTAGAAAATGATAAACGATGAAAATAGAAAGAATATATGGCAGTCGATGTGTAACAAATGTATGATAGTATATCCAACTTGTAAATGAAAGATAAATACTTAAAATCATTGCAATAAATATGAATCGACATTGAAATTGCCGTTTGACATATTTTTGTAATTGAAACGAACATTTCTCTTGTATAATCCATACAAATCGAATAACGAATTCGAATATACTCAGAATAGATAATGTTATGTACATATATTTATCGATTAAATTTACATTTATTAAAGAATGTGTGAAACCATTCTGTTTATTTTCAATCAGGAGAAAACTAGTCGTTTCATAATTGATCTTTTGAATATTGTTTTTGTAATGAATGGTTTCATTTTTCGATTCACGTGAATCAAACCAAAAGACTTTATGATAAAGAAGAACATATACTGTGTTTAAATGAATTAAATTTTGTATTGTGATATAAAAACAATAGATAAAATCATTTCGAATTTGGTCAACATGAACCGATTGTTTTTTGGAATTATTTATTAGAAGTTTGTCATTCATAGAATTCTGATTAGTGAGCTTTTTTAGGCCATTTTGACTTCGACGTTGATGCATATTGCAAATGATTGTATGCTTTGTGTAAATCCTTCGCGTAGCTATGTGTTGTTTTAAAAGTTAATCAACTGTGTGCAATGAAGCACAACAGAAAAGGGAAGAAATTTAGCTAACGAACATAAACAAATTGTATGTCTACATTGATTTGTAATTTGTTTCGTAGAATATTGTAATTGTTTCGATAGAATTGAATATTTTACTATGAGTTTTATTGTTTGTTTTGGACACAAAGATATACTTTGAATAAGTAATAAAACTAATATAGTATGCACAATGATAATCATCGCAAAATATATTGCGTAGGCACTCGATAACTAAAAAATATACTTGGCAAGGTCATTTCTTTATATTTAGCTAAAAGCAATCGACCGTGTCTCTACTAGTTAACTGAATTTTATTTTATTTTTCCGAGAATAAAAATGTAAATGATAATTTGATAAAAACTTTAGAATCTATGATAAACTTCATATTTATTTAACTATGAAAATGTGTACTTAAGCAAAACATTGATACTTCCTAGAGGGATTCAGTTTTTATATAGGAAATTATGAGAAAAAGTATGTTTTACGTTTTCAATCAAATGGATTTCTTTCTGTAAAAATAAATTGCTTTCGATAGGAATTTTTATTCGTATTGCTCTAGTTATGCTTTATGTACACTTCATAAAACTCAATGTGGGTGAGAAATCATGAAGTTTGTTGATTGAAGATAAAGCAAAGAAAGAAAAAAAGAAATAAACGTATTTAAAAAAAAGAAAAGTCTACATAAAATATACAAAGCGACGCATTGTCATCTATCTAGCAGACTTCGTTTTTTTTTTTCGTATACCACTCTTATCTATTACAGCTGTACCATGGGTGTTCGTAATACAAATTTGACTACGATAATTACAATTCTTTTATGTTATAATATAGTGATCACACAAAGTATTGAATACTTGATATTTCTACAAAAAATCTTTGTATATATTGATTGATTTGACAGGTTTTCCTATGCAGAAATTATCGTCAGGCAATGGAACAACGGAGAATAAATGCACTTGTAAGAATGTTTGTTAGCAATAGAATTTAAACTTGTTTATGTATAGATCCGGATGAATTTCCGTTATTTAGTGATGACACTTGTATCTCTCGAGAAGCTTACACAGCCATCTTTCTGATAAGCATCATCTTAGCTGGAATATCTTTTCTATCACTTGCTGTAAGTAGACTAAATCATACCTGCATCTTGTATGTGTGTCATTAGGCTTTATTGTTTTGTCTCTGCCGCCGTTATTGGAAAGTTATTAAAGAGGATTATGACAATAGCGACGCTGAATCAAACGCTTCGAGTCGTTATCCACCAAATCCTAAAGCATTGCCTGCTGTCGACACTACTGCATCCGATAGTATGTAATCAAATATATATTCTTCTTTTTTTTGGTTAATCAAGAATAATTATTTTTCTATCTCTCATAGATAATAGATCACCACTAGGTGGACAAAGTGGAGTACAAACTTATCAATCAATATCGCAGACGTACTCGCCTGCTCCGTATGTAGTTGATGATCCTGTTCCAACGAATGCAGCGAATCAAAAACCATCAAGAAATAAACCACCATCGGATTCAATTCCTTTGGATACGTTGGATCGTCCGAAACCAACTTCTACAAAACCTAAACCAAAACCAAAACTATCTAAAACAACTGATTTAGATGATTATCATGATGAACCTCAACCGAGAGTCGATTCAACAGCGTTCTAAACAACGATATATTTTTGTACGATGTATTTTCTTTTCTTTCATATTGACATACAGAAAAATAACATTCGAGAAAACTTACTTTTCGTATTATTAAAAAAAACACACAGATCTAATTTCAATAATTGATGTATTATTATTATTATTCGTTTTTTTTTATTTTGACCAATAGAGAATATATCAAAGCACAAGTATTTCTGTTCATTTCAATTATTTGAAAATATCTGTCCACACAAACAAAAAAAAGCACACACACGCACATTTATGTATAAATGTATAGATAAAAAAAAATTAAACATCGGTTGCCAATTTGCTTCCGTTGCCTCCAACTCTAGCAGTTGTTGGATAATATGAACTGTGATACGATTGTTGTACTGGTTCTTGATAGTGACTGGTTGGTTGACCGTAGGATCGTTTGATTAATAAACGATTGTTCACGGGTGATCGTTGTGGTTCAACATCAGGCACAGTTTCTAATGTATAACCTTCCATATCAGCAAAACGAACGCGTTTCTTTTCAGTGAAACCATCACTCGAATGACTTCGTGGTGTTTGACGTAGCCACACATCACCGTGATGTTGTGGTGGTGGTGGTGGCGGTTGAGCATATTCTTCATCGGTTTCTACGATGAGCTGTGTCCGTCGTGAACGATAATTATTAGGATTTTGTCGTGTTATAATCACGGAAGGTGATGATGAATTTTCATCCGAAAATGATCCACTGGTTGTATCTCGAAAATAATATTCATTACTGTTACTATTATGTGTTGATGTTCGTGTTAGCAAAGCTGTCGAATTCGTATTCGGCCGTCGA
>Ga0209930_1000238_pt1 | contig 176303 bp, 201 predicted proteins | sample ThiBiot_500_biof_2_FD_183948 | JGI IMG/M metagenome (GOLD analysis project Ga0209930, IMG submission 183948) | Wastewater bioreactor microbial communities from Cape Town, South Africa - Thiocy_cont_500_biof (SPAdes) | ecosystem: Engineered > Bioreactor > Thiocyanate-remediating >...
TCCATCAAGCGCGTCCCGGCACGCTCTACGCGCGGAGCGGTAGGTTCGCCCGCGCGCCCATCCCGGCCAGTTTTCGAGCAGTACCTCTTTAGCCTCCCACGCGCTCGCAACCATCCTTCCGCCGGTGACTCTGAAATAGAGATTAACTGGTTTGGTGAAAGCAGCATCGGCCATCACTTCCTCCGACTTTTGAGCAAGCAATCGAATGTCGAGTTGGCATCGACATCTGGTGCTCAATATAGGGTTCGGAACCTCCCCGTCAAAGGAGCGGACGCATGACCTACGGCCAACGTTTGCGGTGAAAGTCGAGCATGGCTTTGTCATTGTGAAGCCCGATGGGTAGGGCTGGGATAAGTTTCTCCATTTCCGCAAAGAGGTTGTCGAGCAGGTTGCGCACAGCTGCGGAACTTACGAATATTCCCGGTCCGGAAGGTCTTCAGCCTGCGGACAGCATCAACGACGACCGGGCGGCCGTGTATCGCGACACCGTTATCGATTGGAGCGCGTCCGAGCAGGCAGCGGGATATTGCCGCCGCCAAACACTCAAGTATTCTAAGCGGGAAGATCGCCACGCCCATGCTTCGCATCGATCATCCAAGGCCGAGGGGCGGAAACGTCATCCAGTATATTGCCCCACTTTGCGAAAGACGCAAAAGCGTCTCGGGCGAACCAAAGGGGATAATCTCCTTCCAACGCGCAACGGCACGCACGAAGGGCGGTAGCGTGGGATATTCCACGCCTCTCTTTCGGCCAATCGTAGAGAAATTCCAGCGCGTCTTCGAGGCAGGAGACTTCTTGGGTAAAGTCCTTCCCGTTCGTCAGGACAACGGGATTTGTGAACGTCCGCTCATTCATCGGATCCTCCAAGTCAAACGAGTTTTTAGGCTCAGGGGATGCGCCTCGGACCGCTATGCCGGAGGCTCCGTCCAATATGCCGGTTCGACCACATGCGTTCAAGCGAGGGCGGCAAAATGACCATGATGGAACGCAAGGCGCGTGAAGCCTACGACCTCGCGAACCTTGGCGGCCGATGTTTGAGGCCAAGCCGGAGGGCACACGGTCTGCTATTTGCCTCGTTCATGGCGAAGGTGGACAAGCTCACCCATCAGGACCGGGTAAAGATGCTGATCGGATCCATCGGCAGAATTCGACCCAATACGGGGAATTTTACTCTCACGCGGTGGAGCCGTTGGGTGAGATCCCCAGCGGCTTTTTCGTCGGCGCCAGCGCCATGCATGACAGTAACTGGTGCAACCACAGAGTAATTTGCCAATTTGTTCCGGGTTGCAATTCTTGCTCGGCGGCTGGCTGGCTAGGTTGTGTGCCTGCTGATTCCCGCCGGTGCCAGTTTCCGACGCAGGGTCTTATCTACTTTAGGGCTCTTGTCCACCAGCTGACGCTTCAACGTATCATTCTTTTGTATGTCGCGATCGCTATTGTCGCTGCATCCAGCGAAGGCAATCGAGGCTAGCGCTACCAACAACAACCTGATCATTGCGCTGCTCCGGCTGGCGAAATTTCGACTGGAGCCGGGGATTTCAATCCGATCGCCGGCGGGTGTCATACCGGACACTCCTACACCGCCGAGGTAATGGCTGCGGCCCAGTTCGAGGACATGGAAAAATGCATGCGCGCCGCCGTTAGAGTTCTCAACGAGCGGGCCGAATTCTGCTGCCAAATGACTGAACGCATGCGATCCATGGAGCCGGAAGTGTCGGCGAAGTGGCGCGCCGCCAGCGATCAGGCACTGGAGCAGGCCTACAAGCTTCGCGCGAGTATGAGAATCGCACGGATCACCATCGGCATGCCTGCCGCTCGGCACCTTCGCTCGCCCATGCCGCGGCAGAGGCGATCGGTTCAGCGCGGATAACAAATTCCATGGCCATTTCGCCGCTGCACCAATTACATCATGGCGGTGAACCTCTCAATCAGCGCGGCACCGGAAAGCAGAATAAGGGCTGTCCAGGCCAGAGCCGCCATGCTGAAGATCAGAGCTATGAGGATGGCAGTTCCGTCCCGGGCAATGAACCCGAGAGCGAACGTTATCAGGGCAATCGCGGGTGCGACGTTGCCGAAAGGAATTGGCAGGATAATCGCAACTGCCAGCAGCAGCAACGGCACGGCCAGAATAATTCTGGCATGACGTCCAGCTAATATCGGCAGCCGATCCTCCTTCAGAAAATATTCGCCCCTGCGAAGCCACGGCAGGGCGCGCGCAATGATGTTTCGCAGTGCCGCTGCCGGCACTTTCCCGCGCCGCAGAAATGCCGGCAGCCAGAGGGCCCGGCTGCCGGCCAGGACCTGAACGGCAACGAGGGCGATCAAGCTACCGGAGACCATACCAAACGGGCCTGGTATCGGAATAAGGGCTATGAGCGTGAGTACGAGCAGGACGAGACCGATGCCGTTCGTGCCCAGCCGATCCAGTAATTCACCGATGCTGATGGGCTCCCGTCCGATTATGCGCGCGATTTCCAGAACACTTCTGGTAAGCGGGCTTGGCCGACGCTTGATCGGACGATCGGGATCGACTGGCATTTTCAGCTGCACCGATGCACCGATACCTCGGTCCTCACGCGGTAGCGCCGATGAGGAATGGTCGCGCAGCATCAACGGTTCCCCGGCATTGCGGTGCGGCCTCAACCAGGAGTGCTTCCGGACTGGAAATTCCTGTCCAGAAACGCGCCGTCGCCTCGATGGCCCACCACGGGTTCGTGGTAGCTCGTTCGGCAATGCTTCGCGCTGCACTCTTCGCGCATTCGGTTACTTCAGAGACGAGGGCCTGCGGAGCGTTTGCGCCTTGCAGCATCTCCGTCAGATAGACGTGAAGCGGCTCGACAAGCATCAGACCGATTAGCGAAACGAGGATTTCCTGCATGTTCGTGATCCTCCTGGGTTCGGATCGAGTGTTTTTCGATGTGGTCCTGCAGTGGGCGTTCAATTCAGTCGTTGTTGAACGTGCTCTACCGGTTTGCTCACCGCTTGCCTGTCTTCAAAGGTCCTGAACACGCCGCCTTGCCCGCAGGCCCACGACGAGAAAGTCGCCGGCGAGAACTTGGGGCACCCTCAGGTCGGCGAGAGAGACCTGCGCCCCGATAGAGATAAGAATCGCCGCAAATGGGAAGGCGCCGCCAAACAGGCGCGGCAAGTCCGCCTGTGAACAGGAAACCAAACTCACTCCAGATTACCCTCTGCCGGTCGGGATGCCGGATTAAGGTCCGACATCGTGAAAGCGCCGGCAGCTATCACCAGAGGAGCCCGGACCAAGGACTTCGCCTGAGATTGGCTCCTTCCCGGCATTTTTCAAGAGATCGGCCACTTTTTGTGAGCGCTCTCTTGCCGCGACGCATCGGCGAAGCCACGTAAGCGTCGTTCGGTCCGGAGTTCTCTGACGATCTGTGATGTCGGACCCCTTTGCCTGATGGGTGCGTCGGGCCCGGAACACTAGGAGATTCCGCCAGGAATGGACGCATTCCCGCCCAACTTTGCCGAGCCTTGGAAAGAACCCAAACCCACGCCTTTCGGAAAATCCTGGACGGCGGGTCTTGGGCGCTTTGATCGTGCGCTGGTTGTGATCAATTGTCACAGCCGCTCCGGCGAGTTGGCCGCTAGCTCCGTCATTGCCCAACTGAAGGCTGCGGATGTTGATCCCATCGTATTCTCCCCCGACAGTCCAACGGAGGTTTCGCCCTGGATCGAAGCGAACGCAGCCGGCGCCGGAGCCGTGATCGTGGCCGGCGGGGATGGCAGCTTGAATGCAGCCGCGCCGGCGCTTGTAAAGACCGGGCTTCCGCTCGGGATCCTGCCGACGGGGACGGCGAACGATCTGGCCCGTACGCTCGGATTGCCTTTGCGCCTGGAGGATGCCGCAGACGTAATCCTGACCGGCAACTGGCGCGAGATCGACCTTGGAGAGGTCAACGGGCACCTGTTTTTCAATGTCGCCAGTCTCGGTTTGAGCGCGGATCTCGCTCGCGATCTCAGCCCTAAGGCAAAGCGCCGCTTCGGGCGGCTGAGCTATATGCTCGCAGCCCTGAAGGTGCTGATGAGGGCGCGCCCGTTCCGCGCCGCGATCGTGGAGCGTGGTCGCGCCGTACGAGTCAGGACGTTACAGATCGCGGTTGGTAATGGCCGCTATTACGGCGGAGGGCTTGCCGTCGAGCATTCGGCTGAGATCGACGACGCACACCTTGACCTCTATTCGCTCGAAGTCGCTCGCCTCTGGAAGCTTGTCCTCATGGCGAAGGATTTCCGTTTGGGCCGGCACGGATTATGGCGTGAGGTGAGGGCGGTGCGTGGGACATCGTTTGAAGTCCGCACGCGGAAGCCGCGACCGATCAATGCTGATGGCGAATTGGTGACGTTCACGCCCGCCCGGTTTTCGGTGCGGCCGAAGGCCGTGCGCGTTTTCGTGCCCTTTGTCCAAACGGCAGCAGGCCGCCTAAGCGGTGGCGTTGTGGAAAATCCACCTGTGACTGTCGGCCGCTGAACAGGCAAAATGGACCAGCGCCAACAACCTCGTGCATCCGGGTGGCGTTTGAAAATTTTTGATCAAGCCGGATTAAGCTCCCTATGGGCTCCGTATATCGGATATGGGTAGACTGAAATCCCGTTTCGACATCGTCGGCCAGCTCGGGCATCTGCGGCGGTACGCGCGCACCTTGACGCGCGACGGCGCGGATGCCGAAGACCTCGTGCACGAAACTCTTCTCCGCGCCTATGAACGGCGGAACGGTTTCCGTGCCGGCGGCAATTTGCGCGCCTGGCTGCTCTCGATCCTACACAACACGTATATTGACGGATTCCGCGCCCGCCGGGCCGAGGCGCGCCGCGTGGCGCAAGCTGCGCTGGTTGCGGAGACACAATTCGAAGCACCGCAGGAGCACTCGGTCCGCTTTGCTCAGCTTCGGCGAACTTTCCTTTCGCTGCCGGAGGGGCAGCGGGCTGCGCTCCACCTCGTCGCGATCGAAGGATTATCCTACGAGCAAGCGGCTTCGACGCTTGGGATTCCAACGGGAACGCTGATGTCCCGGCTGGGCCGCGCCCGCGCCAACCTGCGGGCGATGGAGGACAAGGAGCGCCCCATCGGCTCGGAACACCTCAGGATCGTTGGAGGCAGGGATGGATGGGTTTGATGACCCTGTGACCAATGCCGATTTCGATGGCTATGTCGACGATCAGCTTTCACCTGAAAGGCGCATCGCGGTCGAGGCGTATCTTTCCAGCCGTCCGGGAGATGCGACCCGGGTGATGGCCGACCTGCGCACCAAGGGCGAATTGCGCCTGGCGCTGGCCGGGTTCCGTGGCGTGCCCCGACCCGCCTCGACAGAAGCAGCGCGGCGTCTGGAACGCGCTCTGGCCCGGGACCGATGGCTCGGCGGACTGCAGCGTGTCGCCGCCGTCGGGATTTTCGTGGCGGCGGGGTGGCTGGCGCATGCGGGCTTCGGACCGCTGCTCATCTCCCATGTGGCCGCGTCGACGCAGCCCCCAGCCTATGTCCGCGATGCGGTAATGGCTGATCGAACCACCACGATGCGGGAATCCATGGCTTCGCAGCCTGAGGCGCGCGTCTACGATCCCGGCGAAATCCGCTCGGCGACGGCCATTGTCATGCCCGAACTGCCGAAAGATTGGCGCGTGAAGGACGTCCAAATCTACCCGTCCGAGTTCGGGCCGAGCGTGGAGATCGCCATCGAAGCCGGCAGTCTCGGCAGTCTGTCCCTATTCGCGGTGCGGCCGGGGAGCTTCGACGTCGTCAAGCCTTCGGTCGTGACCACGGGGGATGCGAAAGCCGCCTATTTCCAGGTCGGCGAGGTCGCCTACGCACTCGTCACCACAGCCGATAACCGCGACATCGGCAGCGCGGCCGAGCGCCTCGCCGAGACGCTTTACTGATCCTGCTTTCTGTCAACCGACGAGGAGAAATTCAATGAATCCCCCAAACTACGGCTACCGCGCAGGCTTGGGAGCCCGCTCCGATGCCCTCTACGACGAGGGCCTGCGCAGCCACATGCTGCGCGTCTACAACTATATGGGCCTTGGCTTGGTGCTGACCGGAGTCGTCGCCTTTGTCGTCGCCTCGACGCCAACGCTCTACGTGCCGATCTTCTCGACGCCGCTCAAATGGCTGGTGATGCTCGCGCCGCTCGCCTTCGTGCTGTTCTTCTCCTTCCGGATCCAATCCCTCTCGGCCGCGGGCGCGCAAGCAATGTTCTGGGCCTTCTGCGCGGTGATGGGCCTGTCGCTCGCCTCCGTGTTTCTGGTTTTCACCGGAACGAGCATCGCCAGGACCTTCTTCATCGCCGCCACAATGTTCGGCGCTACCAGTCTCTACGGATATACTACCAGACGTGACCTGACGCAGTTCTCGTCGTTCCTGATCATGGGACTGATCGGCGCGGTGATCGCCAGTCTGGTCAACCTCGTCCTTGGCTCTACCGCGCTGCAATTCGCCATCTCGGTGATCGGAATCTTCGTCTTCATCGGGCTGACCGCCTGGGACACGCAGACGATCAAGGAGCAGTATTCCGAAAACTTTGATGCCGAGTCGCAGCAGAAGCTCGCTGTGTTCGGCGCCTTCTCACTCTACCTGAACTTCATCAATATCTTCCAGTTGTTGCTGCAGTTCACCGGCCAGCGGGAAGAGTGATGGTCGGAAAAGGCTTCACAGCTCCTAAAGCTCAAGAGTGGTCGTTCCGCGCCTCGAACGGGCGCTGCCCAACGCCGTCATGCGTATGTGTGCGAAAAACCGCAGGCCACGTGGTTTCGAACAAAGCCGCCCTTGAAAGTCGCTTGCACTGCGCCCAAATGCCGAGTGCGGGCCGGGCCCCTCTGACTGTCGCCGTTGGTGATCGTGATGTCGGACCGCATAAAAGGGCCCGTTCCAAGGTATTGAAGCACATCAATCCGGTTCGAGTGGGCTCAGATCCAAAGTCGATTCGGAGATTCGGATGACGTCTTCCACCCCTGGTCTAATCTGCCCTTCCTGTCGCGTTGGTCTGGTCATGAGCGAGCGGCAGGGCATCGAGATCGATTATTGCCCGCAATGCCGCGGTATCTGGCTTGATCGAGGCGAACTCGACAAGATCATCGAGCGCGCCGGCAGGGAAGCCGCATCCGAGCCGCTATCGTCATCCTACTCGAGGCCGCAATCTGGGCGCGGCTACGACGACGATTATGATCGCTCGCGTGATCGTCGATATCCCAAGCGCAAGAAATCGTTCCTCCAAGAATTGTTCGACTGACCGTGCAAGTCTCCGCGAGGCAGAATATGCGCCTGCTTCGCCTCACGACCGCTTCCTTGAGGGTTCCCAAGCGGCCCTCTCAGCATTCATTGAGGAATTGCCGATGCCGACTTCGCCTGCCGTCCGATTTGCAGCCCTGTTTGCGGGCCTGTTCTTGGCCTTTTCCATGATTGCGACGGATCACGCGGAAGCCCGCCGTGGCGGCAGCTTCGGCAGCCGGGGTGCGCGCACCTTCCAGGCGGCTCCACCCACAAGGACGGCGCCGACACAAACCGCTCCGGTCGAGCGTTCGATGACGCCCAATACCGGGACCAGCAATGCGGCACGCCAGCAGCCGGCAGGCATGCAGCGTCTGGGGTTCCTGAATGGCTTTGGCGGATCCATGATGCGCGGCCTACTGCTTGGCGGTCTGCTGGGCCTTCTGCTGGGACAGGGCTTTGGCGGTTTGGCCGGCATGTTCGGATTTCTCATCCAGGCGCTACTCATCGGCGGTGCGATCATGCTGGCAATCCGCTTTTTCCGGCAGCAATCGGCGCATGCGCGGACACCGCAGATGGCCGGCGCCAGCTTTTCCAACGGCGTAAATGGTTTGGGGCGCGGTGACACGCACCAGCGCAAAACGTCTAACGCTTCGACGTTCGGTATCCCAGGCATAAGCTCTGGGCCGAGTCGTAGGATCGACGCCATTGCTTCAGAGGACATCATGCTGGCCCAGGACGATCTGGATACTTTTCAGCGGATGCTGACGGAAGTTCAGGAAGCGTTCGGGCGCGAAGACCATGGTGCGCTACGCCGCCTGGTGACGCCCGAAATGGTTTCCTACCTGTCGGAAGAACTGGCCGACAACGCTCAAAATGGCGTCCGCAACGATGTATCGGACGTTCATCTGTTGCAGGCCGATATTGCCGAAAGCTGGCGTGAAGGTGACCGCGACTATGCGACGGCAGCGTTGCGCTATTCGTCGCGCGACGTGACACGGGAGAGGGCGACGGGCGAGATCGTCGAAGGCGATGCCGACCAGCCCACGGAAACAACCGAGCTGTGGACCTTTACCCGCCCAAAGGGCGCTGAGTGGAAACTTTCCGCGATCCAGCAGGCCTGATCCTCTCGTCGAAAGACGTTCTGCTGATCGGCAGCACCTGCCATGGCGACCTGGCTCTCTGGCCGGCTTCCAAGAACGGTGATGTCGAGCTGGATGTCCAAACAGCCTGGTGTTCGTGGAGTTTCATGACCATAGCTCGCACGCGCGCATCAGACACAAACCTGCCGGCGCGGACATTTGCTGTATTCGGTCGAGCCGCAGATTCGGGTACCCCAACGAATAATGGGTCCACATGAGTGAATTTCTTACCCCGGAAGCTCTTTCCGCCCTCCTTCAGGTCATCTTCATCGACCTGGTCCTGGCCGGCGACAACGCCATCGTCATCGGCCTTGCCGCGGCAGGCCTACCGAAACACCAGCGCAACAAAGCCATCCTTGTCGGTATCGTCGCCGCGACGGTGCTGCGCATCGGCTTTGCCGCCATAACCACCCAGCTTCTGCAGGTCATTGGACTTCTGCTTGCAGGCGGCGTCCTGCTTTTGTGGGTCTGCTGGAAAATGTGGCGGGAGCTTCGCGCGGGCCATAGCCAGGAAGCGACCGACGTGCTCGAAGGCCGCGAAGCCAGCTTCGATGGCAGTGCGCCGCGCAAGACCTTCGCTCAAGCGGCATGGCTGATCATTGTCGCCGACGTATCGATGTCTCTCGACAACGTCCTCGCCGTCGCTGGAGCAGCGCGCGAACACCTGACCGTCATGGTGTTTGGCCTGGTACTGTCCATCGCGTTGATGGGATTGGCGGCAACCTACATCGCCCGCCTGCTGCAGCGCTATCGCTGGATCGCCTATGCCGGTCTCGCGATCATCCTCTATGTCGCGCTGGAGATGATCTACCGTGGAGGCCAGGAGGTTCTAGCCTACATTAACCTCTGACATCTTGTCGACGACTTGGCTGATTTCGCTGAAGCAGCTTGGCACCGACCAAGTCAAGTGCACTGTTTTCCCGCGAGCCCCATACCCAGCAAACCAGCCGACTGCACCAGTACAAATAGCAACGCGATCCACGCATCGCTGTATCTGTCAGGCAGATGACCGCCCAGCGCCACCGCCGCCACCTCGCCCGCGACGTGCGTCGTCCGATTGGTGAGTACTCCTCTGGCTTAAATGACCAAATGCAGCGCACGGGCTGGTCGACAGCCGCGACGGAGCCTCAATCGTAAGCAGAAGCCGGCCGCTATAGGGTTGCACACGTCCATCGCCAGCGTCAGCCTCGGCCGCCTGATTGGTTGCTGGGTTTCTTCGCCCAGGACAAAGATGTCGGCCTTGGTATGATCAACGACGACCGCCAGTGGACGGGTGATCTTGAATGATACGGGACGGCCGTTGTCGACTTGGTGAGGGATGCAGGTCTCCGTGTCATCCAGGCGGCCGACACCATCGGGTGCGCGGAATGATCGTGCCCGCGCTTTCGGCCGAGGCGAAAGCATTCTATGAGCGCATCCGTTTCGAGCCGTCGCCGCTCATCCAATGACGCTTATGGTCATGTTGGCCGACCTGAAAGCGAGCCTGTGAACAGGCTCCGGCCTGAATTGACGAGCAAAGTGTACGGGTCACCGTGACCGGCGCAACCCAAAAACGATGCTCGGCGATATCCCTAAAACGGCAACGCTTCCGATCGCTTCACCTGGCCGAGGGCAAAGCTCGTTTCGATTGAAGCGACATTGTCCAAACGCGTGAGCTTGTCCTTCAGAAAGCGTTCATAGGCGTCGAGATCACGGGCGACGATGCGCATCAGATAGTCGCGCTGACCCGTCATAAGGTAACAGTCGACAACCTCCGCCCAATCGGCGACCGCCCGGGCGAAACGGTCGAGATCCTCTTCGCGCTGCCGCTCCAGCTTGATCGACGCGAATGCGCTGATCGGCAGGCCGACCTTCTTCTGATCGATGATAGCGGAGTAGCCCTTGATGATGCCAGCCTGCTCAAGCAGGCGCACGCGCCTTGCGCATGGAGATGGCGACAGGCCGACCCGTTCCGCCAGTTCGTTCGCCGTGATCTTGCCGTCGCTCTGGATCGCGGCGATGATCCTGCGGTCTATGGCGTCGATTTCTGATTTTGGCACGATGTTATGCCCTTTCGCCCTGCTGTTGGTGATTTCAGCCATTTTCCACGATAGACTCAAGCTTCTTTGGCTGAAAATACAAAGCCGACTCATTTACCATCTGGTCTCACGCGGAGATAGACGATGGCGCGAGATCCAATCGACATTCTGGCTGCGCTCGAAAGCAAGGTGCGATGGCTGGCCACGTGGATGATCCACAACGCCAATCACCTGCGCCCCAGTGATGACGGCCTCAAGGTCGGTGGCCATCAGGCGTCTTCGTCGTCGCTCTCAACCATCATGACGGCGCTCTATTTCTCCGCGCTTCGGCCGGAGGACCGGGCGGCCGTGAAACCTCATGCAAGCCCTACCTTCCATGCGATCCAATATCTGCTCGGCAACCAGACGCTGGAAAAGCTTGAGAATTTCCGGGGCTATGGCGGCGCGCAGTCCTATCCGTCCCGGACCAAGGACGTCGACGACGTCGACTTCTCGACGGGCTCGGTCGGGCTTGGCGTGGCGCAGACCCTGTTCGCCTCACTGGTGCAGGATTTCGTCCGCGCCCATGGCTGGGGACGCGAGTGCCCCGATGGTAAGATGGTGGCGCTGATCGGCGATGCCGAAATGGACGAGGGCAACATCTTCGAGGCGTTGCTTGAAGGCTGGAAGCATGGCCTGCGCAACGCCTGGTGGATCGTCGATTACAACAGGCAGAGCCTTGACGCCGTCGTACGCGAGGGCCTTTGGGCACGCTTCGAATCGATCTTCCGAAATTTCGGCTGGGATGTCGTCATCCTGAAGCACGGCACGTTGCAGCAGGCCGCCTTCGCCGAGCCCGGGGGCGAGAAACTCCGTGACTGGATCGACGCTTGCCCCAACCAGCTCTACTCGGCGCTCACCTATCAGGGTGGCGCAGCCTGGCGCAGACGCCTGCTCGACGATCTCGGAGATCAGGGCCCCGTTTCGCGGCTGATCGAGCGGCGAAGCGATGCGGAGATTGCAGCGCTTATGGGCAATCTCGGCGGCCACGACCTCCCCGCACTTCTCGAGGCGTTCGAGCAGGCGCGCGGCCATGACCGGCCGACCTGCTTCATCGCCTATACGATCAAAGGGTTTGGCCTGCCGCTCGCGGGCCACAAGGACAACCATGCCGGGCTGATGACGCCCTCCCAGACGGAGACGCTTCGCCAGCAAATGAATATTCGCCCCGGCCATGAGTGGGAGCCGTTCGAAGGGCTTGAAATCCCCCGGCGCGATCTTGAGCAGTTCCTGGCGCGGGTGCCGTTCGACAGCAGCGGCCGGCGTCGTTTCACCGCCCCAGAAATCGCGATCCCCGAAGCGATCGAAGTCACGGCGCAGCCGTCCATGTCGACGCAGCAGGGCTTCGGTCTGCTCATGCACGACATAGCGAAGGGCGATACCGAATTCGCCGACAGGGTCGTCACCACCTCCCCCGATGTCACCGTCTCGACCAATCTCGGCGCGTGGGTCAACCGGCGCGGGCTGTTCGCGCGCGAGGAACTGGCCGATACGTTCAAGGCCGAGCGCATCCCGTCGACCTTCAACTGGACGTTCTCCCCGCAGGGCCAGCACATCGAACTCGGCATCGCCGAGATGAACCTGTTCATCATGCTTTCAGCGCTGGGCCTGTCGCACTCGATCTTCGGCGAGCGGCTGCTGCCGGTTGGCACGCTCTACGACCCCTTCATCGAGCGTGGCCTCGATGCGCTCAACTATGCTTGTTACCAGGACGCCCGCTTCATCCTTGCGGCGACGCCGTCCGGCATCACGCTGGCGCCCGAAGGCGGCGCACATCAGTCGATCGCCACGCCGCTGATCGGCCTAGCACAGGACGGTCTCGCCAGCTTCGAGCCAGCCTTCGTCGATGAGCTCGCCATCATCCTGCGCTGGTCGTTTGAATATATCCAGCGCAGCGGGCATATAGCGCCAGACGAAACGAGTTGGCTTCGGGATCTGACGGGAGGATCGGTCTATCTGCGCCTTTCGACCCGCACGATCGAGCAACCGAAGCGCCAGATCGATGAAACGGCTCGCCAGGATATCATCAACGGCGCCTATTGGATGCGCAGACCCGGCCCGAACGCGGAGATTATTGTCGCCTATGCCGGCGCCGTCGCGCCCGAAGCGATCGAAGCCGTAGGCATGATGGCGGAGGATCGTCGGGATGTCGGCCTCATGGCCATCACGTCCGCGGATCGTCTTAACGCCGGATGGACCGCCGCCTCGCAGGCCCGCGAACAGGGCGCCGTCCGCGCCTTGAGCCATATCGAGCGCCTGCTGGCGGAGGTGCCGGCGCAATGCGGCCTGGTCACAGTCCTTGACGGCCACCCGGCAACGCTCGCCTGGCTGGGCGCGGTGCGCGCCCACCGGACCCGTTCGCTCGGCGTCGAGCATTTCGGGCAGACCGGCACTATCGCCGACCTTTATCGGCATCATGGCATCGACACTCATGGGATCATGCGCGCCGCGCAAGCCATCGTAGCGGGCCGGCCGCTGCGACATCTGCACATAGCTTAGAGCATCGGGACGGCTCTACTGGCCAATCGGCACAGGTTCCGTCTACGGTCTGGGCGTTTGCGTCGAGTTGTTCAGGGCCGGCGATGACCGGATCCTCGTCGGCAGAGATCCAACAGTCCGGCATAAATCGAACGGAGCCAAATCCGACCGGGCCGCTTTCCGATCCTATCGCCTTCTCCCATCGGCGTCTTGCCGTCCGTTAGATGCTAAGGCGGTACGCTGGCCCGCAAGCACGGCAGGGCGCTTCGGATTGCACGAAAAGCGCCAATGCTGCCCGCCGACTCGCAAATGCCACTGCCGAGCATACCGATATCATGCGAGTGACAAATGCTGCAGCGTGCGCCCATCATTGGGTCCCGGTTTTTATTGGGAGCCTGAGCGATGGCCAGCCCTGGAGTGCCGCAAAGAACTCGGAGTAACAATGAAGGTGAATACGGGCCACGACCTCAGCTCCAGGTCGGGATCGGACGGGCAATAGCGCATCACGGCGAACTTCTTCAGGGTGTCTTCGAGGGCGATGACGACCATCTCCACCGCGGCCTCGTAACACTGCCGCTTCCCATACAGCAAGTCATAGCAACCTTCTGGCCGCGCCAGGATGATCCCATCCGGACGCGCCCGAGAAACAGACCAAAGGCGGCACGAGCCGTCGCCCTTACCCTTAAACATCTCGGCTTTGAGCACTGGGGTGGCGATCTCACTATTGAGAGCGGGATATCCATTGGCTACGGTTACGGTTCTTCGACTGCAGATGTCGTGGCGGCCATTCGCGCCATAGCGGCCGCCTCGAGCGTAGTGCTGTGTCGCTCCACTATATGCCGGCTCGCAATTGCTGCGGAAGAGGCAAGCGATGCAATCGTCTATGGCGATCAAGCCGTGCTTTTCGCACACCGAGAAGGAACCTGCCTGGAGCATTTCGGCGGCGCGCTTCCTCCGCTTCTTGTGGTGGGCTTCAGGGATGGAAGCTCCGCACAGATTGATACCCTGCGCTTACCCCGTGTCCAGTACAGCAGCGAAGAAATCCAATTGTTCAAGGTGCTGCGAGCGCTGGTTTTTCGTTCTGTCAGGGAACAGAACCCACACATGTTAGGTCGCGTCGCGACGACAAGTGCTGAGATCAGCCAGCGACATCTGCCAAAGCCCCACTGGGAGGCTGTATCGCGGCTTGCTGCGGAGCTCGGTGCATTGGGTGTTCAGGTAGCACACAGCGGCACGCTCTTCGGTATCCTGCTCGATCCCGATAAATCTGGAGCGGCTGCAACTGCCGCCAGGCTTGCCAAAACAGTGAAGCGTGAAGGCTTCAAGGACGTCCAGACATTCGCACTCAATGCCGAAGGGACATGGCTGCCATGAGCGGCGCAGGCGACTATCTCCGCATTTTTGAAACGCCGCGCTTCGCGCGGCTAGCTCCCAATCTTTACGCGGCATGTTTCTCGCTAATGAAGCTCATGCCGGCGCGTTTCATGGTTGATCGTGCCGAAGCTTCGGGGCACCTGAAGCGAGGAGGGAGCATAATTGAGACAACCTCAGGCACTTTCGGCATGGCCATGGCGATGATCGCGGCCGAGCGAAGCTATGATCTTAAGCTCGTTACATCCACCAGCCTCACCGATCCCAAATTCACCCGTCGGCTGGAGCGTCTTGGCGCCACCGTGATCGCGATCGATGATCCGACCGGCGATGGTAATCAGCGTGGGCGGCTCGACTACCTTCAACAAACGCTCCAACAAAACCCAGAAACGTATTGGCCACGTCAATATGACAGCCCGGAAAATCGCCTTGCCTATGCGCGCCTCGCGGAAATGGTTATCCGCTCTTTCGGCCAGATTGACTGCCTGGTTGGATGCGTTGGCACCGGCGGTTCGCTGTGCGGCACGGGCGGTTTCCTGCGCGAGATGTTTCCTCATCTCAGAATGATCGGCGTTGATACCCACAGAAGCGTGCTGTTTGGCCAGCCGGTGGGAAAACGCCTGTTGCGGGGACTGGGTAACAGCGTGCTACCAGCTAATGTTCGGCATGAAATGGTAGACGAAGTCCACTGGGTGGGAGCGTTGCCTGCCTACGCGATGGCTCACGCACTTTTTCGCCATCATGGGATATTCATGGGCCCTACGAGTGGCGCGGCGGCATTGGTCGCAAGCTGGTTCGCCTACAATAATCCTGATGCCGCCACGATCGTGATCATGCCGGATGAAGGGCACCGACACGCCGACACGGCCTATGACGACCAATGGCTCGCAAGCTTGAGCGGCTGGACTGTTTCAATTCCGGCCGAACCAACGCGGATCGAACAAATTCGCCCCGCTGATGAGACCACTTGGACTAGCTTTGCATGGAACCGCCAAACGCTTGATGCCGTTCTGGCATCACAAGCGCACCCGAAAACCGATAGCACCTTGCCTGTCAAACCGGATGCATGACCCTGCGCAGGAAATCTCTCGTTCGGTCGTGCTTCGGATGATTGAGGACGTCTCCGGCAGTGCCTCGCTCGACGATGCACCCCCCGTCGAGAAACAGGACGCTGTCCGCGACCTCGCGGGCAAACTGGATTTCGTGCGTGACCACGAGCATGGTCATGTGATCTTCGGCCAGCGTTCGCATCGCCTGCAAGACCTCGCCAACCATCTCAGGATCGAGGGCGGAGGTCGGTTCGTCGAACAGTATTGCCCGTGGGCGCATTGCAAGGGCGCGCGCGATAGCGACGCGCTGCTGTTGTCCGCCTGATAGCGATGCCGGATAGATGTTCATTTTATCAGCGAGCCCGACGCGCTTAAGGAGCACCATGGCCCGTTCGCGGACATCCTTCCTATTCTCCTTCAGGACATAGATCGGCCCCTCCATCACATTCTCGAGTGCTGTGCGGTTGGGAAACAGATTGAACCGCTGGAACACCATGGATACTTGTGCACGGATCGCATGAATTCTTCGAGAGGCGGCATCAACAACCGTCCCTTCGAAGCAGATGCGCCCCCGCTGGTATTGCTCCAGGCCATTGATGCAGCGAAGAAGCGTCGATTTCCCCGATCCCGATGGGCCGATCAGGCATACGACCTGTCCCTTGCCAATTTCGGCGTCGATACCCTTCAGGACCTCGAGACTCCCGAAAGCCTTGTGGACATTTTCGAAAGTGATCATCGTCCCTCCGCAAACGCGCGCTCGACTTTGCGCATGAGCACGTTCATCGGAATAGTGAGGCAAAGATAAAGTAACGCTACCAACGTGAAGATGGTCATATTGTCAAAGGTTGTGGAGGCAAGCATTTTTCCGTGCATCGTTAGATCGGCGACCGAAATCACGGATACCAGCGAGGAATCCTTCAGGAGAAGGACGGCATCGTTGGTGTAGGGAGGTAGGATGATCTTGAACGCCTGCGGTAGTACGACCCGACGCATCATCATGAAGCGCCCCATGCCGATCGACTTCGCGGCTTCCAGCTGTCCCGTGTCCACTGCTTCGATACCAGCTCGAAAGGTTTCACCGAGATAACAGGAATGAGCAAGCGCTAACCCGAAAACCCCCGCCTCGAACGCGGTTAGATCGATGCCGGCTTCGGGCGCCACGAAGTAGATGTAGAAGAGGATGACCAGGAGGGGAATGCCTCGCACAAACTCAACAAGGACACGAGTCGGCATCTCAAGTACTCGAACCCCAGACGTTCTCAGGAGAGACCATAGCAATCCGAGCACCGTTGCAAGCGCCAACGCAAACACGGTGACAAGGATAGTGAGCCAAAGTCCCCCAAGCAGAAACGGCAGGTATTCCGTTGCGTGCGAGAAAAAGGTGGCCATGGTTAGCACTTCGCCTGTTCAGCAAGCTGATCGAGACATTTGCCTCGGACGCCGGGATGCAGCTCAAAGACCGTACTTCGCGAAAATCCGGGTGAGTTCGCCGCTCGCCCTGAACTTGGCGATCGAGGCGTTGACGCCCGCGAGCAACTGCTTGTTGTTCTTGGCAACTGCCAGAGCCACTTCGCCCTTGTGCATCGGTTGGTAGCCTTCTACCAGGCGTATTCCGAGATCCGGGTTCTTCGCGATCTGGTAGCCGACGATCGGTCGGTCGCCGAACCCGGCCTTTATGCGGCCTAGCCGCACGTCACGGACGATGTCGGCAATTGAGTCGTAGAGCTTCACCTCGCCGAAAATACCCTGCGACTGGAGGTCGTGTGCGATCGTTGATCCGATCGGTGCGCCGACGGTCTCGCCCTTCAGATCCCCGATCTTGTAGTTTCTATCATCGTTGGCGGCAACAAACATTGCCTCGCCGTAGGCATAGACAGGAGTACTGAAATTAATCACCTCCTTGCGTTTGTCGGTGATGAACATGGCGGCTGAGATCAGATTGATCTTGCCCGATGTCAGCGCTGGTATGAGGGCTGGAAATGCAGATACTTGAAAATGTGCCCTAGTTCCCATATCGGTCGCGATCGCGCTCGCGAGATCGACCATCGCGCCGGTGGGTTTCTCCGTTGCTATATCGACGAATGTAAGTGGTATTCCCGTGGGGGTAATACCGACCATTATCGGGTCTTGCGCGAACGCCTGCGTTGCTGTTGTGATGGCAATTGCCGCCAGACAACGAATTACGGTTCTCAGCATCATGAAATTGCCCTTTCACCTTCTTGCCTGAAACTCGGTTCGCAGAAATCAGTGCGTTCCATGTTTTGCACACGAGCCGCGATGTAAAATTCACACCAAGAGAAGCGCCTTTGCGATCTACCCACTTCCGGCTACCTTTCTTCGTGGGCAGCGACGTAGGTTTCCTCTCGCCGTTGCAGATGGTTCATCGCATCCGTAGCCGATTGGAAGACCTGTGCCGGCTGACTGTAGCCAACGGAACGATCGAGGTCTTTGAGGCCGCTGGCGGTGGCGATAGCAACGACAGTGTCGGACGATTTGATTAGCCCCCGCTGCCTCAGCGAAGCAATCGCGGCGAAGGGCGTTATTGACGCAAGCTCGGCAAATACACCTTCCATCGCTGCTATTTCTGCCTGGAGTTCGATGAGGCCGGAATTGCCGACCCGCACTGCTGAACCCCGCGACTCCCGCAGTGCTTTCAGCGCCTGGAACGCGCTTCGCGTCGTACCGATCGAGACAGCCACCGTATCAAAATCGGCTGGTGCATCGGCGACAGCGTCTTCCGTAGTTCTCATTGCCCTCTCGAGAGAACCATGCACCTCCGCGGCGACGAGCCTAGGCAGACGATCGATCACTCCCTGATCTGAGAGTTCCTTGAACCCGCGCCAGATGCCTGAAAGTGCATCGCCGTAGCAGACAGGCAAGACGCACCAGTCCGGCGTAACACCGTGCATCTGCTCCACGATTTCGTAGGCAAGCGTCTTATACCCTTCGATACCCGCGGGATGGCTCCCGACGACTGGAGCATGAAAGGGCGAGGTGGCGAACCAGCCGAAGCGTTCGATGCCTTCTGCAAGCAATGGCCAACGTTGGCTCTTATCGGCGAGAGCGATGACGGTCGCCCCATATTTCCTGATCTGTGCCAGCATCGCAGTGGCTGTGCCTGCGAAGGTCACCACCACACATCCGAGACCCGCAGCCGCAGCATAGGCGGCTAGTGACGCGCCGGCGTTTCCCGATGACGCTGTCGCCACGATTTTCGCGCCGGACAGACGCGCGACCGACACCGCCACCGTGGAGAACCGGTCCTTGTGAGACCAGGTGGGGTTGCCGCTCTCATCTTTGATGAAGAGTCGGGAAACTCCGAGCCTAGCGCCCAGCCTAGTCGCCGGCAGAAGCGGCGTCAGACCCTCACCGAGCGAGACTGCATTGCTCATTTCGCAGGGGAGCCTATCGGCATAACGCCATAGGGAAGGCACCGGCGCCTCACTATCGGATGCAGTCGATGGCTGTCCGCGATGATCGTATACGACCTGCAAATTGGCTGCGGCCTCGGCGGCGCAGTAGGGACAACCCCTGGAGTCGATTCTGACGTCTGCGGGGAAGGCGGCGCCGCAGCGAATGCAGGAATAGCCGCCGAGGTTCATCATGACGGCAGCACCATGAGATCGCCATCCGTTGTCATGAGGCTTTCGGCGCCATCGCTGCGCACCACAACCATGTTTTCAACCTGCAGCCCCCAGCGCCCTATCTCGTAATATGGAGTCTCGATGCACAGCACCATTCCCTCCTCGATACGTTCTTTGCTCCGAGCCGAGAGCGACGGCGCGTCGTAGCCGTCAATGCCGATTCCATGGCCGACATGATCGCGCTTGTAGCGCGCGATGCCCTCACGCTGAACTTCATGCATTACCTCTTCGAACACCTTCGCGGCCGGCATGCCGGGTCTAATGATCTGACAGGCATGCTGAACTCCGCGAAGGAGTGCGCTATGAAGCCGTCGGATCTCGTTCGATGGATTGCCGAGGACAGCCACCCTTGCAATGTCAGCGCGGTAGTGCCGGAATCGGCCACCAACGTCGAAGCGGATTACGTCTCCTAGACGTAGCTTTCGGTCCGAAGGCTGGACATTTGCCATTGCGCTACGCTCGCCGAATCCAATGCAGCCTAATACGGGCATTGCTCCATCCTGCACGGTCTGGACGTGAAAGGCGCGCGCGAGATCGATTTCGCGTGCCCCTTCTGTGGCTACTGTGAGAGCCGCTTTGATCGAACGCTCGGCGATGCCGGCGGCGCCACGGAGCCTTTCGACTTCCTCTGTGGTCTTCACGGCACGAACCTTTCGCAGGAGCGCTGCCGCGGGAAGCCATGTCACTCGAGGCAGGCGCGTTTTGAGTTCATCGAAATAGCCAAGCTCCAAGCCCGCTTCATCGATGGCCACCATCCCTCGGGTTAGCCCGTCTTCCGTCAGTGCGGCGACCAGGGCGGCTAGCGCATCGCTGTGAGCGGGCGCGTTTCGCAACTCGATATGTCTTCGATCGACCGTAGTGTAAGGCGTTTCGTTGTGTTCAACGTGAAAGTCGCCGCATCGGCGGATCTTTTCAATCCAAGGCCCCTGGTCGGCAACAAGGTCGAGCGTACTGGTGCTGGTGATGATTTCAGACGGCCCCTTGCCATCCGCCGGCCACACCACATAGGTTTGCGGCCCGCGGCGTATCCATTGCGGCATGGCCCAGAAGCCACTCATATACGTGACGTTTTCGGGGGTGGTCGCGACGACTGCATCGAGCCGGAGTTGAGCCATTCCGTTCCGCAGCCGAGATTCATTGAGGAACATGGCGTAGATCCTTGCCGGACGGTTCGTTCGTTGCACGATGGTCAAGTCTGGCTGCAATGCGCGCCGACGCCGCCATGAGTTTCTCGCCGATGTCGGCAATCTCTACATGTGGTCCGACGGACCGGGGGTAGGCGACGCTTATTGCTGCCGGAATTCCTCCCGACACCCCGCGCAGCGGTGCGCCAACCGCTATTAAGCCGGTGAAGTTTTCGTCGAGCGATGTCGTGTAGCCGACCGACTCCGAAGCGCAAATCTGCGCCGCCAGCTTGCTTGGATCGGTGACGGTGCGCGGCGTAAACTGTTCCAGCGGACATTCGCCCAAAATCCCGATTATCGTCTCGCGGTCGAGACCAAGAAGAAGTGCTTTGCCGAGCGCGGTCGAGTGGAGCTGGAAGATCTCGCCTGGCGAGGAGCGGATTACGACTGGGCTCTTGCTTTGCACGGTCAGGAGATAGACACCGTGACTACCACTCCGGACGCCAAGGAAAGCGTTGAAACACCCCTCGGTCGCCAAAACCTGCAGTTCTGGTTCCGCTGCCGCAACGACGTGATCCTTCTGCAGGATGTCGCGCGCGAGAGCCAGCACTGAATGACCAAGCCGGTAGCGCCGCGAATCTGGCAACTGCTCGACGTAACCATGACTACACAAGGTATTTAGGATACGCTGAACCGCGGAAGCGCTCATATCCAGACGTCGAGCGAGTTCGCGAACACCCAGCGCCTCATCTGCTTCCTTCAGCGCTTTCAACGCCGCTAGGCCGCGTTCCAATGAGAGATTCCCCGTCACGCCATCCGTTCCTTATACAGGAATGCCGTTCCTTATTTCGATAGGAATAAGCATGCAGCGATGGGCATGTCAATGACGAATGTTCATTATAGTGTGTCGTCCTACAGTGTGCGCCGTGCCGACCTGCAGACATGGATGTCCGCGCGATCGTTGGTATCAATCTGCAGCGTTTACGGCGGGAGCAAGGGCTCTCCCAGGAAGAACTGGCATTTTGTTCGGGCAGCACTCGCGCATATCTCAGCGGCATTGAAGCGGGACGCCGCAACGCGACGATCCTGACATTGGCAAAGCTTGCTAGTGCACTCGGCGTGGATGTAGCTGAATTCTTTGTCAGGCCACCAAAAGCACAACGGAAACATAAGGAACGGCCAAACGCGAGCCGTGGCGGAAGCCTCTAGGGAGACTATCGACTATCGACTATCGACGCTGAGCATTGTTGGCAGGTTGCGTCGAATCAAGAGTTCCGCGTCTATCTGCAGCGCAGCGGCGAGGCCTTCAAGTCGGTCTACCGTAGGGGAGTTCTCTTCCCGCTCGAGTTTGCCAATATAGTTCCGGTCAAGACCTGTCAGTTCCGCAAGACGCTCCTGGGTTAGCCCAGCACGATGGCGTAAAAACCGCAAATTGCGAGCGAAGACTGCCGTTAGCCGCATGGAGGAAAGCAGTCAAATTTTCGTGCTAAGTACCACCTATTATAGTAATCATTCGTATTCTACGCACTTGCTTACTCGATACAGCTAGACCTACGCTCTTTGCCTGTAGATGGCCGTCGGATTTCAGGGTACTGACGCCAGTGCAAAAGATGCGCAGAGAAACATTGGTCGACTTGTTCGAAGCCGCGCGCAAGATCAGTGCGGCTGCCGTACCTGGCGAGATCGTTCGCGAGCTTCGTTACGCAATTCGATCGTATGGATTTTCGGCGTGCCTGATCACCAGATTGCCAGTTCCTCATATCGGTCGCTGGCATGACTACATTCTGGTTAATAGCTGGCCGCAGGAATGGTACGCGCGCTACAACCAATCTGGCCATTTTAGGCACGATCCGTGTGCTGACCGTTCCCGCAACACTGGCAGTTCCTTTTTCTGGAGCGATTTGGATCGCCAATCGATGTCACCTGCGGCAAAGATTGTTATGGACGAAGCCGCCGACTTCGGCCTGCGCGAAGGCATTTGCGTGCCGGTTCATTCTCCTCTCGCTCCCCCCTCGGTAGTCACGGTTTCTGGAGGGTTCAGCGACGTCCCTCAATCTGCACTCCTCGCCGTCGATGCACTTGCCCGACACGGATTTCAGACCCTCGTGCGGCTGAGGAATAGGAGGGACAATCTTGACCCCCCGCTGCTTTCAGGACGTGAGCGCGAGATATTACAATGGACCTGTGCGGGAAAAACTGCGTGGGAAATTTCCTGTATCCTCGGCATATCGTTTCACACCGTGAACACTCACCTGCGCAACGCGCGCGAAAAATTCGGTGTCACCACTACCACACATTGCGTCGTCGAAGCCCTGCGCAGGCAAGAAATACAACTCTAGGCAATCCCAAAATGTTGGTATGGCGAGCGCCGCATGCGTGGCGTTAAGACCGTGGCCAGTGAGGATTGGCCATGCTTCAAATTCACGTCATCAATCAGCTCAATCATTCCCGCTATCGGCGAGAGATTGAGGAACACCACCGCATTCGCTACGAGATCTATGTGGAAGGGCGCGGTTGGCAAGCGCTTGCCCGATCGGATCGGCGCGAAATAGACGCTTTCGACACCTCCGATGCCATCTATCTCCTCGGCATTGTGCCCGGACAGGGCGTGGTCGCCGGCTCACGCCTCGTACCAAGTCTTAAGCCGCACCTGATGAGCGAAGTATTTCCAGGCTTGGCAAGTGGCCACGTGCCCCGAAGGAGAGACATACTCGAGTGGACGCGCTTTTTTGTGGTACCCAGCCTTCGCGAAAAAGGGCGATCATGCGCCGCGGCAGGCCATATTTATTGTGGTATTCTGGAGTTCTGTCTCGAGAATCAGATCGGTAACGTCACCATCGTCTGCGAGGCCTACTGGTTCGATCGTCTCGCGGCTTTGGGGTGGAATCCGCAAAGGCTCGGCTATCCGATCCAACATGATGGAATGCAGATCGTCGGCCTTATCACCAACGTCACTACGGCCGCGCTAACGACAACGCGATCTGCCTACGGGATAATGCAACCGGTCCTCCTTTCCGACCAGCGATATCTCCCTGCGTAACGCGACACCAGTCCTAGTCTTCTAGAGCATCTTACCCAGCCGGAGCAAAGCCTTGGAGGTTGCGGATGTTTGATGACGATAGCCGACTGATACCGACTCTCGAGTGCTTGGCCCGATTGATTGCTGCGAACAACAATTCGGCATCAACACTGAGCCGGTTGCTATTCCTGTCAGAGCGAGAAAACCCGAAGGGTGCGACAGGCGTCGGACGTAGTCTAAATGGCGCGCGAGCGAGGATCGTATCTTTCCAACCGCGAAATCGGCAGGAGGCGATGATCAAGCTGAGCTATCTAGTGGCAGTCGCAGTCGCAACACGCATGCCAATGAGTAACACCGAACTGGTGGAATTATCTGCCTCGATCGCTCGATTTAAGGTCAACTCCCCACATATCCGATAGCTGGCAGCTAAGGGCAATAGCTGTGGTTTCGGTGAGGCGACCACCTATCTCGCAAGATTGAACCAGTGCCTCGAGACCAGCCCCTCTGTCGCATCAGTGATATCGACATAATACGGATCGCTGCGCACCGGTCGCGCCATATATTCTGTTTCGGAACAGGTGCCGTTGTCCGAGTGCGATTTGAACCACTGATTGCTGCCGCAAGAATCTCCCCTTCTGATGCAATAGGATAGTGCAAGACCGCCATGACCCAACTCGGACTTGCTCGTCGGTGCCCAGCCTTCCGGGCAGTCGGCGTATTGTTCATAGCCAGGCTTGCCGGCGCCGCCCTCCGGGCAGGTCGGCCAAGAGAAGCCTGGATGGCTCATCGCCTCGATGAGACGTTCCATTGGCGGATGACATTCGGCAATGCCATGCCACGATGGGTTGGAAGATGAGGCACAGAGCAGGACCTCGCATCCCCATTCGCTCGTCACGGCGTTTCGCGGCATCGCTATCATCGCGATGACGAGCAGCCCGGCGATATAGAGCAACGTGCGCATCGAGGCCTCCTTATGGATTTCACTACCGATCCGTGCGGCGCGGTTTCTTGCGAGCGTCAGCAAATGGTGGAGAAATTTCGCTTTGGCGCTTAGCCAGCAAGTTGAAGTCGGCGATCGGCTTCCGGGACAATGTCTTGTCGACCGCCTTGGCTCGCCATTCGTCCATGTCGAGGACATAGGTCGCCCACATTCCGTATCGTGCTGCCATCGCGTAGCGCTGGGAGGACCAGTAAGCCGGGTTGGCAACGGGGCCGCTCACAACGCGCGCCCAGCCGACGCGGATCATCTCCAAAGCAATATCTTTTCCGCCGGCGATACACCTTGCCAATGATGTGCCGTCGGCATCCCATCCTTTGATTTCGCACGAGACCGTCTTCGCTCCGATCGTGCGCTTCAGCCAGGCCTTTGCTAATGGGCCACAGGGGACCGGGGCAGGGGCCTTGACGCGTTGGCGCTCCCGCCAGATGGGGTCGAGGGCCCACTGCGGAAGTTCGCACGCATCGATGCCCGCAAGCCTGACTCTTGCGGCTTTCTCGGGGAACCAGAGGGTTCTGCCATCGATAGCGGCGACATGACCGCGGTAGACAGGGAGGGTTTTTGACATCGCGCCGCCGGCAATGTCTCTGGACGTCTCCAGGTCCGTGCGCATGAGATCAGCTGCCTGGGCGGACGCCTGGAAAAGAAAAAAAGCACACAGGGCGGTGGCGACGTGAGATGTCATTGGCCGGTGCCCCTTTCGCGCGCATTTGCATTGCGCGACAGGAGAATCGCCGGATGCTGTACGTCGTCGAACTGCCAGAGCCCGGCATGGCGCTCACGAGCATCCTGCTCGACCACGGCGTATTCGGCGTGGACTGGCAGGCCACCCGCATCGAGTGCCGCGAACGCGAAGCCGCTGGAGATCAGCATGACCGCGAGATCGATGCGGTTGCCGGCAACTGAGCCATAGCAGGCGACATATGTCGTCGACCCAGCTTGAGCGACAGGAGCACAAACAGGGTTGGTGTCTTTGATGAAGGCGGCGAGGACGGCGAGCGATGCCTCGCCGCAATCGCGCGCAACGCCGGCCTTGTCGGTATAGGATGTGCCGCGAAGACATGCCTGAACGCCATAAAGACGATAGGTCTTACCGGCCTCGATCCAGGTGTCACCGGTTTCAAGGGTCACACCCTGTCGAAGTTCGGAGTACCCGGGCGGCGCGGCGTGGGCCGCCGTAACGCAACACGCGACCATCAGAATCGATAGCGCGTTTGCTTTCATTGGTTCTTGATCCTCGGATCGGCCCACATGCCATAGCCGCCGCGGCCGATCTTCTCGGCCGCGGCGAGGTCCGGCCGCATCACCGTCCCGTCAGGCTTCTTTGAAAGGCGCAGCGCACCGAGCGACACCAACTGTTCCTCGAACATGTCGACAGTGTCGAGCGACCCTGGATAGTTGTAGTAGCCGTAGCAGGTTGCATCCTGGGTAGACGCATTCTGTTCGGTGACGAATGCCCGGCAGAAAATGACTTTCGGCGACTGCAGCATGATCTGCAGCTGCTGTTGAGCATAGGTGGCGCACGAGCCTGAATAATCCTCGCCGCTATTGACCATGTCACCTTGGCATGACTCCAGGCCGTAGAGATGCAGCACGACGTGGTCGTTCACCTTGATGTCGGTCGGCGAAACGGCCTTGTAGCCCGACGCGGAAGCAAAGCCTTTGCGGTCGGCGATCTTACCGCTGCCGTCGTAATACTCGATCACCAGCACCGTTTTGCCGGGTGCGGCAAGGGAGCGGATATAGGCTTTGTCGACATCTCCAACGGCCGCGGCGTGACCGACAATCGCTAACATACTCAGGAAAGCCCCGGTCGTTGGAATGGTGATATTCCACATAGCCACATTGATATTCCAGTTCATAACCGATTTCGAACTATAGGGGCTTTTCGGATCGCAGAAAAGGCGTTATCGCTATGCCATTATGCATAAGTCACGAAACTCAATCAAGATTGCTGGTTCGGGGCGCTCCCGCCCTCTCCGCGAGGGTGCAACGCTGGCCCGGATCGGAGCCGTCCTTACCGTCGCCGCAATAGCCATGTCGGCCTTGGGCCATGTGGCAGCAGCGGAAAACCTCCACCATAACAACAAGATCGGCATACCGCTGGCTCCTGACGAAGCGCTTTCGGCCGACAAAGACAAGCTCTCAAAGGTTTTCGAAAGCCGCTGGCCATCGTCAACCCACGACTTTGCGGTTGGTGCCGATGGCGTTCTGAGGGTGGCGGGCAGGACGGCCGAACGATCCAGCGCTGATTCTAACTATGCCTTTGTGGATAATTCGAATCTTGGCGCCCGAATATCCAGTACACTTAGCCAAAATGATACCATCGCTGCAGATGCGAAAGGAATGGACGCTCGCGAATGTGGTCCATCCAATGTCAGCTCCGAGACAGTCAAGGGACTGGTGGACGCGGCCGCCGCGAAGCATGGCGTTGACGCAACTTTCGCCGAGGCAATTGCCTGGTCTGAAAGCGGCTTTGATCGTTCCCGAAATTCGCCAAAAGGCGCGCGAGGCGCAATGCAACTGATGCCCGCGACTGCGGTTGAACTCGGCGTCCAGGACGTCTGCGATCCGGCAGACAACATTGACGGTGGTGTGCGTCATTTGCGGGCGATGCTTGACGAGTTTGGCAATCCCCTCCTTGCGGCGGCGGCCTACAACGCCGGCAGCGAGGCGATTTATCGCTACGGCGGGGTCCCTCCCTTTCCCGAAACAGTCGGCTTCGTCGCGCGTGTCGTCAACTTCACGCTCGGGCTCGAGCCGCCCCATGGGCGCGCCAAGGAAAAAGCGGGGCCGGCCGACGAAACCACCGTCGATGCCGAAGTCGGCGTCATCACCGCCAGAAAACCGGGAGCCTTCGTCGGCGGCGTGATGCAGTTCTGATCACAGAGGAGAATCGAATGCGTTTGCCATATCCACGGATCGAGGTTCCAACGATCCTTCTCATTGGGGCAGGGGCGGCTGTGCTGACCGCTGCGCAATTTGCCGGCGCCGGACACGCTCTTGCTCAATCGGCGGGCGGTAGCGGAGCTTTCGCACCGCTGCAGACCGCGGTCCAGATGATCGTGGATTTCATCACCGGACCTTTTGGCCGGCTGCTCGCGATCATCGCCGTGATCGGGCTTGGCTTCCTTGCATTTGCCGGCCGCCTTTCCTGGTTCACCGCTGGTGCTGTCGTCATCGGCATCGGTCTCGTCTTCGGTGCTCCAGCGATCGTCGACCAGTTGATCTCGGCCGTCGGGCAGAACTAGCCATGTCCGACTTTACCGACGAACGACCCGCCCTTACTCCGCTGGTGATTGGCCTGACGCGCTCACCGACGCTCTGGGGCGTTCCATACATGGCGATCGTCATCATCATCGGCCTCAGCATCATAGCGTGGTTGGTCTCCTACACCTTCTGGTCCCTCCTGGTGGCTCCGGTCAGTTATCTGGTGCTGTTTTCGCTGTGCGCCTGGGATGGCCGAATCCTGGACGTGCTGCAGGTCGCCAGCCGCAAGACGCCACGAACGCCGAACAAGGTGTTTTGGGGCGCCAATTCCTACGGACCTTAAGGGAATAGGCGACATGCTCAAGGTCATCCGCGAAGAACTGGGGTTCGGCAATATCGCCTATCGGGAACGACCGATGGCGACACATATTCCCTATCTTCGGCATGTCTCGGATTCCGTGATCAGACTGGAAAACGGCTCGCTCCTTTCGGTCATCAGGCTCGACGGTCTGTTCTTCCAGACGGAGGATCAGGCGGAGCTCAACATGCGCTCCGTCGTCCAGAACACGATGATCCGTGCACTCGGATCGAGCCGATTTTCGCTCTGGTCGACCGTCATCCGCCGACAGGTCGAGGCAGAGCTGGGCGGCACCTTCGATGATCCGTTCTGCGATCTATTGAACACCCGCTACATGGCGGAGTTGCGCACAAAGCGCATGTTCACCAACGAACTCTATCTCACGATCATACGCTCGACCATGCGCGGGGCCTTGGGAACCAGCGAAAACGCGCTCCGCCTTCTCGACCGCGCCGCTGGTCGCCAGGTTCTGGAAGAACGCGAACGCGAGGCAATCAGCGAACTGGAAGATCTGATCGAGAACATAGTCCGCGAGCTTCACAAATATGGAGCATGCACTCTCGGCATCGCCCATCGCAATAGTGAGCCTTATTCCGAGCCAGCGGAATTCTTCAACACCATCCTGACCTGCGGCGTCCCACGTCGCATGCGCCTGCCGCGCATGGGATTGCGCAGCTATGTCGGCACGTCCCGCCTTCATTTTGGAAAGCGCACCATGCAGGCCCAAGGGCCCGTGGCCCAGGACAATCGCTTCGGCGCAATCCTCTCCATCAAGGAATACCCGCCATTCACGGGTCCCGGCATGTTGGACGGGCTCCTGCAGGTCAATCATGAGTTTATCCTGACGCAATCCTTTACGATCACCGACAAGCCGATCGCGCAAGAGCGGATTTCTCGGCTGCAGCGCCAGATCCGCGCGTCGGATGAAGCCGGCAGTTCGGTCGAAACCGACATCGATCACGCGTTGAACAGCCTGATGAACCAGGAGGCCGTGTTCGGCTTCCACCATCTGACACTGCTTTGCCTGTCGCGAGATCTTGAGGGCGTTAACAGGGCCGTATCTGAGCTCGGCGCCTGTCTGACCGACATGAACATCAACTGGCTGCGGGAGGACATCAACCTCGAGGCGGCGTTCTGGGCACAGCTGCCAGGCAACCATGCCTACATCGCTCGCAAGTCGATGCTCTCCAGCGCCAATTTCGCCGGCCTCTCTTCCATGCACAACTTCGCCTCGGGTCAGCAGGAGGGTCTTCATTGGGGGTTGCCGATCACCATCCTCGAGACCAGCTCCCAGACGCCATACAGATTCAATTTCCACCAGCGCGATATCGGCCATTTTATCGTCACCGGTCCGACCGGTTCCGGGAAGACCGTCGTGCTCGCCTTCCTGCTGGCGCAGGCGTTTCGGATTTCACCGCGTCCGCGAGCCGTCTTTTTCGATAAGGACCGCGGCGCCGAGATCTTCATGCGCGCCATCGGCGGGGACTACGAGGTCCTGTCACCCGGCACGCCGACCGGTTTCAACCCGCTGCAACTCGAGAACACCGACGCCAATCGCGATTTTCTTCTTCGACTGCTGAGAGCCATGCTGCGACCCGCAGGTCGCGTCGACGTCAGTCAGGAGGAGGAAGATACGCTCGAGCGGGCGCTCAGCCGCCTGATGCAGGAGCCGGCGGCCCAGCGCACGCTCACCAACCTGTCCGGCCTGCTGGTCGGTCGATCGCGGGCGGACGCCAACGACTTGCACTCTCGATTGCGGCCGTGGATCGAAGGCGAGAAAGCGTGGCTGTTCAACGCGCCGCACGATGTTCTGTCTTTCTCAGGACGTCGTGTGTTCGGCTTCGACATGACCAGCATTCTCGACAACGAGGAGCTTCGCACGCCGGCGTTGATGTACCTCTTCCACCGTTTGGATGAGCTGCTGACCGGTGATCCGGTGCTCTTCTTCATGGATGAGGGTTGGAAGCTGCTTTCCGACGATACGTTCTCCAACTATATCGTCGACAAGATGAAGACGATCCGCAAGCTCAACGGGATCGTCGGCTTCGGCACGCAATCGGCGGCTGATATTGCCCGGGCTCGCGCGTCTCACACGCTGATCGAGCAGTCGGCTACCAACATTCATTTTCCGAACCCCCGCGCCGATGAGGAGAGTTACATCCGACGGTTCGGGCTGACGCTGAAAGAATTCGGCTTCATCCGTAACACCGCGCCTGAAAAGCGCGCCTTCCTAATTAAGCACGGCAACGATTCGGTCATTGCACGTCTCGATCTCTCACCCATGCCCGACCTGGTAAAGGTGCTGTCCGGTCGTAAGGAAACCGTCGAAGAGTGTGAGGCGCTCAGGGCGCGCTATGGCGACGACCCATCCGCATGGCTGCATCACTTTTGCGGCTGGGAGGTGCCAGCATGAGACGAACTGTCTTCTCGGGCCTGCTGGCCTCTCTCACGATCTGCTGCCCGGCGCTCGCCGACATTCCGGTAAAGGATCAAACAGTTAAGAACGAACGCGAGCATCGGGACAAAACGACCTCCGATATCGAAGATGTCGACAAGAAGCGCGATGTCGTCAGCACCAGCGTGACCTGCGCCATGTATCGGCCGGGGCGCAAGGATGATCCTGTAGCTGCCGCGAACGCAAACCCCGAGATCACCGGTCTGGTTCGTCGTGTCGCACGTGAGGAGGGTATCGACGAAAATCAGTTTCTGGCGCTGGTGTATCAGGAAAGCCGGTTCAATCCTTGCGCAAAATCCGGTGCCGGCGCGATCGGCTTGTCGCAACTGATGCCGGATACCGCAGGCGGCCTCGGCGTCAATCCGTACAACGTCGAGGACAATCTGCGAGGCGGCGCCCGTTACTTCAAGCAGCAGCTCAAGCGTTTCAACGGCAATTTGAACCTGGCGCTGGCCGCCTATAATTCCGGTCCGCTCAATGTCCAGAAATACGGTGGCATACCGCCCTTCAAGGAGACCCAAGGCTATGTCGCAAATATCACCAGGAAATGGTTGCCCGCCTTTGGTGGCTCGGACCTGAGCGGCATTCCGTTGAACTATGGAGGCGGCAGCACGCCCTATGCCGGCCTGCGCGATTCCACTGTCAACGCCATGGCAGTGGGCCAGGCGACCAGCGACAGTTTGGGGGATGTCGCGTCCTGGTTTACGCAACTCGGGAATCTTCCGACTGGCACGATCCACGACAGCTGGGATCAGAACTCGGGCGCGCGCAACGCCAATCTCGAAATGATCAACAATCTGATCAAGCTCGGGACGACGATGGCCGACCTTCTCAACAGCGGCAATGCCGTCACCGCCTCCGGGCTGTCTGGCTCTTCGCAGTCCGATGACTATCGGGGCCAGAAGGAAAAGCCGCGCGATACGACCGGCGTATGTGACGAACGCGAGGGCCTGGTGTGGGCTCCTGATGCAAAGGCCTGCGCGCGCAAGCGCGAGGACGAAGGGGAAATCCAACTCATGCTTCAAACGGACTAAAGGAGAGAGACCCGCCATGAGACGTCTGCTCATCGTGTCGATTGCAGCTCTGACGACTGTGCCGGCGTTCGCCGACATTCCTGTCATCGACAAGACCAATTACAAGATTGCAAAACAGACCGCCGACACGACCGACAAGATACTTGAAAACAACAAGGACATCCTGACCACGGTCGATAAGACGTTGAAGGCGGTGACCGGCGACCGCGGCGGAGATGCAGGTCCCCTGAAGAACCTGGCCGTCGGCGAAGGGTTCAGCGTGACGTCGATGCCGTCCTTCGACAGTATCCTTCAGGCCGGCGTTCCCAACTTTGGTGGCATGAACAGCGACGTCGCGCGCGTGGCGAGCGCCTTCATCAACGGCCTGCAGCTCGTAAAATCCCTCTCGGGCCAGGAGAACAGTACATTCTCGGGCGACAAGTCCTATGAGCAATTGGTCAACACGGTGCTCGGCGTCGCGGCGCTTATCAACGGATCGCAACAGGCGATCGCCACGCGCAAGGCGAGCTTCGAGCAGGCCGCCGGTCAGATTGGCCAGTCGCAGGATATAAAAGGTTCGATTGACCAGAACTCACAGCTGCAGGTGCAGACCGGACTCACACTGAACGAGCTGATCGGCACGATGAACGGCGCCGTCACCTCTCTTCAAGCCGAAAACCAGAGGCGACTGGTCGACATCTCGAACAGCAAGAAGGCGTTGAGCTACGGTGACGAGTAATCGATGCCGTCTGGCGTGTGTTCCGCTGCTGATTCTCTCGACCTGTCTCTCCGGCTGCGGGACCGTCAAGGAAAAGACAGCGCCGTGCAAGCGCCCAGCCGACCTTTTGGGCTATGGCCCAGGGACTTTGCCAAGCTGTGGCCCGGCATTGCCCGTCAATGGCGACAGACAGGCGGCATTGAACGCGATCGACACGCTTGGCGCGCAATAGGGCAGGGGAGCGATGGAGGATTTTCTCGGCAACCTTCTCCAGCGTATCGAGAACTCGGGCACTAATTTTTCCGAGCGGGCCTACGGCGTCGTCGGCTCCGAGATCATGCCGCTCCTGAACATCCTGTTCATCCTCTATGTCGGGTTCTACGGGCTGCAGCTTCTGACCGGATCGGCGCGGGTCGGGGTAGGGGAGATTGTCGCGCGCATCGTGCGCATGATGCTGATCCTTGCGCTGGTTGGCCAGTGGGGCAATTTCAATGACCTCGTCTATTCCTGGCTGAGCAATACGCCTGAGGATGTCGGTCGTGCGATCCTCGCAGCTTCGTCGACTGGAATCACCGAACCGACCAACGGCCTCTCGCTGATCTGGAAGACCGCGAATGAAGCGGCGGCGGCGTTCGCCGAGCAATCCGGCTATTTCGCGGTGCTGCCGTCACTTATCGGATTTCTCATCATGGCCTGCACCGCGATCTTCATGGCCATCGCGCTCGCGATCCTCGTTCTCTCCAAGGTGATGATGTGGGTGCTGATCGGCAGCGCGCCGATCTTCATTGCCTGCATGCTGTTCGACCGCACCCGCAGTTACGGCGTAGGCTGGCTCAACCAGGTCATCATCTATGCGCTGATCCCGCTCTTCATCTATGTGATCGCGGCCTTCTTGATTGCAGCCATGGACCCTGAACTCACCGCGATCGATGCGGCTGCCAAGGCACGGACGCTGAAGCTCTCGGACGTCGCCGCCTTCATGCTGCTTTGTGCCGCCGGCGGGTTCGTCATGCTGCAGATCCAGAGCCTGGCGCAAGGGATCGGCGGCGGCATCGCCGCCGGCATCGGCCAAGCGAGCTATGGCCTCGCGCGCTACGCTGGTTGGAGTGTGCCTCTGGCCACTGCCCGCGGCGCGGCAGCGGCGGGCCGTGGCGGGTACCACCTCTATCGCAGGTTTCGTGGACGACGCGAGGGAGGCGGCGACGAGCCATCCGGGCCGGGAAGTGGTTCGGAAGGAACGCGCACGGCCATGCAGAACCGTATCAGCGCCAACAGCATGCCACGGTGATCGGGCCGGAAGGAAGAAACGAAAGCAGGATGGCGGATCCAAAGGACACAGCGCTCCGGAGCTATTTTCAGGAGGGCGAGCAATGGGAACATGAGATCGTGCGCAAGGCCAGGCGGTCCCGTGCGCTTGCCTGGTTTGTCACCACGATCTTCGCCGGGATTACGCTTCTCAGCCTCGTAACGCTCGTGCTGCTCGTGCCTTTGAAAAGCTTCGAGCCCTATATAGTCGAGGTCGACCGCAGCACTGGCTATGTCGAGGTCAAGACCGGACTGACACGTCCGGCAAACTTGACCGAGCAGGAAGCCATCACCCAAGCAAATGTCGTACGTTTTATTCGGACACGTGAAGGTTACGATCCCTACGCGATTTCGGACAATTTCGGGATTGCGGCGCTGCTTTCGACCGGAGACGCCGCGCGCGAGCTGCAGGAACTCTACAGTTCCACCAATCCGCAAAACCCGGCCAAGATCTACGGCAAGCTGAAGAAGGTACTCGTCGATATCAATTCGGTCACCTTCCCGAACACCAGCACGGCGATCGTGCGCTTCGCGACCACCGAGAAATCCGACACGGACACGGTCGTACGCCACTACATCTCGGTTGTCCGCTTCCGCTATACCGACACGCCGGCGACCAACGCCTGGCGTTTCGAGAACCCCCTCGGATTCCAGGTTTATGACTATCGCCGCGACCAGGAGACCGTGTCGCCGGCCGGGGCGCAGCCATGAGAAGGTCATGGGTCGTGACCGCGCTTTTCCTGTTCTCGGCGCTACCGTCTTGGGCGGCACAGACTCCACGTCCGGGGACGCTCGACGCGCGCATCACCAGCGTCGTCTACCAGCCCAACAACGTGGTCAAGGTCTACGCGACCTATGGCATTTCGACGATGATCATCTTCGACGAGGACGAGAAATTCGAAACTATCTCGCTTGGCGATACCGAAAGCTGGCAGGTGGTGCCGGCCGACAAGGGCAACATCCTCTTCGTCAAGCCGGTGGCCAAGAACGTCGCCACCAACATGAACATCGTCACCACCAAGCGTATTTATTATCTGGAGCTGCACGACTTTGCTCCTGACGCCGGCCATCAGACCTTCGGCATACGCTTCGTCTATCCGGAAAAGGACCTCAATGCGCAGCTGAGGCAAGAAGCTGAGTTCCGCGCGGCTAGCCCGAACATCTCTTCGATCGATAAGGCCAACGTCAATATCGACTATTCCTACTCCGGCACCGCGGCGCTCAAACCATCCATGATCTTCGACGACGGCAAGAAGACGTTCTTCAAGTTCACCGGCAGGGTGCCGGCGATCTTTGCCGTCAACTCCGACTTCTCCGAAACGCTGCGCAATTTCCGCAAGGAAGGCGACTACATCGTGGTCGATGGGGTGGCGCCGCAATACACGCTGCGTGACGGCAATGAATGGACCTGCATCTTCAATCTGCGCAAGCCGGATTATGGGGCGGCCGATCCGGATGTGCTTGGACCAGCCTTCGACAGGCAGGCGACGAAGCGCAAGAGGAGCGGCAATCCATGAAGCGCAGTCCCGAACTCGACGCCATGCTTACCCAAGACGAAGTTGCCGTTGCGAGTACGAAGGTCCGCCGTAACCAGTGGCTTGGCTTTGGTTTTCTTCTGATCGTCGGGGCGGTTGCGGCTTATTTCGTTCTGGTAGGGACACGGAAGCAATCGTCGGACATGCTTCGGGGCGACGAGGAGTTCTCCACGACTGGATTCAGGCCCCCTGCATTCGTGCGTGACAAGGACGAACCATCTAAGCCTCAGCAACCGGCGATCATCAATATTCCGCCGCCGCCACCTCCACAAGTGGCAAAAAGCGAGACGACCGAGTTCAACGTGCCGCCACCACCACCGCCGGCGACCGCCGACAATCCCTCTCCGCCTGGTGAGACGACGCCTGCTGAAAAATTCCCCGATCGATTGAAGTCGAAGATGATCGTCCTCGATACTTCGAAAAACGACGAGAAAAATGGCACGCTGGCGGGCGGCGATACCGACCGGCCGATCGTCGCTGGAGAGGACCGCAACAGCAAATATCTCGCCGCGGCTTCGGCGCTGGCCGATCGCTCCGCCACGGCCCGGCAGATCAAGCGTATCGATGCCACGATCGTGGAAGGCACCATGATCCCCGGCATCCTTGAGACCGCCATCGTCAGCGATCTTCCCGGCCAGGTGCGTGCGATCGTCTCGCAGGATGTCTATTCCTTCGACGGCCGCCGTGTGCTGATCCCGACCGGCACGCATCTCATCGGCGAATATCAGTCGGACGTCGTTCGCGGCCAAAAACGCATCTTCGTCATCTGGACCCGGCTCATTCGCGACGACGGCGTCACCGTCCGCCTCAATTCGATCGGCGCCGACAGCCTGGGGCGTTCGGGCCTGACCGGCGTCGTCGACAACAAATTCCGCGAGCGGTTCGGCGCAGCGATCCTGCTTTCGATCGTCGGCGGCGCGTCCAGTTATCTGACCGGCTACGGCAGCAATGCCGCTATCGGCAACAGCGACGACACTGCTCGTGCCGAAGACATTGCGCGCAACACGATCGCCCAGACCTTTTCGGACATGGCCAACCAGGCTCTTGGGGACAGCCTGCACATCAAGCCTACGATCAACGTCAGCCAGGGCGAGCGCATCTTCGTCTATGTGCGCCAGGACCTCGACTTCTCTTCCCTCTACGACGACCCGGTCACCGAGGTGCTAAAGGAGATCCGTCATGAACGTCGCAACCGGTAAGGTCGAGCGGGCGCGCGGAAGCGCTCATTATTTTCTGGAGCGCGCCCTTGATCCCATCCGCGCATTCCTGGACGATCCAGCCGTGATCGAAATTGCCGTCAACAGACCCGGCGAGGTCTATGTCGAGCGGCTTGGCACCGATTTCATGGAGCATCAACGGATAGCGGCGCTCACCGCCGACGAGATCCAGAACATCGGCGAGCGCGTCGCCGGCATCACCAGCCAGTTTGTCAGCCGGACCAACCCTCTTCTCAGCGCCGCCCTTCCTTCGGGCGAACGCATCCAGATCATCCTGCTGCCGGCCGCGCCCGAGGGGGGCGCGATCTCTATCCGGAAGCAGGTGGTCAGCAATTTCACGCTCGAGCACTACCGTGACAGCGGCGCGTTCGAGAACGTGGCCGTCGCGCTCGGAGGTCTGAACGAAATCGATCGCAAACTGATCGGCTATTTGCGCGACAACGCGATTTACGACTTCATCGATACGGCCATTCGCAGCCGCATTTCGCTCCTCATCAGCGGCGGCACTTCTTCTGGAAAGACCACCTTCCTCAATGCCTGTCTCAACAGTATCGACCCCAACGAGCGTATTCTCACGCTCGAGGACACCCGTGAGCTGTTCCCTCCCCATGCAAACTGCGTTCACCTCCTGGCGTCGCGCGGTGATCAGGGAACCGCAAACGTCACGATTCAACAATTGCTTGAGGCATCTCTTCGCATGCGGCCGGATCGCATTTTTGTCGGCGAGATCCGCGGCGAAGAAGCCTTCGCCTTCCTGCGTGCGATCAATACCGGCCATCCAGGCTCTATGTCGACTGTCCATGCCGACACGCCGCTCGGCGCCTATGAACAGCTCGCCATGATGATGCAGCAGGCGGGCATGTCCGCTGGATACGCCAAGGCGGACCTGATGTCCTACATCCGCATGGTCATTCCCGTCGTCATCCAGCTGCGCCGCGATGGCGGCAAGCGCGGTGTTTCCGAAATCTATTTCGCCCGGGCGGACGAATGAGCTGGGGCTATAAGTCATTCTACCTGGCATTTTGCGTCGTGATTGCTCTCGCCGCGTGGACCCTGTTTTATGGCGCCGTGCTCTACTTCATCCATGGCGACATCCGGGTGCTCCAGTTGACCACGACGACCAATCCCTTTGCGCCGGCCGAACAGATCTGGACCTATGCGAACAATCGCGATCTGCAGATCGTTGCCTTGATCGCTCTGGTTCCCGCTGCGGTAATCGCCTCCGTCGTCGCGCTGGCGGGTCTGCGTTCCCCGGATCATCCTCTCGGCGATGCCTCCTTCCAGACGATCCCCATGATGCGCCGCGGAAAATGGTTCCGGAAGGACGGGCATATCTTCGGCAGGGTAGGGCGCAAGCTACTGCGCACGAAGGACGACCTGCATCATCTCGTCATCGGCCCGACGCGATCCGGAAAGGGAGTGGGCTATGTCAACCCCAACGCCATCGCGCACCAGGGGTCGATGATCGTCACCGATCTCAAGGGCGAGATATTCAAGGCGACGGCTGGCTACCGCAAGCAGATGGGAAACGAGGTCTTCCTCTTTACTCCCGGCTCGGACCGAACCCATCGCTATAACCCGCTCGATTTTATTCGACAGGATAGGGGAAGCCGCACCACCGATATCCAGAACATGGCGAGCATTCTCGTTCCCGAAAACACCGAATCCGAAAACTCGGTCTGGCAAGGAACCGCCCAGCAAGTCATCGCCGGCGTCATCAGTTACATTCTGGAAAGCCCCTTCTATGAAGGCCGGCGAAATTTCGGCGAGGTCAACTCCTTCTTCAACAGCGGCATAAACCTCCAGCCGCTGATGAAGTTCATCAAGGAGCGGGAAGGCTACTTGTCGAAGTTCACGCTCGAGAGCTTCAATGCCTATCTAGCGCTGTCGGAGCGCGCCGCGGCGTCGGCCCTGCTTGACATCCAGAAGGCGCTGCGGCCGTTCAAGAACGATCGGATCATCGCCGCCACCAATGTGACCGACATGGATCTGCGGGCGATCAGGCGAAGGCCGATTTCGATCTACCTGGCTCCGAACATCACCGACGTCGTGCTGCTTCGTCCGCTGTTGACGCTGTTCGTGCAGCAGACACTCGATATCCTCATGCGCGAGCGGCAGTCGAAATCTTTGCCTGTCTACTTCCTCCTCGACGAGTTCCGGCAGCTGAAGAAGATGTCGGACATCACCGACAAGATGCCCTATGTGGCCGAGTACAACATCAAAATGGCCTTCATCATCCAGGACCTGAAGAACCTGGACGAAATCTACGGCGAGACCACGCGCCACTCGCTGCTGGGCAATTGTGGCTACCAGCTCGTGCTCGGCGCGAACGACCAGGCTACCGCCGACTACGTGTCGCGGGCGCTGGGCAAGAGAACCGCGCGTTACAAATCGGAATCACGAACCATCGAACTGTTCGGCCTGCCGCGCCGGACCAAGGTGGAGCAGATCCGCGAGCGTGACCTCATGATGCCGCAAGAAATCCGCCAGATGCCTGCCGATAAGCTGATCCTGATTGCACAGGGTCAGAAGCCGATCTACGGCGATAAACTGCGCTTCTTCGAGACCGAGCCGTTCAAATCGGCTGTGGCTTACTCGCAGGCCAACATTCCCGATGTCCTACCGATCGAATATCTTCCCGAGATCGCGGTGCCAGCGACAACGCAGGCTTACGCGGACAAAACGGCACCTCACGATGGCGAAGTGCACCAGATCATGCCAGCGAATGCCCACCCGGCAACCGGCGTGCCGAATCCATCGAAGCTTCCCCAGCGGCAGAATGAAGGCGGGGCTCGGCAAGAAGACAATAATCGGAGTGATTTGGTGGATGAGGAGGTCTCAAGAACCGGTCGAAATCTCGCGTCCAAGATACCAAGGGAACGCCTGAGTAATTCATCGAACGCAGGAGACAGCAAGGACACCGGAACGATCTCTGATCGAATTCGCCAAGCGGAAGGCCGGCTTAAGCCATCGGCCGAGAAGCTGAAGAAAATCGTTACTGAGAAAATAGAAGGCGCCGGATCAGAATTGCCGCCGCGGAGAAAGAGCTACCTGGAAATTTTCGAAGCTACCGTTCCTGACCCACTCGACGTCGGATTGACGATGGAATGACCGATCTTTGCTCCCGTGACCTCTATGGGCCCTAGGCGGTGTGGACGGATTTGACCAAGATGAACGCGGCCGCGAGCGCGACGATGGATGCGAAGTTTCGCCTGGTCTTTTCGCAGCGTAGGGCGACCCGCTTGAAGCGTTTGAGCTTTCCGACGGCCTGCTCGATGCGGGCTCGCCCGCGATAGAGGGCTTTCGCGAAGAAGCCGGGCTTGTCCTTCTCGTTCGTCTTGTGCGGAATGACCGGGATGATGCCGCGTGAGCGCGCCGCGTGCCGGTTGGCCTTGCTGGCATACCCTTTGTCGGCGACGGCAGCGCGCGGATCGACATCGGGGCCGAGCCCGAGCAGGATCGGGAAATGTGGCGCATCGCCCTTCTCGCCGCCCGTCAGATCGAAGGCGATGGGATGGCCGTCGAAATCGGTCTTCAGGTGGATCTTGGTGGAGAAGCCGCCACGGGAACGCCCGAGCGCTTGACCGTTCTGCCCCCTTTGGCTCCTGCCGCCGAGACATGGGCGCGCACGATGGTCGAGTCGAACATCTGCACGAGGTGCGCCGATGACGACAGCGAGGCGAGGTGATCGAAGAAGGTCTCGAACACGCCCGCCTTGCTCAGCCGGTCGAAGCGCTTCCAAATGCTATTCCACTTGCCGAACCGATCCGGCAGCGCACGCCAGGTGATGTTGTGGACCGAGAAATAGTGCAGGGCCTCGAGGAACAGCCGGTCGTTGCGGCCCTTGTCGCCCCGGCGCGGCAGCGAGGCGCGGAACACGTCCAGCGCCACCGACCAGTCCCCATCCGCCATCTTCGTGGACATCACCGACCTCCAAATCAGTCGGCTCCCCATGAATCAGACAATCGGCATCAGAGGAATCCTCGCCGAGGGACATGCGGCAATCCGTCCACACCGCCTAGCAGATTGAAAGCTCGGGCAATGTCAAAAAGCCCGGATACGGCTACGCTTACCTGGCATGCCGATTGAAATCAGCCGACATTCAGCTTTAAATTGGACGACTATCGTGTTAAAGATGGACGCATGGCAAGTTCAACATCGCCGGGTCACATCATTGACCGAAAAGTCCGATCGCTCGTCGAGACTGCGCTCACCGATACGCGCGTTGTCCTGCTTATAGGCCCACGCCAGGCAGGGAAAACGACGCTCGCACGACAACTTGCCGGGACGGATCGACCTTACATCACCCTCGATGACGCCGGCGCATTGAGCGCGGCCCGCGCCGATCCCGTCGGTTTTGTCAGAGGGATCGAGAGAGCTGTGATTGACGAAGTGCAGCGCGCACCAGAACTGATGCTGGCAATCAAGGAAAGTGTCGACCGCGATGACAGGCCGGGCAGATTCCTCCTGACCGGCTCCGCCAACATCGCCACGGTGCCAATGATCGCTGATTCTCTGGCCGGCAGGATGGCAACGATCTCCCTGCTGCCGTTCGCCCAATCTGAAATCCGCTCCACACCGGGGCGCCTTCTGGACCGTCTGTTCGCTGGAGAGGACCCCATCGCAGGAAAGGATGCGATATTCGGTGACGAGATGGTGGCGCTGGTTCTGAGGGGTGGGTACCCGGAGGCGCTGCGTAGGACGACGCACGCCCGCCGCACGGCATGGCTGGAAGACTACTTGGCCCAGATTCTGGATCGGGATGTTCGCGATATCGCCAACATCGATCAGCTCGATCGGCTGCCGCGGCTCCTTGAGGTGCTCGCCGAGCACGCGGGGCAACTGGTCAATCATTCGAGCTTCGGCGCAGCTCTCGGATTGTCGAGCGTGACCGCGCAGAAATATGTAGCGATCCTCGAACGGCTTTTCCTGATCAGGACACTGGCGCCTTGGTCGAACAATCGATTGAGCCGTCTGATCAAGACGCCGAAGCTACACTTTCTCGACAGCGGGCTGCTTGCGGCGTTGCGCGAAGACGAGGAAGAGGCGCTGCGCCGAGATCGCTCACGATTCGGCGCCTTGCTCGAGAGCTTTGTCGTCTCTGAACTCCTGAAGCTGGCATCATGGTCGGAGCGGCGCGTGTCCTTCTCACACTATCGCACAAAGGACCAGGATGAGGTTGATGTCGTGATCGAGGATCGCCGCGGTCGGGTTATTGGAATCGAGGTAAAGGCTTCCGCGACGGTGCGCTCACAGGACTTCCGGGGGCTGCGCCAGTTACAGGAGGCGGTAGGTGACCGGTTCGTGCGCGGCCTTGTGTTGCACGACCATGATCGTGTGACGCCGTTCGGCGAAAAACTGCAGGCGGCGCCCCTTTCGATTTTGTGGTCGATGTAAGTCGCATAACAAACCTTATGGAACTAAGCCATTGATTTTGTTATCATACATCCAGTTCCTAGCCACCTTTGACTTCCGGAAGGCACTCGTTCTGAAGGATGCACTTATGACCGCCGCAGACCGCTCCTCAGTTGGCTAGCTTCTCAATCAATCTTAGGACCTCGGCTGTCGCGTCTGGCGACAAGCCTAGAACGCGTAGGATCAGTGTCATTTTGGCGTGAGCCTCGGCATCGCCTGGACCGAACGAATCTTGGGCAGCCTCGTGCAGCATGGCGATTGTCTCCGCGAGGCCATTCTGTTCGAGGAGGTCCCTGACGTCATCTGTGGCCATGTTGGTTCTCTTCTTTCGAGCGCCGATCACCAAACGATGCTGACCAGTTGATGACGTTGTGCCAGGCTTAACCTCGGCATAACCGCTCCCTCCGGTGGGCGTGACTTTGATTGGGCCTGCGTGTCGGACAGACAACAGACTAGGAGTTGATTGCTTCCAACCAACCTTCGACGAATGCCCAAATCCGATACAACGCATGATCGAGTGCCACGAGAACAAAGATCGCCAGAAACAGAAGACCTACCAGCAGCGCCAGCGGATCGTCGCCCCGCCGATGCATTTTCGGTTCGTCATGGGGATAGATGTACCAGGGTATCTTGTTCTTCATTGATCTGCCTAGCGCTCGAAATCGTCGCGATCGCGATCTTTCCGCTCCTGCTCCTCACGATCTAGTTCGTCCAGGCGCGGGATGCGTTGCTGCGGCGGATCGTTGCGGTTGGGCTCGACAGGTTTCGATGCGGGGTCACGGCCCCGCTCCGGCGCTTGTGTGCGCCTTTGTGTCGAGTGCTCTGCCGCCGTGCCTATGCCTATATTGCCACGGGCAATCACGTCTTCGTTGGCGACCTCGGATTGAACATCGCGCTCATCGTGAAGGCGCCGTTCATCCTCTCCAGCGTCCGCGCTCGTCGAGGCGGCCTTACCACTTTGCGCATGCTCCAGCCCATCAATGGACCGGCGTTCTTCATTCAACTCCAGGATTTCCCGACGGACGTTGACATGCTCACGCGCAGCCAAGGCAATCTCGTCAAAATCGGCACGCTCATCAGATCCTATGAGCCGCTCGAACCGGAATAGAGCGGTTTCGACACGCCTTTCATAAGCTTCGAATTCAGGGCGGGACATCTCACGCATTTTGTCGGCCTCCGAAACGATCGCCTGCAACCATACCATATTGGCTCTGTATTTCGAGCCAAAATTTGCCGATGCAACATCTAAGCTCGCTGACAGGTCATGGCGAGAGAATGCAGTTTCCAGCCGAATTTGTTGCATTTTGGCAAAAGAAGCGACATCGCGATCATCTCCGAAGTACACCAGGCTGCCCCAAGCCTGCCGTGCCATTTCGGTATACTCCATACTGCGCCGGGCACGCGCGACAGTCGCACGCTCCGAGCGCTTGGCTGCGTAGCGTGCGTGTGCGGCTTCGCTTGTGCCGACATGTTCAGTTCGTCCAAGCCGGCTGACGGGACGCACCTGGTTGCGCCCGAAGGCAGGGGCCGTCGCTAGTTCCCGACGATCGGTCATCTCCATATCGATGCCATGCTCACGGGCCTTCTCGGCCATCAGGGATCGCCACTGGCGAAATACTTGCGGGCTCGTCGCGATCCGCTCTCCGAATTCCGACTTCATTGTGATGATCGCGTGTGCATGCACGTGCGGGCGTTTGCCGCCTTCGGCCTCGTCCTTCGGATCTTCCGCTGGATCGTGCAGGGCGAAGACATAGCGATGTCCAGGAAACTGTTCGGCCAGGAAGTCTCGCGCCGCATCCTTGAACGCATCGACATCCGTGCCCGCGCGCGCTGACATGATCAGATGCATGACGTCACGGCTCTTTCGGCTGTGCAGCTCGTGGCGCCAATCCTTCTGAACGAGATCACCGGCGACACTATCGTTCTCGATCATGATGCCACGCTCGTCGTGAACGTCGCCCTCGAACCTCTCGACCAGGCGCCTCAGCCTGGCCGTGCCGTAATCGACGCCGTTTCCATAACCGTCGAATGAAAAGACGACCGAGGGATCATCGGACGTCGAACGGGTATCATATCTCTCCTGAAGGATACCGGTCGCTTTGGCATCCCCCGTCAGCCGCTCGCCGTCATGGCCCCGCAACACGACCACTCCGCTGATGGCTAACGAGCCATCGTTCTGACGTTCTATTGCATAGGCAAAGCGGCGGTCGCCCAACCCTTGTGTCAATCTTGCCCTGACGAGCGCGTGCAGTTCCTCGCCGGGATAATCAGGGACACCGCCTATCGCGACCGAAAAAACGCCGATGTCTCTGCTTTCTTCCCGGTTCTGGAACAAATGCTCCCATTCGCTCCGCAGGGAGGACAGGCGTTCCCGGCTCCGGATCTGCTCGCCGCGATCATCCTCGACCTCGACCTCGCCGGCACGCGACACATAGTTCATCATCGCGCCAAGCCGGACACCGCCACCATAGGACGCCATCTTGACGACGGCTGGCTGGCTGCCTTTGGCGATCGCCGAGAAACGGGCGCGCATGGGACGGCTCCCTGCCGCCGTGCCTCTCGGCTGTCGCCTTGAAGCCCCCGTCCCCGGTCCGAAACCCAAAGCCCCGCCCCCTTCCGGCCAGCCATCGCTGCGTCCTCCGCGTCGGCGTTCTTCGTCCTCCTCGTCACGACGGCGACCCAGCGACCGTTCATGCAGCAGCGCCGCCTTGCGACGCTCCCACGCGTCGGTGAAGGCGCCGAAGAAGAATTCCATTGCCTACGCCTCCCCACGCCGCCGATTGCCGGCGCGCCTCGCCAGCGTCCGGAGTTCCGTCACCACGGCCGCGACTACGACTTGCAGCTCCCCAATGTTGGCGTCTCGGCTCTCATCCTGAATCGCTCGGCCGCTGTTCATTGCTCGAACCAGTTGGTTCAGGTTCGTTCCGACCGCACGCATTTCATCTGCGAGAAAACCCATCACCGTTCGGTCCTCTTCGGCCAAAAGTGGCTGGACTCCCGCGCCCTCCAGCATCAGCGACCGTAGAAAGGCCGACATCGTCATATCGGCGGCCGCGGCGGCCATCTCGATAGCAGCGTGTTCCTCCGCAGAAAGCCGCATTCGCACGACTTTATCCTTCCTGGACGTTCCCCGCCGGACCTCAAAACTGCCTTCGCCCATCCCTTTCCGGCCTTTTTCTTGCCGCTGCAGGCGGCGGATCGAGGGCTTGTCCCTCGATCGTCAGGAAAAATGTACCACATTTTTCCGTATCCTGCCACATATAGAGAACCCATAAGAAGAAACCGACACCGAAAAACGCCTGCGCCCGAAAGATATGAAACGCGCAGGAACGCCACCAAGGTTCCACACGACTTCGCGATGTGCCTAACCAACATCGTGTGGACATGTGCTGTGGAATAAGTATCATACGATGTTGTCATAGCGTGCATACTTATCTTTATAGATAGACCGATGTGTCGTTGCGTCGACCGAGAAGCCAGGGAAAGCCCAATGCCGAAGCGGCTTTCGGTTATCAGCAGCAAGGGTGGAGCGGGTAAGACCACGATCGCAATACTGCTCGCTGGCGAATATGCGCTTCGGGGAAAGCGGGTGCTGTTGATCGATGCCGACAACCGTCAAAACCTCTCGGAGTGGTGGAAGCTTTCGCAGGACAAGGACAATTTGCCTGCCAACATCGATCTCGTGGCAGTGCCGACGCAAAGGGGGGTGGAGCAAGCGCTTGCGACTGCGGATCACGACGTTGCCATCATGGACTCGCCGGGCGTCGACAGCGTTATCGCCAATACCATCATCGGCAACTCCGATTTGGTCATATCGCCCGTCCAGGCCAATCAGGATGAGATCCGATCTGTCGGCCAGGCGGCAGAAAACACCGCTGATATTGCCGAGGATCAGGGCCGACCGATTCCGCACGGGGTGGTGGTCACGCGTATAGCGCTCACCGCGCGAAGCCTTGAGGCATACCGCTTTATTCGCCCATTCGTCGCCGCGTTGCGCGAGGCCGGCTATCCGTCAACGCTCCTGCAGACGGAATTGACGGAGCGGAACTGCTATCGCGAAATCCGCAACGGGTATGGAACGCTGCAGATGCTCGACGTCACCGACCCGGTGAGGAAGGGACGCATTGAGGTGGCGGCGTTGCTTGACGAAGTCGAGGGATTTTTGGGGGTAAATCAGGGGACCGCAGCATGACCAGCCGACCGACATTGTCCGCAGGCGACATTCCGATCGCGCCACGAAAGCCACGACAACCGATATCGGCCGAAGCCGGAGCCGTGCAACCATCAGAGACGTCGGATGCACCCGAGGTTGAATTGGCGTTTGCTGGTCCGGAGCGGCAAAGGCGGCGTCGCCATCTGCCAACGCCAAGCGCCGAGGAACGGAAGGAGGCGTCCATTCAGCGTGCGCTGGATCAGGAAAGGGCGCGGACCAGGCTACGTGATCTCAAACGCGCGCAGGCGCGCGAGTCAAAGCACTTCGTCAACGTCCCGCTCGATTATGAAACAAAGAGGCGATTACAAAAGGCCGCTTTGGAAAACGACCTCAAGATGACGGTGATCATGAAAGCGGCGATTGACCAATATCTGCGTGACAATGGCTATTAGCGCTTATCCTTTTTGGCTGAGTGATTCCGAGGAATTCGCCTGTTATCGCTGCAAGGAACGTGCTATGGAACCGGGTTGGGGACTTATTCAGTCGGGGCAAGAAAAGGGAACAGGATCGTTACGAAGGTGGCCAGCGCCGGAGGCGGATGACTGGCAAGAAATAAAAAGCGTAACGATCATAGCGCGATGACGTGCTCAACGGATGACCGGTCTGATGTCCGCGCTGCATTGGCGAGCGTTGGTCATGGACATTTTTTACTCGCGCGAACACCTCGAATCTCCCGTCAGTGTAACCATACCTTTTTGAACCCCAGGCATGTGAAATGAGGACGGCGATCGTGGTCAAGGGTGATGTTCCGTACGAGGAAAAGGCCGGTCTGGTCGAGACGACCGATCCGGAGATCGACAAACCAATATTCCGCCGACCGGGCTTTTCGGGAATAGATCAACTTGGGGAAATGGATGAACGGATTTCTGCTTTCCTTCTGAAGGCGCGCCGCGACGTAGGTCTTACAAGAGAAGAAGTTGCGCGGTTCCTTGGACTGTCGACGCAGGTATTTGGCCGCTACGAAAAGGCGATCTCGAAACTGCACGTAACCCGGCTGGTACATTTGAGCGAGATCCTGGGCTTCCATCCGATGGAACTGGTCTATGCGGCAGCGCCACATCTGTTTGGAGAAACGCCGGAGGAAGCGGCAGATCAGATCAAGCTCGCCAAGCTCATCTGGACCTTGCCACCCAGCACCGTCAGCACGCTGGTCAGGCTGGTGGACGAAATGCACGCGATTTCGGCTGGTGCCGACACAGATGCTGGAGATGCATCGCCTACCCCCGTTCGCGAAAAGGCCTGAGATATCGAGGTGCGGCCAAACGACTCCTGATAAGAGGGAGCTTGTTCAACTCAACTGGAGAAATCGTTTCAATGACGACAGCGACCGAAATTGCCGACAAGATTGCCGCAACACAGAACCTGACGAAGACGCAGGCCAAGACCATCGTCGACAGCGTCTTTAAGGAGATTGCCGACGCCGCCAAAAGCGGGACCGAGACGAACATCCCCGGCTTCGGAAAGTTCAAGGTGAAGCAGTCGCCGGCGCGCGAGGGCCGCAATCCGGCGACCGGTGGAACGATCAAGATTGCGGCGTCAAAGAAGCTGGCATTCGCGCCCGCGAAGGCCGTCAAAGACGCGCTCAACGGCTGAGGTCGCCGAGCGCGTCCGAGGCGCGACGCCGCCCTAGAAGGGCGGCTCACCGAAGAACGGTCCGTATGCTTCCGCCAGAAGCAGGTCGCGCTCCGCAATCGCCTTTGCGAGTTCCACCTCGATCCAGCGCCGCTCTTCAGGATAGACGGCATTCCGCAGCTCGGCCCGAAGCTCTTCAATGTGCTGATCGATCGACATCGTCGTCTCCTTGATGTTTGTGAAGGACGACGCCGGCGGTCATGGCGGGCCGGAGGGGTCAAGGAGCGCAAAGCGACCGCCGGAGGCGGCGAGTGGGGAGCCGATTTTCTGACGACGTCCTCTTCGGACGGCGCCTGAAAATTGGGGGCACCGCTCGTCCTTGAGGCCTTCGGATCGACATGGCACCATCGGACGATCTGAGCAGACAACCCCGGTCCCGGTTGTGCACCCTGAAGGCGGGAAGCAAGCCTCGCACCGTCACGTGGGAAGTTGTAGCATTATGTCCTTACGGGCTGCTTGCGCGATAGGCTTCGGGGGTTACGGCCCGAGGTCAGTGCAAAAAAAGAGCCCCACGCCGGAAGAACGTCCGGCGTGGGGCTCCTTTTACGACTGTTTCGATTGCAGGATTCGCAAAAGCTCTGCGAGTGGACCGTCATTTGGTGGGCGCTCGTCCTTGGCGAAATCATCGGCAAGCTGGGCGGCAACGTCCTCGGGGAGCGGCATGAAGTCGAAGCCTCGTGACCGCGTCGCCGCATACAACGCCTCGATCGTCGCGTATTCTCGGTCGCTGGTGCCAAGCCACAGAGCGAGATCGTCGCCGCTCTCGTCGGGGAATGCCTGCAAGAAGAAGGTGCGCTGCGGCGGATCGTAGCCGATCACGGCGTCGGGATCGGAGCGGTCGTCGCTGGAAACGGTGATGGCGTAGCGGCTCATGGGAGCCTCCTGATCGTAAGGAACAGAAAGAAGGCCGGCCCCTTGCGGGGCCGGCTCGCTGCGGTTCACTGCGGGTTGTTCCACAGGATCACCTTCTTGTTTTCCTCGCCGCCGGGGGCGGGAGCGAGGTTGCCGAAGATGACGCCGATCTCGGGGGCTTCCAGCTTGACCGAGAGGTATTCCTCGCCCGAACGCTGGGAAACGCGGTTCCAGCCGGCTCCGATCTCGAAGCCCGTGCGCTTGTTGACGATGCGGTAGTCGGGAGCATCCTCGCGGGACTTGTTGTTGTTCGGGATGAGGGTGATCGGAGCGTTGACCCGGAGCGTGGCGAACACGCCTTCCATCGAGCCGTCGGCCTTGGTGGTGAGGTTTGCGATCGTGGTGGCCATGGTACTTCTCCTTCGCTTGCATCGGGACCATTCCCGATGGCGCCAAAGGAGGGGGCCGTCCTGCTGCGGTCACTCGGCAAGAAAATCTGGAAAATTCTATTTGCCGCAGATAGCGGGCCGCACTTTCAAGGGCCCCGCTTGCGGGAAGGAAAGTGCCTGGCCCGCAAACAAAAACCGAAATCGAATTTTCCTGAATTTTTGTCGAGCGTACCCCCAACGGGGGTTGACCGCAAAAGCAGGCGGTCCACTACAAAGGCGACATAACCACGGGAATGGTCCGGATGTGAGCGAAGGCGACGCCCCCGGCCACCATCGCAGACTCCGACGCCGGCGCGGCGTTCGAAGGTCAGCGTTTGCCCCGCCTGCGGATCTGCTCTCCGCCGCCTGCCCCGCACCCGACCGTTCCGCGTGGCGGCCCGTGCCACTATCCGCCGCCATGCACCCGGGTTTCGGAGCCGCTGCCGGACGCACGCTTCCGACACCGGCGAGGTGATCATTATGCGTCAAGCTGCTGTTAATCGGGGACGGGCCGTTTGATCCACCGCCCTGCCCGTGGCGCGACGGACGGGCAGCGTATTCCGAGGAATGCCGGCGAGCCGCGAGAGGCGGCGTCACAAGGGGTCGGCCTTCAGCCGGGTCAGGGCCGGGCGGCTTTCACCGCCCTGTAGCGAGCGGGTTACAGCGGCGCGCCATGATCAGGCTTCGAGCGCGAGGCGCTCGTCCACCGACAGGCGGGCTTCGACGTCGCGGCGCACGTCCGGGCCGGCATGACGGAGCATGGCGCGCCAGTCGGCGGTGTTACGGACGGTCGCCACGATGCCGCGCATGGTGTCGTAGACGACGCAAGGGCTGCCGGTGACGGCAAGGCGCAACACGTTGAGGCAGGTGCCCGGGGATTCGCCATTCCAGACCATCAGGCCAAAGTGGGCGCGGTGGGCCATCTCCCGGTCCTTTTCGGCGTGGACGGCAAAGCCTCGTGCGCTCTCCGGTCGCCGAATGTGATAGGTGGCCCAGTCACCGAGATTGTTGCGCGGTTCGGCTCCCGCATGGAAGACGCCGACATGCTCGTAATTGTAGCCGGCGAGCAGGCTTTGCATTTCGGCATCGGCTCCGGGCGCGTCGCCGATCAGGACGCCGTGCTCAGCCGCCACGATCGCGCCGATCCGTTCGATCGCAGGGACGGGCAGTTCGAAGATGTCGCGAGAGCCGCCTAAAAATATCATCGCCATGGTCGCTCTTCCTTTCTCTCAAAGCCCCCGCCCCGGCCCGGCTCTCCTCTCTCTCTTGCGCGCGTGATCGTCACCGCTGGCCAAGGTGGCGAGGCCGGCTCGGGAGCGGCGGCACGCCGCGACCAGGGCCCGGCCGGCCACAGGCCGGCGCGCCCAGTGGATGGGTCAAAGAGAAGCAGAAAGGGAAAGCGTCAATCCAACCGGTCGACGCGCCGGCCCGATTCTCGCGCTTTGGCAAAGGCGGTCGCGATCTTCGACACAAAGGCCTTGCTGAAGCGGCCGAGGACGCCGCTGCCCGGTTCGAAGTACCAGGAGCGTTCCGCAATATCGTAATTGTATTCGTCGACGACGATCCAGCATCGCTTGAGGTCGCTCAGACCGCCGCGCCGGCGCTCGATGTCAGGGATTTCGAGCGCAACGCGCCCATGCTGCGGCGGCTGCGTGGTGATGGCGAGAAGGGCAAGGTGGGTCAGACCGTCATTGGCTCCATTGACGGCGACCACGACGCAGGTGGGCCGGACCTTGCGTCCTTCGGTTTCGCCGCGTTCCTGCTGCCATGCCCAGAGGTAGGGATAGGCGATGACCTGGCCAGGCAGAAACTCACGGCTCATCGTCATAGCCCTCGCCGCGCGCCAGCCGGTCAATTTCCTGGGCGAAGAGGTTCTTCTGCTCCTCCGGCATCTCGGAGACACGATAGGCGCGACGCGGATCTCTGCCGGTACGCATCCGCTCGTAATGCTCGTAGCTCATGAGGACGAAGCGGGGTTTGCGGTGTTTGGTGAGCACGATCGGCTCGCGGCTGGCGGCATCGGTGACGTCGCCAACCTGCTTGTTGAGATCGCCTGTCGTGAACTGTCGCATGATCAAGTCTCCGTATGGGTTTCCATAATATCCAGATTTTCCATATTTGCAAGAAAATGGCTCCTCCCCATCGTGTCGGCAGTGGTGGGTCGGATGTGAGCGCAGGACGAACCCGGCTCGCGAGGCCGGGTTCGTCGATGTGTCGGCGATAGCGGTCCGGAACAGGAGCGAGGAAAGTGGCGCTCACGCGCCACTCTCCGTGAACCGCCAGACCGGGATGCCGAGCCGGCGGGCCTTGTCGGCGAGGTTTTCGGTGATGCCAGAGCCGGGGAAGACGATCAGCCCGTAGGGCATGACCGATAGCAGCTGGTCGTTGCGGCGGAACGGTGCGGCCTTGGCGTGCCGGTTCCAGTCCGGCTTGAAGGCGATCTGCGTGACTTTCCGGTTCTCGGCCCAGCAGGCGGCAATACGCTCGGCGCCGCGCGGGCTGCCGCCGTGGAGCAGGACCATGTCGGGATGCTTTTCGCGGGCTTTATCCAGTGCGTCCCAGATCCTGTCGTGCTCGTTGCAGTCGAGACCGCCGGAGAAGGCGATCTTTGTGCCGGCCGGCACCAGCACCTCGGTCTCGGCGCGGCGGCGTGCGGCGAGGAAGTCACGGCTGTCGATCACGGCCGCGGTCATCGCCTGGTGGCTGACCTTGGAGCCGGTACGCGGCCGCCATGCCGAGCCTGTCTGCGCCTCGTAGAGGTCGGCGGCCTCGTCGCGCATGATTTCCAGGACGTTGCGGCGCTCGATATAGGTGATGCCCTCGGCCGTGAGCCGTTCCAGCTCGACGGACTTCACCTCGGAGCCATCCTGCTCCCCCTGGCTTGAGCGCTGCGCATCCTCGTTGCGGTCGAGGCTGCGGGCGACGCGCTCGGCGGCACGGTGGAAGACGTTGACGAAAGACCAGAGCAAATCATCGAGGTCGGGTTCGAGCCTGGTGTCGCCGAGCATGCCGGCGAAGGTGTCAACGATCCCGGCGAGGCCGGCGCGGATCACCTCGTCGTCGGGAAGCGGGCGGGGATCGGGCTCGTCCTGATGCGGACGATGGCCGTACATCTGCAGTTCGAGGATGACGCGGTCGGTCGGTGAGGAGGCGTGGTAAGGCTCGTAGGCATCGTCGAAGGGAAGATCGTAGGTCATGGCGTGTCTCCGTCGGTTGTGGCTGCGCCCATCGCGGCCTGACAGCGCATCCCGGCCGCGCCCTGGGCGCGGCCGCACCGAAGGCCGGAGCGAAGCGGAGGACGGCGCAGCCGTTGCGGCCGTGACCGGGGAGTGGCAGAGATCGCCTCTCGGGCAGGCCGCGGGCGCGGCCTCTCCCGGCGGGATCGCCGCCATGCTCGCGAGACTTCCCGTGACGCTGCCCTGCCCGCCTGCCGGCGGATGCCCGCTGGTCGGCCGCTCATCCGGACGGCAGGAAACGACGGGCATCCTCCGGAGCGAGCTGATTGCCGAGCCATGCCGCGAGACGGGTCAGGCCGAGGTGGCGCAGATCGTCGTTGAAGTCGCCGAACTGCGGCCGCAACACAAGAGTTGCGATCCCGGCCTTGCCGGCGCGCTGGCTGAGACGCTCAATGCCATGGCGGCCGGCAGCGTCCGCATCGGCGGCAATGTAGAGGCGGCGGCAACCGAGCGGGAGGGTCAGGCCGGCGAGGTGATTGGCCGAAGTCGCGGCGGCAACCGGCAGTGCCGGCATCACAGTGCGCAGCGACGCCATCGTCTCAAAACCCTCGCCGGCGGCCATGACCGCCATCGGAGCATCGGGCTCAAGGCCGAGCCAGATGCCGTTTCCCAGCAGGTGACCGAGCGAGCGGCGCGGATCATCGACCTGCGCCTTGCCGATCTTGCCGTTCGGATCCAGCCCAGAGGACAGGTAAGTGCGTTGCAGGCCGGTGATCTGCCGCTCGAGGTCAGTGATAGCTGCGATCAGCGCCGGCAGGGTCTGCGTCTCGCCGGTCACGAGATCGCGATAATAGCAGCTGGGGTGGAAGCGCAGAGCGCGCTCACGCGCGGTCAAGAGGATGCCGCGACCGGCAAGATAGCGTTCGGCCAGCGTGCCGGCGATCGGCCGCGACATGGCGAACAGGCGACGCGCGGCGTCCGGGGAGCCGCGTGCCGCGGCAGGTTCGCGCCGCGCGCGGGGTTCTTCCGCCTGCGGTCGCGGCATGACGAGGAAGCGGCGGGCCTCGTCGGCGACGTCGCGGAATTCGACGAGACCGCAGCTTTCGCGGATGACATCGAGCAGATCGCCATATTCGGCCGTCGCCTCGTCGACCTTATGTTGAACTGCACATAAGGTGGAATATGTTGCGCCAGCGGTTATGTTGCGCTCCCGCTATTGGGCGCTGCCCCGCAGGCGATCGACGGCTTCTACGCAACATAATGTCAGCGCCGGGAGGTGTCGTGAGTCTCCGAGGCCACGCAACTGAAGGTGCGCGATCTGCAAATCGGGGGCGGGAATGGCGGTCACGATCTTGCCGCGCTGCACGGGAAACGCGGCAAGACGCGCCAATGCCCACTGTGGCCAGAAACAGAACGAGTTCTGGCCGACGAGATCCTCGGTCGCTCGGTCGATGACGCCGTATTTGTCAGTAGGCTCGGAATGCCTTTTACTCGCTTCGGGGTCTATCGCCTGATCGAGCGTTGCGCGGCCCGGGTGCCGGAGCTGACTGATAGAACGATAACCCCGCATGTGATCCGGCATACGACGGCCTGCCATCTGGTTCTCGCCGGCGTAGATATCAATACAATCCGCGCCTGGCTCGGCCATGTCTCGATCAGCACCACCAACATCTATGCCGAAATCGACCTCACGCTGAAAGCCAACGCCGTAGCTCTTTGTGAAGTCGGTCAGCCGCGCCCCGCTCGCTCATGGAAGGAGGACAAGGACCTCATGGCCTTTCTGAAATCCCTGTGAGTCAGAAGGAACGTTGCCGTGTCTTCCGCCGAGAGTTTTGCTCAGAGTGTTGGACACGGCGCAGCGACCGCCCTCTAGGAGACCGGCGTCGAGCCCTTCGAGCACGTACCTACAGACGTCAGAACGACCTGGCTGCGGCGCCGCCAGGTCTAGGGCTGAGCAGAAGCACGATCGAGCCAAGGACGGCAGCAATGAAAGAGCCGAGCAGGATGCCGATCTTCGCGCCGTCTTGAAGGGCCGGACTGCCTGGGAAGGCGAGCAGGCCAATGAAGAGGCTCATCGTGAAGCCGATCCCACAGAGCAGCGCCACCCCCAGGACATGCAGAGGCGCTGCATTCGCAGGCGCGTCGGCCCAGCCCAGCTTCACGGTCACCAGTGCAGTGCCATAAACTCCGACTACCTTGCCGACGACAAGCCCACCCGCAACGCCAAGGGTCAGAGTGTCGGTCAAAGCCGAGGCGTCGACGCCGGAGAAGGATACGCCAGCATTCGCGAAGCCGAAGATGGGGATGATGACGAACGGCACGATTTTGGATAGCGCATGCTCCAAGCGATGGAGAGGCGAATGATCGGAGTGTTCGAGGTCACCGTTTTGCAGCCGCATGATGGGGATGGTCAAGGCGAGCGCGACGCCGGCGACGGTGGCGTGCACGCCCGAAAGCAGAACAAGGAGCCAAAGCACAGCGCCGAGCAGGATGTAAGGCAAGAGGATCTCCACGCCCGTTCGGTTGAACGCGAACAGGGCTGCCAGAACGACAACCGCGCCGCCGAGCGCCCAGAACTGCAGATCGCCGGTATAGAAGGTCGCTATGATCATGACGGCGCCCAAGTCGTCGATGATGGCCAGCGCAGTCAGGAACACCTTCATGGATGCAGGCACGCGGTTGCCGAAGAGGGAGAGAACTCCGAGGGCGAACGCGATGTCGGTTGCGGTCGGGATCGCCCATCCGCGGATTACCTCGCCACTGCTCCAGTTAAGCAATACGAAGATCAGAGCCGGAACAGCCATACCGCCTGCCGCGCATATACCGGGCAGGATACGACGCGGCCAGGTTGATAACTGCCCGTCGATAAACTCCCGCTTTATCTCCAGACCGACGAGCAGAAAGAACACGGCCATCAGCCCGTCATTAATCCAGTGCCCGACGTTGAGCGGGCCGACATGGATACGGAGGGCTGCAAAGTAGATGTCAGCAAATGGGGAGTTGGCTACGATCAATGCGAGTGCTGCAGCCGCCATCAACACGATCCCGCCCGATGCTTCGCTGTCGATGAAGCGACGAAAGGTGCTGGGACGAACGTGCGGATTTTGGGCCATCGGGTGCCTCCAAGAGGAAATAGCTGCTGGCGGCCCGACCAGCACTACTACCTGCCCACATCATCAAGCGCGGACACCCGATTCTTCTTTTGCATCATCGGAGATTAGTCCGCAACCGCGGGGACCGTCGAATTACCATGGCCGCCTGTGAAGCGAGCGATATCCTGCTGTAGTAGTTGTCCCCGCAATGTCTGTCGGAGCGCTCGGAGGCCGAATGTGCGCAGGTCCTCGTTGAAGTCGCCCGTCCGAGGAGACAGGGCAAGGGCCTCGATACCCGCTGCTTCGGCGCGTTCGGTCAATGCCGCGAGCGCCATGTCGCCTGCGGCGTCAGCGTCGCGGGCGATGTAGAGCCGACGCAGCGCCGGCGGAAACACAATGGCGGCAAGGTGGTTGGCCGAGAGCGCGGCCGCCATCGGCATGGCCGGCAACGCGCAGCGCAGTGACAGCATCGTCTCGATGCCCTCGCCGACAGCGAGGACATCGCCGGCCGCGCCGAAGCGGACGGCATGGCCGAGGAGACCGCCCATGGCTCGGCGCGGCGTGTCGACCGGCGCCTTGCCGGAGCCATCACGGGCAAGCCAGGTGCGATGCGCGCCGGTGATCGTCCCGTCGAGATCGGTGACGGCGGCGATCATCGCCGGCCAGGTCTCGGTCGGGCCGTCGCCCTCAGGTCGATAGTAGCAGCACGGATGGAATCGAAGACTACCCGTGCCGCGCAAGTTCCTGATGCCACGGTTGCGCAGGTAGGTCTCGACCAGCGTGCCGCAGATCGATCGCGACATGGCGAAGAGGCGCTGCGCCGCTTCGGGCGATCCGGCGGGGACAGGTGTGCGAACAGATGTCGGGGCCTGGCGGAGTTCGGGCTGCGGCAGGCTTAGAAAGCGCCGTGCCTCGTCCGCGACATCGCGGAAATCGACGAGCCCGCAGCTCTCGCGGATCACGTCGAGGAGATCGCCATATTCGGCTGAGGCGGCGTCGGTCCAATGCCCGGCCGCACCGGGACCGGATTCCGGCCCGCTGAGCCGGACGAACATCGACCGGCCAGGCGTGTTGCGCACATCGCCCACCGTCCAGTAACGGCCTCGGCGTCGACCATTGGACAGATAGTGCCGGCAGACCGCCTCAGCATGGCGAGCCAGGCGGCGAGACAGTTCGGGAGCGTCGCGGGGCATCACGACACCTCCCGCGCGCTGACATTATGTTGCGTAGAAGCCGTCGATCGCCTGCGGGGCAGCGCCCAATAGCGGGAGCGCAACATAACCGCTGGCGCAACATATTCCACCCACTTGCCCGCCGGGCCTTTGGCATTGGCCTTGAGACGCACGTGCATCGAGCGGCCTTGTGCGTTCCGTACGTCGCCGACGATCCAGTAATTGCCGACACGTCGGCCGTTCGAGAGATATTCGCTGCACACCGCCTCGGCATGATCGCCAAGGCGGCGCGCCAGCTCTGCTGCCGAGCCGGTCATGATCGCCTCCAATCACGCTGCGGCCGCGCGGTCGGTGACGCCGACCAGCGTATGGCGCTCGAGAAGCGCTGCGAGGATGGCGGAGCCCTGCCCGCCGGTCGGGATGAACAGCCTGAGCTTCCAGGAGATGATTTCGGAGATCAGGCCGAGCGCCTTCAGGCGCGGCACCATCGCCTCGGTGAAGCCGATCAGCTCGACGCGATAATCGTTCATTACGCGACTGCGCCGCAGGATCAGGCCGTCGGCGAGTTGCAGCCCGATCCGCCCTTCGATCAAGCCGGACCATGCCTCGTCCGGCGACAGCGTTCGCACATTGTCGATGCCGAGATTGCGCAACATGGTGGCGACCATTGTCGGCGCGATATGACGCCCAATGATGCGTTCGCCGGCATCGGTCTGGATGCGGTAGACCTGGCAATCATGATCGGGCAACCGCCGCCAGATGGGCAAAAGAAGCCCGGTGACCATGTGGAACGTGCTGGTGGTGAACTCTGGCACTGCGGCGACCTCTGCCTGCCAGACCTCGCAGAAGAGTTTCCGGTCGGCCGGCTGCCAGAAGGTTTCGGCAAGCGCCTCCAAGCCGAAACGCAGCTCGTCGGTCGGCCGCAGCAGGCGCACGCGGTGCTCGACCGTGCCATCGTCGAGCATCAAGCTCGCCGTCGGTAGCTGGATCGCCGCGCGGTTCGAACGCGTGTTGACCAGAAAGACTGATTGCGGCTCCGCGCGGGCGATGGCCAGCGCATCGGGTAGGCCGAGTGGCCGGATGCGGTCCTTGCGCGCGACCGTCAGTACATGCGATTGCGCGCCCGAGACCGGGTGCGTGTATATGGTGCGCCGATCGGTGACGGTGATGCTCTCCGCCGTGATCGTCTCCACGCCCATATCGTAGGTGCCGGCGGCGACGGCGCCTTCGACCTTGGCCGCCATCAACTGCTCAAAGACCTCGAAGAGAAGGTTCTGGGTTTCGATGCGCAGCGCCAGCAGCCGGTTGAGCCAGGTCGTGATCGGCGGCAGTTCGTCACGCAGGCCGCCCTCCTCCGTGGTCAGCGACAGGCCGGTGATCGCTTCGAAGGTCGTCAGCGAGCAGCCCTCGATCTTGCCCCGGTGCAGCAGATAGTAGAATTGGCGTAGCGCCGCGCGGGCATAGGGGCTTTCGAGATTGTCCTCGGACCGGAACAGCCCTGCCCCGCCGGTCTGGCGCTGGCCGCGCGTGATCGCGCCCAGCGTGTCGAGCCGGCGCGCAATGGTAGACAGGAAGCGTTTTCCCGCTTTTACGTTGGCGGCCATCGGGCGAAACAGAGGCGGCTGCGCCTGGTTGGTGCGGTGGGTGCGGCCGAGACCCTGGATGGCATTGTCGGCGCGCCAGCCAGCTTCCAGCAGATAGTGCTTGCGCAGCCGATGGTTCCTAACTCCGAGATCGGCGTGATAGGACCTGCCAGTGCCGCCCGCATCGGAGAAGACCAGTACACGCTTGTCGTCATCCATGAAGCTTTGCGTCTCGGCAAGATTGGCCGAGGCCGGCCGGTTCTCGACGGCGAGCCGGGCGACGCCGTCGCGGCCGGTCTTTTTGACGATGCGTCGCGAGCGGCCGGTCACCTCGGCGACGACATCGGTTCCGAAATGGTGGAGGATTTGGTCGAGTGCGCTGCCGACCGGCGGCAGCGAGGCAAGCTTTTCGATCATCTCGTCGCGCCGACGTACCGCTTCGCGGCATTGCACGGGATTGCCGTCAGCATCATGCACGGGCCGCGAAGTGATGTTGCCTTCCGCGTCCGAATATTCCTCGAACAGTTGCGTCGGGAAAGAGTGCATCAAGTACCCACCTACGTACTCCCTCGGAGTGACATCAACGTGGAGGTCCGACCATTCCTCTGTCGGGATTTCGGCCAGCCGCCGTTCCATTAGCGCTTCGCCGGTGGAAACGATCTGCACGACCGACGCGTGACCGTCAGCACGGTCCTGCTCGATCGCGCCGATCAGGGTCGGCGTCATCATCGAGGTGATGAGGTGGGAAAAGAAGCGCTGCTTGGTGCTCTCGAAAGCCGAGCGCGCCGCCGCCTTGGCGTTGCGGTTCAGCGTGCCGGTCTCGCTGGTGATATTGGCCGCCTCCAGCGCGGCGGCCAGATTGTTGTGAATGACCTGGAAGGCGTCCGCATAGGCATTGTAGATGCGGATCTGCTCCCCGGTCAGCTCGTGCTCGAGCAGGTCGTATTCGACACCGTCATAGGAGAGCGAGCGCGACGTGTAGAGTCCGAGCGACTTGAGATCGCGGGCAAGCACCTCCATGGCGGCGACACCGCCGTCCTCGATGGCCGCGACGAATTCCGCACGATTGGCGAACGGAAAATCCTCGCTGCCCCAGATGCCAAGACGCTGTGCATAAGCCAGATTCTCGACGGCGGTGGCCCCGGTCGCCGAGACATAGACGATGCGGGCGTCGGGCAGCGCGTGCTGAAGCCTGAGGCCCGCCTTGCCCTGCTGCGAGGGGGCGACGTCGCCGCGCTCGCTTTTGCCACCGGCGGCATTGGCCATGGCATGGGCTTCGTCGAAGACAATCACACCATCAAAGTCTTTTCCGACCCAGTCCATGATCTGGGCGATGCGAGATTTCTTGCCATCGCGCTCCTGGGAGCGCAGCGTGGCATAGGTGGTGAAGAGGATGCCTTCGGCAAGGCGGATCGGCGTGCCCTGGCGAAAGCGCGAGAGCGGTTGGACAAGAAGACGTTCCTGTCCGAGTGCCGACCAATCGCGCTGGGCATCTTCCAGAAGTTTATCTGACTTGGAAATCCAGATGGCGCGTCGGCGGCCTTGTAGCCAATTGTCGAGAATGATGCCGGCGACCTGCCGTCCCTTGCCGCAGCCGGTGCCGTCCCCCAGAAACCATCCACGGCGGAAACGGACCGCGTTCTCAGCGCCTTCGGGCGCGGCTGAGACAACATCGAAGGTTTCGTCGACCGTCCAGGCGCCGGCGAGATGGCCGGAATGCGCTTCGCCGGCATAGATGACGCTTTCGATCTGAGCGTCGGACAGTAGGCCTTCGTCGATGATCGCATTGGGCAGGAGCGGTCGATACGATGGTTTTGGCGGCGCGACTGCGGCCATGGCCGCCGATTGAACCAAAGGGGTCGGATGCGGCTTGGCGCGCGGGATGCGTATCGACTGGAGCGCATAGGGCTCGTAGATCGTGTCGGTCAGCCGGCCGCCTTCCTCCAGCATCCAGTCACGCAGTTCGTAGACGAGCGGGACGGCCGGTGTGCTGGCTTCGATCGCCGGGCGGGCGGGCTTCGCCCGGGCAAGGGAACGGACCGGCCGGATATTCTTCGCGGCAGCCGCGGATGTTGCGATGGGTGCTGCTGTCGCCGGCGAGCGCGCGGCCATCCGCATGACCGCGTTGCGCAGGATGCCGTTCGACAGGGCGCCGATCGAATCCGGAAAGCCGCCCGGTGTCCTGGGCGGCAGATCGGAAATCCAGGAGAGCAATGTCTCGACGTCCGGGGCTTTGCCCGGCGATGCGACGAAACTGGACGAATCGGTCGCTGGCGTCTTGTCGATGACGGTCAGCCGGGTTTCGGCGGTGGTGCCATGGCGGGCATAGACGCGGCCGTCGATCGCCGCGGTGAAGACCACCCTGCCCTGCTGCTGCAGCCGCTCAAAGCCAGGTCGCCATTTGGGGTTTTCCGGAGAGAGGCCGGTGCCGGTGATGGCGACCAGTCGCCCTCCGGCGCGCAGGCGGGCAAAGGCCGAAGAAAGATGCCGCCATGCTGCATCGGCGACGTGGCCGTCGACATGGGCGCCGACTGAGAAGGGCGGGTTCATCAGTACAACGGACGGTTCGATCGCTGGATCGAGGTGATCGTCGATATGAGCTGCGTCATGCCGGGAAACGGGAACTCGTGGGAACAAAAGACCGAGCAGATCGGCGCGTTTCGCGGCAAGCTCATTGAGGGCGAGCGACGCCCGGGTCATCTCGGCATGGACGGCGAGAAGGCCGCTGCCGGCCGAGGGTTCGAGAACGAGATCCGATGACGAAATCGCGGCGGCATGAGCGGTGACGAAGGCGAGCGGCAACGGCGTCGACAGCTGCTGCATGGCCTGGCTCTCGTCGGAGCGTCTCGTGTGGGTGGGCACGAGGTCGGCGATGCGCCTCATCATCGCCAACATTGCCTGCGGCGAGACAGATCGGGAGAGGATGGCGGATCCGAAGCGGCGGAGAAACAGAATTTGGGCGGCTTCGAGCGCCTCATAGGCGTCCTTCCAGACCCAGAACCCCTGTGCATCGCTGCCGCCGAAGCTGTCGATCATGGTCGCGCGCAATGCCGCGGTGGTGATCGGCTTGCCCTGTTCAAGGAAGGGAAGAAGCTGGGTCGCCACCTGATGAATAGCGTGAGCGGCGTCGATGGAGCGCGATGCCGGGGCGACAAGTGGAGCGGCCGTCCGGGCGGCGGGCGACGGGGTCGTGAAAATATTCATGGAGATGTCCTTCGAGCGAGGGTGTTCGCCCTGCCGGCGCACTCTCTGCGCCCGGCAAAGCCGAACTCCTCCCGGCCCCGCTCTCCCTCCAGCGCCGTGGACGAAGCGAACCGGCGATGGCACCTTCAATGATGGGCCTGATCGACAGGACTGTGATGTAAGTGTTCGGGAGAGCTGACCCGATTCTGACGATTGCCGGCTCGGTCGCCGGCGCTTCGATTGGCGTTACCGGACTGACGTAGTTCCGCGGCGCGCGCGAGGAAGCGAGCGCGATCAGCGTCGCCCCGGCGGACGCGAAATTTCTCATCTACGACGCCGTTCACGCGAGCCCACTGGTTCCACGAAAAACTCCGGCCGAGGCCGACGGTCGTGTTCGTGCTGGGAAACCGGTCGGCGTTGCGCACCAGTTCTTCCCATGTGCTCCCGAACTGGATTTCATCGAAGCGGCTATGGCGACCTGTCAGCGCGTTTCGCTCGAGGAAGAGCGCGCGTTCAAGCAGTTCGGGATGATGAGCAGCGAGCCAGAAAAGCTCCCACGCTTTACTCGCGGGGCAGAAGAAGCACGCTGACTTGATCGGGACGTAGTCGGCGCCGAGCACAGCGGTGATGATGTCGATGCAATTCTGCCGCGTCCATCCCAGCATCTGGAGAGGATAGAGGAAGTCGAAATCAGCATCAGCGGTCAAGAGCTTCTTCGATCGACGGATGTCGGCCGCGCTACAATCATATCCGATCAGCTTGACGATGCGTTCGCCGCGTCGTTGCGCTTCCATCCAGATCGGATGGGGAGCGCTCGCGTTGGGGGCGGATTTGCAGCCCTTGATCGCCTGGTCCTGTGCCTTTTGCTTCCACTTGATACTGCAGCTGCGCATCCCGAAGGCCAGCGAGGGCAGCGTCTCATTGGCGATGCAGTTGCCGTAGAGGTCGTCATAGCCTGTTCCGGGAAGCGTACGTTTTCGGCATATGGTGATTCCTGGCCAGCCCCATTGAGCGAGGATAGATTGCATGCGGTCGAGATGAGCCATCGTCTCGGGCTTCTCCGATAAGAGATCGGCGAACGTAATGATGTCGGGCCGTAAATCCGCGAGCTTCAGGGCAACAAGCAGCGCGGTGGAGTCGACGCCTGCGCCATAGCAGACGGCCAACAGCCGGCCGGCCAGTGCGGTCCGCAGTAGGCGGCGCTGGTCGCGGGTGAGAAGGTCGAACGGCATGTCGATCGCGCTCGGCACATATGATCTGGAAGGTTCTTGCTTCTGCATTTGCAGCCTCCATCAGGCAAAGCTTCGCCGTAGCTCCCGAAAGGGCAGCGGGGCCGGAAAGTCATGGGAATGGCGGCATGGTCGTCGGCCGCGGGATTGTGCGACCTATCTGGAGATGTGCCGCTCGACCTTGGCTATGATGGCGCGCGCCAGATCGCGCGCGGCGATTTCGGCGGAAGACCACGATTTGTTGACGGGCAAGGCCTCCATGACTTTCAGAGCTGACAGCATTTCGTCATGGACGTCGAGCATGGCGAGACCGCGGACGATCCTGTCGCAGTCTTCATCGAAACGCTTGAGCTGCGTCCGCGACCCGCTGACCAGCGTACCGATATGATGCTCGTTTCCTGGCTCCAGCGAGAACAGGTTGCGGCGCCCGGTAAAGACGGTCCCGGTCGCAGCAAAGTGGCCGGCGACCAGGTCTCCGGAAAGGTCAACCATCGTTCCGGCCCTCCGCCTCTGCGATGATCCGCTCGGCATTGAGGAGGAAGGCGCTCAGCATGTTCACCGCCTCGTTGCCGACCCTCAGATGCGACGCGCGCTTGTAGACATCGTCTCTGAAACCGATCGCTGCCGAGCGCAGTTCCTTCAGGGCATCGAGCAGAACAGGTCGGAGCCGCTCGCGGCGGATCGCTGCACGAAGACCAGCCAGGATGTCGGCGATGCCGTCCTGTACCTCGTCATCTTCAAAGCCGGTGACGAAACGTTCCGCCATCATGAGCGCATCGACGGTGTCGTTGGGATTGTCGGGAGGGACAACAAGGGCGTCTGTATGTGGCTGATGAACACCGTCATCGCTATTCGACGGTCCAGAAGTGAGAGCCTGGTCGCGCTTGCGGAAATCCGCGAGTAAGTCTTCGCTCGTAGCGTGGAAAATGCCGTTCTCGGTAATCAGCGACACGCCAGCGCCGAATGTATCGGGTCGTTGGCTGGGATCGCTGATCCATTGGATGACGACAAGCTCCCGTAGTGTCGGTGATCGAGTGATGATGTCCTGTACGACAAATTGCCAGGGGAATTCGCTCAGATCGATGAAGACAACGCTCTCGGGGTCGGGATTTTCCGCGGGAAGAATGGAGAGAACGCGCTCCCTCATGAATCTCTTCAGCAGGCTCTCGTTCGCCTGATCCGACGTGTCGATCGCCTCCATCAGCTCGCGCTGCGAGACGACGACTGGGTTCATGGGCCCCGTGTCGGTGTAGAGTTCCAAGCCTCCATCGATTTCCGCACAGTCGAGCACCCTGGACAGGATCAGCTTTTCGAGCGGTGTGATGTCGGCGATCGGAAGTGTGGGATAGGTGGTGATTTTCGTTTGGAGATAAGCCATGGATTTGCCTTTCTGAACGCGAAGAACCCGGCGCGAGGCCGGGCTCCGGGTGAGGAGGATGCCGTTGGCGGCTGGACGAGGGTGTGCGGGCAGGTGGGCGTGCGCTATCCGGACTGTCGATCCGCCGCCCCAAGGCTTCTGCGGCGTTGGACGTAATGGTTATTCACGATCGCGCGGGCGTCCGAGAAGCTGATCGGCTGCACCGTTCCGATAGCGGCGGCGGTACATTCGACATGGTACCAGCGTGCGTCTCGCGCGACGAACTGCACGGCATCGACATAATCGAGGGCTTTTCTGGCTGTATTCGCGGCATCGCCCGGATCGGCGTCAAACGCCTTGCGATAGATACAGAAATGAGTTCCGTAGGATCGGATCACGTACATGGCCGCGTCGCCCGGCTCGAGCGCTCGACAGATCGCAGCGTCATGTCGGGTGAGATCGGTAACGTAGGCAACGAGATGGGGCAGCGCGATCGCCTCCAACTGCGGATAGATGGGCGCCGGCAGCCACGCTGTGCGATGCACTGCTTGTATCCGATGGACGGTACCAGCTGGATCTCTGGTCATGACGGAATCCCTTCGTCCGCGACGGTAATGCCCGTGATCTCGCCGGCATCGGTCGTCCGTTGCTGCTCGAACCAGGCGTCGAATTCCGCTTTCTGACGGGCGCGCGACTGCCGCGCCACTTCGGGCAGCTTTCGGGTGGGAATATCGGCGAGCCGGTCTGCTGCCGCCTCGATGGAGGCGAGGCTAAGATAGCGCTGGAGATTGGCGGCCAGGCGGGCGTTCTTCTTCGAGCGGCGCAGGATCGCGGTTGCGACCTCGTCACCGTCATAGTTCTCGAAGCAATTGTCGAAAGCCCGTGTCGGGCGCCGGCCGTAGGCAATGACCTGGGCCGCATAATTGACTCGACCGCGGAAGTTGTCGGGATCGTTCAGGCGTGACATTGAATTTCTCTCCTGTTGGAGGGCCGTTTGCGGGGCCCTGAAAATGCAAACCCGGCGGGACCGGGCTGCGGGGCGCTGTCGGGGAATGTGTAGGATCGGCCGATGTAGCCAATTGGCGGCAGAGCGCGGGCAGTGATGCTCGCCGAACGCGTCGCCGCCGCGTCTACGAGACCAGGATTGACCGTGTTCGCCGAGGCCCGGCTGTTCGGGCGCGGTCGACAATGAAGACTTCGTCCGGATTGGCTTCGAATAACTTCAGGATGCGGTCGCCGACGGCCACGCATTCGTTGATCCAGTGTCGGTCGGCATCACGGTGCTTTGCCGCGCGATCGGGCGGCACATAGACAATGGTGAAGTGCGACAGCGTCTCGCCCGCCGGCGCTGCGTAGAAATATTCCTTTACCTCGATCACGACGCCGCCCGTGCCATAGGAGGTGGTAACCGTGTCGCCGAGCTTGACGAGGTCGGCCACAGTTGGCGCTCCAGGCGGCGTGCGCCGATATCGGCAACGATCGGGAGCACCAAGGGTGGCCGCATAGGTCGAATGCGCTTCGTAGATCTTCGAGGGTGTCAGCGACGTCCGCTTACGATGGGTCCGCATCGCTGGACCCTCCCCTGTTGACGTGATGCGCCCTGATCGCCGACACGCGGATGTCGATCTCTTCATCCGAGAGGTCTTCGAGCAGCGTCAGGACCCTGTCTGGTCCGCCACGGGCGAGGACAAAGCGTTTGCCATGGTGCTCCGCAGGCCAGTCGCCAGGATCGGATTTGCCAGCGATCCCCTTGAAGTCTGGATGCGTCGCGTTCCAGATCGCCTCGAGCTTTTCCTCGCGGGTCATGCTGTCGGTCGCGCCGGTTTCGTGCGCGATGATGGCGGCACGCATCCTGTCCGGCGATTGTCTGTCCGATAGATCACAGAAACCGTGAAACCAGCGTTCGCGGCTGCGGATTCTGATCGCGAAGAATACGCTCGTGACGTTGCCGGCCTTGTATTCGGACAGACCGAACATGCCGGACCTCTGGAACAGCGGCGGCAGCAACCCGAGCATGAAATGATAGTCTGCCGCCTCGATCTCGAACCACTCCGACGCATAAGGCCTGCCGGAGAGGGAATCGAAATCGGGATCGTCGCGGTGGTGATTGAACAGCTGGAACATCTCTTGGCGCGTGGCGACGCCATTGAAGACCTTCCTGAAGGGTGGATGCGTGGTCATGGAGCTTCTCCTGAGCACGGCTCGACGCCGCGCGGCGTGAACCGCGTCGTCGCAACTGCCGGGTGGTTTCGTTGGAAGGGGGTCGGCCTGGCCGGCCGGGGTGGATCAGGGGATCAGTCGAGCCCGAGCTTGCGCGGCGAGGTCGCCTGCAGCATCCAGCGCTCGCCCTTGATGCGTCTGAGGAAATCGGTAGCGGACGGAACACGGCCGAGAACCTGTTGCACGTGGCGTTCGCCCACCACACGTGTTGGCACCGCCCTGCCGTCGCCCAAGATGATCACCGGACCGAAACGCGTTTCTGCTTCGAAGATTCCGAAGGCATGGTGCCTGAATACAAGGTGTTCCGGACCGTCCGACCAGTTCCGGGTTTCCAGGAACCAGGCGTGCAATGCGAGATAGGCGCTGGCGTCGCCGCCGAACCGGGCCGCGCTGGCGCTGGCCAGTTCGGTGCTGTTCGGCTCAGAGATAGGCAACCAGACCGGCGCATCGAAATCGATCAGCCAGACCGTCGCTTCGGGCGGATAGGTGCAGTCTTCTTCAAGGTGCTGCATGCCGATTTGCTCGGTCGCCACAATCGCGCCATCACGATTGATGATCGACGGCCCGAAAATCGAGACCGCCTCCGCGACACCCTCGACATGATGACGAAGGGCCCTGTGCGTGAATCGGCATTGCGCGGCCTTGGTGGCGTCGAACCAGGCATGGACGGCAAAATAATCGTTCCAGCAACCGCCATGGATTTTTGCGGACGAGCGCGCGTGGTCGTACGGATGCATCGTACGGTCCTCCTGCTTGGGATATGGTTGGATCTCGGATCAGGCCGAGCGTGAAAGCAGCGCCACGGCGCGATCGAACGCGGCAGTGAGGCCGGTTTGTTTGCACCAGCTATCGAGGTCGGCAGGTGTGCCGCGCGGCAACAACGTCAGATAGAGCGGGAACACTTCCCGGGCATGGGCGATCGGGAGTGCGTGGGCACTCCAGAGATAATCGCCCTCCCGCTCCATGCGCTTGCGATGGGCGGCAAGCTGTGTCCGGAAAATCGGATGGGCGTCACTGTTCAGGGCAGCCAGGAAGGCTCGCAGGACGTCGTGCAACTCATCGTCCGGCCGCCTGTTGCGACATGCCTTGAACTGCCCGACCTGGAAAGACAGAGTTTCGGCCGTCGTACCGGAGAGCGTCAGTTCGATGGTCGCGGCATGCGCTCCGTCTCGCCTCAGCGACAGAATCTGCACGGCCCCGGAGCGGCATTGCTGGTAGTAGCCGCCGACGCAATGGTCGAGGCGGTTGCCTTCCTCGACCAGACCGGCCGCCGAGGTGATGGGGACGATCTCGTGGATGCCTCGGCCGCAGCGCCATGGCGGGCAGATCGCCGGCCAGCCGGGCCGGTCGGTCCTGCGCTCGTGGCGAACCGCCGAGATTGTCGCGACGCGCCGATGCCAGAGGTCGACCGCCTCCTGGAATGCCTTGACGCCGCGTGGGCCGATGATGGCGCGGTTGAGGACGGCAAGGAATGTCCGCCGATCTCGGCTGTTCCTCAACCCGGCCGGGAAGTCGAACGAGTGAAGGAAACTGTAAGCAAGGTCCCCGCGCTTTGCGATTGTCGCGCGACGGACGGCAAGCGGCCGCATGATGTCTTCGGCAAACGCGCCGATGGCGTCACGTGCGTGCTGGTTGCCGACATAGTCCACCCTGACGATCGTGTTGCGGTGAACACCGGCCCAGGGCGATTGCAGCCACGCGGTGGGCTGGTCCGGCTCGCCACGACCCGGCCATTCGGTGAGCGGCACGCCATGGGCCTTGAGTTCAACCACGGCGTTCTCCAGATCAATGGCGGTCCTGAGGGCGGCCGGGAGGGAACGGGCGCCACGAAGGGCCTTCAGTTCAGCCGCAGAGATTCCGACCCGGTCCATCAGGATCGGCTTGAGCGGCCGACCCTCGTCGATGGCGAGCGTTATCGACTTTTCGCGCAGGACGGTCGAGAGTGCGGCGTAGATTCCGAGGGCCTGCCAGCGGCGCAACAGAACGACGGGCCGCTCCACATCTCCGGAACGATCGACCGCCAGCAGCCATTCCATCGTCGAGGATGGACCAGAGGGGCGTTCGTCAAGCTGCGGCAGGTCTCGTCGCAAGAGACGATCGAGATGCATGTCGGTGAGGTGGCTGATGCGCGATGACAGTTTCGCGATCGCCTCGGAGATCATGCCGGCCATGTCCTTGAGGTCGGATTCCTTCGCTCCAGCCTTGATCGCCCTGGCGAGCAGATCAATGTATCCGGACTTTTCGAGCCACGCGTCCGGATCGAACGGCATGGTGTTTCGGGCATGGCATGCGCTCCCGGTAACGGCCGCTTCCATATGTCTGGCAAGAGCAAGGACGGCAGGATCGGCATCGGGCTTTGGGCTGATGACGACGCGTGCGGCGACGCTGTTTTCCTGACGCCTGGCCGTGAGCGCCGTTTGCGCGAAGGTCATCGCCACCGTCAGCGCGGCGATAGCGGGATGCGGACCGCATTTGGCGAATGCCGGTACGCTGTCGTATAAGTCCCTGGCGGAACGGACGTGGAGGTCCTCCCAGGTTGCGGCGGACAAGTCGGCGTTCATTGGACGTCCTCCTCAGCTTCCGCGCCTTCGAGATCTTCGTCGAAGTCGTCTTCGTCCTCGTACTCGTCGCGGAAGGTCATGTTGCATTCGAACCGTTCGTCCTCATCAGCCGTCGGCCTGATGAAGACCTCGCCGTAACCGCCCTCATTGTTGACCCAGTCGCCTTCGGGCAGATCGGATGCGAGGTTCTCGAGGTAGGTTTCCAGCGTGTAGGTCTCACCACGAGGGTGAAAGCCGATGGCGATGTCCGGAATACGGTTGTCTTCGTGGCCATCGGCATAGCGGACGTGCTCCAGTGTGGAATCGCCGGAATCGCCACCGCCATCGAGGGAGAATTCGATCTCCTCGATGCCGAGCGCGCCGAGAAGCGCCATGATCTGATCTTCCCTGCTCTCCAGGACTGCAGAAGCGGTTGGTGGATAGCCAAGGGCGATGCGCGGTGAGGGCATTTTAACCTCCTGAAACGAAGGAGCCCGGCGCGAAGGCCGGGCTCGGATGAACATGGTGAGTGATGGATGCTGGTGCGACGGAGGCCTACGAGCGCGTCGGGGCTGCCGCCATTGCAGCTGCTGGTCGATGATTATCGACGCAACGGGAGACTCCGTGGACAACGCACCGCTCCCGCTGCCGCCAGCATCAAACCCGTAACCGGCCCCACTCTCGCTCTCCCGCGGCGATACACGGCGCGCGGGCCGGCGCCGCTGGCACGTTACCAGTCGAAGACAGGCAATTCTTCGACCTGATCGGCGTCGCAATCGAGCAGGAGGTAGTCGAAGCCTTGTCTTCGGGCCCAGGTCATGACGTTGAAAAGTTCGTCGGGAATGACGTCGGGCCAGACGCCCGCGTTTTCGTCATGGGCATAGAGGAACCAGCCATATTCACCATATGGTCCGCCGAGGCAGGGCCAGTTCTCTGGCGGCGTATTGTCGAGCCGCTTGGCCGTGGTCTCCGAGACATGCGCGGTGGAGATCACGGCGAAACGACGGGTTTCGAGCGTGGTCATTGGAAAGCTCCGTGGTCTTGACATAAGAAGAGACGGGCAGCGGCCGGGATCGTGGGGAACATTGCCGGAAAACAGCCGGACCCGTCGACGACAGTCGGCAGGTCCGGATCGAACGAGTGACAGGATCGCCGGCGTGAGCCCTCCGGGTTCACAGGTCGATCGTCATGCCGGCTCCACCTCCTCGTTCTGAAGGTCCCAACTGGTCTTCCAGTTCGGATCATCGAATTCGGGGGTGTCGATGGCGCCGGAGGATACTCCCTCCCGGGCGCCATGCTCGTCATCCGCCTCAACTTCGATCTCGATGCTGCGTATGGTCTTGAAGACCTGGATGATCCTGATCCTGTATTTTGCCATTTGAACGATACTCCTTGCCCGTGTTTGACCGACGTGGCGGCGCGCGGCCTGGAGCGTTGCGGCTGCATGGTATTCACAGACAACGCCGCAGGCTTTCGATTTCTCGCGCGAATTGTTACGCGGCGTGTCGATCCGAGGAATGCACAGCGACGCGTCCGATGCCGGTGATGGCGCGGACGGCGGCGGCGAGCGCCGGAATGTCGTCGAGCATGGCAAGCGCGACGAAGTGGTTGGCTCCGCCGGTATAGTCCTTGCGGCCCTTGCAGGTGCGGATCAGGATGCCGTGGCCCGAGGACATGCCGAACTGGCCGACCTGGATGTAGACGGCGGTGTGATGCAAGGTCACTTCGCCGGAAACGGCGATGCCAGCCCTATTGGAACGCACATCATATGATCCAGCTGGGAGATGAAGCTCTTTAGCCAGTCTCTTCAGCCGGGAACGCGCCGTGGTGTGAAAACGTCTCTTCTGCTGCTCATCATAGGAGCAACTCCTGGTCCAGTCGAACATGTCGATCTCCATGAAAGGGAAGAGGCCCGGGATCGCTTGCGCGCTCCCGGGCCTGTGGGCGGATGGTTCTAAGTGATGAAACGGTCAGGCGGCCGTGCGACCCTCGACGACATCAGCGCCGACCTCATCGGCGGTGACCTCTTCGAGATAAGCTCGGCTATATCGATCGCAGGCGAGCCAACGTTCGGCGGCCTCGCGATCCCGGGCCAGATGCAGGAGTTCCGGGCTGTCACCAAGATCCTGGAGGATGCGCACCATGCCGATGGCGGGCCGCTCGACGATCTCGAAACGCAGGTCGCTCTCAACGGTACACGTGCGGCGGACAGAGACAACGATGGTGCCTGCCTGACCGAAATCACCCTCATGGAGGGTGAAACCGGCAGGCGACGTGTAGGTCGCCCGTTCGCGCGGCGGTTCCTTCCTGATCAGCCGGCCGATGCTGTTGCGGCGTTCCCAGGCGGCGAGCTTCCTGCTGAAGCGAACAGGCGGTTTCGGGGCATCATCCGAGAAGCGAATGACGCTTCCCAGAGGAGCTGAATCGTAAATGATGTGGGCTGACATTGCGGGGTTCTCCATGTCGAAAAACAAGTAGGGCCCGGCGGTGATGACAGACCCTGTGATGAGCGGAGGGGCCGATCATTCGGCGGCCTGAAGACGGTCGGTGTCCTCGCCGTCGGCAGCCACCTCTTCACCGGCAGAGGAACCCTCATTGCCAGCGAGGTAGGCCGGCAGCTCGGCGGCATCGCCTTCGGGAGCCGTCTCGCCCGTCAGATCCCCCGTGACGGGCTCACCAGCTTCGGCGACCGCGTCGTCGACATCGAGGTGCAGCGGCTCGGGGAGCCAGTCCGACCCTTCGAGAAGACGGGCCGCCTCCCGCGCCATGAGGTCCTTCTTCATATGGTCGATGAGTTGCGCGGAATCCTCGCCACGAGCTTCACGCACCGCCTGGACGATCCGGGCCTTGGTGACACGGCCGAGATAATTGTCCACCGTCGGCGACCAACCGGCCTCGACCATGTCGAAGCCGAGCGTGCTGGCGAGAACGTCGGCATGGGAAAGCGCGCCCGGACGCCTGTTCCAGGGCTCGACGACGGCGTTGAGCGAAAGCGAGGCGCAATGCGCGAACAAGGCCTTGCGGCTTGCCTCGTCGAGACCGAGCAGGAAGTCCCAGAGCTTGTCGCTGTCGGGCATATCCTTGTCCCAGGCCTCGTGCCGCTCGGTGATCTCTTTCGCCCACGGGGTCTCGCCAAGACCCTGGACCTGGCCGAAGCTGTTGCTCGTAAGCGTGATCTCGAGGCAGCTGTCCTTGGCGAACCGGTAGAACACCTGCAGCACGAGGGCATGGAGCACCGCGACAAAGGCGATGTCGACGTCGCTCGCCAGCGCATTGCGCAGCGCCAGCGTCTTCTGCGCGGTGAGATCGAAGACGAGGCGATCGGGCAGAGGCTTGATGCCTTCGTCCTCGGGCTCTTCGGCTTCGGAGGTCTGGCTCAGAGAACGGCCATTGACGACAACGGCGTCCGCATCGTCCACGTTCGATGTGCCGACATCCTCGCCGTTGGCGCCTTCGTCATCCTCGTCCGTCTCCGACTGCGGTTCATCTTCGGGACGGACGAAGCTGGCCTCGACCTGAAGCTGGCCGTTGGCGGCAAGCGTGACGAACACACCAGCTATGGCCTTCTGCGCCGGGTCGTAGACATATGATCGATCGGCGAACGCATCGAGTTCGGCACCGAGTTCATCGAGCTTGTTTTCGATCTCCTCGTCAGCTTCCTCCATCTCGGCATACTTTGCATCGAGCTCATCGTACTCGGCCTTCACCGCATCGTGGCGGGCGATCTCCTCGGCTCTCATCTCTTCCGGTTCGGCATAGACGCGCCGCATGCCGGAGGTATGGCCATAGGGGAAGCTGATCGCCGCCTCGACCCACTTCCAGCCGTCGGCGCGAATAGCTTCGGCATCGACCTTCAGTTTTTCGAAGACCAGCTGCTCGAGAAGGGCCGCGTCCTGGAACCAGCCGCCGGCATCCTGCTCGAAGAGGTCGCGCAGGATGACGCCGCCAGCCGCCTCATAGGCCTCGGCGCCGACATAAACCGCGCGGCGATCGTCGGCGCGGACCGTCGTCTCCGTCAGCAGCCGTCGGATATAGTAGGGCTCCTGCATATGCGAATTGTCGGAGATACGCTCCCAGACCTGCTCCTGGCGGGCATGGTCCTCCGAAATCGAAAACGCCATGATCTGCTCGAGACGGATTTCATCCAGCTCGTAGAGATCAAGCAGTTTTGGCGAGACGTTGGCGAGCTTAAGCCGTTGCTTCACCGTGTTCGCCGACACGAAATAGCGGGCGGCGATCTCCTCGACATCAAGCCCCTGCTCGCTCAGCGTCTTGAAGGCGCGAAACTGATCGAGCGGATGCAGGTTCTCGCGATGGACGTTTTCGGCAAGCGAGTCGTCTTCCATGCTAGTCTCACCGGAGCGATTGACGATGCACGGCGTCGGCGCAGTCTTCGTCATTTCCTTGCGCTTGACCAAAAGCTGGAGCGCCGAGAAACGTCGGCCACCGGCGGGCACTTCGTAGCGACCGGTTTCTTCGCCGTCCTTCATCTCGGGACGGACGTTCAGGCTCTGGATGAGGCCGCGGTGCGCAATGTCGGTAGCGAGATCCTCGATCGAGACGCCGTTCTTGATCCGTCGAACGTTCTTCTGGGACAGGAACAGCTTGTCGAAGGGGATGTTTTCCGCCTGGTTGAGGGTGATCTTCTGAATGGCGCTCTTTGCCATGGTCAGGGTCTCCATGACGGGCGGCCCAGGGCCTCTCCCCGGACCTCCAAACCCATCGGAAACCCTCCCCGCCCTCCTCTGCCTCTCCCGGCCGCGCGCCCGCGCTGGCCTGAAGCAGCGACATGGTGCCGGGCTGTTGATGCCGGCGCGTGGGAGCGGTGTCCGGAGTCCAGCAAGGTGCGCTATTCATCCGGCTCGGCGATATCGACCCGGCCAGCCTTGCGCAGCGCCTCCAGCATGCGGCCATGGTCCATCAGGATGTGAATAAGCGCCCGCCGGTCCACGGTGACGGTCTTGCTGGTGCTGCGCGTCCGATCGTGCCGCTCATGCAGGATTTCGAACTCGCCCATCGTGGTGTGGAGGCGGAGAAGGGGCCGGCCGCTCATGACCCCGTCCCCTGTTCGGCGGACACGGGCGCCGGGATGCCGGTTACGTTCCAGACCTCGGCGCCCACAGCGATGCATTGGACCTCGACCGCCTCGTAGCCATAGCTGGAGAACATTGCGCCATTGCGACGGTGGAGACGGAACCCGCGGCGGATGGAGAGATGGTCATTCTCCGCTGGAAGCGCGGATGCCACGTCAGAGGAATAGCCAGTGGAAGAGTATGGTTTCAGCATGATGGCTTTCTCCACGACGGCCGTGGGAAAAAGTCCCGACCGGGAATGCCGTCACGGCGAAAGCCACCCCTTCAGTCGAGGGGGTGGCATATGCTGTCGTAGGGAAATGACCGCGGCTGGAACCTGCATGTCTACAACGGGGAGAAAGTGGGCCGCTCCGCATTGACGCGGTATTTCCGACGCAGCGCCTCGATCGCTGTGTCCTGTCGTTCGACCTTGCGGCGCAGTCGTTCGAGATCCGCCGCGGCGTTGTCGGTCAGCCGATCGAGGACTCGCAGGTAGGCCGCCTCGTCCGCTCCGGTCCAGCGGGTCATGCGACGGTGGTAGTGACGTGCTTTTGGCCGTGAACGGATGGTTTCACCCTCCGCACGGTCCCGTAGCGCCCGTTCGAGCTCATGGAGCTTATGGCGTGTTTCGCGCAACCGCGCTTCATACGAGCAAGCGCCCGACGCACTTCGTGATAGCTCATCATGGCACATCTCCCGGGTGGACCCGTATGGTCGCGGCGGGCCAGGTCCGGCATCACGGTCCGCCACGGCGAAAGCGCCGTCCTCCTGGCTCGGAGGGCGGCGCCTTGAAGTGGCGATCATGGAAAACCCGGCAGTACGATTTGCGGATCGTCCGTCGGAGATGGATCAGCAAGCGAGGTCGAAGAGCTTCCTGGCCTTGCCCTCCATCTCCAACCGGACGTCCTGGTGCTGCTTGTCGCGTGCTATCCGGGTGATCCCCTGGACGAAGTCGAAGATGGACGCCGGCGGATGGCCTTCTTCATTGAGGACCGTGTCGATGATCTTCGTGGTCTCGCCTTTCGAGAAGCCGCGCTTGCGCAGGAAGGTCGTGCGATCGTCGTCGTCGCGAGCGACAATCCGCTCGCGCGCCGCCTTGATACCGTTGATGAACGGCATGGGCGAGGATTCGGCGAACTGGAGCAGCGCCGGCTCGGCCTCGAGTGCAAAGCGCGACGCCGCATATTTGGAGTGCCGGATGGTGATTTCCTGGAAGTCCTCGACGCCCCAGAGATTCCTATTCTGGCACACGGCACGCAGGTAAAAGCTTGCGATTCCAAGGGTTTTCGAACCGACCTCGCTGTTCCACGCGTAGAATCCGCGGAAATACAGATCGGGTTCTCCGTTCGGCAATCGGCCGGCTTCGATCGGATTCAGATCGTCGACCAGGAATACAAAGATGTCACGGTCGGAAGCATAAAGCGTCGTCGTATCCGTCGAGACATCGACATGGGGATTGTAGATGTGCGTCGACCAGTCGAGCACGCCTGGCACTTTCCAGCGCGTGTCGCCGGTGCCGTTCCCGGCGATCTTCCGTACCGCCTCTACGAGTTCGTGGTCGAATATCCTCCCGTAATCCGGACCGGTAACCGCCCGAAGCTCGAGACGGCCGTTTTCGATCTCGAGTGTCTTGATCTGCTCGGCGCGGTGGTTGAGCAATCCGTGCTGCAGGTTGATGCCTGCGAGCGGCGCTGGCAGCTGACGCAAATAGGCAGCCGGTGCGCCAACGAGGCTGGCGAGTTGGCCGAAACTCCAGTGAGTCGGCGTGACGGGCGCGACGGCGTCCGGTAGCATCAGCGTCAGCCTCTCGGGATTGTCGCGGGACGCCTCGACGCGGATAGCCTCGCTCTCGACGATGCGGGTTTTGCTGCGTTCGGACCGACTCTTAACGGAATTGTGGAGATCGGTCAGCGACAAATAGCGCTCGTCTGCCGGCCGGTTGAACCATTCCGACGACACGCGGCCGATACTCTGGCCCTTGCTGACATCGACCTTGTAGCCGGTGGGCGCGACGCTCATTGGCGACTGAATTTCCATATGGGTCATGGTCCTACTCCGCGACGGACCCCGGAAGCCTCTCTCCCGGTCCTACTCCCGTCGCGGCCTGCCAGCCTCCCCTCTACCTCTGGCCGCGCCAGCCCGCACGAAGCGCGCGACGCTGCCACAGCGCCGTCGCGACGAAATCGTATGAAAGAGAGAAGATCCGCCGTACGCCGGCCTCGGCGAAACAGTGCTTGTGCATGAAGATCCCGAGGGTTGCGTCGCCGGTGAAACCGTGAATCAATGAAAGGCAGGAGATGTGGCGGCGTCCGGAGCAATGGAGGCGATGCGACGGTTCAGATTTGCTGACACGATAATCGAAGAGACCGCGCCGGAACTGCAGGGTTTGCTCGCGGATGCCCACCGACGACGGATTCGACCGCTTTGTCTCTGCAAGGAAGGCGGGCTTCCAATGTACATCGCCCAAATTGGCGAGCAGTACATCGTCAAGCGCATGCCGCTTTCTGGCGGCGGCCACGATCCCACCTGCCCGTCCTACGAGCCACCGGACGAATTGTCCGGTCTCGGCGTTTTGATGGGCAGCGCAATCCACGTCGACCCGGAGAGCGGGATGTCGGCGCTCAAGGTTGGCTTCAGCCTAATGAAAATAGGCACGCGAGCGGCGCCAAGTCCGGGGATAAACACGACCGACACCATCGTCGGCGACACGAAAAAGCTCTCTCTGCGTAGCCTATTGCATTATCTCTGGCACCAGGCCGAGTTGACGGCGTGGACGTCGCGATGGGCGGGCAAGCGCCACTGGTGGAATATTCGCTGGCATCTGATAGAGGCCGCTGGTCAGATGATGGTCAAGGGTGGAACGCTGAGCGAAATCCTCTTTATACCGGAACCGTTCCGGGCCACGGACAAAAGCGCGATCGAGCAGCGTCGGAACGCTGCACTTGTCCCTGCCCTTCCGCCGAAGAGCGGACCGCGCAAATTGATGATCCTGGTTGGCGAGGTGAAGGATTTTGCTCCAACGCGCAGCGGCCATCGGCTGGTCGTAAAACATCTGCCGGATTTTCCGCTTATGCTGGACGAGGGCCTTTATCGACGCCTCCAGAGGCGCTTCGAGAACGAGTTGGCTTTGTGGGGCGTGGATGACGCTTCTCACCTGATCGCAATTGCCACGTTCGGGTTGTCGCCGGCCGGGCTCGCGGTGGTCGAGGATATGGCGCTGATGGTCGTCGCCGAAAACTGGGTGCCCTACGAATCCGCTTACGAGAAGAAGCTGGTCGACGCGCTCGCTAAGTCGCGTGAGCGCAGCGTCAAAGGACTGCGTTACAATTTGTCGGCGGAGAAACCGACCGCGGCCGCAGTTTTGCAGCGCCCATCGCAGCCAGTTGCGCTCTATGTCGTTCCACCCTCGGCCGACGGAGTGTATCAGGAGGCGCTGGATGACCTGATCGCGTCGCGACCGGAGATTGACGTCTGGATCTGGCGTACTTCCGAGGGCGATATGCCTTCGCTCCCTTAGGGCTAGGGTGATGCGTTTCGTATTTCCTCATAGCCATGCGTTTCCACGTGGCCGCGTTTCCGTAGAAGACGATGGAAGCGACGGGTCGGAATGCCTTGTCGAGTTCGGCGACGGCGTGACTGTAATCGGGCGATGGCAACGAGGCGGCGAGGCGATCGACCTTCATGTTCCAGCGTATCGCACCGCAAGGGACACCCAGGTCGTAGCGCACGACTGGCGGCTGGTTCAGCGCAAGGATGGCGTGTGGCGCTCGGAAGCGCGCGAGCCTTGAGGCGGAAAGGCGCATCGGGAAGCACATAGATGACCGTCACTGAACCAAAACCCATGTCCCGAACGAAAGTGATCGCGTATGCGATCGATCTGCCGCTGGCGCTGCTGGCCCTCGTATTCCTTCCGGTCGGGCGGCTCGACTGGACGCCGGGTTGGATATTCATCACCTTCATCGTCATCGTCTATGGCGTGTCGGCGCTGATTTTGGCCCGTGTGAACCCGGTCATCTATCGGGCACGCAGCCGCTTCCAGCCCGGCACGCAACGATGGGACTTCGTCCTGCTCTGGCTGATGCTGCCGGCGATGGTGGCGGAGATTCCGCTTGCGACCTTCGACAGCGGCAGGATGGGATGGTCGGCCGTCCCACTATCGATCGTGATCCTGGGTTATGTCCTGCTTGCCGCGGGCATTGCCGTCAGCACCTGGGCACAGGCCGTCAATCGCTTCTTCGAGCCGGGCGTGCGCCTTCAGCGGGAGCGCGGCCAGCAGGTTATCAGTTCCGGACCCTACGCCATCGTCCGCCATCCGGGCTATGTCGGCGCCGTCATGATATTCGCGGGCCTCGCGCTGGCGCTGGCGTCATGGTGGGCCCTGGTTCCAGCGGCATGGGCCAGCGCGGTCCTGATCATGCGGACGAGTTGGGAGGATACGTTCCTCCAGGCAGAGCTCGACGGCTATGCGGACTATGCCAGCCACGTCCGGTTCCGGCTTGTGCCAGGATTTTGGTGAGCGCTACATGAGCGCGGTTCGATTGGCATGTGACAGGTCATCGTCGACCGAGTGTGCGCCCAGTCTCTGGCGGCGAGGGATCCAGCAACGACTGGCAGGGCGATGAGTTGGGTCCATGTGTCGTATACCGGTCTGGTCGCGCTCCATGCGGGGTGCGGGCACGCCGTTCCATGACCCTGGCAGTTGAGGTCCTGGCAACGTCCCTCCCATCGCGAGCATTGTTGCAAACATCGGGCAATGGTAAGCTTTAGAACGCTCAGGAAAGCGCCGTAGGGGCAGGGGATGAGCCAAGCAAGTCGATTGCACGACAGCCACGGCAGTTCCCACCGGCCGCTTTTGAATTCCATTGTGTGGCTGTCAGCATTCGTGATGGTGCTGACGATCGGGGCCTGCAGTTCAATTGACTATCGAAAATTGTCGTCGGGCCAACTTTCCGGAAGCCTCTTCGTCATGTGGGTCGGCGAAGGCGATAGCTCCGGCGACGGGAAGTTTCTGTTCGTACCGGATCCGAGAGACCCGTTAATCTTCCGGCGACCGGACTCCGGTGCGCGCGGCGGCACGATCCAGCCGGGGATCATGTACACGGACGGCGGTTCGATCCCGAAGATAGCGCAAGCCTTCAACGGGCTCTCACCCTGGGGCTACGCTCCGGCCTACATGATCCACGACTGGGTCTTCACGGCGCATCATTGCATCGTGGACGGCAGCACGGAGAGTCGGTTCGATCAAGTTCGCGGGATGGAATTCGATGATTCCGTCGCCATCCTGGGCGAAGCGATCAAGGCATTAGTCGAGACGCGACGGGTAGCGCGCAAGGACGTGGCTCCCAATGTAATCACCGGTGCCGTCGGCAGTGCGTACGCCCGCAATCTTTGGAACGAACACGGTGCCTGCGACTCCCTGCAGGTCAGCGCAAAGGATATCGCCGCGGCGGAAGCGGCCATTCCGGGGTCGACGACAAAAGCGCAGAACCTGAGAACCTTCCGGCTGCCTGAAACGATCAAACCTTCAATCCCTGCTGCCCCACCGGCGAAGGTTGTGGCTCGCATCTCTCTTTGAAATGCTTCGTGTCTCCCGTGGGTGAGGAGTGCGCGAAATACTTTTCTTACAATTCTGCCCTTTTACTGCAATCTGGCGGATAGGACCGCATTTCGTCTCGTCCCCATGCCGGTCAGGCTCCGTACGCCAGTGAACTTTCGTCAAGAGGAGCCGCCGGCCTCAGCATAATTCAAAGAACGTCCCGAGCCGCGAACGTCACGATGGGGGTGGATTCCTGCCTGTCTGCTCTTGGCAATGGAGATCGGGTAAGCGAACGTTCGATTAGCCAACGCGTGTTGCCGCTACGCACCTTATCGTCACCGTCACATGCGGGGCATTCCGGTGGAGACGGTCGCCAACCGCTTCGTCGTGTTCTCGGCTGCCCGCCGGGACGCTTCAACTGCGCCCGCCAGATAGCCAGCCTCGCGTGGGCTGGTCTCGCTGCCCGCGAGCGTCAGCCTGTCAACCCACGGTCCCGAGACCCAGTTCTCTGCCGTGCCATGCGGATGATCGACCGAAAGCCAGTCTTCAGGCGTCGCGGTCAGCGGATCGGCGGCCCAATCCTTGTAGAGCATCGCGCGCGGGTTGGCGGCGTCCGAGCCGAAGATGCGCACGAATTGTTCCACGCAGGCCGCAAGCAGCGCATCCTCGCCAAGGCTCGCGCGCTGTTGCGCGCCGATGCCGATGAAGCCGAACAGAGCAGCGCGGCCCGATGCGGTCGTTGCATCGTGGATCTCGGCCAGAGGACCGACCATGCTCTGCGCCGTGCCCGAAAAGCCGGCATCTCGCCAGAAGGGCCGCTCGTAAATCGCGAAGACCTTGGCGTGGGGGGCCATCCATGTCGGGGTGCCCTGCCAGTGCTTCAGGGTCTGAGGGTTCGGCGCGGGGTCGAATTGCACCGTCGCCGCCAAGATACGCGGCGGTATCGCGGCTATGACCTGAGCCGCACGCACGGTCTCCCGAACGTCGGTGCGGTGAACCGACAGTTCGACGCAGTTCTCCGTCAGCCGCATGCTTTCGACGCAGGTTCCGAAGTGGAGACTATCCGCAGGCAAATCGCGCATGAGGGCGCGGATCACTGCAGCGGTGCCGCCGGCCAGCCGCATCGATTGCGGCTCCTGCCGCATGCCGCGAAACCTATGCGGTGCCTCGCGCGACATACGCTCGAACACGACATCGCCCTCGCTGTGCTGGCCGAAAGCCGGAATGCCGAGCTCGATGACAAGATCGCCGATGGGCGGCTGCATTCCCGGCCAGAACCAGGATGGCCCGAGGTCGAAGCCATCCTCATCCGGTTTCCCGGTCTCGCCGGCGGTGAAGATGCGGCCTCCCGGTCTATCCCTGGCCTCCAACAGCATGAAGTCGATGCCCCCGCGATGAAGCAGACGCGCTGCGTTCAATCCGGCCAGACCCGCGCCAAGAATGGCGACCTGTGTGTCCATCATCTCATATTCCCAAGGATCATTCCGGCATCGACAGGATGTCGGCGTGTTGGAGTGGCGCATCCTTGAACCAGATCACCACTCCCTCCAGTCCCACCGTCATCGTCAAGGCCTGCCCGGCCGGAAGCCGGCCCCAGCTTTGCGCCGCTAGTTCCTCGCCACTCAGGCTCGCACGCCCCGACAGCAGGATGAACTCCAGCCCTCGCTCGTTCCCGACCGTGACGGTGGCGTTCGCCCGCCAGTCCTCAATCGTAACCCGCTCGGCACCGCCATCGAACAGCGTGCGCGCGGCAATCGCCCCGTCGCGCAAGGGCGCGGCCTCTCCTCCACCCGGCAGTCGAACGATCTGCGTTTCATCCCGTTCGCGAAATTGCCAGAGACGCACGAAGATCGTGCAGCCTTCGGCCGCCGCCGGCTCGTGCGAGGTGCCGGGCGGATTGCGGAAATAGCTGCCGGCCGGGTAATCTCCATGCTCATCCTGGAACGTCCCCTCCAGCACGAGGATCTCTTCGCCGCCGCTATGGACATGACGAGGGAAAGCGCTGCCGGGCGCATAGCGCACGATCGAAGTGGCGCGGGCCACTTCATCCCCTTCACGGTACAGCATTCGCCGGTCCACGCCGGCAGCCGGGCTTTTCACCCAGTCGAGCTTCGCGGTGTGGACGATGATGGGCTTTGTCAAATCATCATTGATGCGCATCTGCTTTATCTCCCATGGTCAGCACCATCCGGAATTTGACGTCGCCGGATCGCATCCGCCGATAGGCTTCCGCCGCCCGCTCCAGCGGCATCGTTTCGATTTTTGGACGCACGTCGGTGAGGACGCTGAAGTCCAGCGTTCTCTCGTTCTCGTAAGGTGAGCCCGTGATCGAGCCGATCACCCCGCGCTCGCCGCCGATCAGCGACCCCATTGCCACCGGAAAGGGATCTTTCCCAACACCGAGGAGGACCATGCGCCCCTCGGGCGCAAGGCCAGGCATCAGCGCAGCGGTGGGCTCCGCATAAACCGGCGTCGAAAGGATCGCCTTTGCGCCGCCAAGCGCCTTCAGAGCTTCGGCCGCATTCTCCTGCTCCGTGTCGATATAACGATGTGCGCCAAGGGCAATCGCATCGGCGGGAATGTCCTGGCCGCGACCGATGGCGATCACGCGGAACCCCATCTTGCGAGCATATTGCAAGGCCATGTGGCCGAGGCCGCCGATGCCGAAAATGGCGACCGTATCTCCAGCTTCCGCTCCAGATTTCTTCAGCGCATTGAAGGTGGCGATGCCAGCACAGAGGATCGGCGCCGCTTCCTCGGACGACAATTCATCGGGTATCGAGACCAGTCCGGTGGCGCGGGCGATCATCATCTCGGCGTAGCCGCCGTCACAGGTTGCGCCGACAATGGGCTGATTGGGACAGAGGTGAAAGCGGCCAGCGCGGCATTGCTGGCATTCAAGACAATGGCCACCCTTGCGGCCAACGCCGACCCGCTGCCCGACACTCCAGATCGATGGCACGTTCGGCCCGAGTGCAACGATGCGGCCTACGACCTCATGTCCCGGAACGCGGGGCGGCTGCAGCTTGGGATCGGCGTTCTCGATGTCGTTCGCATCGGCCCCGCAGATGCCGCAGGCTTCGACAGCAAGCAGGACTTCACCGGTTTCGGGACTGGGCGTCTCGCGTTCGACAGGCTCAAGCACACCCGGCGTCGTCACCTGCATGGCGCGGTAAGTCGCGGTAGCGGTCATGACAAGCCTCGTTTGATGGTGCGCAATTGACCTTTCGTTAGCCGAAGCAGATCATGAACAAAAATGGCAATATTTCACTGAACAATGTAGATTTTGCATAATGCTTGATCGCCAGCATCTTTCCATCATCCGCGAGGTCAGCCGCGCCGGCAGCGTGACCGCCGCATCAGCTCGGCTGAACCTCAGCCAGTCGGCGATCAGCCACGCAATCGCCAAGCTGGAAGCGCGCCATCAGGTGAAGGTCTGGCGCAAGAAGGGTCGAAGCTTGGAGCTGACTCAAGCCGGGGAGTATCTCCTGCGCCTCGCCGAACGCATGGTTCCGGAATTCGACCATGCCGAGCGGGTTCTTGCCGACATATCGCGCGGCCGCAAAGGCGCGATGCGGATCGGGATGGAATGCCACCCATGCGAACAATGGCTGATGCGGGTGACCAGGCCTTTTCTGACGGAATGGCCAGACGTCGACATCGAACTGCGCTCGGCGTTCCGCTTCGACGGTGTTGCAGCGCTCCAAGCCCGTGAAATCGACGTCCTCGTCACCCCCGATCCAGTGAACCTGCCCGACCTGCAATTCCAGCCGGTGTTCGACTACGAGCTCATGTTGGTCGTTCACCGGGAACATTCCCTCGCCGGTAAAGTTCATGTGGAGCCCGCCGACCTCCTTGAGGTAGACCTGCTCACCGTTCCCGTCGCGGTCGATCGGCTGGACATCTATACCCGGTTCCTGATTCCTGCCGAATGTCGTCCGAGGAGCCGCGTCACCGTCGAAAACATCGAACTGATGCTTCAATTCGTCGTCGCAGGACGCGGGGTCGCCGTGCTGCCCGACTGGCTCGTGCGCGAGGTAGCGTCGGGCATGCCCGTCACCACTTTACCGATCGGCAAAGCCGGCCTCCACAAGAGCATCAATGTCGGGCTGCGCCAGTCCGACCATGGCACCGACTACCTCGCCGGCTTCCTTGAGGTCGCCGGACGGGTCACGACCTGAAAGTTGCACCGGCACGGGGAGGTCGCGAACGGCTCGGCCCTATGCTCGTGCAGCGCGAGCAGGCTATATTAGGTGTCTTTCAAAACGTGTTCCTCCGCCCTGATGGCCGCTATTAGCGTGCCGCATAATGATGCTGAACGCTGGGATGAGTCGAAAGCTTTCGTTCGTTGGTCAGTAGCGATCACATCACCGAAAATCCCTCGTTTTGACTTTGATCTTCGCAATATGCCCATAAGGATCCACGAGATTGCGCCCTCGCAATGCTCGTGGCGGCAGTTCGCGTGGATCAGGACTTGAGCCGCCATGACGGACCTGATCGCCGCGGCCGTGGGCGAGGGGGAACGCTCCTTGACGGCTACCGACGCTCGCCAGATCGGCCGACAGGTCCGAGATCCGCTGTGCAACCAGATGCACGACTGCGCCTTCGCGCTGGATGCGGCCACGCACGCCGAGCATGCCGGCCGACAGCAGGGTTCGGCGATTGGCTTCGAACACTTTTGGCCAGACGACGAGGTTGGCGATGCCCGTCTCATCCTCGAGTGTGACGAACAGGACGCCCTTGGCGCTGCCGGGACGCTGCCGGACCAGCACGATGCCGGCGGCTTCCAGCCAGCGGCCGTCACGGGCGTCCATGGCTTCGGCGCAGGAGACGATGCGGCGACGGCGCAGGTCCTCGCGCAGGAACGAAACCGGATGCGATCGAAGCGACAGCCCGACATGGCCATAGTCCTCCACCACCTCGCTGCCGGCCGTCATCGGGCGCAGCGAGACGGCCGGCTCGTCGATCTCCGGCACGATTTCCGCCTCGCGCACCGTCGCGGCCGCGAAGAGCGGCAGCGGCTCATCGCGCAGGCCGCGAATAGCCCAGAGCGCTTCGCGGCGTGCCAGGCTGAGCGCCGGCCGGAAGGCGTCGGCCTCGGCGAGTTGGACGAGCGCTGCCTGCGGCACTCCGGCACGGCGCCAGAGATCGTCGACCGAGGCAAAGGGCTGATCGGCGCGTGCGCCGACGATCGATGCCGCGTGCTGGTTGGCCAGGCCCTTGACCATGCGAAACCCCAAGCGAACGGCGAAGCGGTCCTCGTCGTCGGTCGGTTCGAGCGTGCAATCCCAGCGGGACGTGTTCACGCAGACCGGGCGTACCCCGACACCATGATCGCGGGCGTCGCGCACGATCTGGGCCGGCGCGTAGAAACCCATCGGCTGGGAATTGAGCAGCGCGGCGGCAAACACGTCGGGGTGCCAGCATTTAAGCCAGGCGGATGCGTAGGCGATCAGCGCAAAGGATGCCGCGTGCGACTCGGGAAATCCGTAAGAGCCGAAACCTTCGAGCTGGCGAAAAGTGGCTTCGGCGAAATCGCGCTCGTAGCCGTTGGCGACCATGCCGTCGATGAGCTTGGCCTTGAAGGCGCTGACACCGCCGGTGTGTTTGAACGTCGCCATCGACTTGCGCAGCATGTCCGCCTCGCCCGGCGTGAAGCCCGCGCACCTGATCGCGACCTGCATGGCCTGCTCCTGGAATAAGGGCACACCCAAGGTTTTGCCCAGCACCCTTTCGAGTTCCGGCTTCGGATAGTGGACCGGCTCCAGCCCCTCGCGGCGGCGCAGATACGGGTGCACCATGTCGCCCTGGATCGGTCCGGGCCGCACGATCGCGACCTGCACGACGAGGTCGTAATAGGTGCGCGGCTTCAGCCGAGGCAGCATCGACATCTGCGCACGGGATTCGATCTGGAATGTTCCGAGCGTGTCGGCTTTCCGGATCATCGCATAGGTGCGCGGGTCCTCCGGCGGGATCGTCGCCAAGTCGAGACTGGCGCCCTTGTGCTCGGCCAGAAGATCGAGGCCCTTCTTCATGCAGGTCAGCATCCCCAGGGCGAGGATGTCGACCTTCATGAAACGCAGCGCGTCGATATCGTCCTTGTCCCATTCCACCACCTGGCGGTTTTCCATCGCCGCCGGCTCGATCGGCACGAGGTCGTCAAGCCGGTCGTGCGTGAGAACGAAGCCGCCCGGATGCTGGCTGAGATGCCGGGGCGCGCCCATGAGCTGCCGGGCAAGGTCGAGAGTCAGGCGTAAGCGCCGATCGGCGGTGTTGAGATTGAGCTGCTCGACTTGGTCTTTCGACAAGCCCTGTTCGGACCAGCCCCAGACCTGGCCGGAGAGCGCCGAGATCAAATCCTCTGGCAGGCCGAGCGCCTTGCCGACGTCCCGCAGCGCGCCTTTGGTGCGGTAGCGGATGACGGTCGAGCACAGCGCTGCGCGGTCGCGGCCGTAACTGTCGAACACCCACTGCATGACGATCTCGCGCCGCTCGTGCTCGAAATCCACGTCGATGTCAGGCGGTTCGCGCCGTTCTTCCGAGATGAACCGTTCGAACAGGAGGTCGTTTCGTCCGGGGTCGATCGAGGTGATGCCGAGCACGTAGCAGACCGCCGAGTTGGCGGCCGAGCCGCGACCCTGGCAGAGGATCTCGCGAGAGCGGGCAAAGCGGACGATGGAATTGACCGTCAGGAAGTACGGCGCGTAATCGAGCTTGGCGATAAGCGCCAGCTCATGCTTGAGCGAGGCGACGACGTTGTCCGGCACACCCTCCGGATAACGCCGCTCAGCGCCGTCCCAGGTCAGTTTCTCAAGCGTCTGCTGCGAGGTGAGCGAGGGATCGTCCCGCTCCTCTGGATATTGGTAGCGCAGCTCGTCCATGGAGAAGGAGCAGCGCCGCACGATCTCCAGCGTGCAGGCGAGCGCTTCGGGATAGCGCGCGAACAGGCGGTGCATCTCGGCCGGCGGCTTCAGATAGCGGTCGGCATGGCGCTCGCGCCGTTCGCCGAGATCGTCGATTGTCACACCCTGGCGGATGCAGGTTACCACGTCCTGCAGGACGCGCCGGCTGGGCTCGTGGAAAAGGATGTCGTTGGTAATGACGGTCGCCACGCGCATCCGCGCTGCCAGGTTCGACAATTCGTGGAGCCGGAGCTGGTCGTTCGGCCGGCGCCGCAGCGTCAGCGCCATGTAGGCGCGGTCGCCGAAGGCGTCACGCAGCCGGCGCAGATGGAAGCCGCAGTCCTCATCCGCCATGCCGGGAACGAGCACCGCGAGCAGGCCCTCGCCATAGGCGACCAGATCGGACCAGCGAAGATCGCATTTCGCCTTTCCGGCGCGCTGCTTTCCGAGCGATAGCAGACGGCAGAGCCGCGAATAGGCGGGACGATCGGTGGGATAGACGAGGATCGACGGCGCGTCGGCGAGATCGAGCCGGCATCCGACGACAAGGCGCACGCCGGTCGCCTTGGCGGCCTCATGGGCGCGCACGATGCCGGCGAGCGAATTGCGGTCGACCACGGCCAACGCCTCGATGCCGAGTTCGGCAGCGCGCGCGAACAGCTCCTCGCAGCTACTGGCGCCACGTAGAAAAGAGAAATGCGTCGTGACCTGAAGCTCGGCGTAGCGGGGCTCGTTCATGCGAACACCCCATGCAGAAACCAGAGATGCGAACCGGTCTCGGGGTCCTCGCCATTGCCTGAGCGATAAATCCAGTAGCGTTCGCCCGCCTGGTCCTCGACCCGGAAATAGTCCCGGATGGCGACAAGCTCGGCATCGCGCTTCCACCATTCCGCATGGACGCGTTCGGGACCGTCCGCCCGTTTGACGCGGCGGCGTACACCGCGCCAGGTGAAGGAAACGGGCGGATGATCCGGCAGGAGCGCGATCGCCTCGATGCGCTCGGGATGGGCAAAGAGACGCGCCGGCCGCGGCCAATGGCTCGGCCATGCCGCGCCTGTGTCCGGCGACAGCGCCGGGATACGGCAGACCGATCGCTCGGGCACGTCGCTTGCGACGGGGGCCACCCGGTAGATCGCCCGCTCGCCGACGCGGTTGGCCAGCGTGTCCACCAGATCGGAGATATCGGGTGTCGCGATCTCTATGAGGTCACTCGCCATTTGCCGGCATTGCAGCGGCTCGGCCGTGGTCGCCGCCAGCGCCATGAGTTCGATGCCGAAACCCGGATCGATCTTCTCGATCTGGTCGCACAGGAGACGGGTCAGGCGCCGGGCATCGCGCACGGGTTGCGCCGTGCCGACGCGGACGGCCTCGACGCGTGCGTCGACGCGATGGCAAAGCAGATCGAGACGGCGCGCGCCGAGCCCTTTTGCCTCGAGCGCGGCACAGAGCTGCGCGGTGAGCTTGCCGATGTAGCGGGCGATCGTCTCGGCAGCACCGATGGGTTCCGCGAAGGCGCGCCGCACCTCGATCAGGTCGAGCGGCCGGATCGGCTCGATCGGCTCGGCCACATCGCCGAGCGCCTGGTTGAGACGGCGCGCGAATTCGGGGCCAAAGCGCAGCGTCAACGGCGCGCGTGGCTGTGCCAGAAGATCTCGCACACGCTCGAGGCCGAGGACCCGGAGATCGGCCGCCATTCCAGGCGGCAGACGCAGGGAAGCGAGCGGCAGCGGATCGAGGACGGCAGCACCATGTCCCAGCGGCGCGACGATGGCGGGATCGGCGGCGAACCGGGCGAGCGCATGGGCCGCGCCCCAGGTGTCCGCCACCGCGGCGCGCGCGGCGACGCCGGACATGGCGAGCCGGCCGATCAGGACTTCGATCATGGCCGCTTCGCCGCCATGCAGATGGTCGGCTCCGGTCGAGTCGATCACGATGCCGTCCGGGGGATCGGCCGCGACGATCGGCGAGACCCGCTGGAGCACCCACAGCGCCAGCCGTTCCAGCGTCTCGGCATCCGCGACCGGATCGGCATCCATGGTGATCAGCCCGGGCACCAGGATCTGGGCCTTCGTCGCGGGCGTGCCGGGACGCAGCCCGGCGGCTCGGGCGGCGGCATCGGCCGCTGTCACCACCCGCCTGTTGCCGTCCCGGCCGATCATCACCAGCGGCGCCTCAGCCGGAGGTGCGGCGTCGCCAGCCGTCCGCCGCAGGCGGTCGGTCGGCCAGTCCGGCAGGTAGAGCGAGACAACCCGTCTCATCGCAAGCCTCCAACTCGAAATCAGCACTCTCACCCGCCTTGGCGCGGATCAGTTCGACAAGCCAGCGATGGCGGCCGACGCCCGGAACCGGCAGTGTCTCGGAAGGAAGCACGGAGACGCGCCAGCGCGTCATGGCAGCGGTCGGTGCGCCGAAGTCGGACGCATCGCTGTGGCGCCGCCAGCGGCGCAGCGCGATGCCGATCGATCCGGTGCCTTCGGCCGCAAGCTGAAGCCGGCGCGAGGCCGTCATCGGCAATCTGGCGATCTCGCCGACGACGGCGCAGAGACCACCATGGCGAAGACCTTCCTCCATGCAGGCCAGGATGGCCTTGTCGTCGCCGGCTTCCACGTACACAACACGGTCGGCGGCAAGGCCCGCCTGGGCGAGGGCCGGCGCGAACAGATCCGGTTTGGCGATGCACCAGAGGGTCTTGCCGGTCGTGCGCCCGGCGATCCCAGCGGCGAAAAGAGCTGCCGCCGCGCCATCGATCGCGCCGTTGCCGCCGCCGGCGACTTCGTGCAGCGCGCCTCGTGCCAGTCCGCCGCCCGGAAGCCGCGAATCGATTTCGGAGATACCGAACGGAAGCACCGATTTGGCGCGCTGGGACCGCCCTTCGAGGCGGACGATCCGCTCTCGAAGTTCGATAATCGCTGAAGAATGGGGCGCCGAGGCACGCATCTATCCCTTGAAAGCTGTTCTGTCCGTGGTATGTTCTATGTTTGTTCTCATCCTGACAAAGAGTCAACTGACTCGTTGGATCGGGATGAATGCCGCAGCGGAACCGCGGCGTCGTGCGCGTCGAGAAAACGGCCGGAACCGTCAGGTCTTGTAATTTTGCGTTCGATTCCAATCTCAATGAGAGACAGAAAACGAGAACGGGCATGGCGGCTTTTCAGGTCAGGATCGCATATCTCACGCCGTTGAAGCGATCGCGGCACTATTTCCACCAGCTTGTGCTGGCGAGCGACCGGCAGGGCGCGGTCGCGGAAGGAAGCGCTCTGCTCAAGAAGAGATCGCCGGAAGCGCGCATCGTTCATGCGGCCGCCAATCTGCGCCCCGATAGCAGGGACGCCGAGGCCGCAATCCGGGCCGGGTGGCGATACCGCGACGGCTGGTGGTCCCGGCCTATCCGCGCCGGCGATGACCTGGCGGCAATCGCCCTTCATGGCCACGCCGACAGCAAGGCGATCAACACGCGCAGCACCGCCGGTTGCGTCGATATCGACCGCCACGCCGTACGAATGGCCGCGTGACAGTTGGATCCCGCGAGAGGGCTATCGCCACATCCCACGCATTTTCGTCTTGAGGTCTATTCGGACTTCCGGCTGCGGCGCCGTGCCGGGCACGGTGACCGATGGCGGCGGCCAGGAAATCTGTTCGAACCGGTCGAGGATGTGGTCGGGAATGAATCGCGTGCGCGATGCATAGACATGCCGGTCGCCCCGCGCCGACTGCCCGCTGACATAGAAGCGCTGTGGGGTGACCAGATGCAGCGAATCCTTCGCGCGTGTCATCGCGACGTAAAGCAACCGGCGTTCCTCTTCGAGATCGTCGCGCTCGCCGACCGCCAGATCGATCGGAATACATCCGTCGACCGTGTTGAGTACGAACACCTTCGTCCACTCCTGGCCCTTGGCCGAATGGATCGTTGACAGGATGAGATAGTCCTCGTCGAGGTGGGGTGGGCCGGCCTCTGCGCTCGTGGCGTCAGGCGGGTCCAGCGTCAGGTCAGTCAGAAAGCGCTCGCGCGACGGATAGCCGCCCGCAATCTGCTCGAGTTGCAGAAGGTCTGCGCGGCGTGCGGCGGCGTCTTCATGCACGCGTTCGAGGTGCGGCTCGTACCATAGCCGTGCGCGTTCGAGACCCGCCGGCCAGGTCGACCGTGTGCGCAACGCCGAGAACAGGTCGACGAAGGCCGGCCAATCCTCTTCTGCCCTTGCCGGCGCCTTGAAGAATTGAAGCCCGAGGACCGGATCGAGCGCGCGCTCCATCGCCTCGATCGCGGCACCTGCGGCGGATGGGCCGATGCCGGGCAAAAGCTGAAGCACGCGAAAACCGGCGACGCGATCACGCGGGTTTTCCGCGAAACGCAGAAGCGCCAGCACGTCTTTCACATGCGTGGAGTCGAGAAACTTCAACCCGCCGAACTTGACGAACGGGATGTTGCGGCGCGTCAGCTCGACTTCAAGCGGGCCGGAATGATGGGAGGCGCGGAAGAGAACCGCCTGCGCCCTGAGCGCCGTCCCGCTCTCCCGCTCCTCCAACACCCTGTCGCACACATAGTTCGCCTGTTCCGCGTCATCGCGCACGGTCACCAGCAACGGCTTTTCTGTGGAACGCCGCTCGGTCCAGAGGTTCTTGGTGAAGCGGTCGGCCGCCTCGCCGATGACCGCGTTCGCCGCGTCCAGTACGGTGTTCGTGGACCGGTAGTTGCGGTCGAGCGTGACGATACGGGCAGGCTCCGAAAACAGCCCTGGAAAATCCAGGATATTGCGGATCTCAGCGGCTCGGAAGGAATAGATCGACTGCGCGTCGTCGCCGACAACGGTCAGTCCCCGGCCGTCAGGCTTGAGCGCCGTCAGGATCGCCGCCTGCAGCCGGTTGGTGTCCTGGTATTCGTCGACAAGGATGTGGTCGAAGCGCGAGCGGAGCTGCTCCACGATTGCCGGCTCCGCGCACATCTGCGCCCACCACAGCAAAAGGTCGTCGTAGTCGAGGACGTTCTGTGCCTGCTTGGCTTCGACATAGGCGCCGAACAAGGTTTTTAACTCTTCGACCCAGCCCGCGCACCAGGAGAAGGACTTGGCGAGAACGGCTTCCAGTTCGGCCTGCGCGTTGACCGCCCGTGAGTAGATCGCCAGGCAGGTGCCTTTCGTGGGGAACCTGCTCTCGGTCCTGGACAGGCCGAGTTCGTGCCGCACCAAGTTCATCAGGTCGGCCGAATCTTCCCGGTCGTGGATCGTAAAGGCTGGGTCGAGACCGATTTCGAGCGCATGCTCGCGCAGCAGCCGGGCCCCGATCGCATGGAACGTGCCCGCCCAGGTAAGTCCTTCGGTCATGATCGACGCCTTGTCGCCGAGCACCCTGGCGGCGATGCGCTCGACGCGGCGCGTCATCTCCGAGGCGGCCCGGCGCGAGAACGTCATGAGCAGGATGCGCCGGGGATCGGCGCCCTTCACGATCAGGTGCGCAACACGGTGTGCCAGGGTATTGGTCTTGCCCGACCCCGCGCCCGCGATGATCAGCAGCGGCTCCGCGGCCGAACCTTCCCCATGCACCACAGCGGACCGTTGCTCGGCGTTGAGGCTGGCAAGGTAGTCATCTGGCTCCGCGGCGGCCACGGTCGAATCAAGGACAGCGAGGTTCATTGCGCGAATGAATCGCGTTTCCGTTTCGTTCGCAACAAGGATCGCCCCCGATCATCCTGCGGCATTGTCGCGCCCAAAGGAAAGCCTCCTGATATTTGCGATAGGGGACAGCTGAAATAATATCCCCTCGCACCGGCGAGACCGGTGATTTGGAATACCATCGGCTCCCGCCATCTTCCCGAGAAGGTCAGTGTCAGCGACGATGAAGACGCCATGATGAAAGACGCGGACCACCGCACCGCTGTTAGCGGAGCCCTAGGACAGGACGGCCCATCTCCCCCGCATCGCCGCGTCTTGCATGTGGACATGGACGCCTTCTACGCGTCGGTCGAGCAGCGGGACAATCCGGAACTGCGCGGAAAGCCGGTCGCGGTCGGTGGCTCGGCTGCTCGCGGCGTCGTCGCGGCCGCAAGCTATGAGGCACGCATCTTCGGGGTGCGGTCGGCGCTGCCCGCAGTAACCGCGAAGCGCCTCTGTCCGGAATTGATCTTCGTCAAACCGAGGTTCGATGTCTACCGGGCGGTGTCGGCGCAGATCCGCGAGATCTTTGCTGAGCATACCGATTCGATCGAGCCGCTTTCGCTGGACGAGGCGTATCTCGACGTCACGACTAACAAGCAGAATATCGCCGTCGCGACGGAGATCGCCACCATCATTCGCGCACGCATCAAAGAAGTGACCGGCCTCAACGCATCGGCCGGCATTTCGTATTGCAAGTTCCTTGCGAAACTGGCCAGCGACTTGAACAAGCCGAACGGCCAGGCTGTGATAACGCCGAAGATGGGGCCGGGTTTCGTGGCGAGCCTGCCCGTCAAGAAGTTCCATGGCGTAGGCCCGGCGACGGCCGCGAAGATGGAGCGGCTGGGAATAGAGACCGGCGCGGATCTCCGTGACAAGCCGCTGTCCTTCCTTCAGGAGCATTTCGGTAAGGCGGGCGGCTGGTACTACCGCATCTCGCGTGGGATCGACGACCGTCCTGTCCAGCCGGACCGGCCGCGCAAGTCCGTCGGCGCCGAGGATACGTTCGCCGTCGACATCTTTGAGCTCGGTCCGGCCAAGGCGGAACTGGCGCCTTTGGCTGCAAAAGTCTGGCGTTATTGCGAGGGCCGCAGGATCCGCGGAAAAACTGTCACCCTGAAGGTCAAGTATGCGGACTTCCAGATAATCACACGCAGCCGGACAATTCATGGTCGCGTTCGAGACGAAAAGGAATTGCTCGATATCGCAGGCGCGCTGCTCGAAGCGACGTTTCCCACGCCGAAGGGCATCCGTCTGCTCGGGATCACGCTTTCGTCGCTGCTGACGGAATCGGACGAAGACGAACCTCAGCTTTCATTTCCGCTGTGAGGGGCACACAATAGCACCGAGCGCTCGGCCTCCGGTCCGCGCCATCCGGCCAAAGTTCCGGCGCTCTCCTCCCACGAACGGAATTCTCCACGGCGCGTTTGTACTCTGCCCAATTCCCCCGGGGCTGCCAATGAAAATGGCTACTCCCGCCTAGGATCGCGCATTGATTGATGAATAGTGCGTCTGTGCTTCTGCCGCCGTTGCAGCAATGGGATCCCGACTGGTCGGTGGTTACGGGAGAGTCAGGAGCTACTTCAGCCCGAGCTTCTTCTTGAGCTCAGCGTTCTCCTGTCGCAGGCGTTCAGCGAGTTGCTTCTTGAGCTTCTTGTTCTCCTCCTCCAGCGCAAGGAGGTCCTTCAGGTCATCGGTCGGCGCAGCCGTTTCGGAGGCTTTTTTCCACTGGTAATAGGTCTGTTCCGATATGCCCGTTTCCCTGACAGCAGCCTTGATAGACGCGCCCCGGCCGGTCGCCTTCTCGATCTTCGCGAGTATCTGCGCACGCTCCGTTTGGGAATAGATCTTGCGCTTGGCGCGAGCCGGCGCGGGTTGAGTTTCCGCCGGCTTGGATGCCGGCTTTGCGGCTTCCTTTGCGATCCGCTGCTTGGGCGCCGTCTTTGTCTTCTTCGGCCGCAGAGCTTTTTTCTTCGGTTCGGGGGCTTCTGCAGCTGCGGGCGCTTCGGCAACGGCCTCTACGGTTTCAGCTTCCTGCGGATCCGGCATAGTATCCTCCACTGGCGGGTTGTCGTTGCCCACAACATCAATCGGCGACGCACTAGAGTCAATCAAGGGCAACGAAGTCGGTTCACCCCGCTCCATGTCGCGCATTGTTTCGGCAGTGACAGCCGCAATATTCAAATTGCCCCAGATCGATTGCTTCTTCGTTGAAGCGCGCCTGTGTTTCACTTCCACGATGAAGGGGCGTGTCTGTCGTCTCATGTCTATTTTTCCTGAATTAAGATGATTTGCGAGGCAAATCACCCGCTGCGTATAGGCCCGGTGTGCACCTTGCCGCCAGAGCCGACATTGGTCGTCCCCAGATCTAGGGCGCCAGTCCGACGCGATAATGCGAAGCCAGCTGTCAGAACCAGTCGCGGCCTAAGGTTTACTGTCGCGATCGGCGCCAGCCTGCTGCCCGGGCTTCCTGTTCCGAGCAGAACCATCGCTCTCCCTTGCCGGTCGATATCCGCGTCTGCGCGTAATATTTCTGGCCGGGAACGTGGTAGATGCGTTCCCCTTTTCGGGAGATGTTGCCCTTGATGGTGCATACGCCCGACTGCTCAGACGCTGCCGCAGGCGACACGGTAGACGGCGTCAGGGAGACAGTCGGCGAGCTATCGGACAGTTCACGCTGCGCGGCCCTCCACTCCCATGGCGGCTGGGACTCTCCCTGCCAGATACCGATCTTTTCTGCCTTGGCCGCCGATTGCTCCTTTGCGAACGCTCCGCTCGAATAGCGCGGCCAGTCCATGGCGTATCCGTTTCGGACAAGCCATCTCTGAACGCTCGCGCCGTCCGCACGAATGCAGTTGCCAACAAATCGGCCATACTGATCGCGCTCAACGAACTTGCAGGTCGTTGGCGACGCCGCCGCCAGCCATTCAGATAAAGCTTCGGCCGATCTGGCGCCGCACCGATATGTCCGGCCGCCGGCGTCTGCGCAGAGCTGTGCCGATTCCGGAGCGTCGATGCCATTGAACCGGATCCGCTCCCTATGAATTTCTATGGTATCGCCGTCGATCACCGACGCACGGCCAATGATCGTTTCCGCACTGCTCGAGGCAACAAGCTGCGTGCTATTCGGCAGCGGCAGTTTCTCCACGAGACCCGGTCCGAAATATCCGGCAGCGCTAGCAATACCCATGGCGGCAAGGATCGTGAGGATGTCCCCTGCCCTGCGTGGCTTCTGCCGTTGCGAATTGACGACGTTGCTCATCGGTCGATCGGCACCCCTGATTCCCCGATGCCTAACCTGGTAGAAATACCTGAACATGCCGTTTCGGCATCCATTCAAATGGCCACCAATTCCAGGACCCGCAACGTGATATCAATACCATCGAGGGCGAGCCTGTTGCTGTCGGAGGAACCGCCGATCATTTTTGGCGGAGATCATTTCAGGTACAGTCTTTCCCATGCCTCCGAGACTTGTTGACGATGGTACTCAATCCCAAACATCTGGCTCTGATCCCGCTTCTCTTATTCGTCGTGTCCTTCGCGGCTGCGCAACCTGCTTCGGCCCGGCCGTGCGAAGAACTGACGTTCGACGGAGCGAAATTCATTATCTGCACTGCAATACCCGGGCACGACGATCTTCGGCTATTTTGGAAGGACGCCTATGGCGAGCCCTATCGCCGCTTCGCAGCCATAGCCAAGTCGGTCGCCGACGAGGGACGCACGCTGGTATTCGCGATGAACGCCGGTATGTATCTACCCGACTTCTCGCCGATCGGACTCTATGTCGAGAACGGCAAGGAATTGCGCCCCGCCAATAAGAAGACAATAGACGGCCCCTCCCGAAAGGTGCCCAACTTTTACAAGAGGCCTAATGGCGTGTTCTTTCTGAATGGGGCCGACGCCGGAATCCTGCCGACAGCCGACTATCTGAAGCGTCGACCAAAGACGCGATTTGCCACCCAGTCTGGCCCGATGCTCGTCATCAGGAGCAAGCTGAATCCCATTTTCATCGCCGGATCGACCGACCGGACGCGCCGAAGCGGCGTGGGAGTCTGCGAGGGCGGATCCATCCGTTTCGCCATAAGCGAGGACGCCGTGAACTTTCATGATTTCGCGCGCCTGTTCCGCGACCGCCTCGACTGTGCCAACGCGCTGTTCCTGGATGGCGGAAACGGCGTGGGGATATACGAACCCAGCATGGGCCGAAGCGACACGTCATGGCATGGCGGATTTGGCCCCGTCTTCGGCCTTGTCGAATGAACGCCAGCGTTTCGAGACCTGGATCAAAACAAGTTGCTCTCCAACATAACCCGGCGGTGTCGTCATCATCGATGATATCGTACGCACCCGGCGCCAATTCCAACGTCAATGGAGCGCGTGAAAGCTGAAGGCGATTTCAAGACGTTGGGAAATACATACTGTGATCCGGTGCGCAACAAGGTCCCCGGACCGTTCGGGCCAGGCGCGGCGGCGACCTCGGTTGTGATGAAGATCGTGGCGCAAGCGAAAGCAATAGGGTGCAAAGATCGAAGCTCAGCTGCGATATCGCCTTCAGCCACTTTTCTTTCAACGGAGTAAAGCACTGTTGGGGTAACGATCTTCCAGCAAAGTCGGGGAACACCGCTGCAATATCATGTGGCGGCGCGAACTAGCCACCGATGACCTTTATCGTACCGACGTCGTCGCGGTCGTATCCATCTGCTGCTTCACAGCGTCGCGTTCATCCGTTCCGGTCAGAAGGATGGCGACGAGTGCCGCGACAATCGGGATTAAGAGGATCGCCGCGCATAAAGGGCTGAAGTTCCTCATAGGCCTACGCTTATCTACGGCGTTTAATTAAAACTGAATCGATGTGGTTAATGCCAGTACCAGATGCGGCCTATCCGTTCACGAAAGTTATCCAAATAAATCGGACGACGTCCGCTTCGGAAAGCAGCCCATCACGCCACGCCTGCTTTCCCCTGATGCGCCGCTCGGATTTTCTCGTGGGCCCGGTGGGATCGCATCTCGCGGAAGATGCCCTCACGCTGCATTTTCTTCTTCAGCATCCGAAAGGCCTGATGGACGTCGTTGTTTCGCACGTCAACGCGCAATTTATCTCCTGATCTACCGCTTGCTGGAAGCCATGGCCGTTGTCCAGAACGTGCGGAGCACGTCCTCAAAAGGGAGCCCGGGTCAATTTCTGAGGAGAAGCGATCCCGGCACGCCTTGTTTTCGGCGCAGTTCTCGGATAGAAGTTCCAAATCGATCTTGTTGATGAACTTTGTTTTAGCGCCCTCGGCGCTCCGATGATCTTCCCTCTCAATTTCGAAGGATACGGCGTGTGGCGCTTGGCCAGACGGCGAAACTCTATGTCGATTGAAAGGAAATCGTCATGAACACTGGAACAGTCAAGTTCTTCAATTCCACCAAAGGCTTCGGCTTCATCGAGCAGGGCAACGGTCAGCCGGACGTATTCGTCCATATTTCGGCTGTCGAGCGCTCCGGAATGCATTCGCTGGTCGAAGGGCAAAAGCTCAGCTTCGACATCGTGAAGGACAACCGGAACGGTAAGAGCGCCGCCGAGAACCTTCTTGCCGCTTAAGGAATTCGCGCTTCTGGTTATTGACCACGGATGTACTGGCAATGGCCATTGAGGTGCTGAGGAGAAGGTCGGGTTCGCCCGGCCTTTTTTGCGTTAGGAGATGTGGAATGAGAAAACCTGTCCCTGCTGACAATGTCTTTAAGCCGAAGTTGTCACATGCCGAATTGCGGGTTGACGCGACGACCCGGGCGGCGCACGCCATCATGGACGAGGAGGCATCTACCCGTATTGCCAAGACAGAACGCTTGCGCGCCGTTCGCTTGGCGAAAGAGGCGACCGAGGGACCAAACCCGATAAAGAAAATCCTGGAAAAGAAGCCGCGCCGCAAAAGCTGAACGTGGAGTTAGCAAAGGCAGGAGCAGGACGGCCGATGGAGAGGATCGCCGATCTCGCTCGGCGCTGACATCCCGCCTATCGGCGATTATTGGCCCAGGCGCTCAGTGATCGCCGATCAGGCGCATGAGCCTGCCTTGCCCCCTATGTCAAAAGCGGGATGGCCGATGCCGCGCTCCATATTATCCCCAGCACCGCTGCAAGCAGGCAAAGAGCTGCGAGGAGTGCAAGGGAAAGCAACAGCCCGTCCTGTTCCAGATAGGCGAAGGCCAGAAGGGCGATGTTCAGCCCGAAGGGGACGTTGCTTAGCGGGAAGGGAATGAACAGGCCAAGGGCGAGAATGATCACGACACCTCCGACCATCCGTCTGGTGAGATCCACGGGCGTGGGCCAGCGCGGTCGGACGAAGCGTTCAAGATATCGCAGAACCGGAATGACGCGGGCGAGCATGGATACGAGCTTCATGGTCGCAATCGGCCGCGCGCCGAGCCGCCTCGGCAGAAGCGGGCCATCGTGCCCTCTCGCCATCTGAAAAGCCAGGATCACAAGCAGCAACCCAGCCAATGGCGAAACGAGCGGGATCAATCCGCAAACACCGAGGACAAGGAATAGAATTCCGAAGGACCGGAATTTGAGATGAGCGAGCAGCCAACCCATCGTGACGTGATCCGCTGGAGCGCCGCGTATCAGGCTCTCAAGAACGGCAGAGGTCGGCTCATCAGGCACGTTCGGCAATGAACCATCCAACTCAACGCACCGCCGCGAGCGCTGTAAACCATGAAGTGGTCGTGCGCCCGGATGCAGCCGCTTACCCAAGTATCCTGTCTCAAGAGGCTTACCACGCCCGATTCCGACGGGCGCGGCAAGTCCTGATCCCAAACTGGCGAGCGCTTTCTTCCGCCTCAGACCAAAGCCGGGTCCGGATGGACGAAGGCGCCGCCCCCTCCGGCCTTTGGCGGAATGGCTGCAAAGGCAGGACAAGGCGGTGGATCATCGTCGTCATCGCGCCGGCCGCGGCGCAGGATGCGCGTCCAGTCCCGGAATGTAGGCCGGCTCCGACGATTCGATGACTTACGTCCCAGCCTCGTGGGCGGCTTGTCGAACGAAAGCGCGCCGTGGCCCGCGTCGAGAGCCTTGAGAGCATGGAAAATCTCATCCACTTCAATAAGAGAACCATCCTCCAACTGACGCATCGATGGCAATCCCGGAACCGCATGAGCGTCAGACGCCCAGGACGCAAGCAGCGCCCGCTTCTCGTCGCGGCTCATCCGCGGGTCAATGAGGACTTCATCGGGCTGCTGGAATATCGGATGTCGTGAAGAATAAGCCGCATTCTGGCGGCTTTTGTCATGACTGGTAAGGTGTGTCATCTCCGTTTCTCCGCAATCTACGCCTCCTCGCAACGGCCGGGAGGCAAATCGCAGGTTTGAGGTGTTGGGAACTCAGGCGGCTTTGCGCTGCGGCTCCGTGTCTTGGCTGATCTGCTTCTTCTTGCCAGCATCGTCAGCCGCCGACACGGCTCTCTCGGCCGAGCCGATCGCAATACGGCGCGGCTTGAGCTCCTCTGGTATTTCTCGCACGAGATCGACCGCGAGCAAGCCGTTCTCCAGCCTCGCGCGAACGCCCTTGACATAGTCGGCCAGCTTGAATGCCTGCCGGAAATTGCCGATCGCCAAGCCCTGGTGGAGAATCTGCCGGTCGCTCTGTTCGGGCTTTTTCTGACCGATCACGATTAACTCGGGGCCGTGTTGGGTGAGTTCGACCTCGTCCGCGCTGAAGCCCGCCACCGCCATGGTGATCCGATAGTCGTTCTCACCGGTCTTCTCGATGTTGTAGGGCGGCCAGTCGGAGCGCACGCCGTTGTCGAGCATGTCGAAGAGCCGATCGAAGCCGACCGTCGAGCGGTAAAGGGGAGTAAAATCCAAGCTTCTCATAGCCATATCCTCCGTGAAGCAACATGGGTAACAAGCAGCGTCACAGCGTCTCTGTGACGCTGGTTTGTCGGGCCATAGCCCCGACGGAAATCGATTTGGGAACGTCCAAAATACTGTTCAAGAGGGACCCGTGAAAATTCTTGGGTGCCGCACCGCCTGCGACTTGCCGAAAGCTTCCGCTTCGCGGAGAAGACCGATCACCTCGCTGTCTGTCGTCTGCTCGAAGTCTTCGTAATGTACACCGACTGCCAGGAACGGGTCGGGCGTGGCGAGGCAAATCACGTCGTCCGCGGCGCCGATGATATCCAGCGTATCGCGTGGAGCGACCGGAACAGCCAGAACGATCCGCGCCGCCTGGTTCTTCCGCAAGGCTTTGAGCGCGGCCCGGACAGTCCCTCCGGTAGCGATGCCGTCGTCGACCAGGATGACCGTTCGGCCAGCGACGGGGACGGGTCGCCGGTTCCCGAGATAAAGCTTTCGCCGGCGCTCGATCTCGGCAAGCTGGCGGCGCTTTTCGGCCTCGATATAATCGGAGTCGGGACGGACTATCGCCATGGCTTCTTCGCTGAGCACGAGTTGCGGGTTCGCCCCGTCTATGACTGCGCCGATGCCGTATTCGGAGTGACCGGGCACACCGATCTTGCGCACCAGCAGAACGTCGAGCGGCGCATGAAGAGCCTTCCCGACCTCAAAGGCGACAGGTACGCCGCCGCGCGGCAGCGCAAGGATGAGCGGGTCGGACCAGGCAAGTCGCTCCAGCGCCTCGGCCAGCTTGCGCCCGGCCTCCGTTCTGTCCCTGAATATCGCCCTGCCCTTCATGCCGCGGGCTCCTCTGGCTGACGATTTGGCAGATGCATGAGAAGAACGCGTGACATTCTCTACCACCTCATCGAGCGTGCCGGCTCTTCGAAGAGATGTCCCGCGCCTTCCATGACGATAAGCCGCTTTGCCTGCGCTGAAGTCTGAAACGCGCCGCATACGTATACGATCCTTACCCGTTCGCCGAAACCGCCGCTGAATCACCGAGGTACGTTTTAGGTATCCGGCGGGGTCATGGTCCTGTATGGTTCGTCGGGGCCAGTAGAGGATCCGAGACTGTGCAGGAGTATCTGGACCACAAGCTCGAATGCCCCTATTGCGGCACCATTCGGCTGCGCATTCCCGTTGACGCCACCGATACGACCGAAATCAGATGCGCGGACTGTAGGAAAGTGCTGGGCACCTGGGGCGAATTGCAGGAAGATTTTGCAAGCCAGGGCGGCCAGAATGGCGTTTTTCGCCTTTCGAAAGGCAGGATCAAACGCATCGAGTAGCATCACACCAACGATCCCCAGGCTCGTTATTTACCCCTGACATTGGCGCTTACGGAGAATGCTCACCGGTTTCCCTTTGCGACTATAAGGCGTCCTAAATTTTGCCGCGCCTCTGGTCTTCGCTGAGCTTCAGGATCGAGTAGTTTTGCAGTTCATCGGGCTGAAGCCGGTCCCAGAGGCCACTTCCGCGCGCATCCCTCTCCCGCTGTTCCTCTCTCCGCAACCATTGCTCGGCAGTCCTGATCCTGCCGGGATGGATTTCATCCAGAAAGGCATAGTCGCGGGTGATGATGTTGTGCTTCCACTGGTTCCAGAAGCCCGTGAAATTGTCGCGGAAACCCATCGTACTCGGATCGTGCGGATCCGCGTTGTATCCGGCAGGCCTGTCGGCGACCGCCTTCAGCGGGCCATTGAAATAAGCGTCGAGGTCGGTGTCGATGTATCGGGCGGGATGACCCGTCACCCGCTCGAAGGCGGCGGCGAGATCGGCATATCGGACGTGCTCGATGGCAACCTCCAGATCCATCCCGTTCGCGCGCTCCCGGTTATCGAACAGCCATCGGACATAGTAGCCGCAATCCTCCAATGCGGCATGGACGACGGCGCCCTCGCCGAGCGGCACTCTCCAGGTCAGGACCCCGTCCTCGATCTTCGGGGTCATCGGCGTCCTCGCGGAGAAGGCCATTTCCATATACGGGCCGGAGGTGAAGAGCGCCGCGCCCATCCTGTCGCCGTTCGTCCGGTTCTGCGACAGGATCCATTCGCCTATTCTGCCCTTGCCGTCATAGTGGCCGGTTCTGAACCTCGAATCGTAGCCCGACTTCTTCAGCGTGTAGTCGAGATTGCCGTAGACGAAAAAGGCAATCCCTTCCTCGATCGCAATCTCGTAACAGCGGATCGCCCAATACGTTTCCGCTTTCTCCCCCGTGCTGAAGCCATCAATATTGACGAAGGCCCCGTCGCATGCGCGAAAGCCCTCGCGCAGGCTGGCTTCGTTTTCGAACGATCCCTCAAGGATCGATACCCCGCCCATTTCGAGCAGCGACCTGGCGCGCCGCGAGCCCGCGTCGCGACTGAGCGCCAAGACCGAATATTTCCCGTCACCGACGAGGCCACGCACGACGGGAAGACCCTGTGCCCCGGTCGCACCGATCACGAAGATCCTCGAGACGTTTCGCCGTGCCATGTTCCGTCACTCTCTGCCCTGCCCGTTCCGCCGGCCCGTCGGCGAGCCATCATAGGCGCCGATGCCTTGATGCCGTTGCCATTAACTCTTATGATTGGAGTAAATCAAGCTCTTCATAAGAGTATATAGGAGGCGGTCCCAGCCGGGCCGCGAAGCGAGGTGCGGGGATGCGGTCCAAGGGATTTGAAGGCATGGTCTGTCCGGTGGCAGACGTGATGGGCGCTCTCGGCGACCGCTGGGGAGCGCTGGTCATGCGGGACCTGCTTCTGGGGCTCACGCGCTATGACGATCTGCGCCGTTCGACCGGGATCACCAATGCGACGCTGTCCGATCGGCTAAAGGCGCTCGAACGCAATGGGCTGATTGAGCGCCGCCGATATCAAGCCCGTCCCGAGCGTTTCGAATATGTTCCGACCCAACGAGGCCGCGAGCTTCGGCTGCTCATGCAGGCGATGGTCCAGATCGGCGACCGATGGAACCTCAGCGGGCTCGACGGCCCCCCGATCCGGTTCCTCGACGCCCGGTCTGGCCATGAGGTGAAGCTGGCCTTCGTCGATGCCGAAACGGGAGAACTCGCCGGCTCCCCGCAGGTGAGGCCGGTGCCGGGCAGCGGCGCCGATGCGCTGATGCGGTGGCGCGTGCACCGAGGTGCGCGCCTTTCGGAATAGAATGTGCACTCCGGCTGCGGCTGCAAGCCTGCTGCAACACGTAAAGTTCTGGTCCTGGAGGCGGTGGGCGATGGATATTCCGGCAAGGTGTTGATTGCCGCCGGCCACTGACGGATGAGATGGTTAAGGTGGGAGCTTAGCCTTTTACTTTTTCCAACCCTGACCACGCGATGCGCGTCACAACATCCACGAGTTCCGGACGTGTGGGGCCCGGATTCTCCGTCCATCATATGGCGAGGGCATGCAAGCCCTCCTTCAGAAACTCGCCTGCTGCCCGTGTCTGCCATTCGCTGCTCTCCGTCATGAGGGTGCCGAGCAGCGCAGCGATGCCTGCGGACGTCCCGGCCCGGGCAGGATCGAACACCAAGGCGAAACAGGAGCTTGGCTGAGAGCTGCTATCCTTCCTGGCGGCAGGGATTTGCCGACGTCATCCGTAACGAGGCACAAGCCGATCAGGAGTGAGCCACATCCAGACCACCCATGTCAGATCCACCCTTCGCTCAGAGGCAAGAAACGGCTGGCGGGCCGACATCGATTTCCTGACGACACGCCAGCCCGCGACGCGAAAGCTGCGGCACCCACGGGCGCAAAATCCTCAACGTGGCGCCTGGCAGGGGCCGCCCCAGCATTGTTCCGGATACAACCGGTTGCGGCTGGTTACAGTGCCTTTGCCTCCAGGATAGTCGTGTTCGATCCCGATGGCACGATCAGGTGACCTTGATAGCCTTCGGCTTTGCGTGCTCGACTTTCGGCAGCGTTAGGGAAAGAACGCCGTCCTTCATCCCCGCACCGATCTTGCCCTGATCGATTTTGGTGGAAAGCCGAAAGCTTCGCGAATAGTGACCGATGTTGTATTCGGTGTAGAGCGGCTGAAGACCCTGGTACTGCGAAAAATCGAGTTTTCCATCTACGGTGAGAACGCTGTCTTCCACGCGGACATCGACGTTGCTCTTGTCGACACCTGGCATTTCTAGATCGATCCGCAGGGCGTCCGCGGTCTCATAGATATCGGCGGTTGGAATGTAGGTACGGGCAGGAACGGTCCTCTCTTCCTTTCGCTCAAGCTCCTGCTTCTGCTGAACCTGAAGTTCTTGTGGGCTCATCGTCATGTTCCTCCATTAATTGAAATGTCCAAGGCACACCGGCCGCTAGGCTATCTTGATGCTGCGCGGCTTGTCGCTCTCTGCACGCGGCAGGAAGAGAGCAAGGATGCCGTTACGGTATTCGGCCTTGATCTTATCGGGATCGAGAGTGATCGGGATCGAAATGGTTCGGTCGAACTGACCGAACGCACGCTCACGGCGATGGACACTTGCTTCTTCGGGATAATTGCTTTCCTTCGTCCCCGAAATGCGAATCGTGTTTTCCTTGGCCTCCATGCTAAGTTTCTTCTTGTCGACGCCTGGTAATTCGATGACGGCGAGAATGTCGTCGCCCTGCTGGAAAACATTGATTGGGGGAAATGGGCCGCGACTCGCAGTTGCATCCTGGAGCCAATCGCTTGCCAGACGGGCATCCAGCGCCTTTTGCAGGCTGAAGAGGGCGGCGAACGGATCGTCAAACGCGGGGATCATGATCAACCTCCACGGGCTATGGTTTCCTCGGGCGGATATCCTCACTTTCATCGGCCGCCCTTGGCAGTTCGATTTGGGAAACGCCGCTAGCACTGTCAAGAGGCGAGTGCCAACGCCCCGCATCGCAGCAAGCTGTTCCGGATGAGTGTGATGTCGGTGGCACCCCGTGACGCAAAGAAGTGAACGTGTTTTCACGTCATCCTGCAAAAGCATTTCGGGGGATCAGCGGCTGGCCGCTGTGGTGAAGCCAGTGGTCGAAGCAGGATTTGAGAAGGCCATACCCCTGCGGCTCAGGTGCAATCAGCGCCATTGTGCCGACCCGGCGGTGCGCTGTTGAAAGCTCGACAATCGTCCAAAATCTCTGCTGTCTCGTGTCGCCACCAAGTGGATTCGCAGACAGAAGACAGAGATAGAGCCATGCAACCTTCGACGATTATTCCTTCGTTCCTGAAACAAGCGATCTCATGCTTGACACACTGGTATCGACGGCGCGTTGCATTCGGTCCGGGTCGCCCATCACGGGCTGATCGAGCCTTCCGAATGGCGCGACGTCGACGGCATCATCCCGCTGAACTGAAAGAGGGCCGTGCCGCCATATCGTGCGGCGACCGGAAGGCGAGTGACGGCTTTCGCAATTGGAGAGGCCGGCGCCCTGCAAACCCGGCCCTTTCGGCCGCCTTCACAAATGCCCTGCGTGCATCGCGGGCGCCGCGCCATCCTTCCAGTGCATCCCGGCAGGCCCGGCAGGCGGCGCGCCAGCTGCGGCCACGCGCCCATTCGGGCCATTCCTGATCCAGGCATTCGAGCGCCTCGAAGCTGCTGGCGACCTTGCGCGGAAAGCCGCGAGGGGATTTCAGGATAACAGGTTCGGGAAACCGAACGTCGTTCATCACTTCCTCCGTTTCTTCTGATCGTCTTTTGCGAGCAAGCAACCGGATGTCGGCCGAAGGCTATTTTGAAGATGGTCAGGGTTGGCGGAAGTTCAAGATGGTAAGGCGTCCGTCGGATGGGGGTTGAACACAGTCTTCCGAATCTTCCGGCTCGATCAGTTCGATCAACTCCGCGACGCGTGTTCCCGGCAGCGGCCGGCCGTCGTTCATCAATGCCTCGTCACCATGCAGCCAGGCCCACGCTTCCCGCAACTCCTGCAGGGAGGCGCCGGTTCCCATGATGTCGGCGACCAAAGCCTCATCCGCGGGTCCGAGCACGGATACGATCTCCTGACGTGTCATCGGCATCGTCGGGTCCTCTCGAGGAGTGATGAAAGAGCTCTTCTTCCAGCCGCATAACGTGCCTCGGGCAAGGGATGTTCCCTTGGTCGCGCGAAGGGAGAGCAAAACCTCTTGACGCAACGGAAGTGAATTCCCAAATCGTTGTCGCCGGCGCCAAAGGGGCCGGCAAATGGTCAAGGAGCGCCGCTTCTTGGCGCTCCTCGTACCCATGTTGCTCACAGGAGGATATGGCTATGAGAACCGCATTCGACTTTTCCCCGCTCTACCGGTCGAGCATCGGCTTCGACCGCATCGCCGACCTGCTCGAGAATGCCAGCCGGACGGCAAGTGCCGAGAACTGGCCGCCCTACGACATCAGCAAATCCGGCGAGGACGACTACCGCATCACCATGGCCGTGGCCGGATTCTCGCAGGATGAACTCAGCATCATTCACGAGCCCAACATGCTCGTCGTGGCTGGCGAAAAAGCCAGCGAGGACAATGGCGACTATCTGCATCGGGGTATCGCCGGGCGTCCTTTCGAGCGCCGCTTCGAACTCGCGGACCATGTGAAGGTGGTGGATGCCAACCTCGCCAACGGCTTGCTCACCATCGATCTCAGGCGCGAGCTTCCCGAGGAAATGAAACCGCGCCGGATCGAGATTTCAACCGAGGACGCGCCGCCCAAGGCGAGGCTGAAGCGGATCGAAGCCGAGAAGCAGGCGGCCTGAAGCTATCCCGTTCGCACTTCGCGCAAGGCGCTGGGCAACAGGCCCGGCGCCGGAGATAGCATTGTCAATCGAACCAACGAAAGGAGAAGAACGATGAGTGTCCGTGATCTGATTCCATGGGGCCGAAACGAGGGCAACCAGGTTCCGAGCGTCTTTCGTGACGGCGACCGCGATCCGTTCCTGTCGTTGCATCGAGAGGTGAACCGCCTGTTCGACGATGTCTTCCGTGGCTTCGGTTCCGGCTTACCGTCGTTGGGCAGCGTCTCAGCCTTCGGCGGCAGCTGGCCGAGCGTCGAAATCTCCAACGGCGAAAAGGAGATCAAGGTGACGGCCGAGGTGCCGGGCCTGGAAGAGAAGGATATTGAGGTGCTGCTCGATGACGGCGTGCTGACGCTGAAGGGCGAAAAGCGCTCCGAGACAGAGGACAAGGAGAGGCAGTTCTCCGAGCGCTATTACGGCCGCTTCGAGCGGCGCATCCCTGTCGGCTATGAGGTCAAGGAAGACGAGGTCGATGCGCGCTTCAAAAACGGCGTGCTGACCGTGACCTTGCCGAAGACCGAGAAGGCTCAGTCGCAGGTCAGGCGCATCGCCATCAAGAACTGACACATAGCGCGCGGGAGATCGGTCGGTCCACACGGCGCCTCCCGCGCTATCCTTCGCCGAGGTGAGGGATGAACGATGGAGAACGTCAGGCAGACAGACGCAACGAGAGATACTCCTATCTCAGCGAACCTGCCTTCGAACGACAACAGGCGGAAGTCGCTTTCGATGGGGCGCTCGGTATTTCCCGACGATGCGATCGCACGTATTTACAAGCCGTCCCGCGCGGCGACGACATCCGGCACGGCGCGCACGAGGGGGTGGCGTCTCGTGTTCGAGCGACGCACCGCGCCATTTATCGAACCGCTGATGGGCTATACGAGCGGTCGTGACACGCTGACACAGGTCGAGATGGAATTCCCGACACTTGAATCCGCCGTCCATTATGCGGAGCGGCAAGGACTCACACCGGCTTGCGTGTTTTATACGCCGATGGCTCGACCTGCCGAGAAGGCTGACCAGCAGGAGTGGGAACCCTCTCGAGTCTTCTCCGACGCCACGTTCGATCGGCTTGGGCTTGCCGGCTTTCAGGAGAGTTACCGACACGCCCTCGACGGCGCGGCCAACCGCAACGATCCGTCCGGTCCGCGAAGCTGGCCCTCGTCCATGGGGCGTTGTCCGTGATTCGACTTTGGCGCGGGAGGCCAAGCGCGCGCTTCTGATGAACTGGGCCTGGACCGAATACCTGATCGACCAGGTCTGACCGGACATTTTGGCGTATGGCGACGCGCTCATCCGTTCATATGTTTGCTGATGCAGGTTCCGCCGGGTAGACGCCCTTCAAGACATCGTCGAAATGACGGCTGACGGCCGTATTGCATTCGCAAGCGAGCGCGCGAAGTCCCTCGCTGTTTCGGATGGCGATGCGACCGCGCCTCGTCTCGATGACACCCCGTTGCCGGAGATCGTGGATCACCCGGCCGAGATAGCTGCGGCCAACACCCAGCATGGCGGCCAATTGTTCTTGCGTGAGCGCTATGTCCACCGAGCCTGTGCGCTCGGCGGCGGCCAGAAGCCACTTGGCGGTCCGCTGCTCGATCGAATGCGCGGCATTGCAGGCGACCGACTGGAATACCTGTGCCATCAGGCAGTCGGCATAGCGCGCGAACAGATATCGCAAGGTGGGCGAGCGCGTCTTGGCTTCCTCGAGCTCACGCAGATCGATGCGCAGGAAGGAGCCGCCCAGTTGCACTTCCGCGCGCGTATAGGCCGGAAGATGGCCCTGGCTCACGAAGCCGCCGACCGCGCCTTCGCGGCCGACAAGGGCGGTCTCGATCGCGCGCCCGTCCTGAAGGACGACGAGATAGGAGATCAGGCTGGCGCCGCGTGGGAAATAGGCGAAGCGGACCGTATCACCCGGCTCGTGCAGAACCGCGCCGGTCGGCGCCGACCATGCCTCAAGCTTATGCTCCAGGATATTCCAGTCATCCAGCCTGAGCGCCCGAAGCAGATTGTTCCCGATCGGGTCGGTTGCGGTATCCATCGCCAGCTTTGCTGTCCCATCATTCACGATAGTTTTTAACGCCGCAGACCGGGAAATGTTCACTAGTGCGCAGACGCTCCTTCCAACTCCGTCTACAAGTCAACAAAGCGCCTTGAGACTAGGCTCTGAAGCCGGCTCGTCGGCCAGGGCTGGCGCTCGACCGCTCCCACGATACGTATGTTCGCACCGTGCCCGGAGGAGACGAATGGCCGCTGTTCTGCCGGTTCAGGACCTGAAATATACGCAGGCTCTTCTCCGCACACGCGGCTGGGCATAGGCGATGTCAGATCGGCAACCTCTCCCGGGAACTGTGCCGCTGCTGCGACTCTATATTGCCGGGGAGTCGCCAGGCGCGCGACGTGCGCTCGCCAACGCAAAGCGGCTCGTCAGCGCACTGGACGGAAGAGTCCACATCGAGGTCATCGATATTCTTGCAACGCCGGAAGTTGCTGAGACGGCCGACATCCTCGCGACGCCGACACTGTCGGATGACTCCACCGATCCGCCACGTCGCCTGATCGGCGACATCAGCAATATAGCCGAGGTTCTTTCCTATTTCGGCTATTCCCGGAAGGACATCGCCTCATGACCGAGACAGAGGAGATCACAGTCGATCCCGTGCTTGAACGCGTGAAGACGGGTGTAGAAGCATTCGACGATCTTGTCATGGGCGGACTGCCACGGGGCCGCACAACCGTTGTCGGCGGCACGCCGGGCAGCGGCAAGACCGTGTTCGCCACGCAATTCCTCGCTCATGGGATCACCGAACTCAGCGAGCCCGGCGTGTTCGTGACCTTCGAGGAAACGCCTGCCGAGATCGAGGCCAACATGGCGAGCTTCGGCTGGGACATCCGTGGGTGGCGCGGGACCGACAAGCTGGTCTTCGTCGACGCCAGCCCGCGCGACTCCGATCAGGTCGTCGTCGGCGACTTCGACCTGGCCGGTCTGCTCACTCGTATCCTGCATGCCGCCAGAAGCGCGCAGGCCAGGCGCATCGTGCTCGATTCGGTCACCCAGCTCTTCGACCATTTCGTCGCCGACCAGACCGTGGTTCGACGCGAACTGCTCCGCATTGCGACGGCCCTGAAAAGAGAAGGCTTGACCGTACTGATGACGGCCGAGCGCGACAGTGAATATGGCGAGATCTCGCGGCACAGGGTCGAGGAGTTCGTTGCGGACAACGTAGTGATCTTACGCAATGCGCTCGACCGTGAACGTCGCCGACGCACCATCGAGGTCCTCAAGATGCGCGGCAGTCGGCATGTAGAGGGTGAGGTGCCGTTCACGCTCATGGTGGACCGGGGAATGGTGGCGGTCCCGTTGTCGTCGCTGCGACTCGAGCAGCAATCCGGCAGCCGGCGGGTGACGAGCGGCAACCGCGAGCTCGATGCCATGACCAGCGGCGGGTTCTTCCGCGACAGCGTCACTCTCGTCAGTGGCGCGACGGGCACCGGGAAGACCTTGCTCGTCACGCATTTTCTCGCCGGCGGTGTGGCGGCGGGCGAGCGCGCTCTGCTGGTCGGCTATGAGGAAAGCCGCGGCCAACTGTTCCGCAACGCGCGTAGTTGGAGCGTCGACTTCGAGGCGATGGAGGCGGACGACCGACTCAAGGTGGTGTGCCTCTATCCGGAAGCCCAGAGCCTGCCTGACCATCTGCTGATGATCCGTGAACTGGTCGAGGAGTTCGACCCCCAGCGGCTAGCCATCGATAGTCTCTCGGCGCTGGAGCGGATCGCGCCCGAAACCGGATTCCGTGAGTTCCTGATCAGCCTGACCTCCTTCATCAAGAAGCGCGAGATCGCGGGCCTGTGCACTGCCACGGACAAGTCGCTCGTCGGCGGACATAGCGCCAGCGAGCAACACATCTCCACGCTGACCGATTCCATCATCCTGCTGCGCTACATTCAGCAGGCCGAATTCATGCACCGTGGCCTCATGGTGCTGAAGATGCGCGGCAGCGAGCACGACAAGCAGATCAGGCGCTTTACGATAGATACGAGCGGCATGCATCTGGGCCAACCTCTCGACGATGCGCCAAATGTTTTCGGCGACGCCCTGGGCAGCCCTTCAGCTTGACGAGGAAGACCATGAACAGGAAGCACGGTCTGGCCGAAGTTCTCGAACCATTCGACGATTCGCATCTGACCAGCATCAGCCAGCCGAGCTTTCGCCTGCTGATCGAGAACACCGCGGACGGCATCCTCGTCGTCGACCTCTCCGGCGCCGTGCTCTACGCCAATCCGGCCGCCTGCAGGATCCTCGGCCATTCACCAGAAGAGCTTCTCCATGTTCCGCTCGGCCGGCCGATGACGCGAGGCGAGACAGCCGAGCTCACGGTGCGGCGCCCGGACGGCGGGCCGGCCGAGGTAGAGATGCGCGTCGTCGAGGTGACCTGGGACGGCAAGCCTGCGCTTCTTGCCAGTCTTCGCGACATATCCGCTCGCCTTGCACAGGAAGAACGGCAGCGACAGTCGCAAAAGCTCGAAGCGATCGGCCGCCTGACCGCAGGCATCGTTCATGACTTCAACAACCTGGTCGCCGTCTTCGAATCCGGCCTCCGGCTCCTGGAAAGGCAACTGGCTCAGGATCCCGCCGACCCGAAAATCGACAAGTTAATCGAAGAGTTGCTGAAGCGAACGCAGAACGGCAGGGCGCTCACCCAGCGATTACTCGCTTTCTCGCGGCGGCAAACGCTCAGCCCCCAGGCCACCTGCCTCAACGAACGCCTCCGTTCTCTCTCGGGCCTGCTGGAGAGGACGCTCGGCAGCGACGTGCAGATCCGGCTCGAACTCGATCCGGATATCGGAGACGTCCTTATCGATCCCGACCAGCTCGATACGGCAATTCTCAACCTGGCGGTCAACGCTAGGGACGCGATGGCCGGCAAAGGCCTTCTTACAATCGAAACGCGCCTGGACGCGCCAGGCGACCTGGAGGCTGTGGACGGCCGTGGTGAATCGTTTGCTCGCGCTACCGTCGCTGACACCGGTTGCGGTATGGGCAAGGACGTTCTGGCGCAGGTGTTTGATCCATTCTTCACGACCAAGAGCGAAGGCGAAGGGACCGGGCTCGGGCTAAGCCAGGTGTACGGGTTCGTAACCCAGTCCGGTGGCCATATCAGGATTGACAGCGATGTCGGCACGGGAACGGCCGTTCATCTATACCTGCCCAGGGCTCACATCGACCAATCGGAGCCGACATGATGCTGGTGAGCTTTCCCTGCCCGGCGCCTGCATGCGTTCGGCCCGTATTGCCGGCGCAGGCTGATATCCTTTCGAAGGTGCGCCCGACTAGCGCGCATGTTCGTTCCAATCGTGATCGAGCCTGTCAGGAACCCGATACGAAACAATACGTTACCTAACCCGAATGTGAAGCTGCCGCTAAAAGAGATGCGTCCGGACGAAGCAACTGACAGACCACTCAAAATCCTCATCGTCGAGGATGAGCCGCTTCTCGCGATGGATCTCGAGGCGCAGCTCTTGCAGATGGGTCATACGGTGACCGGCATGGCATCAGATGCCCGGAGCGCTTTCGAATTGGCCGATGGGACGAACCTCGATCTCGCGCTTGTCGACCTTAATCTCCGCGATGGACTTACGGGACCCCAAATCGCATCGGAGCTGTCACGCGGCAAGGACACGCTCGTTGTCTTCGTGACAGGAAGCCCGGACCAGATTCCACCTGACTACGCCGGAGCGGTCGGCGCCATCACGAAGCCATGGTCCCCCGAGGCGCTGGAGCAGGTGGTGTCGCTCGTCCGCACATATGGGCGAGACAATACAACTCCGTCCGAAACCGATCTCACATTGGTGCGTATGGCGCCCTCCTTTCAAGGCGGCAAACCGCGAGCCAAAGGAAAATGAATTCGGCGACTCGCCGACGCCCGGACCTTTCAGCCTGACGCCTCCTATCAGCCCACCTCAAAGAGATGGTCGCCTTCTTGAACAGAAAATGGGCGCTTCCAATATTTTCCCTACCCGGAGCACTCATCAGGCCGCATCGGGAATTGTCCGTCTCGTTACACGGCTATTGCCGTTCGCCGGTCTCGCTGAGGCGCTCCACGGTCAGAAGGGAGGTCGCTATGGAAAGTGGAACGTTCAAGCAGCCGATTTTCGTGAGGGACGATGGCTTCGTTCTCCGAAAGATCGAGTGTATTATGGATGCCATAGAATTCTTGGAGGAATGGCCGGTCGAAAGGCGTGGCCTTCTTCACGCGGCGGCGTCTGAAACATGCTGCTCCGCCTATGACGGCCGGAAGTCTGTAGAGGCCGCGCACAAGACTTCCCCCATTTGGGCCCGCAGGGTCGGCGTGATCGAGGATGCCCCGGTTGCGCCGCCGTGGATGACGGGGCCGAAGATCGGCGGTGTGGACTACGCTTTGCAAACTGGTGCCTGAATTCGCTGTGGCGGTCTCGATACCGCCGCAGCATCCGATCGATCGCGGAGGGAGGCTCGGTACAGAACGATTCGGAGGGCGAAATGGTCTCTGGTCATGGGAAGCTACCTCGAAGCGCAAGTCCTTGGAGCACTGGCTGGGAATGCGAGTTGGCAAGGGAGAAGTGGTCCCTGCCAGGCAGCCTTCCTGCCGATGCGGATCGAGATCTGGCGACCAGCCCATGGACGCGATGTCCGGTAGCAGCCGGCCATACATCCTTCGTACAGAAACAGATGACATCGAGGACGCCCTCGATAAGTCCATGGTGCCGTTATCCCGCTGAAGCGTAATGGTTGATGCTCTGCAATGAGCACGCCGGGCTCTAGCTTGTCAGCGATCGCGTGCGGGTCGACGGCCAACTTACTTTCTATAGTTCCTATGCCATGATTGACGGGGACGGCAGAGTCTTCCGGCATTCAAGGTTATAGTCGATACGCTCTGGCGTCGGATTCGATCCGAACCGTGAGTTCGTTTCCTGACAAACGTCCGGATGGCCCGATAGCTGCCCTTCAGCGGCCTGTCGGGCTCCTTCACCACGGCTATGCTGGAACGTACGTCAACCTGATCACGCTCTCGCCAATGCGATCGCTCGCCACGAGGCGCAGTGGAGGCCGCGGCCCCGCGAAGAACGGCTTGCCGCCGCCGAGCACAACCGGATGGATGTACAATCGATATTCGTCGACAAGGCCCATATCTGTCAGACTCTCCGCCAGCTCTGGTCCGGAAACCTCGATCACCCCATCGAGTCGAGCTTTCAGTTCGCGTATCGCCGCCTCAACATCATCGTCGACAAGAGTGGCGTTCGGGCCAATGGACTTCAGCGAACGCGACACGACCCACTTCGGTTGGCTTCGCCATGCCGCCGCATAGTCCCGTTTCGCCTCGTCCCACTCGGGATGGTCTTCGTCCCAATATCGCATCACCTCGTACATGCGGCGGCCGTACACACTGCCGGCCAGGCCGCGCACGTCCTCCATGAAATGACGAAACAACACGGGATCAGAGGCAAACGCCATGTGGTCGTGGTCGACATAGCCGTCCAGCGACTGGTTCAATGCAAAGACGAACTTCGCCATATGGGACCTTCTCCTCTGCACGAGCGGCATGCCGCAGCCGTCGGGGCACCGGGCGCATGGTTGATGCGTCAAGGACGCATCACCGCCGCCGGCGCCGACATCTGCGGATTCCTTTGTCGCTGTTTTTGACGAGGTCAGCACTCTTAACCAAATTCCACCATCCGTGGTCTCCGCCGACTTCCCGCAGCAATCTCACCCATGGGGCCGCGTGAAGGAATGGGCGCGCGGCCGCAGCTGGCGCGCCGCTTGCCGGGCCTGCGGGGACGCACTGGAAGGATGGCGCGGCGCCCGCGACGCGCGCAGGGCATTTGTGAAGGCGGCCGAAAGGGCCGGGTTTGCAGGGCGCCGGCCTCTCCAATTGCGAAAGCCGTCACCCACCTTCCGGTCGCCGCACGATATGGCGGCACGGCCCTCTTTCAGTTCAGCGGGATGATGCCGTCGACGGCGCGCCATTCGGAAGGCTCGATCAGCCCGTGATGGGCGACCCGGACCGAATGCAGCGCGCCGTCGAGTTCGCGCGCCCAGTAATCGAGAAAGCCACGCAGTTCGGGAAACGCCGGTGCGAGATCGTATTCCTGCCAGACATAGAGCTGCAAAAGCCCTGGATGGTCGGGCATGTGATAATGGATCTCCGCAGTCGTCAGGCCGTAGCCTTGCATCTGCAGGCGGAATTCCCTGCTTACCCTCGTCATAGGTCTCCTTTCCGCGCGGCTTCAGGCATCGAGCCTATCGAAATTGTGGCGCAATTCGCCGGATGTCGTCCGACCTGACATATCGTCGTCGAGCTTGCACAAGGCGTCCATGATCTGGTCGAAGGAGATCGGCCGCTCCGCCCCCGGCGGCTGGCGCAGCGCCGGCATGGAATCTATGGCGCACGCATCCGAGGCCCAGGAGGAGAGGATCGCGCGCTTTTCCTGCAGGTCCATCGTCTTGTCGGTGAGCACGTCGTCGGGATGTCGGAAATGGCGCGCCGGCGACAGCAGCCGGTCAAGCGTAGGATCGGATGTTTCGGGTACAAGAGAAGGGATGATCGGCGTAGGGTTCTGTCGGTCCATCTTGGTCCTCCGTCTTCCAAAAAACTCCCTTTTAGGCTCTGGCTTCCACCTGCTTCGCCAATGGCGAAGGTCCGGATAATTTTGTTCGGCCGTTAGAAAAATTCAAGCGGAAATGCACGATACCGACCCCAATTAGCCGTATGTTTTCACGGCGCTAACACTCCGTTCCGGCGAGTGCCAAAATTTTTTCCAAACCCCTTGAAATCGAAAAACGGCAAAACCAGATCACACGCGCGTGACGCCCGCGAGGGGTCGCGTGCCCCGCGCCGGTCTTTCGGGGCCGGAGCGGAGGAACCTCAAAAATCTGTTTGTCCAGAAGGAGAACGATATGACGTTCCGTCCATTGCATGACCGTATCCTGGTCCGCCGCGTTGAAGCCGACGAAAAGACGGCCGGCGGCATCATCATCCCCGACACCGCGAAAGAGAAGCCGCAGGAAGGCGAGGTCATCGCCGTCGGCTCGGGCGCGCGCGACGAGGCAGGCAAACTCGTCCCGCTCGACGTGAAGGCCGGCGATCGCATCCTCTTCGGCAAATGGTCCGGCACCGAGATCAAGCTCGATGGTGAAGATCTGCTCATCATGAAGGAATCCGACGTGATGGGTGTGATCGAAAATGCTGCGACGCTGAAGAAAGCGGCCTGACCGTCTCTAACCCAATCAGTCAATGAAGCTGCCTATTGAAGGAGTGAACCAATGGCTGCCAAGGAAGTGAAATTCCATTCAGACGCTCGTGAACGCATGCTGCGCGGCGTCGACATTCTCGCCAATGCGGTAAAGGTGACGCTGGGTCCGAAGGGCCGCAACGTCGTGCTCGACAAGTCGTTCGGCGCGCCGCGCATCACCAAGGACGGCGTCACCGTCGCCAAGGAGATCGAACTGGAAGACAAGTTCGAGAACATGGGTGCGCAGATGGTGCGCGAAGTCGCCTCTAAGACCAACGACCTGGCCGGCGACGGCACCACGACCGCGACCGTGCTCGCCCAGGCCATTGTCAGAGAGGGCGCGAAGGCCGTGGCGTCGGGTATGAACCCGATGGATCTGAAGCGCGGCATCGACAAGGCCGTCGCGGCCGTGGTCGAGGAACTGAAGAAGAACGCCCGCAAGATTACCCGGAACGACGAGATCGCGCAGGTCGGCACCATCTCGGCCAATGGCGATACCGAGATTGGCCGCTTCCTTGCAGAAGCGATGGAAAAGGTCGGTAATGAGGGCGTCATCACGGTCGAGGAAGCCAAGACCGCTGAGACTGAGCTGGAAGTCGTCGAAGGCATGCAGTTCGACCGCGGCTATCTCTCTCCTTACTTCATCACCAACCAGGACAAGATGCGCGTCGAACTGGAAGAGCCCTATGTGCTCATCCATGAGAAGAAGCTCTCGAACCTGCAAGCCATGCTTCCCATCCTCGAAGCCGTCGTGCAGTCGTCCAAGCCGCTCCTCATCATCGCCGAGGACGTCGAGGGCGAAGCTCTTGCCACGCTCGTCGTCAACAAGTTGCGCGGCGGCCTCAAGGTCGCGGCCGTCAAGGCTCCGGGCTTCGGCGATCGCCGCAAGGCCATGCTGGAGGATATCGCCATCCTCACCGGCGGCACCGCCATCAGCGAGGACCTCGGCATCAAGCTGGAGAACGTGACGCTGGAAATGCTCGGCCGCGCCAAGAAGGTGGTGATCGAGAAAGAGAACACCACCATCGTCGACGGCGCCGGCAAGAAGGCCGAGATCCAGGGCCGCGTCGCCCAGATCAAAGCCCAGATCGAGGAGACCACGTCGGACTACGACCGCGAGAAGTTGCAGGAGCGCCTTGCCAAGCTCGCTGGTGGCGTCGCGGTGATCCGTGTCGGCGGCTCGACGGAGGTCGAGGTGAAGGAGCGGAAAGACCGCGTCGACGACGCCATGCATGCGACGCGCGCGGCTGTCGAGGAAGGCATCCTGCCCGGCGGCGGCGTGGCGCTTCTGAGGGCGGTGAAGGCACTCGACGGCGTCACGGTCGACAATCCGGACCAGAAATATGGCGTGGACATCGTTCGCCGGGCCATCGAGACGCCAGTGCGCCAGATCGCCGAGAACGCTGGCGCCGAAGGCTCTATCATTGTCGGCAAGCTGCGCGAGAAGGCAGAGTTCGCCTGGGGCTGGAACGCACAGACGAACGAATATGGCGATCTCTACAAGCAGGGCGTTATCGACCCGGCCAAGGTGGTACGCACCGCGCTGGAAGATGCCGCCTCCGTCGCCGGCCTCCTCGTCACCACCGAGGCGATGGTGGCCGAGAAGCCGAGGAAAGAAGCCGCACCCGCCATGCCCGCGGGCGCCGGCATGGACTTCTGAAGCCACTGAAAAGGCCTGCCCGCCCCACCGAGGGGGCGGGCAGCCATCGGGAATGCCCGGGAGCTTGCCATGAACATGATGCCTGGCATCGAGACCGTTCCGCCGCCGAAGCATCCGGCGAGTGAATTTCTGGCCTACGAGATGGAATGCCGGAGCACGCTGAAGCCGTTGCTGGCCCGATTGCTCGACATGGCCCAATCGGCCGGCTGGAACCGTCGGACCGCGGCGACGGCGCTGATGTTCCTTGCCGCGCATCATGTCTCGGCAGCTTCCCAGGCATCCGACAAAACCTGAGTCCGAATGCCAGCGGAAGGGAGGTAGCAACATGATTCCGGGGCGATTGCGCCAATGCCTGAGAATTCTGAGATGGAAACCGGCCGATCTTGCGGACGAGCTTGGCCGTCGGGAATGCGAGGTAAAGGCATGGATCGAAGGCCACGCTCCTGCGCCCCTTGCCGTCGCCGCATGGATCGAGGCGCTGGCCAAGGCGCATGAAACGTTGGCGCAGCCGTGCCGAGCCGCCGCGGCCTCGACACCGAGGAGCAACGAAATCCAGCCGGCGGATATCAGGCTGTCCGAGGCGGGTTATCGAACGACACAGCACGGGGCCGCACAAAGAATGACGTGGCGCCCGACACATCCGCTTGGAACCGGATTTTCGGGAGTGGCCGCCATCCAATCCATTCCAGCCGCGCCATCGTCGAAAGGAGGTTCAAGCCATGGATCACGCCCGCTTTGAGGAACCAGTGACGCTTCTTGTCGGGATGGGTTTCCCCGCACGGATCGAAAGTGCGACGAAAGCATACGCCCTGCTTCAGGACTGGCCGACCGCCAATCGGAACCATACGCATGCCGTCGCTCTCAATGCCTGCAAGGCCGGCATCGCGGGTGAGGTCGATCCGGAAACGGTGCGCGCGGCTCTCGTCGCATTCGCACGACGCAACGACATACTGGTGCCTGACATGAGCGCGCCCGCAGCCTCATTCCAACTCATCGAGGCGCACCAGATCGGATGATCCAACCGACTCGCATTTTGAAACGGGGCCGCTATTGCCTTACGGCAGGCCGTCCTTAGAAATTCAAGCCGATCCAATAGACAAGCAGCAACAAGACAGTGATTTGAAATGACGACGGATACGAAAGACGCGGAAACGAAAACGTTTGAGGCGGATGTCGCGCGGCTCCTGCACCTGATGGTGCATTCGGTCTATTCCGACCGTGACGTCTTCCTGCGTGAGTTGATCTCCAACGCAGCCGACGCTTGCGAGAAGCTCCGCTACGAGGCGATCAGCCATCCGGAACTCTTGGGCGACGACCCGCAGCCGCGCATCACGATAGCGGCCGATCCGGACGAAAAGCGGCTTTCCGTCGAAGACAACGGCATAGGTATGAGCCGGGATGAAATGACGGAGGCACTTGGCACCATTGCGCGCTCCGGTACGCGGGCATTCATGGAAAGCATGGAGGGGGGCAAGGCGGCGGACGGCACACAGCTCATCGGCCAGTTCGGCATCGGTTTCTATTCCGCCTTCATGGTCGCCGACAGGGTCGACGTGATCAGCCGCCGGGCGGGTAGCGAGGAGGCCTGGCGCTGGTCATCCGATGGTAAAGGCGATTACGAGATCGGCTCGGTGCCGCTCGATAAGGCGCCGAAGCGCGGCACCCGCGTCGTCCTTCATCTGATGGAGGATGCCAAGTCCTATACCGAAGCCTTCCATCTCGAACGACTGGTGAAGTCACAGTCCGGGCATGTCCCGGTGCCGATCGCGCTGGTCGAGAAACCGTCTGCCGCGCCAAAGGAAGTCGCCGACGGAACGGCCCTGTGGATGCGGCCCAAAAGCGAAATCAAGCCCGAAGAGTATACGGATTTCTATCGCAATGTTTCGGGCCAATATGACGAACCGGCCGCAACGATTCATTTCCGCGCCGAGGGCCGGCAGGAATATAACGTGCTGGCCTTCATTCCCGGCTCGCGCCCGTTCGACCTCTTCGACCAGGACCGCAAGGGGCGCATGAAGCTCTATGTGCGGCGCGTCTTCATCACCGACGACGCCGACCTTCTGCCGCGCTATCTGCGCTTCGTGCGTGGCGTCGTCGATTCCGCCGACCTGCCGCTCAACGTCTCGCGCGAGATGATCCAGGAGAGCCCGCTTCTGGCCGCGATCCGCAAGGGCGTGGCCAATCGCATCCTTACCGAACTTGCCCGGCTGGCGGGAAACGAAGCGGAAATCTACGCCAGAATATGGGAGAATTTTGGAACGGTCCTGAAGGAAGGGCTCTACGAAGACTCCGAACGGCGCGAGCAATTGTTCAAACTGGCCCGTTTTCGGTCGACAGTCTCCGGCGAGACGCTGCGCAGCCTCGACGATTACATAGCCTCGATGAAGGAAGGCCAGAAGGCCATTTTCTTCATGAGCGGCGACGACCGGGCCCGGCTCGAGGCCTCGCCGCAGCTCGAGGGCTTCAAGGCGCGCGGCATCGAGGTCCTGCTGCTCACGGATCCCGTCGACAGCTTCTGGACGACGATCGCGCCGGAGCATGAGGGCAAGCCGTTCAAATCGGTGACGCAGGGGGCAGCCGATATTTCGGACGTTCCTCTCCTCGACGATGCGGCGAAGCCAAGTGCCGAAACACCCTCGGACATCGCGACGTTCATCGCCTTCGTCAAGACAACGCTCGGCGACGCGGTGTCGGATGTGAAGGCTTCCGATCGCCTGACGGAAAGCGCCGTCTGCCTGGTCGCTCCGGATCATGGGCCCGACCGGCAGTTCGAGCGCCTGCTCAACGCGGCAGGGCGCCTCGACAAGGCCGCCAAGCCAATCCTCGAGATCAATCCCCGGCACGAGCGTATCGTAGCCTTAGCCAAACTCGGAAAGGAAGAGCGGGCCTTCAAGGAAGATGTGGCGCATCTCCTCTATGACGAAGCGCGCGTGCTCGACGGCGACAAGCCGGTGGATGCCAGGGCTTTCTCGGACCGGCTGGCACGCATCGTCGCCCGAGGCCTACCTCAGGGCTGACGCCGGGTGGTTTCCCCACTATTTGGATCCGGTTTCACGGCCCCGGAGGGACCGTCGATAACCGTCCGGACCGCCTTCGAAGAGTTCCACTCTGCCCTCTTATGCGACTTTAAACGCACAAATCATGAACAAAAAGCTGCGATTGGATTAATCGGCTAGAACTCCTCCTGATCGGAGAGCACTACATCGTGCTCGACCATAGGTTCACCACGCTGGGGCTGGTGTCTCAAAGGCCAAGAACCGTGTCGATAACCGATTAACAAAAACCTCCGAGACGATAGCTGTGCGAGAGATCGCCAGGCAAAACTCCGCCGCCTATGCTTGGGTATTTCCTAGTTGACCGAGATAAAAGCTTGTTGACAACAACTTAGTGCAACTTCCTTATATAAACATGGCGGGCGATTCAGAAACCTTGACTGACACCGCCGCGCCATCAAAGGACGGCGCGGCAGCGGATTTTGCCGAAATAGCGCCATCGCCGCCAAGCCCGACAATGCTTTCATCAACGCAGGTGCAGAGCGGGCCGCCCATCGAGCCTTTGGTACGCATCGTCACCTACGATCCGGGGCTGTGGGAGACCTTCATCGACGAGTGGGTTTCGTCTCTCAAGGCAAAGTATCACAAGGTACTGCGTTACACAGGCGCGAATGATCACGGCATTGATGTCGCCGGCTTTGCTGACAAGAGCTATTTGCAAGGGATTTGGGACAATTATCAGTGCAAGCACTACCGCGATGCCATCACGCCGGGCACTGCATGGCCGGAAATTGGCAAGATGCTCTGGTACTCGTTCAACGGTGAATTTGTGCCGCCGCGCGCCTACTACTTCGTCGCCCCGCGCGGGACCGGCACTACGCTTACGCAGTTCCTCACCAATGCGCGGGCGTTGAAAGCGGCATTGATCGAGGCTTGGCCCAAGGCAGTCGCCGACAAAATCACCGCCACGCAGTCCATAAAGCTTGAAGGCAGGTTCGCGGAGTATGTCGACGCCTTCGACTTCTCGACCTTTCAGCCGATGTCACCCCGCGAAGTGATCGAGCAACATCGCGCCACGCCCTATTTCATTGCTCGCTTCGGCGGCGGCCTGCCGCCACGCCCCGTCGTTGGTGCACCGCCAACGGACCTGGAGGAACATGAGAGTGTCTACGTAGCCCGTCTTCTTGCTGCCTACGCCGACTATACCAAAGCGAACATTCCCGATCTTGCTGCGCTGAAGGCGTGGAAGTCACTCGAAGATCATTTCAAGCGGCAGCGCGAGTGCTTCTACCACGCCGAGGCTTTACGCGTTTTTGTTCGGGACAAGGTGGAACCCGGCACCTTCGAGGGGTTACAGGATGAAATCTACCATGGTGTAGCGGATACCGCTGACAGTGACCATGCTGACGGATTTGAGCGTGTTAAAGCTGTAACACAGGCGGCGCAGGACGTTCTGCTCGACGCTCACCCATTGGGAGCGAGCGCACTGGTGAAAGACAAGCGCGGCATTTGCCATCAGCTTGCCAATGAAGACCGACTGAAATGGACGAAGTAACCCACGACCAGTTTTCGTTGACGTTCAACGGTCCGCTCGAGGCCGGCGTTCGCGCGGTCGCTGTGTTGGGCGCCGCCTTTCCGCGTGCCTATGACATTCAGCGGCTCACGGCGTTCGAATATCTGCTGGTGCGAACGCATCAATTAGGTGGACCCGACGATCTTCATCCAGCGACGCCGATCCAGACGCCGGCAACAGAAGTTCGCCGCCGGATCGTTCAGGACGCTCTTCATCTGATGATGACGCGCGACCTGGTTACGCGAGTCGTCGACGAAAAAGGGATATCCTATCGCGCCGGTGAGGGCGCGGCGATGTTTCTCGATTCACTACGTACGCCCTATCTCGCAGCGTTGAAGGACCGAGCTGACTGGCTCGTCTATTATCTGGCAGATTACACGGACTCTGCGCTCGATGCGTTGATGCGCAAGTTTTTCGACACTTGGGTTGTAGAGTTCCAGAACGTCGAACGCAGCCTCGGGGCGCGCGCATGACAAAAGGTCTGCGCCTGCGGCATCTCACTTTTCACGGGCCGGAGCGAAAACTCGCGACTATTCCGTTCGGTCCGGGCCTTAACGTCATCCATGGCGCTTCTAACACCGGGAAGTCCTTCATCGTCGATGCCGTCGATTTCATGCTGGGCGGCAAAGGGCCGCTTCGCGACATCCCGGAGCGGGTCGGCTACGACCAAATCCTGCTCGCGATGGAAACGCTCGACGGGCAGCAGTTCACGCTCGTGAGAAGCACCGACGGCGGAGCATTCCGCCTCTTCGAAGGCTTATATTCCGAGATGCTTCCTGAGGGTGAAGGCACGCCGCTTGCCGATATCCATAGCGACAGAAACGAGGAAAACCTCTCGGCCTATCTGTTGGCAAAGCTCGACCTCGCCCATAAGCGAGTGAGACGGAACAAGCGCGGCGACACCAACAGCCTCAGCTTCCGCAATCTTGCGCGCCTGGTGATCATCAACGAGGAAGAGATCATCCAGCAGCGCTCGCCGCTGTCCGATGGCAACTACACGGCAGACACGACGAACACCTCCGTCTTCAAGCTGCTGCTAACTGGCGTCGACGATTCCGCACTCACGACCGCGCAGCCGCGCAGCCCGGAAGAACAAAGTCGCAGCGCCCAACTCGACCTGCTCGATCAATTGATAGAAAGTCACCGCCGCCAGGTCAAAGAACTGGCCGGACCGCCCGACGAGCTGGAAGCCCAACGCGAGCGACTTGGCGAGTCCATGCGATCTCAGAGCGAACTTCTTGCCGTCTCTGAAACAGCATTCAAGGATGCTGCTGCGCGCCGCAGGGACATTGCGCGCCGCGCCGAAGACGGAAGGGACCGGCTGACAGAGATCACCGCGCTTCTGGAGCGCTTCACACTGCTTGACGCGCACTATCGTTCCGATACGGATAGGCTACGCGGGATCGAGGAAGCAGGCAGCCTTTTTGGCGCTCTCGGTGCCGGCATTTGTCCGTTCTGCGGTGCCGCGCCCGAACATCATCGCAAGGCCGAATGCGATTTCGATGTGGACAAGGCAGTCGCCGCCGCACAGTCCGAGATACACAAGATCGAAGTGCGTCAAAGCGAACTGACGCAGACGATCGCAACCCTGCGCAAGGAGACCGTGAGCTTCGAGCGCCGGCTTCCGGCGCTCGAGGAACAGCTTGCAACTGTGTCCGGCGAGATCGACCGGGTAGTCGCGCCCAATCTGCGTCAGCTTAGAACCGCCTACAGACAGTTGGCGGACAAGGATGGTGAAGTCCGCGAAGCGCTCGCGATTTATCGCGGCCTATCGGATCTTGAGCAGCGCAAGGCGGCTCTAGAACGCGAGGGCGAAGCATCCGGCGATGGTGGAAACAGGCTCTCCGACGTCGACCTGCCAAGCACGACAGCAGACAAATTTGCCGGCATCGTACTTTCCACGTTGACAGCCTGGCATTTCCCCGAGATCGACCGCGTTCACTTCGAAGCCAAGACGCGGGACCTCGTTATCAACGGCAAAAACCGGACCTCTTTCGGCAAGGGCCTCCGGGCCATCACTCAGGCAGCTTTCACGATCAGCCTTCTCCAATATTGCCGGCAATTTGAAACCCCGCATCCAGGTTTCGTCGTCCTTGATTCCCCGCTGCTTTCCTACCGTGAGCCGGAAGGAGACGGCGATGATCTCAGCGGCACCGATTTGAACTCGCATTTTTTCGAATTTCTTGCAAGTTTGCCAGAAGACAGGCAGGTGCTAGTCATCGAAAATACCGATCCTCCGGCCGATATTCGGACATCCGCGCAAACGGTCGAATTCACGAAGATCGAAGGTGTTGGTCGCTATGGGTTCTTTCTGATCGACCCCGCGCAGTAGCCTCGTGATCAAGGCTGGTCGTCAGACACTGGTACAGTAATGCAATAGCAGCCTACGGGCGCTCTTGTAGAAGGTCCGAGCCTATTCGGTGGTTCGTTAGAGCCCTGTGCTGAAATTTGATTGTGAATTGAAAGCGCCAATTACACCAATATCGAAAACTGCCGTCAGCACCCACAACAATGTCAGCCAGCTTCAGCCGGCCAAACTTTGGATGCCTTTCTCGACCCCGGCGGGATTTGATAGCCAGGTAGCGTCCAGACACTGTCGTGGAGGATTGGATCCGCTCCCGGGTTTCTCCGGCCGAAGAAATTGATGTGCCAGCTCTTGCGGCCCGTCGAGGCGTCGTAACGTTGCTTCGGCACGAACTCCCCTGCCCACCATTTCCAAGTCATAGAGTTGTGGATCGGAAGATCATATTGTGATTTTTCGTGGAATGAGGACCCTGTTTGAGGGGTGATTTTCGTCCAAACGGGGCTCTGACGCACTTTTGCTGAAGTGCAAGTCTACGATGCACCGATCAACCGCGCCTGTAGCAGATCCAGCTTTGCGCGCCCATACATCTGTCGCTTGATGAGTTTCAGGCGCGTAATCTGGCCTTCGGTTTGCCCATTCGACCACGAGGAGATGATGGCGTTTCGAATGGCGTCTATATCTTTTTCGACTCCGCCGGCAAAGGAACCGACCAGGCTGTTCTTGGCGGTTTCAAGCCAGCTGTCGAGCTTACGTGCCGTCTTCGAGCGGATCATGGATTGGAAGTCGCCAATGGCTTTGCGGGCGACAACCAGTTCCGGAACGTTCATTTCGATCGCCGCGACCAAAATCGCCTCGGATTTTGCCAGATCATCCCGTGCGGCGGTCATCAGTCGGGCGATGACGCGCGCCGATGGCGTTCGCGCAAGCCCACTCTGGTTGGCCTTCTCCGCCAAGCGTCGGCGCTGCGCCCATTGCGACACGACACCGCTTCGCCCAGGAAAGCCCTTTACTTTCATCTCGCGCCAGAGTGCCAAAGCGTTTCGAGCGCCATCGTCCCAGCGGCTGTTGAGCCACGGCAGCCAGCTATCCAACGAGCTGGGCCGTGTTCGGAAGACATCGAGGCGCTGGCCACGCAACACGCCGCGGACAAGCTTTCGGCTATGACCGGTTTGCCGGACAATCTGCCGGATTGAGGTGCCTTTCTTCGACAGTTCCCGGATCGCCTCATTCGTCTCCTGGCGACGTAGATACCCCTCGTATTGCAGCCTTTCCGCGTAAGTCAAAAGCTTGGGATCAACGACATTGCTGCCGACCGCCTGCCTGATCTGACGCATGGATTTGCCGACAGCATCGAGGAATGCCCGACTGGAGTTCTCCATCAGGTGCCAACGGTCGGCGACCTGTTCGGCTTCGGGCAGCGCCTTCGCGATGGCCTCACCATAGCCACCGCCCCGATCGCGAGCGACGATTGATATCGACTGGTGCCGGGCTAGCCATGATCGAGACGTATCCAACGCACGATCCGGCAATAGGGTGACTGGCCTGCGCCGCTCCAGGTCGCAAACGATTGTTCCGTAGGTCTGCCCGCGCCTGAAGGCGAAATCATCAATGCCTATGACGGTGAGTTCATCGCTCTGGTCATCAATACGTCGACGAACCACCCGCAACAGTGTGTCGTTGCTCACCGGCATCATCAGGCGATTGGCAAAAGCCGCCGCCGGTCTGCCACCGAGCGCCAAACCAAGGTGGTGGACGATTGTCTCCAGCCGTTGGGTGCGCCGGCCGTAACGAGCCAATACGCTGCCATCGGACTGTTCGCAGAAGATTCGTCGGCCGCACAGAACGGCATCGCACCAGAACCGACGTGCCATGATCATCAACTCTACTCGCCGTCCACCGAGGGGAAGGTCCGCGGGCCGGCGCAAATATCGACTTTGCACTCTTCTGCTTTGCCGTCCGCAGTCTGGACAAGTTCCTAAGGGTTGGCGCGACCGTAGCAGGATTTGAACGCCCTCTGCGACAACCTTCACTCCGTCTACTATGAAGCCGTCCGGCGCGAGGCTCGCGCGCTGAAATCGATGGTGCATCCGCTGATCCTCCCGTGAATCAGCAAAAGCGTTGCCCGTAACAGCAGCAAATGTGAGTCAGAGCCCCTTTTACGTGAAAATACGGGGTCTCCATTCCGCGGTCATTGACATCGTCGACACCTCATTAGCCCTTCGCGCCTACTTCACCAGCCACTCAGCGTAGGCTTCAACATCGATCATCGGAACAGTGCCGCTAAACTGCAGCCGGGAGATTAGCTTGAAGAGGAAGGACGTCGCCGCCCTCGATCCTTGTTCGAAGCTGTAGCTGCCAGCCTGCGGGTCGCGCACGAAATGGCCGTGCGAGGCAATGCAGCCGAGATCAAGCTGCCGGTCGCCCGTGCCGGCGTTCAGCGCTGAGGCGAGCGCGGCGCCCATTGGCGGATTCCATTCGCTCTCGAAAGTCAAGATGCCGCCAAGAATGGCGATGGGCGGCTTGGGGGGATAAGTCCCGCCGGCATGGGGAATCGGCAGGCTCGTGCGGTGCAGCCGCCGTACCGACGCCACCTTGTCCTGAGCGTAGTTCACGAGCCCCAGGTCAATCGTCTGCTTGGCCTCGAATATGGCGTAGACGCTTTCGGCCGGAATGATCTTCTGCCCTTTGAAGGTGAAGATGAACGGCGAGTACTGCCGGTCGAACACGACAACGTCGATCTGCTCGCTGAACTGGCCCTTGCTGTCCACGACGTGCGCCTTGGCCGCTTCGTAGCGCCTGGGAAGGTATGTCTGAAGCAACTCCAGCCACACTTCCTCGCTCGCATCGCCCTTTGATCCCGGATGCTGTATCGACCGGCGGACGAGCGAGAGCTTCTGCTGGATGTCATCGTGCAGCGAGGCGAGAAGTTGCTCAAGAGACCAGTCGGCCATAGGCGCACTCCTTTCAGGTCAGGGGAAACTTGGGACCAAACAACGCGCGCCATGCCTTGAGCGCGTCGCCGTTGCGGCCTTGGCGGGCTAGGTTAATGGCGGCGGTCGCGTCGCGGCTCGCCTGCATCAGCAGGTCGCGCGCCCGCTGCTTGCGGGCCTGATCCATCCCGTTGCTGATGGGCGGACCGAGTCCAGCGGGATCGTTCCAGGTATCGAATATGCGATCCGCCATCGTTGAGAAGAGACTCTGCAGTTCGCGGTCGAACTGCCCCTGCCACCCGCCGTAGAGGCATTCGAGCGCCATTACCTCGATCAGGAACGACGGCTTGATCGGCTTGTCGCTGCCGTGGCGCGGATTGTTGTTCCAGTACTTGACCATGCGCACGAGACCCTTCCACTCGCTTGAAAAGGCCTGGTGCGCCGCCGTCGCTTTTTCAGCGTGAATCTTGGGATTGGTCTTGATCCACTGCCCGATGTCGGTGTCCGGGATTTCGTAGTCGTCGCCTTCGGGTAAGGCCGGCACGACGTCCACGCTCAGGATGCGGTAGTCGGTGTTGTCCTCGGCATCGACGTGGATGCCGAAGTCGATATTGACCGACCGGCTCTGCTTGCGCACGGCTTTTTCACCGTACTTCCCGACGAGCGCGTCATAGAAGGCGTTGATCACCGTCGACGGCGCCTTACCGCGATAGTGACGCTCCGAGTCCTTCAGGACGAAAAAGATGTCGATGTCCTTGAGCGGCTTCGTCTTGGTGTAGCGGGCATAGCTTCCCGTGAGGAAGCTCTTCGCGATCGAGAACTTGGTGTCGAGATACTCGCGCACCTCCTGCTGGCGGGCGGACGCGTTCTTCTGCTCCTTGTCGTTCAGCTCCAGCCGGCTCTTGAACTTCCGGAAGGCTTCATCGAGCGTCAGCATCAGTTCTTCCTCCAGTAAGCCGTGCTCGCGCCGAGGCCGTTGTGCTCGATGGTCGAGCCCAGGCTGTGCCGCACGAAGCCGGCGGTTGAACGGTAGGAAGCCGGGCTCCAGCCCGTGACATCGGGGCGGCCGGGCTTTGTATGTAGGAGGAGGCGGTAGCGCGCCTGGCTCGGCAGCAGGCCGGCCTTCTTCACGGCGTAACGAATCTGGTCGGTATCGGTCCAGAATCCGCCATCGTCGCCGTAGCCGGTCGTGTATACCACGTCGATGTCCCAGCGGCCGACCAGTTCGTCGGTGCGGGGATCGTAAATTTCGAGAACGACCGCCTCGAGATCGCCAGAGGCGAGCCAGCTCTGCACGCCCCTCATATTGGTCTGCCAGTCCTCGACGAGCGCTGTCGGATCAAGCCCGCTAAGCCGGATGATGTCCTTCATGCTCTTGAGGATGTTGTCCGCGACGTAGACGACCGAGTGGGTGTAGGTGTTGACGCTGACGCTGGTCATGAGCCGAGGAACCCCTTGGTGTTGAGGACAAGGCCGAAAGCCGCGGCGGCGGCGCTGGCCTCTTCTTTGGCGACGGTGGCTTCGGTGCTGTTGCGCGCCGTGATGCGCGTGCTGTGCTTCTTGAGCGCGCCGCTGACCCAGTCGAGTTCCTCCGCCGCGCAGGGGAGCGAAACGGCCCAGTCGCCGCTGAGCGGATCGAAGCCGAGCTTGTCCTCGTTGGCGTCGCCGCCGTCGATAGCGTCGTCGCCATAGAGGCAGTAAATGCGCGTGCGCGGCCCGTCGCAGGTGACGATGATCGCCGCCTCGCGGGGCGTCTGGTCGGTAATCAGGCTCGACGCGACGCCCGCCACGGCCATCAATTCGTTGTAGACGGTACCGGTCCGGCCCTGGGTCAGCAGCGCGACGATCACCGTCCAGGTGTCGTGGGCGTTGCGATGCGGGATGCTGCGAAAGGTGCGGCTTGCGACGGTGCTCATGAGCGGCTCTCCGTGGCGGTGCGGGACTTCCGGGCGGCATGGGCGGCGGCAAGAAGATCGTCGATCGTGACGAGGGCCGGGTTCATCGCGGTCTTCGGGGTCGTGGCCAGCGCGTTCGCCACCATCTTGCGGATCGCGCGCCCGTCGAGCCCAACGCAGGCTTCGGCGCAGGCCGCGAACTTCGGCGACGCGGCGAGCCTGTCGATGGCCGGATAGGTCTGGCCCAGCCCCGTGAGGCAGTCCGCAAGGATGCGGGCGCACGCCGCCTTGTCGGGAAGCGGCACCGGCATGATCATGTCGCAGCGTGACAGGAAAGCGCTGTCAACTGCCTTCGGGAAGTTGCTGGTCGCGACGAACAACAGATTGGTATGTTCCTCGGCGAGGGCGTCGAGCTGGACGAGAACGGCGTCGGTGGCGCGGTGAACATCGACTGGGTTGGCCTCAAGGCTCAGCTTTGACCGGTCGGCCGCGAGCGTCTCGACCTCGTCCAGCAGCACGATCGTCGGCCCGCCCGCTGCCGCCTCTGCGATAGACTGGGAGAAGAGGTCGGTGACGGCGCGCTGCGTCTTCCCGTGCGCGGCGCTTGCCAGAGAATGGGGTTCGACTTCGAGAAGGCGGAAGCGACCGCCGTTGAACGACTCGGCCACGCGGTGCGCCAGCCCCCGCGCCAGCGAAGTCTTGCCGGTGCCGGGCGGGCCGACGAGCAGGATGACGCCATGCAGCGGGATGACGCTGCGCGAGACCTGCGGGCGGACGGTGAAGTTGAGTACCGCCTGCGACAGCAGCCGCGCCTTCTCGCCTTCGTCCATGATGATCGAGTCCCAAAGCGCACCCAGCGTCGCGTCCGGCAGGCGCCTGATTTTCTGGATGCCCTTGGGGCGCTCCTCGATATCCATCACTGACTGATGATTCATCATTTGTATCGTTCCTCTGGGGACCGCGCAGCTGTTTTCAGCCCGCGTTAATTGGGGGCATTATTCTGGTTCAATGAATCCAGTTAACGGCGCTCAAAAAAAAAGCTTTAGCTCGATCTCTAGCCAATCCGGCAATATACGAATTCTACCCCGCCAGTGTCCGCGTTGCTTTCCCGCCTCAGCAAAAAACCCTGCTCCCACAGTTGCTTGAACTTCATGCTCGCATTGGCGATCGATAGGCCCTTGCGTGCAGCGAACTCGGTCGCCCGCGATGACGGTCTGCTCATTGCGAACTGAAATGCCTCGCGCGTGCCTTCGCTTGGTTCAAGCCCTATCAGCCTCGCTGAATTTCCTTCCCACACCAGCAGTGGCTGCTCCTTCTTGGCAGCGGCCGCGTCGACATTCTCAACCAAGTCCGCATCTTCGATGTCGGTTAGGCAAAAGGCCTTGGCCCGCCGGAACCGTCGCGCTAATTCGACAATCGTCTCCGATGCGAACGACATGTCCATCCTCTCGATACCCATCATCGATATCTGAAAGATTACGACGCTAGGATTTAGCTCAACGAATGCAAGCAGCCGCGGAAAAATCTCCCTTCCTTCATTCCTTCCCCATCCCTCGGAGCGGTCCATAAACTGTCGTAAAGGAAGCACTAACTTCGCGACCTCATTCATCGGTTTCATTTAACCAGATTCGGAGACGCCGTCAAGCATCGAGTTTGAAGGCAAATCCAATGTGGGTTCCCCACAATAGAGGGAGATCCTCGTAGCAGAAAGCGTTGTTGGGTTCATATGCGCCCCTGGCCGGCACAAGAAGCACCCGTTGCGTGGCCAGCCTCACATCAAGTGCTGCATTAAACTTGATCGCCTTCGCAGCACACCCCTTCAGCCCTAGCCCCCGATCCGATCCATGGCGGGAGAGGCCCTGCCGAAATACCTCGACGACCAGGTCGGTGTCAGAAAGGCGCTCCAGGTTGGGGAATTGCGTCTTCAAAGATGGCCTTAGTGTATCCATGATACCAAGGCCACTGTCTGATACCGCGAAGGAGAGCCGATTTCCGCCTGAATAGACCTGAAGCGCGGCATAGCCGTCGAGCGGTGTCCTGCTATGAGAGAAAATATTGTCGATCAGTTCGGCGAAGATCATCCATGCGGCGCCGCTGAGCTCGCCGATATCCTCTCGCCCGGCACAAGCTTGTTTGACGGCCTCCGTAAGGCGGCTCGGCAGCTCCGCGTCACGTGCATCCTTGTTGATGCGCGCAATCTCAACAAGCATACTGTTCGAGCCGTGATGCAGCCGGGCGGCGGAATGCAGGGGCCGAGAAGGGTTGACTTCCACGCCTTCATGAAGGTGGTCGAAGAACCCCATCCGGTTTAGATATCCCATAGTGCCGGCTTGGCCCTCCTCAAAGCACAAGCGAACGCGGCGACTGGTCGAGGCGAGCTGGTTGGCGAGCGAAAGCAGGCGGATTCCGGCGTCAACCATGATTTTGCATCCGGCAGGAAAATTGAATGCGACAGTATACGTGTTCAACGCATGTGGGCCGCACGATGCCTTTAACGCTGTCTCGAATTTCGAGGCATTGACCCATGTCGGTGGGAAATTGACGATACAGTTCACCCGCGCCCTCTCCGCGACTCAGCGTTCCAACACAGAATTTATACTGCAGTTCTGGCCGAAAGCGGCAGAAGAAGGGGATGAACGTGAAGCGAAGAATTGCGCGCTCCAGCCCCGCTTTTGTTAGCTCCAATAATATCGTCTTTTGAGAAACGGTGAAGGTTGTCACTATGGCCGACATGAGAACGCGTTGCTAACCAACTGCTTGAAATGGCAGAGAGCGGACCGTTCGCACTAACTCGTTCGACCTTATGAGGGCGAAGCAGCAGGCATATTGAAGCTGACAAGTTTGGGTGCTGACCCTCGATCAAGAATTTGAATAATAGGAGCGCAAAATTCTGTGGTATGAACGGCTACGATGGGGGACGATCACAGTAACACTGCGCAGGCCGCATCCGCGGGCGATATTGGTAGCCTTGAGGCACTTCGCGCTGGCTCGCTTGGTGGAGCAGTGGCGTTTGAGGTCAACTCATCGCAAGATAGTGCGATCAATGAACTCTACGCTCCATGGATAGCAACACTAGACGCGTTCACGTTCTGGCGAGCCGCGGAGAACGGTACCTATCGCCCCCACAACGGACTATGGCTACCTCAAAGGCGCGCTGTCGCTTTCGCGCATGCCTATCTTGCGGCATGGAAGACAGGCATCGCCGACGGTCAGGCGGCGTTGATCAAAATGCCCACCGGCACAGGCAAGTCGGCGGTGATCGCTACCTTGGCATGCGTATCGCCCACCGTACACCGCACCCTCATCCTGACGCCGCGCGAGGGGCTTGTCAGCCAAATGCGATTCGATTTGTCCTATCGCTTCTGGGGCAAAGCGTTTGGATCGCTTTATGACGGCGAGGAGTTGCACGAAAACGCGGGCGATGACGCGATCGACCGTCTTCGGCGGAGTGTGCACAGCGGGATTCTCGCCCCTGCTCGCACGCTTGAAGCTGCGCAATACAAGCAAATTTATGATGAGAAAGGCAAGTCGCGGCAGATCTTAGTTGGTACTTTCAATGCATTGCATCGCATTTTGGGCCTCGAGCCGCCACCGCACCGTTCCACATATGGGCGGAATCGACCCGAACCGGCGGCGAGCCTTGAAGGTTTGCCAGGCGGTGTCGAGGCTTTTCGCGACATGCTACGTAACTTCGACCTCGTGATCGTCGATGAAGGCCATTACGAGCCAGCCTATGCGTGGTCGCAAGCTATCCGCGCGCTTGAGTTACCGACGATCGTGTTCTCGGCAACGCCGTATCGAAACGACTATAAGTATTTCAAAATAGACGGGAATTTCGTCTTCAACCTGGCTTGGGATGAGGCAGTCAGGGAGCGCTTGATCCGAGATGTCCAAGTCCGATCCCCACTGCCCCGACCAGTGAGCACGCCTTCGACAGCTGCAAGCACCCGCGAGGCCAACTTTGTCGAGACATTCCGCCCCACCTTGGCAGCGCTTCCGCCGGGCAAGAAAGTCATCGTCCACGCGGCGACGTTCCGCTCGCTCGCCTTCCTCCAGCGCGCGTTCCACGATATTGCCGGAGAGGCCGCGGTTCTGATCCATGATGTTGCTAAGAAGCCAGCAAACAAGAATGCTGGATTTGATGAACTTGATGATGCTGGCTGCGAACAATTGCAGGCGCTGCGTTTCGCGCGCGTTCGCGATGCGGTTGTCGATGAAACCGCTGCGGCTTCCCGCATCTGGCTGCATCAGTACAAGCTCCTCGAAGGTATCGACGATCCGAGTGTCATCGAGATTTGGCTACTTGACCCGTTCGGGTCGGCACGAGCACTGATCCAGCAGGTCGGCCGCGCGACCCGGCTCGCTGACCTTGCCGATACTCAAGGGCAGATTGCAACTGTCCGCGGCAGCGCCTCGCGCACCGATAAATATATCGGCGCACCAACCGTGCATGAGCAAATAGTCGAGCGCTGGCAAAACTATCTGGAATACGAGCGCTACGCCGCCGATGAGGTTGGGATGGCTTTTCGCGCCGAGACCCAACTGCTTGCCAGTGTCAAGCGTGCTGCTCCTGCAGTTCAATATATCGCCCGCGAGTTTCGCGGCGGGCATCTCCTCGACGAGGCGCCCACCATGGCAGCGTTTATCCTTCCGCGCCGCGCCAATGTCTGCGTTGTCGAGAATATCACGGACAACGTTCCGCCAGAAAAACTCGATGAGTTGGTCACGGCGTTTTGCGAGGCCATGTTGTTGGAGGAACGATTCGATATCGCGGTCGTACCGCCGCCGCCCGGTGCCGAAGCCGCATATGCCGATATCCGACTGATCCGCTATCTGCTCTGGAGCAATTCGCCCTATCTTTTCCGACACCACATTCCAGAGTGGCGGCTCGGGATCGCCGCGATCGCGCGGGCTGGACGGCATATCTTCCTGCTTGATACCGAAGGCATCCCGATCGACAAGTCGCGGCTCAAGCTGCTGGCGCCGCCATCGGACGACCTACGTCGCCTGTTTCCCCATACCGACGTGAACGCCGAGCATCCGACGAGGATTGCTGAGACGGGTGCCTCGGGCCTCGACCTCGGTGAACGGGGACTGCGCTCAATCCGGCTACGCCGTCATGCGCTCGAACGAGGTTATTTTGATCTCGCCGAAGCGAGCCAAGTGCCGACTTCGGTCAGTGGTGTCGCGCCGCATGACGGTGGGTCGACCCGTCGACGACTGTCGCTCGGAACATCGAGCGTGTCGGACGCGACCTATGGCTATCTGCCGGTCGATAAATGGCTGGACTGGACGCGGTCAATTTCACACGCCATGACCGACCCTGCGCAGCAGCCACATTCTTATTTCGACCGGTTTGCGCATGAAGTTCCGCCGCCTGCGAGAGAAAGCGGTGCGCCTGTATCGATTTTGCTCGATCTTTGGGGATTGCTTGACGAGCTCGCATCGGAGGATGCTGCCGAAAAAGGTTGGGACGAAGCGGCGATCAAGGGGTTGCTCGAATATGATACCTGCTGCGACGTCACACAAGTCGAAGACGACGATGGCAAATTGATCGCCCACGTTTTTATGTTCGGCCCACACGAGATCGAGATCACTTATGTCTATCGTCCCGGAACGCCAGCCAGAGGTAGATATAGAATAGAGGGCGCCGAACTCGATGAGGCGGTAGTCGGCGCTGAAGCGGCCGAGGATGCCGGCGTTGAGACGCATCTGGACGAGCGAGTATTCGGACGCAAGCTGCCAAGCTCGCTAATCCGCAGCATCAATCAGCAACAGTCCTTTCGCGTCATTCCGGGTGCCGGCGACTGCATCTATTCACTCGGGCATTTCTACAAGCCCGAGCTAAGCGAGTCGCTGCTCGAGCTTCTCGAGCCTTCGGCATTGCTGGATACGGTAGTGAGCGAAAAGGGCGACACGCGCCTCAAAGACGCCGCGCGCTGGGGCACCGACACGTTGTTCGGGCTCATTTTCGGGTGGGCCTCGGGGGCAGCAGCCCCCGCGACCGAGCAGCTAGCCCGAGACCTCGCCAAGTGCGATCTCATCCTGTGCGATGATAGCACCAAAGAGACTGCCGACTTCTATGCGGTCGACGATGGAGCGCGTCGCGTCCTGCTCGTCCATGCTAAGGCCGCTCAAACCGAAAGCCCTCAGGCGTCCGCCGGCAAGCTCCAGGATGTCACTCGCCAAGCCCAAGCGAGCCTCGCTTTCGCCGGATCCGCCGCTGCAGGACTGGTCATGCCGGCGGGCTGGTCTGACGACTGGTCGGTCAAACTTAAGGACGTCGCCGACACGCCGGTAATCACGAAAGCTCGGGTCCTCAAGGGGAGCATGTCAATCGGCGAGGCACATGCCGCACTTGTGCAAGCGCTTTCCGATCCGACCTATCGCAAGGAAGTGGTGATGTTCACCAGCGGTCTGCTCGGAGCCGCGGCGGCGAAAACCGCCTTCAAACGCCGCAACAACCAAGACCTTCAGTTCCTTTACTTCCTCGCCAGCGCCCGTACTTCATTCGACCGGGCGGGCGTGCGCTATCGGATCGTTTGCAACCGGTAGTGCGGAAGCGGACCGCTTTCAACTTCGAAGGATCAATGAGAGGCGCCATTGCTGCCGCAGTATCCACTCTGAGCATAAGTATGCTTGGAGGCGCCAACTACCTGTTCACTTGCTATGCGTTGAATTGTGCATATATTGTGCGTAAGAGAGGCTGGAGATTCGCTATGACCCACGCACAGCTTGCGCAGTCCAAAATTGTCTCAGGTTTTGTCGATAGCCTGCAGGAGCCGCGAACACCTTATATCTCGCCGAAGCGCCTGTCGCTGGCGCTCGGTGTGAAGGTGGCCAACCTGGCGCAGTTGACGGGGGTCCATCGCAACACGCTGCGCAATCCGTCGTCGGAGCGCCTGCAGGGGCGGATGCGCGAGATGGTGAAGGTGATTTCGGCCGCGACGGAGCTCACTGGCGACGTCGACAAGGCGATCTACTGGTATCGCAACGAGCCGATCGCCGACTATGATCATCGCACGGCGGCCGAGCTCGTCGCCGACGGTGAGGTCGAGGCGGTTCTGGCCTTCATCCGGGATCTCGAGAACGGGGCGCGCGGGTGAAGATCACCCGCGTCGGCCCGGACGAGATCTTCCATCGCTATCTGACACCGAAATGGGCTTTCCTTCCGACCAGTGGCGCAGGCTCGGCGATCGACGGTGGCCGTTTCAATCGTCCCGGCGTTGAAGCGCTTTATCTGTCCCGTTCGGCGCAGACGGCACTCGAGGAATACAGGCAGGGCGCCAGCATCACCCCACCGGCCACCCTTGCCGCCTACAAAGTCACGCTTGCCCACGTGGCCGACCTTTCTCAAGGGTTCGATCCGGACATCTGGGGCGATGCCTGGCAGGAATGGGATTGCGCCTGGCGTCAAATCGCTCGCATCGAGAAGAAAATTCCACCGTCATGGAAGCTTGTGGACCAAGTCATGACAGCCGGGCTTCGCGGCATCCTGTTTCCATCACTGCGGCATGCTGGCGGCACAAATCTGGTGATCTTTCCGGCTAACCTTATTGATGGCGATCATTTCGCGGTTCACGATCCCGATCATCGGCTGCCGAAGGATCAGTCGTCATGGCCTTGACTTGCCCGGCTCTCTGAATATGCAACGCGCCAACGCTCATTCAAAAACTTGATCCTCGGCGACATCCGGCTCTATCTCGGCGTCGCCCTCCCCGCTCGCCAATCCGGTCGGAATATCTCCGGCCAACAGCTTCTCCTTGGACAGCAACCCGGCGTCTTCGAGCGCCTCGAAGTCGGGCAGGTCGCGTAGCGTAGCGAGGCCGAACTCCAGCAGGAATTCTTTGGTCGTGACGTAGGTATAGGGCGCGCCGGGTGTCGGGCTGCGCGGACCGGACGCGATCAGCTTCGCGCCGCGCAGATGGCCGATCAGGTCGCGGCTGACTTCCTTGCCGAAGAAGGAGGACAATTCTGCACGGGTGATTGGCTGGAAATAGGCAATGCACATCAAGACCAGGACTTCGGGCTGCGTCAGGTCAGCCGTCTTCTCGTCTCCGCCCACAGCGGCACGAATCGCATCTGCATAGGCCGGCCGGGTCAGATGCTTCCAGCCGCCGGCGACAGCGACCAGGTCGTAGGGGCGGCCGCGCAACTCCTCGCGGATGTCGTCAATCAAAAGATCGATGCTACAGCTTTTGCCGACGATCTTCGCCAACGTCTCGCGGCCGACCGGTTCGCCGGCTGCGAAGATCGTGGCCTCGACGCGGTTCATCCATTCACGCCAGCGCGCCTCCGGCGGCAGGTGATCCAGCTCCTGGTCAAACAGCTGGTCAGCTGATCGCCGTTCTCTTGCTCGATGCTCGTCTGGCCGGCTCCCCCCTCGCCTGCGCGCTGCTTCCGCCATGGTGTCTAAAGCCCATAGATGCGGAAGGTGGGTCGGCCGGAGAGCTCGCGCACGGCGCCGATCTCCATCAGCCGGTCGAACAGGCGGCGCAGGCCGCGGTCGCTCATGCCGGCGATCTTCTCCGAAGCGACGACCGCGTCATCCGACAAAAGCCTTTCGACAACGAGACCGGATGCCCGGGCGCGCAACTTCGGCGCCACTATGAGCAACCGTTCCGATCGGCGTCCGAGTTCGGCCGACAGATCGATGGCGCGCAACGCGGCACGCGCCTGAGCGGCAAGCAGGCCCTTTGCCCGGGCGCCTTCTTCGTCGATGCTCGCCGCCGCAAGGGTGGTTCCTGATCGGCGTAGACGACCGGCACCGAAACCCGCAAACACCTCCGCGCCCAGCAAGGGCACCGCATGGGCCCAGCCGAGGCGCTGCGCGACAAGAGCATCGGCGAGCCAGGCGCCGACCGGGCGCCCAAAACCGTACCGCTCGGCGGCGATGAATGCGCCGGTCAACATCTCGACCATCCCGGCTGTTGAGAGCCGGCGGAGCTCGTCCGCCAGATCGCCGACCGCCGCATCGTCGGGAGCGTAGCCGAACTCTCCCAGCACCGCATCGAGATTCTTCTTCGTCAGCAATTCCTCCGCCGGCCGGCCGGCCAGACGGCGCCACGCCAACAGCATGCGGCCGCCGGGACCAACATCATCACCAGCCTTCGTCAGCAGCACAGTATCGCGTAGCGCGGCCTCACTCTCGACACGCCCGGCCTGCCTTGCCGTCACCGCGGAAGCAGAAAGCGCCAGCCGCTGCCGGCAGGCGCCCGCCCATCGCTCCTGCCGGCGGGCCACAGCATCAAGTGCGCCGATGGCTGTGCCAGCAACGAGCGCGACCTCTGCAACATCTTTGTCAGCAACACTTTGTGCATTCGGGACAGCGCGGCGCAGCCAGCTTGGTACGGACGTGGCCGGCGACGCAGCTGCCGTGACCGCAAATGTGCAGTGTTGCGGGAGGGATGGTTTGGGGCGCAGAATCATCGAAAAGATGATGAATCATGACGGCGCTTTTGGCAATCGATCTGCACACAAAACGCCGCGCCCGTCGGGCCTGCAAAACGACTGATAATCTTGCATTTTCGAGATCGCGGGCAGCGGACAGGTCTGCTCCAGCGATTCGTGCCGAGATTGTATCATATTCCGCACCGCCCGTGCGCTCGTTGATGGGCCACATCTACCCTGCCCTTCGGTCCGAAGATGGGCGGTTTGCCTTGAGCGCGGCCATGAGCATAGGGCCAACTGTGAACTCCCCAGCCCTCGCCTTTTCGGTCAATGCACGTAGATAGCCGCCGGCGGAATTGATGTGCTGGGCGCGCTGCAGGATGCAGGCCACGACAATCGCCGCGCATTCCTGCCCCATGATGTGGCATGCGTCTTCATAGGCCGAGGGCGAGATACCCAGATATCCCCTCACCTGGGCCGCGACCATCATTAAATCGCGCCAGCTTCCGATCCCGTCGAGCGCATAGTCGATGATATCCGGGCAGGCTTTCAGGACTAATCCGAGTGGATAGGCTTTCAGCGGCTCCTGTGATCCCGGTTTTGGCTCAGCCGTTCCCCTGCTTTGTTCTAAAGCGGGTTCAAATTCAGTAGGAGTTTTGGTGTTTGAATCAGATTGCTGCCAGCCACTATGGGATTCATTGGCGTCTAGATTCTCGACATTCATATGAGAATTCAACAGGATGTCGATCTCTTCCCGAATTGCCGCCAGATCGGCCACAATCGACTCCAGATCAGCAACGGCCGCACGGCGCGGGATTGCGTCTACGACGGCCCTGAATCGCCGCCAGATGCCTCCCCAGTCGCCCGGAACATCTTCCTCAACGGCTGCTTCGATCAGCTTGGATATATCGCGCCTATGGAGCGTAATGCGTTCCCGCATCAGCTTCAGGGCGCGATTGTCCATGCGGACCTGTTCCGCAGCCTCTGCGAACTCGTCAGCACGCGCCAGCATGGGCGCAAGAGAGAAGCCGAAGGCTTCCTCAAAGCCCCCTCCCCTGCCCTTGCGGGCGTATCTCTTGCCGTTCGGGCTATCCCGCCTGATGATCAGGCCGCTCTCGACCAACGCCGCCAGGTGGCGCCGTAGGGTCGTGTCGGCCATGCCGTGCGCACGGAGCGAGAGCTGGCGGTTCGAGGGGAAGACGACCAGTCCGTTTTCCTCCGACAGTTCGTCATCCGGATAGAACGACAAAAGCGCCGCCAGGACAGCCAGAGCGCGATCGCCGATGCCGACAATGGATTTTCCTTCGCAGAGATCCCGATAGGTCTGCCACTTGTCTGCGACCTTCCCTTCCGGGATTTCCTGGGATTCATTTTGCACTGCCAACAAGGCAAGCGACATCGGCCGTCGCCCAAAGGGCGTCGTTGCGATACCCGTTTCCATTTCCTCTCACCCTCTTAATCAGGCAAAAGAAACCTGCTCGCCGAATCGACGCCCAAGACTCTTGACAGTGATTCGCGGAAATGAGATTCTCGGAGTGCTTAAATCTGAGAAGGGCTTCCGCGAGAGATCGTTCGGGGGCCTTTTTCTTTTGCCGTGCTGCTCCTGGTTCGTGGTTGACAGGTGAGGCGGCTAGGCCTCGTCGGTCTCCTGGTCCCTGCCCGATTTCATGAATGCCTCGAACAGGTCCGGAAGTTGAGTGACGAGAAAGTCTGCGAACGCTGCAGGCACTTTCTTGTCGATTGAGAGCTTGAGATCGCGATCGGCGCGCTGGACTTGAGCGATACGCTGGCCGTCTCGACTGGCGACAGGTCCCCGCGACCGAGGCTTCCTCGCAACGTCTGGCTCGGCATGTCGGTCGGCCGCGTTGAAGACGGCGAGAAACCTGCCGTTGGAATCTCTAGTTGTGAATGATACATCGCTTATCGCCGCCCTGGCACGTTTGACCGCCGCGCCATCTGCAAGCATCTCGGCAAGGGCCTGCCACCGGCCGCGTCCAACCTTGGGTGCCTTCCCGATAGCGTCGATGATATCGTGCGGAATCGCGTTTGCGACTGCGATTAATTTGGACGCCTCGGCCCGGTCGATCGCGAGCGCGTCTTGAACGACAGTTCGCTTGTGTCCGGCGTCTTCGATGTGCACCGCGAAGATCGCGCGCTCGATGAAGCTCAGGTCTTCCCGCGGTGCATTTTCCAGACCTTGGGCAACCACGAGCGCCTCGTCGCTCAAATCCTTCAAGATAGCCCGCACGGGAACACCGAGTTCACGTGCGACCCGTACCCGACGGTGTCCGTAGGCGCTCTGGTACCGGCCAACCATCGTTGGGTGTTGGCGCACCAGGACCGGGACTTCTTGCCCGCGCTGCGCTATCGATTGCTTCAGAAGTTCGTAGGAGGTCGTGTCGTCCTCGCGAAACCGATCTGCAACCGGTGACGGATCGATCAATTTGGCATCGATCTCCATGATCATCGCGCTGGCGGCGATTTTCTCTCGTAATTCCTCGTTTTCCCGCTCGACCTCCGAGAAAGAATCCTTGAGCGACCGAACCGCTCCCGACGAGACGCGCGCGGGCGCCACCGGCGGACTGTTGTCAGCAGACAACGTTCCCGCGTGAGGCGCCGTGAAGAGGCTTTTGATCGTGTCAGTGCGCTTGCTCATCGCCCCCACACCTTCTTCACAAGCTGTGTGATCTCCGCATTGACAGCATCAACAGATTCCAATGCTCTGTCGTAAGCTCCACGCCCTACCGATCCACGATCGAGTTCGTACAGCGATTGCTTTGTAAGACCTGCGTTCGCGATCGCAGTCGACTTCCAGACGGTGGCTTGCAGCACGTCAGGGCCAAAGAGGTTCCGCAGCAACGCAACGATTTGCGCTTCGGGGACGTCATTGGGATCGTGCCGTGTGATGACGTAACGGATGAAATCGTGGTCGAGGCTTCCTCCGGCTTCTTCGATCACCGACATCAGGTCGGAGGTCATAAGGAGGAATTGGCTCATGGAGGCGACATCGACCATTTGTGGATGGATGGTCACGAGCATGGCCGTAGCGGCGTTCAGCGCGCCCATCGTGAGGTAGCCGAGTTGTGGCGGGCAGTCGATGACCACCACATCGTAATCATCCGCCACCTGATCGATGGCGGCCGCGACGCGACGGAAGAACAGGTCATGCCCCCGCTCCCGGCGTTCGATCATCGCACGCGGTGTATGATGCTCGAACTCCATCAGTTCAAGATTGCCGGGAACCAGGCCGATCCCATCGAAATACGTCGGCCGAACGACATCGCGCATCGGCCGTCTCTCGTCATCGTATCGGATGGCTCCGTAGATCGTTTCATTTTGCCCGATGTCAAATTCGGGCTGGTAGCCGAACATCGCCGAAAGTGAGGCCTGTGGGTCAAGATCGATCGCCAGAACCCGAAAACCCGAGAGCGCCAGATACTGGGCGAGATAAAGCGCAGTCGTGGTCTTGGCTGAGCCGCCTTTGAAATTGGCAACGGTGACGATTTGGAGCTTTTCGCCGTCGCGACGGCGAGGGAAGAAATCCAAGGCCTCTTTGGGGCGCACTTGGGCAAGGTACGCGCGAAGCTCATTTATCTGCGCCAGCGTGTAGGAACGGCGCCCGGCGTGACCGATCGCCGGGTTCGGACCGAGCCCGTCGAGCGACAACTGTCTGAGATAGCCGTCCGATACGCGAACTATTTTCGCGACTTCACCCGAGCTAAAAGAGCGTAACGATTTGCTTGCAGCAGGAGGGAAGAGGGCAGTCCCGAGCGAGCGAAGCTGGCCAGAAAGGATGCCCGCATGGCGCGTGATGCGGCCGCTAGCGGTCTCAATCGGCTGCTCTTGGACCAGTTCGGCACTCGTCATGGCGTTCTCAAGACGGTTTCTCTGCGTCAGACGGCAGTTTCCCGTCTCAAAATAGACATGATTCCTGAGTCGCTGCAAGCGTTTAAGGGTTAACGAGAAGTTAACGGCGATGTTGATCTACAGAGCCCGCCTCTCGGAGCACCCCATGTTGTCTGCTGACACCAATTCGCGCGGAGACAATGTTGTCCGCTGACAACAAAGCCTGTCCCACCCTTCAGCCTGCAACATCATAGAACCGAGCCGTCCTCGCCGCCTCATTGTAGTAAGCTCGCCGCCTGTTGAATAGGCCGTGCTGCGATTGCTGAATTGCCTGCAGCGCTACACCTCGCCGTGCTGCCGCGGCGAGATATCCCGCCCGCAAGCCATGCGCCGAGATCTCCTTTAGGTCGAGCTCTGCTATCGCGCACCTCCATTTGACGATCAGGTTGCTCGGTTGCGACGTCAGCGCTAGCTTCTCTACAGTCTCCCATCAATCGATTGAGCGGGAAACCGGACCCTTCACGACGTCCGCCCGCTCGAGCCATTCTCGCAGGGCCTCAACGCGAGGCCCGACTAGGAGCACCCTGCCCTCATCGTTCGCGCGAGCGCGGCGGCGGCATCTCGAGCGCGATCCGGGCGATTTGCGCTCCCGCATCCACCACTACCAATAAGAGGTCATAATCGATACCAAGGAGACCCGCTTGTGGCTGGCCGCTGATCGCGAAAGAGGCCGCAATCTGTCTCGCGAGCCCGAAATGACTATCCTGCGAGCACTATGAGCAAGCAGTTGGCTTCAATTCTGACGGCGGTGAACGCGCCTTACAGCGAAAAGCTGGATGGCGCGATGCTGGCGTATTGCCTGTCCGATATCGATGCGGCGAAGCAGTATCCCGGGCAAGTCGGTTCCTTTCTCGGTGAAGTTGCTCCCACGCAGCAAGTCGAGTTCGCCGCCGCGTACCACATTCCGGTTGACGATCTGAAGGCTTTCGCCGGCGATTTCGCAGCTTGGTCCGGCGAGAGCTATCCGTTCGCTGCATAATGGCCGAACTTCATGGCCGGCGTCCTTCCGAATGGCGGCGGCGTTTTCTCATCGCCACCGACCTGATCGACCGGCTCCAGAAAAAACGCCGGAGGTCAGGACTTTCAATGGTCGTTTGGTGGTGGCACGGCCATGATGATCCAGATTGGTCATCGTGAAAGCCATGACATCGGTATTTTCCTCGATGACCCGAACTGCTCGGCTTTATCGATCCATCCAAGAGCGAATTGCGTCTTGAAATGATGCCGTCGGCGTATCAGAGCGACGGCCCGCCGACAGTCTGGCCACAGCGCTTGCTGTGCTCGGTGAGGCGTTTGCTATACGTAAAAGGACGTAAAGATCTCGCCCCTTCAACCGTGCAGGGCAGGGGAGGGGACTCTTGTCCCTACAGCCCACCCGCCTTGGTAAGGTTGACCCTGAACCGGTCACGACGGCGCTGGTATTTTCGCGTCATCTCGGCGGAGGCGTGGCCGAGCTGCCTTTGCACATGGCGTTCGTCAACCTTGGCGGAAGAGGCGAGGCCGGCGCGCAGCGAATGGCCCGCGAATTTTTGCGCCCGCTCGCCCTCGCTCAGGTCGCCGCGCATGACCGGAGCTTTCCGCGCTCGCGCTCGGCAGGGTCGCTTCGGGCGCCGACAAGCCTCGCCCTGGCAGTGAAGCAACGGAACAGCGGCCGAGGGACGACGCGTACGAGCTTCAGCTTGATCTCCAGCGTCCCGCTGGGCAAAGCACGTCAGACGAGCCACGACCGATCTCCCCTTGCGCCAGTCGGCTTGCGGATGCTGGCTTTAAAAGGCGCGACCGCCGTCAGGCAATATCCACCAAAGCCTTTGCGAGAGCGCCTACGGTCATCACCTCTACGCCATCCTTGAGGGGGAAGCCTTCGGCACCCGGGTACACGATGAGACGTCGCTCTGGCTCGACGTCTTCACAGGCCAAGTGAAAGCCCTTTTCAATCTTCGGGGCCAGGTTGCGTTTGATTTCAATCGCCCAGGGACGCTTGCCAGGCGCAGCAAGAAGCAGATCGATCTCGGCGCCGGCCGATGTTCGATAGAAACTCGCTGTTGTGCGAGCGGGCGCGACGGAGAGGAGGTTTTCGATGACGTACCCCTCCCAACTGGCGCCGACGACGGGGTGCCCCGAAAGGTCGTTGAGATCTTCGATACCCAGCAGCGCATGCACAATGCCACTGTCGCGCACATAGACTTTGGGCGATTTGACCAGCCTCTTGCCGGTATTGGCGTGGAAGGGTGGCAGTCGTCGCACCAGCAGAAGATCGGCGAGGAGATCGACGTAGGATGTGACGGTCGGCGCGCTGACGGACAAACCGGCGGCAAGCCTGGAAGCGTTCAAGAGACCAGCCTGATTGTGGGCGAGCATGGTCCAAAGCCGCTCCAGGGTCTGCGCCGGGATGCGCGGTCCAAATTGCGGGACATCGCGTTCGAGATAAGTGCGAATGAAATTGCGTCGGAATGCCAAACTGTCGGCGTCGGACGCAGCCAGGAAACTGTCCGGAAACCCGCCACGGAGCCAAAGACGCTCCATGTCCACCGCTTCAACCTCCAGAACGTCGAGCGGGGTCATTTCGACATACTCTATACGGCCGGCAAGGCTTTCGCCGGATTGCCGGAGCAGATCCATTGATGCTGAGCCGAGCAACAGAAATCGCCCGGTCCGGCGACCCCGGCGGCGGCCTTGATCAATCAAGCCGCGAAGCTCCTGGAAAAGTTCCGGGACCCGGTGAATCTCGTCGAGGATGACTAGACGATCTTCGTAAGCTTTCAGAAAGAGGGCGGGATCGGTGAGTTTGTTTCTGTCCTCGCGCGTTTCCAAATCGAGGTAGAGCGCACCGGTTTCACTGCCGAGTTCCAGTGCCAAGGTGGTCTTGCCAACCTGTCGCGGACCGATCAAAGCGACGGCAGCCTGCCGCGCGAGCGCCTGCCTTACCAGCGGTAATGCTCTGCGAGATATCATCCTTGCAAATTACAAACACTGTCTTTAATTTGCAAGGATAGAGCGGCACAGATACCCATTTTCCCCACAGATCGGACGAAAACCGGGGCAGTGGCCTTTTATCCCTACAGCCCCGACGCCTTGGTGAGATTGACCCTGAACCGGTCTCGGCGGCGCTGGTATTTGCGGGTCATCTCGGCGGAGGCGTGGCCGAGCTGCTTTTGCACATAGCGCTCGTCGACCTCGGCCGAGGAGGCGAGACCGGCGCGCAGCGAATGACCGGCGAACTTTTGTGCCCGTTCGCCCTCGGTCAGGTCGCCACGCACGCCGGCGGCGAGTGCGGTGCGTTTGACCAGTCGGGCGACCTCCTGGTCGTTGAGCCGCTCGGCGCCGACCTTCTTGCCCTGGCCGGTGACGCGTCGGAACAACGGCCCATGCGCGATGCGGGCAAATTTCAGCCAGGTCTCCAGCGCCACGATGGGGCAGGTGGCGTCGGACGAGCCGCGGCCGATCTCGACCTCGCGCCAGCCGGTCTTGCCGCGCAGGGTCACCAGCATGCCTTTGTCCAAAATTTCGATCCAGCCGGAAGAATCTTCGGTCTGCTCGCGGCCGACATCGAGGCCGACGATCTCGGAGCGCCTGAGGCCGCCGGCGAAACCAAGCAGCAACATCGCCCGATCCCTGAGACCGCGCAGGGTCCCCCTGTCGAGCGTCTCCAGCATGGCGATGAGATCCTCGGGCAGGATCGCTTCTTTTTGCCGGGGCGGGGCGGCGTGGGTATTGCGGATGCCGGCCATGACAGTGGCGATGTGCCGATCTTTTCTGTCGAGCTTCTGGCCGCGCTGGGCATAGTTCCAGGAAAGCGCAGAAAGCCTGCGTTCGATCGTCGCCACCGATCTTTTGACACCTGGGGCCGAGCCGCCCAAAACCGTGCCCACGGCACTGCCGGAGGCCAGCGCGGTGATGTAGAGCCCGACCGTCTGTGGGTCGGGCGGCAGGGGCGCAAAACCCTGGCGCCGGCACCAGGAGGCAAAATGGTGCCAGTCGGACGCGTAGGCGCGCCGGGTGTTGGCGGAGCTTGCCGCCTCGACATAGTCGCGGGCGCGGCCGGCGAGTTTTTCCAGATGCGCCGGCAAGCGGGGATCGGTGATCGCCGGAAGGCCAGGGGAGGGGGCCTGTTCCCGATCCTCTTCGTCACCACCTGGCGCCTTGCCCATCTCCAGCACGACATCGATGATGTCGGGCAGGTCGTCCCGGGCATCGGTGCTGGTCTCGATGGTCATGCTCGGAATCTACCCTGATTGGGCCGGTAAAGGCGAGGGGCAGCCGACCGCCGGAAGGCTGCCGCGCGCGCCTGCCGCGCGGACGGGTCGGCGGGGCCATTTTCAGGCTTTTGCCCGGCGATTCGGCCCATTTCTTCCATAGAGCGCAAAACGATCGATAAGGCAAGCTTATCGGTCGTTCTCCATCGGCGACAGGCGCGGCGATTTTGTGCGCTATTTCTTGCTAGAAGCGCCGCGCCGATTCATCGTGTCTTCGATGATTCGGCCGCCCAAATCCCCTCTGCCTCGCCACGACAGGCTGCCCGGCGCCGCTTCGGTCATGCCCATGGCGACGGTGCCGGCATGGCTGCGTAGGGCCATTCCGGATGCGCAAAGTGTTGCCTACAAAAACGTTGAAGACGTGGCGCTCGTTGCCGGCGGCGCCATCGGTGCGCTCGACGCTGTGGTGCGCCGGCAGGAACGCTGGGGCGGCGCCTGGCGGCAACGGCTGGCGCTTGTCGCAGCCGCGGTGACGGTCAAGCAGGATGGCCGGGTCGAAGACGAAGCCGCCTTGCGGGATGCCGTGCTGCTCACGCGGCCCGGCGATTTTGTTTCCGTCGGCCCCGGCGGCCTTTTGCTGCTCGCTTGGCGCCGTCTGGCCGGCCGGCCGGCGGAGGAGTTGCTGACGAAGAAGAATCTCGATGCCGTGCTGGGAGAGTTCGGCTATGCCCCTGACGATGCGGCGATCAGCGGTCTGGCGGATGAGCTGCGGCAACTCGGCGCCAGCGTCGGAATGGTCGGGATGCTGACCGGCGCCTTCGCTGCCGCCGAGCGATACGGTTTTGGGCGCGCCGCCGGCGCCTGGCTCGCCGACGCTCTCGTCGCGCAGCGCCTGGGCTGGACACACGCGGTGCCGCTGTTGGGCGCGGAGGTGATTGCGGATCTTGGTGCCAGTCGTCCGCGCCGGTCGGGAACCATCCCTTCGGCAGCGAGCATCGAGGATGAAGGCGTCCGGGCAAAGAGCCTGCTCGCCGCTCAGGCACGTGCCGCGTTGCGGGCGGTCGACCTGTCGGCCGAACTCGGGCGCCGATCGGAGCGGTTGCTCGCGGTGGCGCCGAAGCTGCGCGCCCGGGCATCCGACCTTGTTGTCGAAAGGCTTCTGTCCGACGATGCGGTTGTTGCTTCGGAGAAGATCGCCGGCATGAGCGACCGCGGCCTGCGCCGGCTGTTCGACCGGCTGCAAAAACTCGGCGCCGCGCGCGAGCTCTCCGGCCGACCCACCTTCCGCATCTACGGGCTTTAGACGCCATGGCGAAAGCAGCGCGCAGACGAGGGGGGAGCCAGCCAGACGAGCGTCAATCAGGTGAACGGCGATCAGATGACCAGCTGTTCGACCGGGAGCTGGATCACCTGCCGCCGGAGGCGCACTGGCGCGAATGGATGCATCGCGTCGAAGCGACGATCTTCGCAGCCAGCGAACCGGTCGGCCGCGAGACGTTGGCAAAGATCGTCGGCAAAGGCTGCAGCATCGATCTGTTGATCGACGACATCCGCGAGGAGTTGCGCGGCCGGCCCTATGACCTGGTCGCCGTCGCCGGCGGCTGGAAGCACCTGACAAGGCCGGCCTATGCCGACGCCATCCGCGGTGCATTTGGCACGGCGGTCGGCGGCAGTGAGAAAACGGCTGATCTGACGCAGTCCGAGGTGCTGGTCTTGATGTGCATCGCCTATTTCCAGCCGATCACCCGTGCCGAACTGTCCTCCTTCTTCGGCAAGGAGGTCAGCCGCGACCTGATCGGCCGTCTGCGCGCCGCCGGCCTGATCGCCTCCGGCCCGCGCAGCCCGACACCCGGCGCGCCTTACACCTATGTCACGACGAAGGAATTCCTGCTGGAGTTCGGCCTTGCCACGCTGCGCGACCTGCCCGACTTCGAGGCGCTCGAGGATGCCGGGCTACTCAGCAAGGAGAAATTACTCGCAGAAGGTATTCCGGTCGGGTTGGCGAGTGGAGAGGGCGACGGCGAAGAAGAGCCAGAGGCCGATGTCGTCGAGGACCAATTACCTTAAGCGGGCCACCGCCGCGTTGCACCGTCAATGGCAGCTGTGCGCCCGCATTTCGGTCGTTTAATGGTATGAGCAGCTAGCTCGAAAGCGGACGCGGGCTGGGAGCATCGGGGTCAATGTGTGACGCCCTATATGCCAGCCGCATTATGGCTCGATGATCGGCCTGCAGCCGGCATACCGTAAAGGACGTTATTTTATAGCTTCCGCCGAAGGCTTGTCGTTCCGGAACGCAGAGTGACAGCTCCGGCTAGCGTGTCTTCGCCGCGCGCTCGACCTGGTGCCAGATCGGGATCTTCCGACGTTTATGGGTGCAGCGGGTGTTGAACAATTTGATCCACGCGAATTGCACGTCCATTAGGATGCCCATAGTCCGGGCTACCAAGGAGTCGTCGATGGCTTCCGGATCGCCATGGATGAACGCATTGCGGCGCTCCTGGATCGTGCGGATTTGCTCGGCCAGCGGTACGTAGTCCAACGCGGCCAGGTCCTCCCAGAAGGACACACCCCACAGCGACTTGTGCAGCTCGTCGAGTTGGCCGCCGACGAACTTGAACTTGCGGAGGATCTTGGCCGCCTCGGCTTCGTCGAGGTCGCCAAGTGCCGCGTGATAGAAGCGGTCCATCAGGGACTCGAAGAACGTCCAGAACAAGATGACGATAACCAGCTTCCGCGATGTCTGGCCCATCGGCGCCGGGCCATCGTCCGCGCGCTCCCATTCCCGCCTCATCATCTCGAGCAAGAGATGGGTGGACCAGCCCAGGGCACCCCGCACGGTTCGCCGCTCGACATAACTGCCGTCAGGCTGCCTGACCTTTTCGGATTCGATCACGTGGCCGCAAACGGGGCAGGCGATGCGGTCATACAGCGCGTTGCACTCGTAGCAATGCACCTGCGTTATGAGTCCTCGGTGAAAATCGTCCACACTTACCTTCCGAAGAGCCGGACAATCGCGTTCCAGATCCGCCGCAGTAGGCCGGGCTTCGGTTCGCGCGACCGATAGTAGGCTTCGCGCTTCAGTTGGTCGCTCTGAAGAGCCGCGGCGGTCTGCGCCGCTGACATCGTTGCGGCCCAATCGACACGGCCGTTCGATATGACGTAATGGGAATTGCAGGGCAGCTGACCGCTGCCGATCGACGGCCACAAGCTCGGCTTGCCGTCCTTCTTACTGAATGTCCACTCGGCGGCGCCCAAAGGCACGGCTACCTTGCTGCCGCACCCGCAAGCACAAAGGTGCACGGCGACGCCGAACTCTTCGGACACGTACAGAATGCCCGGCTCGAGTTCGCGGGGAACATACTGAACCTCCCTTAGCGCGATCTGGCTCAGGGGCATGTGAAAGAGAACAGGCGGGTTGAGGCGGTCTCCATGACCAGATGATACGTCGCGGCATCGTTCGCGTAAAACCCTCGCCACTGCTTGTAGCGGAGGATGGCGATGCCGGCGTTGATGGCATTCAACTCGGCAATCTGAATATTGGTGCGGTATTCGTCGCCCGGCTGGTCGGACGTCTCGACCAGGTTCTGGCTGAGGATATCGGCCGCGGTAGCGGGCTGTAGGAGGGTCGCGCGCATCATCCCGGCCAAGGCACCGTCCTGCCGGTTGAGCCCCATGCCGACGTCGATGAACGGAATCCCCAGCGCGATCAACAGGTCGAAGATTTCCTTGCGGGCTGAGCCTTTGTCGACACAGACGAAGGCAAACGTGACGCCGGCCAGATCCTCCGCGCAGCTCGCGTCGATAAACTTGTCGACGAGCTTTAGCCCGTGGCGAAAATTGTCATAGCGGCCCTGATACACTTCGACCTTCGGGCGCCGGAATTCGGCCTCGAGGACACTCCCCGGCGAGCGGTAGGCATTGTGAATGTAGTAGGCATCGGAATCGAAGCCCCTGACCTCTTTCACATTGGTTTTCACCAGGAAGTCCAGGAGATAGCTGCCGGTCCCACCCAGGCCGATCAAGGCCACCACATCTTCTTTGAATTTCGCCGCCAGGTCGCCGATCTCGGCTCGGCTAGTCAGGGTGTCGTGGAACTTGAAGATGCTGTCTTCGACGACGTCATGGTCGACGTCGAAGGTGTAAATCTTCGCGCCCGGAAATCGGCTGAGGGCGGGGCCCGCCAGGATCGTAACGTAGTGGTCGATCTTCTCGGCAAGGTTGGCAAATCCGTTCGGGGGCTTGTTGGAGAATGAGCGCTGTACGACAACATCTGGCTTGGCCAGCTGCATGGTCGTGGCTCCGCCTGCGAGATTGGGGATGGGCTGCCCGTTCAGGCCATACGGCACGTCGCCGGCGAAGTAGATCTGATGGTCATCCTGAATGACATGGTTCTGGTCGGTGAAGACGAGCTTGGAGACGATGGCCCCGTAACAGAGCTCCAATTGCGAGTTCAGGTACGGGATGTCGCGCACGACCAGGCATTTGCTATCGAACCGGAGCGCGTAGCCCCGGTCCATCAGTTGCCGGATGTCCGCATTATGATTGGCTAGTGCGATTAACACGGAAAACCATCCCATCCTTCGCCTTCACTGAGGTGCCCGGCGCAAGGATGCCTTCCTTATCGTTGTGGCCCTTGGTGTATGTGACGGAGTAAGTCGCGCCCGGGTTTTGCGGGAAGTCGGGGTACGCGAGAGTGACGACTTCCTCGAACGACAGTTCTTCCTTCTTCGGCACCTCGTAAGGCGTGCCGTTGACGATGATCTCGATCATCTTGTCCTTACCCTTACCCTGGGCTTCGTTCTCGTTCTGCATTATCTATTCCTTTGCTTGTTCGAGTGCTTAGCCACGCGGAGGGTAAGGGTCTCGGCCGTGGCTGTCGCTCTGCGCGATCTTGCCGTCCTGATTATGGATCTTGAGCTCAGTCGACTGGTTGCGACTGACGCCGCGGCCGTAGTCGATGGCCTCGCGCTTGGTCTCGAAGTGGCCGGAGGCACGTTCGTTGCCGCCGCGCTTCACGTCCCAACCCCCATCGGGGTTGTGGACAACATGATGGGTCTTTCCGGGGCCTTTATGAGCCATATGTAGTTCTCCTATCTAATTCCCGATACGAAAAGTACGCCTACTCCGAGCGACATGGGTGCGGGCAACCTGATTGCCGTGCGATCCCGCCGGGGTTCGCCTTCCACTTGGCTGGACATGAGATTCTCCTTTCCCGCCGCGTGTGTTTCATCGCGTCAAGCCTTGACGAAATCCCAATAGAGACGGATATTTACGAATCAGTCCGTTCTGGGACTGTAGCTAATCGGACTACAATGAAAAATCAAGTCCGATTTGACACAACATCGAGGAGCAGATGGAAACGCATGAGACAGTTACGCCCCAATCGACAGCCACAACCCATCCCGAGCTGCCAAGCCCCCTCGGTTTTTTCTTCAAACTCGCCGACATCTGGGACCTGAACACCGACCAGCAAATCAAGTTGCTGGGATCACCATCACGATCAACCTACTTCCGGTGGAGAAAGGACGGCGGCGAAGTCTCTGCCGATACGCTGGAGAGAATTTCACACCTCGGATCCATCTACAAGGCGCTGCGCATCGTCATGGATTCGGAGGAAACCGCCATCGGATGGATCAGAAGGCCCAACAGGTATTTCGAAGGCGCGTCCGCACTGGACGTGATCATGACCGGTAATCTGAGTGACATCATCAGGGTCCGACACTACGTCGACGCCCAGCGTGGAGGTTAGCTTACGTGTACCCCCGGATCAGCATCGACGGCCTTTACCGGAGGCTCATTCCGTCGAAATACCCGACCATCGATATCTATGAACGTTTCGGCTCCCGAGAGATGCAGGCATTCGCGGCGGAGCTGGAAGCGGTGACGAATCCTCGACTTGCCGCGAAATCGCGCATTACAGGTGGCGATATCTCGGCGGATGCAAGTTCACCGCGTCTGCAGAATTGGAACCATGCCCCTTTCGCCTATCCCATGCCGGAAGGGAGCGATTTCCTTCCGGCACCCTACTCGGTGATGGACCTGGCCTCCGATACACAGGCGGCACTTGCTCGTGCCGTCTTGCGCCGCGAGCTGTTCTTGTCGCGCACCGACGAACCGTCGTGCGGCGTCGACATGCGGATGCTGGCGCACCAAGTCAAAGGTGAGGTCATTGACCTGCGGAGTGTCCCGACGGACATGTCGGTCGCCGCACGTCGGCTGATCGGTCAGCAATTGTTCGAGGACGGCGCCAACGGCGTCCTCTACCGAACCGAGGAGGTCCCCGGCTATGATTTTCTGGCAGTGTTTAGTGTCGAGATTCTCGCCGACAAGGCTGTTCAGGGTGCCCATTACCGGTTCAGGTGGGACGGCCATCAGGTCAGCCGAATATTCGATTTCACGCGCAACGGCGATATCGACCGCGGCGACGTTTTTGCTAAGCCGAGGGCAGCTGCCTAACAGCCATCCCATTCAGCGGATTACCAACCCAACGGGCTGGGCTCCTCAGCGCAGACACGCCGCCACCACCGCAGCCCGGTTGCCATCGGCTGGTCCGATCGAAAGATTGTCAGCTCCCAAAGAGCTGAATCTCGTCCGCAGCGTGAAACGCTAATGTCCGAAATGGTTTAGTAAGCAATGCGGCTGCTTCGCGCCAACTGTCCCATAAACCGGACTGTCAGCAGACGGCCCCAACTATACCAGCATGAACGGCTTCGCCGGGGTGGATTCCTGCCCGTCGGCTTTCAGAGACGCGGCGATCTTAGCGGACGTTGTCCAGCCGAAGTGATCGACGGCTTTGCGGCCGACTTCGATCCTGACCAGCGCTGGATCGGATTGTTCTTTGTCCTTCTTCAAAGAGACCAAGCGTGTCGGGCCAGGGCGGTTGTCCGTACGACCATAAGGGTTGCGGTCACACCGTCCGCCTCACCCTTTTCGAAGTCGCCTTCGGTCTGCGCCATGCTGTTCGTGACATGGGCGAAGCAGATCACAGACCGATTGGTTGCCTTTGCAAAAGCATAAAGGGCGGCCGCTTCCATCTCGACCGCGAGAATGCCTTTGGCTTGCGCACCCTCGATCGCGGCTTCCGTCTCCCGATAGGGTGCGTCGGTCGTCCAGGTTGATCCGCAGTGGATAAGGATTTCGTCCTGCCCGGAGAGAGCCTGCTCGACCTCGTCGAGCAATTGTGGGTCTGGTGCCGCCGAGAAGTTGGAAGGTGGCAGGTAGTGATAGCCCGTGCCTTCGTCGCGGAGAGCGCGGTCGATCAGGATGAAATAAGGCGTCGGACCTATATCGGCGATCCGACCAGCCGAGGTTACGCTGACGAGCAGCTTGCAGCCCGAGGCAAAGAGCTGTTCGGCGACGAGAACGGCGAAGGAGGCACCGACGGCGCAGCCGACGACACCGACCTGCCCAATGCCTTCAAGTTCGAACGCCAGAAGCCCGGTGTGGTAGCAAGCCCAACCCTCATGAACATGGCCAAGGCCTGTTCGCTTCAGATGGCGGGCGATATCCCCGTCGGGGTCAAGGATGCAGACATCCGGCACCCCCAGGACAGAAAGCCCTTTTTGTCGGCGCGCTTCCCGCAGAAGCGATTCCGGCCGGAACACGGAGGGCGCGCCATAGTCCTTGCCGCGAAGGATCGGCCAAGGAGGATTTCTGCTTTGTGTGGTTTCCTCTCCCGGCTCAGATACTCCGCCAGAGGCGGACGCGCTCACGCGACCACCTCAAGACCCGCAGCCTTCCATTCGGGAAAACCGTCCTCCAGCCTGCGAACCCTGTAACCTTTGGCGCGGAGGTTCGCGACCGCCTCGAAGGACAGGACGCAATACGGTCCACGGCAATAAGCGACGATTTCCTGATCCTTCGGCAGTTCCGAAAGGCGCTGCTCCAACTCGCCAAGTGGCATATTGAGCGCGCCGGGAAGATGGCCCAATGTAAATTCACCCTGGGGCCGGACATCGAGAAGCGTCACCATGCCGTCGTGCAACGACGACATGAGTTCCTTACGGGTCATCGGATCAAGGGCATCGCGTGCATCGAAATAGTCGCTCATCATCTGGCGTATCTCGGCCATGTTACGTTCGCCTACACAGCCCAGCGCCTTCATCAGGCCCACGACCTCCGTCTCTCCGGACAGGCTGTAGAGAATGTGCTTGCCCCTGCGCTCCGTCTCGACGAGGCGGGCACGTCGAAGAATCTGCAGATGCCGGGACGCATTGGCGAAGTTGAGGCCAGCCAGGTTGGCTAACTCTTCGACGCTGCGCTGCCCTTGCGCCAGATGCTCCAGCAGTTCGAGCCTATGCTGGTGACCGATGGCCTGCGCCACTTCGGCGAGGCTCGCATAGACCGCTTGCTTGGGACTGGCGCTTGACACGGGTATGCCTCTTGTTGCAATCATTCTGCAAACCGATTGAGTGTAATTCTACTACCCTTACACCGGGAACTCAAGGACGTGTCTGCGATGCAACGGGGTGCCATGCACCTGCAAGTCCTCCTTCTCGCCAGCGCACAGGCGTTGTTCCAGACGGTGTCCGTCCTGGTCATGACGGTGGGCGCGCTGGCAGCCGCTCAAATCGCATCGCGTCCGGAACTGGCGACCGTGCCCATCGGAACCATGTTCCTCGGCACGGCTGTCGTGACGTTCCCCGCCTCAATGTGGATGACGCGGGCGGGCCGACGGGCAGGCTTCATCGTCGGGGCGCTGCTCGGTGTCCTCGGCGGGCTGATCGCCGCTGGCGGCATCCTGCTCGGTTCGCTTGCTCTCCTGTCGTTTGGTACCTTCCTTGTCGGTGCCTACCAGGCCTTCGCGCAGTTCTACCGTTTTGCCGCGAGCGAAGTCTCGGACGACACCTTCAGACCGCGGGCCATCTCCCTGGTGCTCGCTGGCGGCATCGTCGCCGCGCTTGCCGGGCCAATGCTCGGCCGTTTCGGAGCCCCGCTCCTCGAACCGGAATATGTCGGCTCGTTCCTCCTGTTAGCGCTGGTCTCCCTAATCGGCGTGGGCGTCATGCTTCCATTGCATGTTCCGGCTGCGAAAGCAGAAACCGATGCGACGGCAGGCAGGCCTTGGGCTGCGATCGTTTCCCAGCCGGCCTACCTCGTCGCCCTGTTCGGCGCGGCAACAGGCTACGGCATCATGATCCTGGCGATGACGGCCACACCGATCGCCATGGTCCATCACCATCACGATCTCGCTGCCGCTGCGACCGTAATCCAGTTGCATGTGCTGGGCATGTTCCTGCCGTCCTTCTTCACCGGATCGCTGATTGCCCGGTTCGGTGTAATCCGGATCATGCTGGCGGGAATCCTTGTTCTCGCGGGCCATGTCCTCCTGACGCTGACGGGAACAGGGTTTGGATCCTTCGCCGGCGCGCTGGTACTGCTCGGCATTGGCTGGAATTTCCTCTATGTCGGCGGCACGACGCTGCTGACCACGACCTATACCGCGGCGGAGAAGGGTTGCGCGCAGGCAACGAACGACATGACCATCTTCATCGTCGGTCTTGCCTGCTCCTTCAGCGCGGGAGCGCTCCTCCAGACCTTCGGCTGGCAGACGCTGAACGCGTTGCTGTTGCCGTGGCTCGCGCTTGCCGCACTCTCGCTCATGTGGCTCGGATGGAAGCGGCATCAGCCTGATCCGGTGCCTGCAAACTGAGAGGGAGAGGATGCAGATGGCTGACATGTTCATGCCGGATGCCGAAATCGAGAAAGCCCGCGCGCGGCTGTTCGACAGGCTGTCCTCGCTCGGCGTCCATGCACCGGTCGTGCCCTATCCGGCCCACGAGACGGTCGAGGAGGGAAAACAGCTGCGCGGCGACCTGGCGGGCACATTCACCAAGAACCTGCTGCTGAGGGACAAGAAGGGCCGGCTGTTCCTGTTCTCGATCCACGAAGACCGCGCGCTGGATCTCAAGACCCTGCATCAGCGCATCGGCGCCAATGGCCGGCTCGGCTTCGCACCGGCCGAGCGCATGATCGAACTGCTCGGCGTGCAGCCTGGCGCATTGACCCCGCTCAGCCTTATCAACGACAGCGCCGGTGCCGTCACGGCCGTCGTCGACGCCTGGCTGCTCGATGCCGAACAGGTCAATTTCCACCCGCTGGTCCAGGAGGAAAGCATCGGACTGCGGCCGGTCGAACTCCTGGCGTTCATTCGTTCGTGCGATCGCGAGCCGTTGCTAGTCGATTTCGATTCCATACCATCCGCAAGCTGAAACATGGCTTCGGCGCAGCCCTTTCCCGCGACATCGATGCCCGACCGGGACTGGTGGTCCGCTCTCTGGCCCGACCCGACAACCGTCCTGCGCAAACTCGGCATCAAGCCGGACATGACTGTGCTCGACCTGTGCTGCGGCGACGGATATTTTACGGCACCACTGGCGAGGCTCGTCGAGGGCAAGGTCTATGCACTTGATCTCGATCCGGTGATGATCGAGATGGCCAGGGCCGAAGTCGCCCGGCAAGGCGCATCGGTGCTCGACTGGCTATGCGCCGACGCCCGCGATATTGCCGATCTCCTCACCGAACCGGTCGATTACGTGCTGATGGCCAACACCTTCCACGGCGTGCCCGATCAGGCTGGCCTACCGCGGGCCGTGCAAAGCGTAGTTCGTCCTGGCGGACTGTTCGGCATCGTTAACTGGCATGCGCTGCCGCGCGAGCATACGACGGTGCTTGGCCAGCCTCGCGGTCCGCGCGCAGATATGCGTATGGCTTACGAAGCGGTCAGCGCTGTCGTCGAGCCGGAGGGCTTCCAGCGCGCCATCGTGGTCGAACTGCCACCGTACCACTACGGCGCCGTCTTCGAGAGGTCGGTGCCGCGATAGATATCCGTACCGGCGAAAGACGTGGCCACATCCCGCATCACGGACAACGCGCCTCCGTATTTTCCTCTCGCGGGGAAGCGGCGCGTCATAGGACGGTATCTCGATCGCCTCCGTAGCCAAGTGGTGCTCAGGAGCGGATTGTAGTCGGCCGATCGGCCAGCGGTTGACAAGAAAACCACGCTTCCCTAACTTCGCGTTAGTGGAGACTAACGCGAATAGCTGGACGGCGCTGGGCGACCCGACCAGGCGCACGATCTTTGAGATGCTGGTCGAACAACCTTGTTCAGTTGGCGGGCTTGCTCGTGTCCTGCCGGTAACCAGACCTGCTGTCTCGCAGCACCTGAAAGTGCTGAAGGATGCCGGACTGGTGGCTGACACGCGGTCCGGGAAACAACGGATCTACCGGGTCGATCCGGATGGACTGGCACGCCTGCGTGCGGAACTGGACAGGTTTTGGAGCAAGACGCTGGCTGCCTACAAGGACACGGTGGAGCAACAGACGAAGGACTAGAAATGGTTGGACATTCACCGTCCGCATCCGTGAAGCACTTCATCGAAGTCGAGGCGCCCATTGCGCGGGCTTTCAAGGTCTTCACCGAACAGTTCGGCCGTTTCAAGCCCCGCGAGCATAATCTGCTGTCGGTCCCGATTGCCGACACGGTTTTCGAACCTCGGGTCGGCGGTCACATCTATGATCGCGGTCTGGACGGCAGCGAATGCCGGTGGGCGCGGGTGCTGGCGTACGAACCGCCGCGACGTCTGCTTCTGAGTTGGAACATCAGTCCCCGGTGGCAAATTGAAACGGAACCCGAGAAGACGAGCGAGTGGGAAGTCCGCTTCATCGCGGTGACGGAAAACCGGACACGAGTCGAGATCGAGCACCGACATTTGGAGCGACATGGCGAAGGCTGGGAGGGCCTGCGCGAAGGTGTTGGCGGCGATCAAGGCTGGCCGCTGTATCTGAGGCGATTCCAGGGTTTGTTCTTCGGCCAGGCGACCTGACCGCCGTCGAGGTCTCAAGGATTCATTGTTCGCGGGGTCGCTTGGCCTGGACCCCGAGGAAACAGGAGGTAAGCATGGAGGCTTATTGGTTGAGCATCGTCGGAGTGCTGGTGCTCTGTCTACTGTCAGTCCTTTTGGCGATCTATTCAGGGGTATCCAAGGGTCGTGCCGGAGCGCTCTCCGGCCCGGTAGTTCCAGCCGACGACAACAATCTCCTCTACCGGATCGACCGGGTGCATATGAACTCGGTCGAGGCGCTGGCACCATTCGTGGTGCCTGCCGTATTGGCCATGATGATCGGCGTCAGCCCGGCGATGTTAGCGATACTGGTCTGGCTGCACCTGGCGATCCGACTCGTCCACCTTTTGATCTACATTCGCGGCGGCGACGCCGCCAAGGGCGGCAGCATCAGAACGATCCTCTACGTTTCGGGAGCTCTCGTCATACTGGTCCTTGTCATCGTAACGGGGTGGGCGGCAATCCGTTGAAGCATTGCATGCTCTGCATCTCCATTAAATCCTCGGCCCCGAGGCGCGCGATCCAGCCTAACGGCATTTAGCCACGGGCCCACAACGGACACCCGGGTCACGTCGGCAAAACTTTCCTTCGCGGAACGGTGCTCGCGTCGGTCTGATGCTGCTGCCTCTGTGTTGTACCGACTCGCACTGTCGCCATGAGCATTGGCGAGCAGCGGAAAAGCGCCGCTCAGATCTTCACCAGCATCGCCGTGACATACATGAAGCCGACACCGGCGGCCAAACCGGCCATCGCGGCCGGTGCGAGCAGCGTGCGCGTCCCGTCGATCTGCCGGCGACGCTGCATCGCGACGACCTCGACGATCACCTGAAGGATCGCGCCGGCTCCGACCGCAAGCGCCAACGCCGACCATTGCGGCGCATAGGCGAGGCTGCCGATCCACAGGCCGACAACCGCCGGCCCGCCTGCAAGGAGCGCCAGAGCGGCAAAAGTCCACAGCGGCGGGCGCTGCTTGAGGATGGGGGCGGCGATGCCGATGCCCTCGGTGATGTTGTGAAGCGTGAAGCCGAGCACAAGGAAGGTGCCGAGACCGGCCGCGCCGGATGCAAAGGCCGCGCCGATCGCCAGCCCCTCGCCGAAATTGTGCAGGCCGATGCCGAGCGCGATGAAGGTCGCAAGCGCCAGTCCGGTCGGCGTGCCGCTGCGGCGGCCGGCGGCCATCAGGATAAGGAAGCTGGCGGTTGCCGCGAGCACGACCATCGTCGGTCCCTGGAACAGGGCCGCCGCCTCGCCGGCAAGCTCCAGCGCATCGTCAAGCGCGTCGACGAAGAGGAAGGCCAGCAGTCCGACGGTCAGCGACAAGAGAAAATCCATGCCGCCTCGACCGACGCCCCGCAGCGCCGGGTAGAACATGAGGCCGATCGCCACCGGCAGGATGCCGACGAAGGCGCCCAGGACTGCTTGCGAGGCGAAGCTCATCGAACCCCGCGTCGGCGTGGGGACAGCGACAGCGATCTCATGCGCGAACGTCGCCCCGGTATTGGTCACGATGTTGATTGCGTGCGCTTCGCCGAGTACCCACGGGAACGGTAGTGCGATCCAGGCCGTATCACCGCGCGTGATCGGTCCGGACGGGTTCTGCGTAAATTGCCAGTAGGCATCGTCGACCTGGACCTGGGCGATGGTCATCGGCTCCGAGCCGCCGGCCCGCACCAGGATGCGGATGCCGTCGGGGCTGAGGATCGTTCGCTCAAAAGTGAGATTCTCGACTGGCGGCGCGCCGTTGCGAAACGACGAGAGAGGATCGGTACTCACCAGCCACCCAATGGCCAACCCGAGGACGACCAGCGGCAGCGCGATCCATAGCAGAGAGATCCAGCGAGAGCTCCTGGAACGAAGGGGAGATGTCGTCGTATGGGTCACGACACAGCCTCCACAACATCGAACATACCGACCCAGCCGAGTTCGGTGAACTCCGACTGATGGGCATGGAACATATAGAGGCCCGGTTCGTGGTCCCGGAAATGGAACTCTAGGATGCCGCGCTCGGCCTGGCATTGGGTGATCAGGTCGACGGTCTTCAGCGTCGGCGTTAGCGTCGTGCCCTGGTTGTAGTAGTCGAAGAAATTGGCGTGCAGGTGAAAGGAGTTGATCGGATCGAACTCCACGACATTGACGAGATAGATGCGGACGGGCTTGTCCTTGACGATCCGGATCGGCTTCTTCGCATAGGCGTGCGCGACGGTGTTGACCGCATAGACCTCGTTTTCGTTGTCGAAGTTGGTGTCAAAGGCGTTCATGATCATCACGAACTCTTGCCAGCCGACGTTCTCGGTCGTGCCAAGGAGCCGCGAGCGGGCGACGTCCTGATGCTCGGGATGCAGGGCCGGATCGGGGTCGATCACGAAGGCGCCGTACATGCCCTTGTGGATGTGCCGCTTCAGCGGCAGCGCGTGGCAATGGTAGAGATGATAGCCGAACGGCTTGGCGTCGAACTCGTAGACGAACTTTTCGCCCGGCGCGATCAGGCCGGCGCCCGGCACGCCGTCCATGCGCGCGGCGTGGATACCGTGGAAATGCATGGAATGCGGATGCGAGCCGTTGTTGGTGAAAACGATCCGCAGGCGCTCGCCTTCGGTCGCGCGTAAGGACGGGCCCGGTACGCGGCCGTTGTAGGTCCAGGCCGGGAAGAAGATGCCCGGCGCGATCTCGATCTCCTTGTCCTCGGCCGTGATCTCGAAGGTGCGCAACGTCCGCCCGTCCGGCTGTTGCGATACCGTGCCCGTATCCCAATCACTCAGAAGTTTCGCCGGATCGAAGCCGTTGCGTGCGTCGTCGACCTCGCCGACCGTGATCATCGCGCCGTGAGCGGCTAGATGCGTCGGCGGTTCTTGAGCGGCTGCCGGCGCCGCCGTCCCGTGACCTGCATGGTTCGACTGCCCGCGAGCACTATTCGCTGCAACGACGGTGCCGCCTGCCGCTGCCAATCCACCGGCCAGCAGCAGCCTTCGATCGAGCCTTTGCTCCAGCCAGCGCTTCCTCTCGCGCATCCCTGCCATCTCTTCTGCAAATGAGAATGAGTTGTAACTATAGCATATGCTCCAAGACTTAGCTACAGCTATATTCATGATTGACGATTGATATGGGGCCGGCGGTTGCGGCAATATGCCAGGCTGACGATCGCTTGGTCGGGTTGACCCTGTAGCAGCTTCAGGGTGCAGAGTGCCGTCGCATGGGCGTCGAGATTTCGAACATCGGCATCGTAACGGCGGTCGCGGCGGGAGCAGTTTCGTTCCTGTCTCCCTGCGTGCTGCCGCTCGTACCGGGCTATGTCTCCTTCATCGCGGGCAATTCGAGCGGTCGGCGCGAAGCGGGCGCCTCGGTCGGCAAGCTCGGCGTGGCCCTGCTCAGCCTCTGCTTCATCCTCGGCTTCTCGACCGTCTTCGTAGCGTTGGGCGCCAGCGCCACGGCCGTGAGCCGCCTGCTTCGCGCCTACAGTTACGAAGCCGGGATCGTCGGCGGCGCCATCGTGATTCTGTTCGGCGTGTTCACGACCGGGCTGGTGAAGCTCCCGTGGCTGGAGCGTGACGTCCGCTACCATGGCGGCCTGTCAGGCTCCGGGCCGCTGGGCGCCTACCTGCTCGGCCTTGCCTTCGCCTTCGGCTGGACCCCCTGTATCGGTCCGATCCTCGGCGCGATCCTGACCGTGAGCGCGGTGTCGGCGACCGCCACCGACGGCATTGTCCTGCTTTCGCTCTATTCGCTCGGGCTCGGCATTCCGTTCCTGCTGTCAGCGGTCTTCACGCGCACGCTGATGGGAAGCCTGCCGCGGATGCGCCGCGCCGGCCGCGTACTGCAGATCGCGGCAGGTGGAATCATGATCGTCATGGGCCTCGCGATGGTCACCGGCCAGATGACCTGGTTCGCCTTCTGGCTACTGGAACGGTTTCCTGCTTTCGGGAACATCGGCTGAACAGCGCGTCTGCCAACGGCAAATCCAGGACGTTTCTGTTTCTCGCTTTCGCGACGGCGTTGGTCTGGCGGCAGGTTCGCCGAGGATCGATGCGCAGTCACGCGCCGGCCAACCTCTTCAGCTTCGCCAGCACCGCCTCACGCGGCTCGTGCATGTCCAGTGTCCCGGCGAACCGGCCTTCAGCCTCCATGAGGATTACGCCCGCGGTGTGATCCATCGTGTAGCCACCGCCGTCGGTTGGCGCCTTGCGGTAGTAGGCGGCGAACGCTTTCACTGTCGCATCCGTCTCTGCCAGGCTGCCGCGGAGCGCGAGGATCCGTTCGTCGAAGGCCGTCATGTATTCGGCAAGAACTTCCGGCGTGTCGCGCTCGGGATCGACGGTGATAAACAGCGGCGTGAGCCTGTCCGCCGCCGGACCAAGCTTGGCCATCAGATCGGTGAGCTCAAACAGCGTCGTCGGGCAGATGTCTGGGCAATGGGTGAAGCCGAAGAACACCAGGTAGGGTTTCCCGGCGAGCCTGGCGTTGTCGACCGTTTCACCCTTGTGCGAAGTTAGTTCGAATGGTCCGCCGATTGCGGCCGTGTCGATCGCGACTGGTTTCTGCACCCGCGCAGTTCCCGGAAAGATGCCGCCGAAACCTATCCAGATGCCGGCGGCGGCCGCGATCGCCACCCAGGTCACGATCCGGAATATCTTCAAACCGCTCATTTGGAACCGCTGTGGCTGGAATGATCTTTGGCGGCAGGCTTTGCTGCCCGCGCCTGCACCATAAACTCGATCTCGACGCGCCCGGCCTTTTCGAAAACCAGTGTCGCCGGGAATTTCTCACCGTCCTTCAATTGACTCTTCGGCTTGATGAACATGACGTGCAGCTTTTCCGCCTCGAAATCGACAGTCGCGCCGGGGTCGACGGCAAGGCCCTCCGTGGGGCGCATGCTGGCGATGCCGTTCTCGACGACGGAGCGATGGATCTCCGCGCGTTCTGCGATCGGCGACACCACTTCCACGAGGCGGTCCGCTTCGATGCCCGTATTGGTGAGTTTCATGTAGCCGCCCGCGACCGGCGCTGAAGGCGGCGTCGGCCGCGACCAGGGGTGCTTGATTTCGATCTGGCCGATCTTGAAGTCGTGTGCTGAGGCCGGACCGACAAGAAGAATGAATGCAGAGAAAGCTGCGGCAAGTCTAATGGGCAATGCTGTTTCCTTCCTGTCATTTCGATGGCCGATAGCCGAGTAGTCTCAACGCATTTGCAGTGACGAGCACCGTCGCGCCCGTGTCCGCGAGAATGGCCATCCAGAGCGTCGTCACGCCGAACAACGTGGTCGCGAGGAATACGGCCTTGAGGCCGAGCGCGATCAAGATGTTCTGCCAGATGTTGCCGAGCGTCGCCTGCGAAAGCGCCACAAGGTCGGCGACGCCCTCCACGCGATCGCGCAGCAGGGCTGCGTCGGCGGTCTCCAGCGCGACGTCGGTGCCGCCACCCATCGACACGCCGACCGAGGCGGCGGCGAGCGCCGGAGCGTCGTTGATTCCGTCACCAACCATGGCGACCGGCCCCAGCTCCTTCAGGCGCCCGATCTCGGCCAGCTTGGCATCGGGCAGAAGCTCGCCCCTGGCTTCGAGACCGAGCCCGGCCGCGATGGCGCTGGCGGTGCGCTGGTTGTCGCCCGACAGCATCAGAACCTTCACGCCACGGTCCTTCAAACGCCGGATGCCATTGGCGGCATCGTTGCGCGGTTCGTCGCGCAGCGCGATCAGGCCCTCGATTGTCTTGCCCGCCATCACGACCACGACCGTCTTGCCCTCCTGTTCGAGAGCCAGGATGCGGTCGCTGACATCGGCAGGAATCTCCGCCTGTTCGGTGGCGTGGCGCGGCGAGCCGACAAAGGCGAAACCGGACTTGAGGCGCGCGGTCACTGCCTTGCCGGGCGCGGCAATTCCGCCACCGAAGGTTGCCGGCAGTTCCAGCGCGCGTTCCCGTGCAGCCTCGACAATGGCGATGCCGAGCGGGTGGCTGACATTCTTCTCGACCGCGGCGGCCTTGGCGAGCACGTCATTTTCAGAGCCGGAGAGTGCAACCACGTCCGTCACCCCGGAGTGGCCACGCGTCAGCGTGCCCGTCTTGTCAAAGGCGACGGTGACGACCTTGCCCAGCGTCTCCAGCGCGGCACCGCCCTTGATGAGCAGGCCCTGGCGCGCGCCCGCCGCCAGTCCCGATGCGATTGCCGCAGGCGTGGAGATGACCAGCGCGCACGGGCAGGCGATCAGCAGCGTCGCGAGGCCACGATAGATCCAGGTCATCCAGTCGCCCCCGAAGGCAAGCGGTGGAATCAGGATGACCAGTCCCGCCACGACCATGGCGCCGGGCGTATACCAGCGCGAGAAGCGGTCGATCATGCGTGCGGTCGGCGCCTTCGATTCCTGCGCCTCCTCGACCATGTGGATGATGCGCGCGATGGTGTTGTCGGCCGCGACGCGGGTGATCCGCACGCTGAGTTCGCCATTGGCGTTGATCGACCCGGCATAGACCTTGGCGCCCGGCTCCTTCAGCACCGGCACGGACTCGCCCGTCACCGGCGCTTCATTCACCTCCGAGGAACCATCCTCGACCACCCCATCGGACGGTATGCGATCTCCCGGCCGCACCACGACGCGGTCGTCAATGGCCAACGCTTCGACCGGGATGCCTTCGACTTCGCCAGAAGCACCAAGCCGGAACGCTGTACGCGGCACGAGATCGATCAACGCTTCGATGCCGGCGCGGGCCCGCCCGGCCGCGACTGTCTCCAAAAGCTCGCCGACCGCGAACAGGAAGATGACGACGGCGGCTTCCTCCGTTTCCCCGATCGCGACCGCGCCGAGGGCGGCGATCGACATCAGGGTCTCTATGGTGAAAGGCGAGCCTTCCAGTGCTCCGGCCACGGCGCGACGGGCGAACGGCACGACGCTGATGAGTGCCGCAGCGGCATAGAGCCAGGTATCCCATTCCGGCAGGAAGAAGCTCGCGACGAAGGCTACTGCAAACAACGCACCGGTCATGAACACCAGCCGCGCCTTGGTTCCCTGCCACCAGGGTTCTTTCACGCGCTTCGCCGGCAGCGCCGGCTTGGCTTCCACAGCCGAACCGGCTGGCTGGTAGCCCAGCGCCCTGATCTTCTCCTCGATCGTGCGTTGCGAGGTGCGATCCGGATCGACGTTCAGCGCGACCGTTCCGGCCGTATAGCTGACGTTGATGTCGCTAACGCCTGGCAGCCGCGCCATGGCGTTCTCGATCTTCAGCGCGCAGGACGCGCAGTCCATGCCTTCGATCTGCAATTTGAGCGGGCTTGCGACAGCCATATGTCACCTCGAAATGTTCGACGTGACACGCTAGATAGTCCCTGTAGTCACTACAGGGTCAAGCGATGAACGAAAAGGATCTGACGATCGGCCAGTTGGCTCGGGAAACCGGCACCAAGGTCGAAACGGTGCGCTTTTACGAGAAGTCCGGCCTGCTGCCTGCTCCGGCAAGGACCGAAGGCAATTACCGTTCCTATGACCCTGCGCATCTCAACCGACTGAGTTTTATCCGCCGCGCCCGCGATCTCGGCTTCTCGCTCGATCAGGTTCGGACGTTGCTGGCGCTATCTGATGACCGCAATCGACCCTGCGCGGCCATCGACGCCATCGCCAAGGAGCATCGCGCCGAGGTCGAGCGTAAGATCGCCGACCTGCAATCGCTAAAGATCGAACTGGACCGGATGATCGATCAATGCGGTTGCGGTGTGGTCGCAGACTGCCGGATTATCGAGTCTCTCTCGCCATGACTGGAGACAGAGCACTGATAATGTACCCGCGTCGTGATGTGTGAGGCCTGTTGGGGCAGTCGACAACATCGAGCCGAATTGGCGGCTGGATGGGACGCTTCAGACCCACAGGCCGGGCTTAACGTCACAGTACCAAATCTCGACTTGTCAAAGCCGCATTTGGAGGTCAGCCTATACGCATGAGGCCATGGGCGAGACAGATCGTCGTTTTATTCCTCGCGCTGTTCGTCGGCGCTGGGATGGGCCTTTCTACGGTCCAGGCGAGCACCATGACGGTGACCATGGCGGCAGGCACGCCAAAGGCGTCCGGCCCAATGGCAGACATGGGCATGAAGATGGCGCCAGAACTCATGGCGCAAGGCTTGGGCCTCGCCGGCAAGGGTGGCTGCGCCACATGCCCGACCGGTGACGACAGCGGGAAGCTGGCGCACTGCCCGCCAGGATGCATCGTTCCAGCCTTTGCTGTTCTGTCGGCCGACCTTGAGCAGGTGCCAACGACGCTGTCGTCCAGGCTTTCGGCGCCGCCGCTGCCGTTCCTCCACGGGCGAAGTTCCTTGCCCGACCCGTACCCTCCAAGATCCAGCGATCTCGTCTGACGCGGTTTCAGCCGTCCTGCGGCTGATTCTTGGCGTGCCTGTTCCGTGCGCTTACGGCACGGTCGGGCACAGACCGCAATTCGATTGGCGCCGAGACCGCCGGTCGGGATCGCAAGGGGTCAAAATTGAGCACCGAATTCAGTCGTTTCCTGTCGCGCCGAGGATTCCTCCAGGCGACTGCAGGCGCTGCCGCCGCCGCGGCGTCCATGCACCCTTCGGCCTTGCTGGCATCCTCACCCGATACGCGCCGCATCACTGCAGCGTCCGGGCAAGCGAGGCTTGCCGGCCCGAATAGTCCGCAGACCTCAGTCTGGGCCTATGACAATTCAGTTCCGGGGCCGACGCTCCGGCTCAGGCAAGGCGAACCGGTCCGTATCATCGTCGACAACCGGCTCGGCGAGGACACCACGGTTCATTGCCACGGCATCCGGCTGCCGAACGCCATGGACGGCGTGCCTGGCCTGACGCAGCCGCCTATCAAGCCGGGCGAGAGTTTTACCTATGAATTCACGCCGCCCGATGCCGGCACCTTCTGGTATCACCCGCACGCCGACAGTCTGCGGCAGATCGGCCGAGGTCTCGCCGGCGCACTGATCGTGGAAGAGCGCGAACCCGTCGCGGCCGACCGCGACCTCCTGTGGATGCTTCAGGACTGGCGGCTTACGCGGGATGGTCAGATAGCGGGGGGCTTCGGCAGCATGATGGACGCGGCGATGTCGGGTCGCGTTGGCAATCTTGTCACCATCAACGGCGCACCATCCGGCGATCATCCGGTTCGGACCGGCGAGCGCGTCAGGCTGCGCCTGGTAAACGGCGCTCTCGCCCGGATCGCGGCGCTGCGTTTCGAGGGCCATCGCCCGGTTATCGTCGCCATAGACGGCCAGCCCTGCGAACCGCACGAGCCCGAAGACGGTCGCCTCGTCCTGGCGCCGGCCATGCGCATCGACGTCATGATCGACATGGAAGGCGACCCCGGCAGCCGTCACGCGGTAGTCGACGACTTCTATGACGGCCTTGCCTATACGCTTGCGACCATCGCCTATTCCCGGGAGCCGCCGCTCAGGGCGCATCCGCTCGACACGCCAAAGCGTTTGCCGCCCAACCCGCTGCCGCAGCCTGACCTCGCCAATGCCATCGCTCAGGAGATCGTCCTGCAGGGCGGCATGATGGGCGGGGGCATGCTGAAGGGCATGGGCAGCATGATGGGCATGGCCACTCCCGGCATGATGGGCGGGCCGGCATGGGCCATCAACGGCATATCGATGACCGGCGACGGCCATGCCGGCATGGCGCCGTCGTTCACCTTGAAACGGGGCGCCAGCTGTCGCCTCACCATGCGCAACGACACCGCCTGGTGGCATCCCATGCACATCCATGGCTTCAGCATGCTTGTACTCACCCGCAACGGGGCGCCGGTCCAGCACCGGCAATGGCAGGACACGGTGCTCCTGGCGCCGAGAGACACGGTCGAATGTGCCTTTGTCGCCGACAATCCGGGCGACTGGATGCTGCACTGCCACATCGTCGATCACCAGATGGCTGGTCTGATGACCGTCTTCCGTGTCGCGTGAACCCATTCAACCAAAGGAGAACCGCTATGAAACTGACCTATCGACTTGCCGCCCTTGCCGCCGCGATCGCGATGCCGCTGCCCGCGATGGCGGCGACGATCGACGCCATAATGTACAAGAACCCGCAATGCAGCTGCTGCGAGGCCTATGCCGCCTATCTCGAGCAGAACGGCTTCAAGGTCGACATCAAGCCAGTCAACAACCTCTCGCAGATCAGCGGCGATGCCGGCGTGCCGGCCGACCTCGAAGGCTGCCATACGATGATGGTCGACGGCTACGTGGTCGACGGCCTGGTGCCTGTCGATATCGTCAAAAAGCTCCTGACGGAACGGCCCGCCATTACCGGCATCACATTGGCGGGAATGCCGACCGGCGCCCCCGGCATGGAGGGTGAGAAGGCCGGGCCGTTCACGATCTACGCCTTCACCAAGGACGGCAAGGCGCCGACCGTCTACGCGACGGAGTGAGCCGAGCCATGGCGGTCGTAAGCAGACTGGCAGCGGCGTTGGTTGCGGTGCTCATAGCCCTGCCGCAATCGGCGGCGGCTGAGGGAACGCCACAGGGCTTTGCTATCCAGGAGCCCTCCAAACCGCTTCCGGAGATCGCGTTCCAGGATGGCGATGGCAAACCGAGGACGCTCGGCGATTTCCGCGGCAAGGTCGTACTGCTCAACATCTGGGCGACCTGGTGTGCACCCTGTCGCAAGGAGATGCCGACGCTCGACCGGCTGCAGGCGCAGCTAGGCGGGCCGGATTTTCAGGTCGTCGCCCTGTCGATGGACCGCGCCGGACCGGACGTCGTGAAGAAATTCTTCGCTGAGATCGGCGTCCGAAACCTCGCGCTCGAGATCGATCCGTCGAGCAAGGCGATGTTCGCGCTTGGCGTCTTCGGCTTGCCCACCACCGTGCTGATCGACCGCAAGGGCCAGGAGATTGGCCGCCTGGTTGGTGCGGCCGAGTGGGACGCACCCGAAATGCTCGACTTCATCCGCAGCGAAATCAATCAGGAAAGGAATTTGGAATGATCACTCTGATCCGGACGAGCGGCGTCTCGTCGGGCGTTCTATCTTCCATCAAGGGCGGTTTCGCCGACCGCCGCATCGTCGTCGCGCTGACCGCGACCGGCATCGTCGGTGGCCTGGCCTTCAACTGGACCTGGCTGACCGCGATAGGGCGCGCGCCGCTGCTCCTAAGCGTTCTGCCATGCGTCGCGATGTGTGCGCTTGGCCTTTGCATGAGCCGGATGACCGGCCGTTCCTGCCAGGCAGGTGCAGACACAGGGCAGATGCCGGTTCCCACAAAGGACGAAGCAATGTCGTGTGCGCCGGCGTGGTCGCCGCAAGTCCTGCCGGATCGCTCCCTCAACATGCCTGAAGGCCGGCGCGGCGCGACAAATTCCAATTCCTGATCACAAGCAACCGAAAAAGGAGAACGACCATGATCAAACTTGCGAAAAACATCGCCGCCGTTGCCGCGCTCGCGGCCTGTCTCGCGGTCCCGACCGTCGCTTACGCTCAAGATGCCACGAGTCCTCAAAAGAACGGCTCCATGATGGACAAAGGCATGATGGGTGGCGGCATGACCGGGCGCGACGGAATGAGCGGCGCCATGAATCAGAACGGCATGATGAACATGATGACTCAGATGAACCGCATGATGGAGATGATGATCCAAATGAACGTCATGACGCAAATGAACGGCATGATGGAAAGCTGCAACAAGATGTTGCAGGCCAGCATGCACCCAAAGGAAGACCCCAACTATCCGAATGGCCAGATGCCGAAGAGCGCACCCGCAGTTCCAGGAAAGAATAGTTGAGTGCAGCCGGTTCGCCGTCAGTTCGATGATCGGCGAACCGGGCCGCCTTCGATAGGTGACAACATCATGCGGATTCCAGGTTTCGCGGCCCTTGTCCTTGCGCTCATGTACACGTTTGCCGCACCGGTTCTGGCGCACTCGCTCGACGAAGTCGACGCGATGTTGCAAAGCGACGAGAAGTATTTCCAGACGATCGACAAGCCGGCGCCCGACTTCATACTGCGCACCGCCGACGGGCGAGAGGTTCGACTCGGCGATCTGCGCGGCAAGGTCGTCGTTCTCAATTTCATCTACACATCCTGCCCGGACGTCTGCCCTCTCCATGCCGAAAAGATCGCCGCGATCCAGGCCATGGTGAACGTGACGCCGATGAAGGACCGGGTCGTCTTTGTGAGCATCACCACGGACCCGTCGCGGGACACGCCGGAAGTATTGCGCGGCTACGGGCCGGCACATGGGCTCGATCCCGCAAACTGGCTGTTTCTGACCACCATCGAGGGTCAGTCTGAGGACACAACACGGAAGCTGGCGAAGGCTTTCGGTCACACATTCACCAAATCCGAAGACGGCGTCCAGACCCACGGCGTCGTCACGCATGTGATCGATAAGGAGGGGCGCTGGCGGGCGAATTTCCATGGCCTGAAATTCGAGCCCGTCAACCTCGTCACATTCGTCAACGCACTGACCAACAATGTCGAGCGCCCGCATCATGAGCAGGGCAGAGACCAGGAGCGAGGCTGGCTGACGAGATTGAAGGACCTGTTCTGACGCCTGCTCCCTGCTCGGTGCGGCGGACACAACCGACGAAAGAGAAGGAACGTGCACCATGACGACACGGTCTAGATCGAAAGGAACCGTTTCCCGCCGCGATTTCTCCGTTGGAGCCGGATCTACCGCGTTGCTGTTCACCGCTGGTGTGCCTGCCAAAGGCGCCCAGGAGCAAGGCCTGGACGAGCGCTTCGATTACCTGAGCAGGAATGGCAACAGCAATTGCTCGGTAGCCTTTGCCGACTCGATCGCCAGTATGCCGACCATGGCGCGGCTGCGCGGCTCGTGCTGTTCCGAAATGGACCGCAAGCGCTACGCCGAGCAGGTGCGAGGGCTCACCAGATACGCTGCCATACCGGAAATTCCGCCCGATCCCTACGACATCGCTGCTGGACTGGCTCAGAAGGCGATGTCCTATTACGAACGCACGCTCACCGCCGACCAGCAGCGTGCGTATCAATATGCGATGGACAAGTCGGAGGAGAAGGGGCCTGCTGCTGCCAGTGCTGGCGCTGGATCATGTATGGCGGCTTGGCGAAATTCCTGATCACCGAACGCGAGTTCACCGGGGAGCAGGTCGTGGAGGTCTGGAACCGGTCCGACGGCTGCGGCGGTTCCGGCTGATGGCGTTGTGTCGTTCCTGACAAAGAAAACTTCAACGATCATGCCGATTGGAACCACAGCAATCGGCTGTCGGTTCCTGCATCGGCGGACAGGGCCGGTCGCCATAGGAACAGTATACGCAGCAGTCACCCGCCTTCGGCTTCAGCAGCGCACCGCATTCCCGGCAGTCATAAAAATATTGACAGGCATCTTCGGCCATCTTCTCCTTTGCAGCGAAGCCACATTCAGGGCAGGTGATCGTCACTTCCAGGATCGCCATCGTCGGCACCAATCATGCAGAGTTTTAGGTCGCGGCAGAATAGCGCGCGGTTGCATCCGTTGCGAGGAGTTCGGACGAAACGAACAGTACCGTCGGGCGGCGTCGCACCGCAACGCGGCTGTATGCGTAGATCTGGCCAATGCATGGGGGTTGTTGACCTTCCAGCCACTGGAAGATGTAGCGTTGAGAAGCATTCGGAGTGCAGGTTATGAGCCGGCGTGACGTTTCTCTCGAGCATCAGATCCTGGCAACCTTCAAGCTGGCCTACGAGACTGATCAGCTTGCCGTAGCCGAGCATCTCCTCTGTGCGCTGGAATGTCTGTGCGGAGAGGTCAACCGGGAAACGGCGGCCGACGATGCATACAGGACAATCTGCTCCTGTCGCCCGATGCGGGTGGCGCGTCGCGACCCGGCGCACTGATCAGCAGACGCAGGCGGCAAGACGGTTTCCGGTGTGGAGAAAGTTCGATGAACAATCCAATGGGCGACAACATGATGGGTGGCGCAATGATGTGGGGAATGGGTATCTGGGCCCTTGTCCTGATCGTGATTGCCGTGCTCGTCATCGCGGCGCTCGTGAAATACCTCTTCTTCCGCTAAGAATTTCCAAGATTCCGTGGGAACAAGTTCCGGCGCCGTTCTACAGGTCTCGACACATCCTCCCCCGGAGGATATGTCGGTGGCATGGTCCACCAGTCTCATCCCAAGATCATTGCCAGGCTGAAGCGGGCGAACGGCCATTTGGCGTCAGTCCTCACCATGTTCGAAGAGGGCCGTTCCTGTGTGGAACTGGCACAGCAGCTTCACGCCGTCGAAAGCGCTGTGGCGAACGCCAAGCGCGAGCTGATCCACGACCACATCGAACATTGCCTTCACGACGAGGCGGAAGGTTCCGGATCAAGCGGTGCGTTGGCCGAACTCAAGCTCCTGACGAAATATCTCTGAGGCAGGCTATGTGGAACAGGTTGCTCGACTGGCTCGGCTTTGGCGAGGACAGGCACGGCCATGGCGGGCATGGACATAGTCATGGAGAGGGTGGGCACGGGCATACGCATGGTGTGATCGATGCGACGATCGCCACGACCGATCGTGGCATCTGGGCGATCAAATGGTCGTTTGTCATCCTGGCGGTCACGGCGCTGTTGCAGATCGGAGTAGTGATCCTTTCCGGCAGCGTTGCCCTGCTTGCCGATACCATCCACAATGTAGGCGACGCGACAACCGCTATCCCGCTCTGGATCGCCTTCGTCCTGGCGCGGCGCAGGCCGACTGAGAGGTTTCCCTATGGTCTCGGCCGTGTCGAAGACCTGGCTGGCATCCTGATCGTCCTCATCATCCTGTTCAGCGCGATCGTCGCCGGTTACGAGGCCGTCGACCGGCTGGTCAATCCGCGGGCCATTACGCATCTCGGCTGGCTGGTTGCCGCCGGCTTCGTGGGCTTCCTCGGCAATGAGATCGTCGCGGGGTTCCGCATTCGCGTCGGCCGCGAGATCAACAGCGCGGCGCTGATCGCCGACGGCCATCATGCCCGTACTGACGGCCTGACCAGCCTTGCCGTCGTCGTCGGCGGCATCGGCGTCTGGCTCGGCTTTCCGCTTGCCGACCCGATCATCGGCCTCGTCATCACCATCGCGATCTTCGGCATCGTCTGGCAGTCGGCGCGATCGGTTCTGACACGGATGCTGGACGGGCTGGAACCCGGAGTGCTGGACGAAATCCACCACGCCGCGGCGCATGTGCCAGGGATAGCCGAAGTGGTCGACGCCAAGGCTCGGTGGATCGGCCACAAGCTCCATGCTGAAGTGGCCATAGCCGTCGACGAGCGGCTGCTGGTCAGCGAGGCCGGCAAGATCGCCGAAGCGCTGGAGGGCGAATTATTCGCCCATATGCCGGCGTTGGCTGCCGCCAGCATTCGGTTCGCAACCGCGCATGATACAGTTTTGCATGACGATCACGACCACGGCCACGAGCATCCGCATGGCCATGAACATCATCATCACGATCATACAGGCTCGCGCGATCACTGAACTCTATCGGTCATGGGATGGTCATCGATGAACGACAGCGCTGGCAAGCTAGCGTCAGGCGCTCTCGTTTTTCCTTTCATAGTCGCTGAATGCCTTCTTCAATCCACCGAGCACTTCGGCGGTGGTTTCGAACATCGCTTTTAGCTGCGGCTCGTCCACTTTCTCGATGTCCTCGCGCAGGTGACCCATCATCTCCTGAAGGCGAACCTGCATATTCTGGGTGGGGTGACGCGGGTCACGGTCTTTTTCACTGATCATGGGAATGCTCCTCCGGTCCTCGGTTTTGCCCGTCGATCATCTCTGACGATCATCTCCGGCGGGTTGTGGACTTAGCCTGCGAGCCATATAATCGGTTCCCGATATCGAAAGCCGATTTTGTGAGGAAGCAAGACGTGGAGCATCAGGAGCTGTTGTCAGGCTTCATACGACTGCACGTCCTTCATCACGCAGCAGAAGGCGACCTTTACGGACAATGGATGATCGAGGAGCTGGCACGGCATGGCTACCGCGTCAGTCCTGGCACGCTCTATCCGATGCTGCACGCCATGGAGCTCAAAGGCTATCTCACCTCCCGCACTGAACGGGCCGGCCGCTCGCATCGCCGCATCTACCGGACAACGGCATTTGGGATCGAAGCCCTGGCAATTGCCCGGGACAAAATCAGGGAGCTGTTCCGCGAGGTCGTTGCCGGAGGTGAGGATGACCGATAACTCGGCACCCCAGGGTTCGCCCGGCGAGGTATTTCGCGTTTTCCTGAAACTCGGACTCACCTCGTTCGGAGGCCCGATCGCCCATCTGGGCTACTTCAGAAACGAAATGGTGGTCCGCCGCAAATGGATCGACGAAGCAGGCTTCGGCGATCTTGTCGCGCTCTGCCAGTTCTTGCCCGGTCCCGCGAGCAGCCAGACCGGATTCGCGCTCGGCCTGCTGCGCGGCGGTCCTTTGGGAGCACTCGCCGCCTGGGCAGGCTTCACCTTGCCGTCGGCGATCCTTCTCGTCCTGTTTGCCTTCGGCGCGACGGCCTTTGAGGGAACCATCGGTAACGGCCTTGTCCATGGTCTGAAGGTCGTCGCCGTCGCTGTCGTGGCGCAGGCCGTGTGGGGCATGGCTCGCAACCTCGCGCCCGACCGGACGCGGGCGGGCATCGCGCTCGCCGCCGTGCTGATCGTGGTCTTCGCCGCCGGATCGATCGGACAGATCGCCGCCATCGTCGCCGGTGGCCTCGCCGGATTGTGGCTCTGCCGAAACGGCGCCGCCCCCGAAGCTGGCCATCTCGGTTTTCGCGTATCGAAGCGGATAGGCGTGACGGCGCTGGCGGTATTCGCCCTGCTGCTGATCCTCCCACCCGTCGTAGCAGACACGGCCCACGCCATCGCCTTGTTCGACGCCTTCTATCGCTCCGGTTCGCTGGTGTTTGGCGGAGGCCATGTGGTGCTGCCGCTGCTTCAGGCCGAGGTCGTGCCGCCGGGCTGGGTCGGCAACGGCGCCTTTCTGACCGGCTACGGCGCGGCTCAGGCTGTACCGGGACCGCTGTTCACGTTCGCTGCCTATCTCGGCGCTGTCATGGGGCCGGCGCCGAACGGCGTCCTCGGGGCCGCAATCGCGCTCGTCGCCATTTTCCTGCCCGGCCTCCTGTTGTTGATCGGAGCGCTGCCCTTCTGGGACGAACTGCGGTCACGGCCGTTGGCGCAGGCGGCTATGCGAGGGACGAATGCGGCAGTGGTCGGTATCCTCGCGGCAGCCCTCTACAATCCGGTTTGGCGCAGCGCGATCCTCACACCCTACGACTTCGCGCTCGCGCTTTCCGCATTCGTCCTGCTCACTGTCTGGAAAACGCCGCCCTGGATCGTCGTGGTGCTCACCGCGGCGGGCGGTGTGGCGCTCGGCCTCATCTGAGCTGGAAAGTTCAGTGGCTTGGCGGTCTCCGTTTTCCCGGCGGTTTTGCAGTTCCAACTGCCGCAACCTGAAGCTCGGCGCGACCGTCACGGCCGTGACGCGGCAGGGACATGACAAGGTTTCCAACGAGGGCAGGGAAAGTTCTCCCTTTGTCGTCCGCTGCGAGGACAAGGAGGGCGAACATCGAATCCTTGCCGCGCGGTGATCGACGCATCAGGCACATGGACACGGCCGAACCCGATCGGCATCGACGGCCTGCCTGTTCCCGGCGAGCGCGAGGCCACCGCGGACCCGCTCCGGTCGAGGTCTTTGCCTGCTGTGCCAAGGATACCGAGGCACATGGCGAACGCGGCTGCGGCTCCGCTACAAAGCCTGCTTCGGCCGAACCCGTATCCGTGGCCCATTACCGCATCTAGTCGGGTTGAGCTGAGCGCCCTGGCGAACGTCGAGTTTCAGCAGGTTGGGCAGGAATTCAATGAGCGGGTCCTTGGCCGAGTCCGTACCGAGAAAACCGCACATCACATGCGTAAGCTCGCCGCCGCCGCCGTAGACGATCCGCGCCATGTCTCCGTTCTGCGGCGGCGTGACGAGACCCTTGGCGCTGACGGGCGCGATGTCTAGGTTACTGCCCAGGATGTGCCTGTCGTTGCTCGGGAAGACGACGATCTCCCCGGCAGTTACGTCAACCGGGTCATTGCCTTCCAGCCGCAGCCGAACATTGCCCGACGCGATGTAGTGATAGCCGATGACGTAGGCTGGCTGCGACGCCTGCACCAAGCCGACTTCGTCGGGGCCGATCGCGCTGGCGGTCACGCACCAGGGCGAGGTGAATTCGCAATCAAGAAAGACACCACCGGTGAGGCGCATGGTGCGCATCACGTCGAGCAGCGCGTTCACGGCAATGTTCCTCCCGTTTCCGGCAAACCGGACAAGGAATGCGGCGCTTCAGTCATTCACTCGTCTCGCGCCTGCCAATAGCCTGACTTTACCACGACAAACCGGATGGCGTTAGCACCGCCGACCGGAGCGGAGGAGCATTGTTGATTTCCGCCGAGAACTGACCCGGGATTGAGGGATTTTTCCATTGAGAAGTGACCCATGTTTGAACCCACCCCTGCTGGTTGATCGCAGGGGACATTGGAGTGATAGACATGGCGTTACTGAGCGTTATCCGACGCTGGCATTTGCGGGATGGACATTCGATCCGGGAGATTGCACGGCGCACGGGACTGTCGCGGAACACGATCCGCAAATACCTGCGATCCGACGAGGTGGAGCCCCGCTTCCAGGTGCCGGATCGGCCGAGCAAGCT